>MTLE01010109.1_pt1 | contig 18332 bp, 15 predicted proteins | sample 1982461 | NCBI WGS metagenome assembly MTLE01 (sample SAMN05712605, study PRJNA340218) | biofilm metagenome | isolation source: sample SPL anode biofilm adapted to -200 mV | place: USA | collected 2012-02-03
AGCTTTAGAGATGCTGATTATCTGAGAATTAGAACACGACTATTTGTGGCCGGCAGGAGAGATTCAAAATTCAAAGATTAACTACTAGCTGCTGGCAGGATGAATTTGAATTCAAAATTCAAGAATTCAAAGAGATTAGCTACAAGCCACTAGCGGCTAGCGGCTAGCGGCTAGAAGCCAGTAGCTAACAGACAGGCTAGATGCCAGATGCCAGATTAAAGGCAGCATATAAGCTTTATCTTAGAAGGCTCTTATATACCTTGTAAGTGTTCATTGCTGTGTTTTTATGACTCTTATCCATAACTAACTTTTTACCATTAGCTACTAATCTTTCTCGCAAAAGATCATCACCAAGCAATCTGAGTCCATTTTTTGCTAACAAGTTAAAATCACCGGGATCACAGGTCAGTGCGGTCTGGTTATTTATGGCTATCTCAGCTATTCCACCTGCATTGGTTGAGCAAACTGGCACCTCTGCAGCAAAGGCATCAAGGATTGTGGTGCCGAGCCCTTCTGTTTTTGACGAGAATAAGAGTAAATCAAGACTACAGAGGGCAGGCTCTACAGGTGAGATAAAACCAGTCATAATAACATAGTCGCTCATCTTCATTGAATCAATCCGAGCTTTAATCTCCTTCTCGAGGGGGCCAGAACCGATTATAAAGAAAAGAATATCTTTATCGGCTTCATGCATCAACTTCACCGCATCAAGAAAAGTAGGATAATCTTTGTGAGGTGCCAGAGCGGCAACATTCCCAACGATCCTAACATTTGAAGGAACCCTATATTCAGTGCGTAAAAAGCTCCTGTTACAATTGTCGAACTTTGAAGCATCAATGCCACTGTAAACCGTAAAGAGGTGGCTTTTATCCTTAATTGCCTGACCGGTTATACGCTTTACTTCATCAGAAACACAGAGGATTGCCTTGACCGAATGGTGGTTGTATTTGAACCTTGAGAAAGCATTTAACCCGACGGCAAAATCAACTCTGCGACTTACCACCAATGGGTTTCTAAGATTCCCCGTAATAAAAGCCAATGTAGCAGCTGTATGTGCATCGGAATCATGAGTATGAATAATTGCTTGGGGGTACCTCTTCGCAATCCTTTTTATGCAATTGGACAGTGCTAGAATATAAAATGGCTTAAAGCTGAACGACTTAAACGGAACAACCACATCAGCCTCAACTGTCATTACCTTTTTCTGCATAACAGAGTTCTCAGGGGTGATAATCCACTGTCTGACTCCGGCAATTCTAAGGTTATCCCAAAGGTAGAACACCTGCTGTTCACCTCCTCTCCAGTCTTTCTTGCTAGAGATGTGAATAATCTCAAAAGGGGTTTCCATATTCGGAAGTTTATTGTGTTGATGCATTGCGTTTAAGCCAGTTGGCCTTTAGGTATTTCAGAAAGACTGCATAAGCAGATAAGGAGGCGATAGTAAAGCCATAAAATCCTTCAAGAAAGCCAAATCTGATAAAGAATATTTTAACAAATCGAGAGAATGGAGAAACAAGGATTTTATGTAGCCCTGCTGATTGATTTTTCTGAACTATCTCATTGGCTGCTATTGAGCTAAACTTGCTAATCTGCTTTAAATGCGCCTCTAAGTTGGGGATTGAATAGTGAAGTAAATCCCCCTTGAGTTTAAAAGGCTTTAGATTGGAAGCAGGAATCAATTTATCGTGAGGGTTTTGACCGCCCCAAGAGGCAGCCCCTTGTCTTATCAGTCTGACTTTTGTATCAGGATACCACCCTCCATACCGAATCCATCGCCCACAGTAATTTGTTAATCGGTTAAGCGATGCCACTTCAGCCGAGGGCTGGTTAAGAAATTTAATAATAGACTCTCTAAGTTCATCAGAGACCTCCTCATCGGCATCTAATGAGAGAATCCATGGCATCGTTGCCATCTTTAGGGCACGATTCTTCTGTTCTATATGGCCATCAAAAGGATGAAAATTCACTATAGCTCCATTTAGCTCAGCTATCTTCACCGTATCATCAGTTGAACCGGAGTCCAATACAATGATCTCGGAGGCAATATCCAAAACAGACTTGATACAGCGCTCAATGTTCAGCTGTTCATTATAAGTAATAATTGTAACGCTAAGCTTTTCCATCGCTTTCAGAGCTAGATTTTACGACTTCTCCAGTCACCCTTAATCATGTAACCCAATGACAGGATAAGCATGATAGAAAAGTAGATATATTCTGAAGACCAAATATAGAAAACCTCGAGTTTAAAAGGAATTGCGAAGAGATAGGAGAACCCAAGGTATACCGCAATGGTGAATGCCTCAATGGCGAGTGAGGTTCTTGTATTGCCAGTTGCTGATACAGCCTGAAACAGCAGGTACGAGATATTAAAAAGGAAAAGTAACCCTCCAATAAGTCGTAAAGTTGCAACAGAATCAGCAATTAACAGCGGATCAGCGGTATAAATGCGAATTAAAAGCTGAGGGAAAATAAGAGCAAAGGCACTGGGTATAATCAAGAGCCAACTACTAAACCACATCACCTGCTTTATCACAGGGAAGACAAATCTTGGACCATAAGAGCCAATGGAATTACTTACCATAGTATTCACAACCGTTCCCAAAGACATTATCGGGATAATTAAAACGAGGTATATGCTTCTTATGATATTTGAAATGGCAAGATTGTGTTCACCCGTCTTCTCAACTATCATAAAGAACCCTAACCAACTGGCGAGCGACAGAAAGTTCTGAAGCATCATCCAGACTGAGAGATCCAGCATCTGTTTTAAAATGCGAAAGTCGGGCTTTGTGAAACTGAATATTGAATATTGTCTCCTTGATTTAAATGTTGCTGTCTTGGCAATAAAATAAATCGTTGCAAGCATCTCAGCAATAACAGATGCAATAGCTGCTCCTGCAATACCTAATTCAGGTAATCCTAAGTGACCAAAGATCAAACCATAATCGAGAATAATATTGGTTCCAGCCATAATGACGGCACTAATAGTCAGAATCCGGGTCTGTGTTATGCCAACATAGAACGCTCTGAAGACAGCATTGAGATAAACAAAGATTAATCCCCAGATTCGATACTCCAGGAAAGTGATACTGGCATCAGCAATATCAGGAGACTGAATAGAAGCATGAATAATGGAGGGGGTAAAAAAGAAGAGAAGCACCGTGATAGCTATTCCGAGTAACAGACTGGCATAAAGAGCTTGATCCGTAATCTCACCGGTTTGACTAAACTTTCTCTCCCCATTTCTTCTGGCGATTAATATCTGTGCCCCGGTACTGAACCCATAGCCCAACATATAGATAGAAATATAGAGTAAGCCCCCGATAGCAGCTGCCCCTAATGCCACCTCGCCTAATCTGCCCAGAAATGCGGTGTCTGTAACATTAACAATATTCTGAGCAATAAGACTGAGGATTATAGGATAACCCACCTTCCATATATCCTGATAACCGGGAATTTCTTTCAAGTTCTATTATTTTGTGCAAAGGTAGCCTTTCTTGCGGATAGCATAATAGGATGCTCTAAACCAGACCAGCCGAATTAGTGGAGAGATGAACCATAATATCATCTGCGGGTAGAGACTATGACATGATAAAAGCATCATTGGTAGCTTTTTTTTCATGGGCGCACTACCTTCGCTGCAACTTCTCACTTTTTCAGTGTTTATGAGCTAGAGAACACAAATGACCGAAGAACAGGATCTGATAAAAGCTTGTCTGAAAGGAGATAGTAAAGCACTTGAATCCTTTTATGATCGTTATGCACCCGTGCTATTGAGTACATGCATGCGCTATATCCCTGTTCGGGTTGATGCGGAGGATCTGTTACAGGAGGCTTTAATAAAGATTATGTCTAATCTAAGAGGTTTTGATTTTCGGGGAAAAGGTTCAATGGAGGCTTGGATGAAGCGAATCATTGTTAACCTCTCATTGAACTTCTTGCGAAATAAATCGAATAAAAACATCTTTGTTTATGTAGGTGAAGAGAGCCTACTCGATCATAATGAGACTCGAGAAACAGAAATAGACACGACTGATTTATCAATTGAAGAAATCTATCAGTTGATAGCAGCATTACCAATAGGTTATAGAACAATCCTTAACCTTTATGTATTCGAAAAATATTCACACCAAGAGATTGCAACAATGCTTGGCTGCACAGAAGGAAACTCAAAGAGTCAGCTCTTAAGAGCAAGAGCGTTACTCAAAAAACAGATAAAAGAATTAAGAACCCAAAAAGAAGCACTACCGATTTATGGAAGCTAATGATCCCCTTGACCAGATCTTGGATGGTGCATTAAAAGGGCACACAATAACTCCAAGCGCTACATCAAAAAGAGAACATCTTGATGCGATGCAGCATGCTATCTTGAGCGCCAATAAAACACGATACCAAAGACGACTCACTTTTAGTTTAGTCTCAGCAGCTGCAGCTGTTGGGGCTCTGATTTTGTTCCTTACCAGTGACAATTGGTTGGTTGAGAAAAAACTAAATCCTACCTCTCAAATCGAAACAACTGCAATAACTGATAACACCTTAAAACATCCTGATACTAAAACAGAGAAGAGTTCAATATTAAACATCTCTGAAGAAAAGAGATCAAACGACCTGAATGAGAATCAACATATTTCAAAAGCTAATGACATTTCACCAGATCGTAATGAGATCAGGAACAAAAGTGACCAATCATTCGTAGATGTGCAACCAAAAGAGACTATCATCAAGGAAACCCATATAACTCAAAATAACTTAACATTGTTAAGTAACATGAAAAGTCAGAGTTTCGATCTCTATTCCCATATAGCTATCATGCCAAATATGAATAGACGCGAGACTCATCTAAACCTTCTAGCTGGGGCAAGAAAGGAAGATACAATAAACAAAACAACCCCTAAAGGATTCCTCAACAACAAAACTTTCAAAGGTTTCAGCATAGCCGGAGAATATAGTCCTGAGTATATCTTTAATGGTACAGATGATGCTAACCAATGGGTTCACAGTGGAGCATTAACTTTCGAGTACAAACGGAAAGGCTATAGCATCAGGACAGGCGTTGGACTCTCAGTTACGGGAGATATAACACGTGAGTCAATCGATTTCAAAAGTTATCTTGGAACCACGAAAGTATTAGACTCGGTTCAATTTGAATGGGATGAGGATAATCGCAAACTTACCCCTGTCTTTTATTATACTGACCAAAGAGTATTTGAAGATCAAATAAGTAATGCTATCCTAAAAACGAAAATGAGATACACTTACCTTCAGATACCATTAGTACTGGGATATGATTTCATTAATCAAAGAAACTACTCTATAGGAGTTCGTGCCGGCTCTATCTTCCAGATATTACTTAAATCTGAACAGATCAGTACCGACTACTCAGGAGGTGATAATCTGATTATTAACATGGCTCAAGTCACACCTGACCGGGTAAAATTACATTGGGAGGCTCTTGGTGGAATTAACATCGGATTACGCATCACAAATAGAGTAAGACTAGAGTTTGAGCCTCAAGCCCGCTATTATTTCAACTCTGTGTACGAGAAATTCGATGGCATAGAAAAGCCATGGTCACTTTCATTAAGAACAGCATTGATATATAAGTTATCACGCTAACTTTGCAAAATTGAACAAACGATGAAACGATATTTAATCCTGTTAATCAGTCTTATAATCTTAACCGGCAGACTATCTGGCGTCACGATTGTGATTTCTGGTGAGGTAAGAAATCTAGTTGGCATCCCTATCGTTAACCAACAGGTTCATCTGACTGAAATGCTCAATGGAGCAACAGGAGTACAAATCAATACCTTTACGGATACCACCGGGAAATTTGAATATAGTTTAATTGGCACAGATACATCCTTTCAAAAGATAAAAATTAGCATAATAGACTGTCAAGATAGTATTATAGATACAATCATTCTGAGACAAGGGAATACCAACTTTGATCATATTGACTTCACTATATGCGACAATCAAACACCCGCTTGCCTTGCCTCTTTTATAGTACATAAACAAGGAAACAGTGGTGGACAATTCGAATTCTATTTTGAGAACACCTCTATCGGAAACTACGACTCAGTGTTTTGGGATTTTGGAGACGGTAGTAACTCTTTTGTGAACAGTCCTACACATACTTACCAATTTGGTGCCTATAATGCTTGTTTAACCATTCTTGGAGATAACGGCTTATGTTTTGATGCCAAATGTCAGTTTATTATTGCAGACACAGCACTTCCATGCAATAATTTCTTTGATGAGCACATTGAAGGTCTTAAAGCAATATTCCATGCCGATATGCAAGGGCCACCCCCATACCAACACGAATGGAGCTTTGGCGATGGTAATTTTGGAGAAGGGAATCACATAGAACATACCTACAGCACTGCTGGCCAATACCTCGTTATCCTGAATTCAATAAATGGAGATGGTTGTGCCTCATCATTCCAGAAGCAGATCACCATCGGAAATCTTGATAGTTGTACCGCCTCATTCTACCATATTCCTGATCCATCAAATCCTTTGCTTATTCACTTTAACAACACCTCCACCGGGAATCTGTCATCTTTTCATTGGACTTTCGGAGATGGCACAACATCAACGTTGCAAAATCCTGATCATCTCTATTCTACCGCTGGAGTCTATAATGTTAAGCTAAAAGTAATATCAGAGGATTCAAGTTGTATTGACGATATACTGAGAACTATAGATGTTGCTAATAGCCCCACTTATATTGTAGCCGGACAAATACTGGTGAATCAGTTTCCGATAGACCATGGGAATGCCTCACTATATACCATAACCGGCCATTCAGTTGGATTAGAACCAGACACTATATTACCAGGCGAGCAGGGTGCCTTTGCATTCTGGCCAGTCAATTCTGGAGATTATTTTATAAAGGGAGAGCCCTCATCGAGTTCACAATATTCGGCAGAGTACCTGCCAACCTATTCCGGTAATACTATATTATGGCATGAAGCTCAAACATTTAATGTTGACACTAACCTATTTCAGCAATCTATTGAATTGGTGAAACGGCCCCAAAACATGGGTGGGAATGGAACAATCACAGGTCAGGTGAGAAGTGTTAATAGAAATGGTGACAGCATAACGCTTATCAACATCCCTGTTTATCTATTTACTAAAGGTGGTATTTTAGTTGCATCAGCCTTTACCGACAATAATGGAAATTACGAGCTTTCAAATCTACTCTTTAGCGACTACTATCTTTTTCCTGATGTAACGGGTCTTATATCACAACGAGCAGCTGTGACGGTCTCACAGCAGACTCAAGTTTTGAGTGACCAGAACTTTACTATAACACCCGACGGAGTAGTATATGCTATTACTGAACTCCCTGATTATATAGAATCTCTGAGTGATATCTATCCTAACCCCGTTGAAAACAATCTTAAACTTAGAATATCGTTACGTAGAGAGGCTCATTTTGTATTAAAGGTTGTTGACCTTACAGGAAGAGTTCTTGTCGAGAATAACCTTGAATTGCCCGAAGGGGAGCAAATCATTGAGGTCAATGGAGCCATCCTCGAAACTGGATGTTATCTATTATACTTAGGTGACAATGATGGGAATAGCATTAGCAGACGATTTATTAAAATCTAACTAAAGACGTTTAGAGCTAAATATTAATTCAAGAGAGAGCCTTTATAATACTATAAAGGCTTTCGTGCTATAAAATAGAAATCTAAAGCATACTCATCCGCCTCTTTTATAAAGAAACTCTCTTGTGACACAGTCTTTATAAAGTTACTGTTACACTTCATAAGCCTTCTTCTATTCAATGTATTTAAAATATCAAAAGGAATCCTTAACATCCAACCAGGTAATCTATGCTCTAATCCAAACGGATCAAATCTTCTTATACGTTGAATAGCCTCTTTATTCGCTTTGTAATATTCATTGACACCATTATCACCATAAATTCCTAATGATTCAATAACTTCAAATCGTGATGAGAGGAGTCTTTCAAACTGGTTCAATGTATATTCACGAACATGATAGGGATTTCGTGCAAGCGTAGTCTCAATGTTTGGAGTCGAAACAAAGAATATCCCACCCGGTTTTAGGACTCTGACAATCTCCTCCAGAAAGAGATCGTCTCGTTTTATATGCTCAATTACCTGAAATGAGATTACAAAGTCGAAAGAGTTGCTATTAATACCCGTCAAAGGGGGCACTATCATTTGTTTAAAACAGATATTAGGACTCTGTTGCAGTACCACTTCATAAGGCCTGAACTTATCAATAATCACCAGATTGGTTACATGCTGAGCCAACATCCCGGTAGCATAGGCTGTTCCGGAACCAATTTCAAGCAGATCCCCTGAAATTCGTTTAGCTGTTTCATTGTAGACCTTTAATGAACGCTGTAGCACATAACTATCAATCACGTTATTGGTTACACGTTCACCCGTATGCTTAGACTCATTGGGGTCAGTCTTTTTAAAATAATCTTGTTTATTATTCATCTTCTAGTTAGTATTACCGGATATACTGGCTTTTATAATCCGGGACAAAGCAACTGAGATAAATCTAGCCGATACGATGAGGCTTTACAGATATTTCAATCTTCTGAGGTTCCTTCAGAATAGCAAATTCCACCTCTACTTGTAGAAGGGCAATGGTATTTACTTTTAAAAAACCATAAATCGGAATAAAGACACAGCATAAAGTAGACTCGCAGTTGCAATTACTTTAGTAAATTGTTTTCGGAATAAGGTTTCAGAACATTCAGTTTTAACCTGCTATATGAGCAGGCAGAAAAAAAGAAGTTCTCAAAACAGAATAGACAATAGGTCATTGTAGGTTAGCCTACGAAAGAAGAAACCCCTGTTTTCCGGTCAGGTTGCATTTTAAGAAGGAAAAATGAAGAACTCCAATTTAATTATGCATGGTATTTAACACAAAAAAAGAATCCATAACAATAAAAATTACTCACCTATAGTGTTTTACAACAACTACATCGAGCTTAGAATGTTTATCAAACAATATTTTTTTCTCGTTATCAAGAGATGACGCAACTTTGAATTATTGACGTGTTTTACACTATGTGTTTAGGCAGTCTCAATAGAATTGTTCATTAACAAATTGTCTAATAAAAATTTTTACGTCATGCGAAGTAAGATTACATTATTTGTTTTTCTGCTCTTAACCAGCCTCGGAGCAATGTCTCAACAGACGGTAACAGTCCTGGGGCATCTGATCAACAGCCAGAGCAACTCTCCAATCGCTAATCATCAGGTTCAGATTTTTACTGATTCATTAGCGGGGAACTTCTTTTACTCTAACAGTGTTCAAACAAATCCGAATGGCCATTATGAAGATCATATAGTATTACCCGCTGGTGTAATGCAAGGTATGGTCAATGTATCGACAGAGGATTGCAATGGTGCAATGGTCATGCAAAGCCATCCCTTTGGACCAGGCAATATGACAGTTGAAGCCAACTTTGAACTTTGTACAGACACCATACCCATGGGTTGTCAAGCTAATTTCTTTTTTGAGCCTTCGACGGTAAACCCTATGGAGTTTCATTTCCATGATGCCTCTTTTCCTGACCCAATCAACTGGAGCTGGAGTTTCGGAGATGGAACCTCCGGTACCGGGGCAAATATTAATCATCTCTTTACTCAACCCGGGACATTCAATGTTCTACTAACCATCACTACTGCCTCCGGTTGTACATCAACTACCACTATACCTGTCACCGTTGGTTATAACGCCGGCTGTCAGGCATTCTTTGCTTTCCATCCGGCAAACCAACCAGGAACCTTCCAATTTGAAAATATGTCGCAGGGAAACCCCAGCACCTTCTATTGGAACTTCGGTGATGGAAGCTCTTCCCCGGAGCCCAATCCGATACATACGTTCGCAACCCCCGGTATTTACCCGGTAAGTCTGACTATTTCATCACCCGATAGCTTATGCTGGGACACCTATAGTACACAAGTATTTTCCGGAGATACCCTATCAGGTTGCTTTGCAGACTTTAGTTATTATGCAATTGATAGCATTGGCACAGCCTCTTCTTATCAGTTTATTAACCAATCATCCACATCGGCGACAACCTTTAGCTGGTCATTTGGAGATGGAACTTCAAGCAATGAAGAGAATCCTATTCATCAATATGCACAACAAGGAGTATATCATGTCTATTTAACTATTACAACAGCTGACAACTCATGTACAGCAACTGAGATGCATGAGATACATGTTGGAATGCCCCAACCAGGTTGCCATGCTATGTTCCACTATTTCCCGGCTGATAGTTTGGCTGGCGGACTAAATATTCAATTTATTGATGTTTCTCAGGGCGATCCTCAAAACTGGGCTTGGTCATTCGGAGATGGCACTACAAGTAATGATCAAAATCCAATTCACGCCTATCAGCAATCCGGCATTTATAATGTATGTCTGACTATTGATAACCCAGCCATGAACTGTTTTGATACCATTTGTTATGAAGTTTGGGTCAACACTATTCCTTCTGGTTGTGAAAATGACATAGAATATCATTTTGAACCTAATGCATTTGGTACAGTACACTTTGAGGGTCATCTTAACCCCAATGTTCCGGCTGATTATTTATGGACTTTCGGTGATGGATCAGTTGGCGGTGGCAAACATGTAACCCATCAATTTGCTGGTGTTGGCACTTACACTGTTTCTCTGACCACTATAACTAATCAGGGATGTATGGATACATCAAGTCTGGTTATAACTGTCACTGGTGATACTCTTTTCAATCAGACTATTCAAGGAACAATCTATGCCGGAGCCTCACATCCTGAACTAGGCATCGTAATGTTACTACCATTAAACTGTATCTGGAACTACAATGCACAGATTGCCATGATTGACTCAATGGGAGGTTACTACTTCAACAATGTACCCCAGGGCGACTATCATATACTTGCCATCCCATTTAGCATCAATGGAGATTCTACTTTATGGATGCCAACTTATTATGGAGATGTATTCTTCTGGCAACAGGCAGCGGTTGTAAGCCTTGGTACAGCGCTTCCTGCTTATGATATCCATCTGGTCGCAGGAAGTGGTAGCATCCCGGGATTAGGTCTGATTAACGGAAATATCATTGCCAATGGCCTAAAGAGCAGTATGGTTGGTGTTCCTGTTATGCTTATGAACACCAGCAACCAACCAATTGAAATGCGTAGAAGTAATAGTCAGGGCGACTTTGACTTTAGCGATCTTGATTATGGAACCTATATCATTTGGCCAGAGGTTCACGGAGTAACAACACAACCATCAACCCTGATTTTATCAGAAGAGAACCCAACTGCTCAAATCACCCTAAAACTTGATGGGACATCGATAAGCGGTATTGGAGATAACATTGGAAGTTTGAGTTCAGTCTCACAGGTCTACCCAAATCCTGTCCAAAAAGATGCAGCTATCGAGTTTACAGCTATTAATCCGATAAACTTGAAAATAGCTCTTATAAATAGCACTGGTCAGGTTGTTTATCAACAGCAATCAGCCATTTCAGGATCTGAAAAGGTTACGTTGGATGCTGCAAACTTACCTGCTGGTTATTACACACTTCGAGTTGAAACTGAAGAAGGAAAAATGATCCAACGCAAGTTTATTAAAGTGCGTTAGTCTTGTTTTATTTGGTTCTCAAAAGCCCCCCAACCATTGTTGCCGGGGGCTTTTTTTTTAGATTCCCCCTTTGGCCTTCTGATAACAAGCCCTACACAGAGGAATATAACTATCCGTCTCGCCCAACAAAACCAATTTATCACTATCTGCAGTACGAAAACTATATTGCGCTAAGTTTCCACATCCCATACAAATTGCATGAACCTTGGTAACATATTCTGCAATCCCCAGTAGCTTTGGCATTGGCCCAAAAGGCTTTCCGAGATAATCCATATCAAGACCGGCAATAATTACCCTAACCCCGGAATCAGCAAGCTTATTAACCACGGTTGGCAGATCATCATCAAAAAACTGTGCCTCATCAATGCCAACTACATCTACATCAGAAGCCATTAACAATATCTGATTTGCACTTTCAACAGGAGTCGAACTGATCGCATTGGCATTATGAGAAACAACCTGCGATTCGTCATATCTCGTATCTATTGCCGGCTTAAAAATCTCTACTCTCTGCTTTGCAATCCGAGCCCTATTAAGACGACGTATTAGTTCCTCAGTCTTACCTGAAAACATAGATCCACAAATAACCTCAATCCAACCCGTACGATCATTTATTGAGCGTCTATTTTCAAGAAACATGTGATCTTTATCTTGATGTTTGTAATTTTATAATCAAATTGTGTCTTGTGCAAACCTAGTTAAATTAGCTTAATAGCACAACATAATTCCTTTTTCAGCATTCTTATTACTGAAACACATTGGATTAAAGAACTCAGAGAGATGAATAAAACCGATATCCTGGACCAACTCATTGAATTAGCTGATCTCATTCAGCACCAGACTAACTCATTAGCATCTTACCAATCAAGAATACCCCAGATTGAGATAGACATAACCATGTCAAACATCAGAAAATGCTATGAGTACTTTCAAAAACTGAATATCGTAAACCAAGGTTCTATCCTGCAGAATCATCTGAAAAGCACCTTAGATAATATCCGGAATGAAACGTCTACTAACACCACTGTTTCAAATAATGAACCCCCTTTCGCTTTCATCGAAAAGCAGCAGGAATCTGAGTTAATCACCTCCGCCCCAGAAAGTGAAACCCATACTATTGAGCCCATTACTGAGTCAGAATATCAACCAATGATTATTCAGGACGAGCCCCACTTTAACCCAATCCCCGTCAATGAAGTAATAACCACGGAACAGCCTATCGTTGAAAAGACCCTAGAAAACACCCCAAACCCGACTTCAACCGAAGAATTTGCTTACACAGAACCTAAGGAGGTGACACCTGAACCAATTCTTCCTGTTTCTATCCCTGCTAGTGAACCAAAAAAAGAGCTAGAAACGCCTCTTTTCACTACTGAACAAGCTATAATACCAGAGCCTGTTTTTGTTGAGGCCCCAAAACCTGCTAATAACAATACTAACACGATCATCACAGGTGATCTCTTTGCTGACTCCACTCCTACCATAGGTGAATCCATAAAACCTGACAGACCCTCTCTGGCTGAGAAGTTTCAAGACACCACCGAACTAAAGACTCTTGAGAAAAAAATCAGTAAGAAACCGCTAAAAGACATCAAAGAGGCCATCGGGATTAACGATAAGTTCTTACTCATTAATGAACTGTTTAAGGGCAATCAGCATCACTATAACCAAGCCTTACAATTTTTTAATTTGGCAGATGGTTACGATGAGGCTAACGGCATGTTTACCCGCATGAAATCAGAGTTAGGATGGAAGGAAGAAGCAAAAGCGACACAGATTCTTGCTGATCTTATTCAACGGCGTCATCCTGAGATTTAATCTCCTTAGTGATCTCACTTTTTGAAACCAGATTGAATAACCACGGGGCTATTGGAGCAACCGGTTTACAGATCACCGATTCATGGTTAATCTTTGAGCTATTCCAGCTTTTAGGAGCCAAACTACTGAATATAAATATCAAAGTACTGACTAACAGAGCCCCTTTTAAGATCCCAAATGCTGCACCCGCAAGACGGTTCACCATATCCAAGGAGGCCATCTCTGCTATCTTACTTAACAATCCTCCTATCAAACTAATACCAATAACTACGGCTAAGAATGTTACAGCAAAAGCTGCAGGGCCGAGTAACTCTCCTTTAATGTCAAAATTATCTTTTAGTAGATCACGTGCAAATCCACTGAAGAACCAGGCTACGTAAATACCGGCAATCAAAGCCACCAGCGAGGCCAGCGAGGCTAAAAAGCCCTTTGTGAACCCTTTATAGGCTCCCCATGCAATTAATGCCAAAGCAACAATATCATAGACATTCATAGGCTTTTCTTAAGTCTCTTGGTCAATTCAGTTGAAAAGATAAACTCATTTAACTCCACATTAGTGGTTTTTAATACCTGTTCATTATCACCCTCCCACCATAACTCGCCTTTATATATAAAGCAAATCTGCTGACCGATCTCCAAAACTGAATTCATATCATGCGTATTGATGACGGTGGTTATATTGAACTCCCTGGTAATTTCTGAGATCAGGTTATCTATCAGAGTAGAAGTCTGAGGATCGAGCCCTGAGTTTGGTTCATCGCAGAAAAGATATTTAGGATTGTTGGAGATTGCACGGGCTATGGCAACCCTCTTGATCATACCTCCACTTAACTCAGATGGCCTCAGCTTACCGGCATGTGACAGGTTAACCCTATCAAGACAAAACTCAACGCGCTTCATCTTTTGAGCACGACTGAGATTTGTGTACATATTTAACGGGAACATCACATTATCAATGACATTGAGCGAATCAAAGAGAGCCCCTCCCTGAAACAGCATACCTAACTCTTGCCTTATGCTCTGTCGTTGTCTGATTGACATAGCGGAGAAATCTCTCCCATTGTACAAAACCTGCCCTTTATCAACCTCATGTAACCCAACTAGGCACTTCATTAATACCGTCTTTCCTGAGCCGCTCTGACCAATAATCAGATTAGTAACACCAGGCTTAAAAGCAATTGAGACATTCTTTAATACATCTCTATCACCAAATCGTTTAACTATATTCTTTCCTTCGATCATGTTAACAGTAGTTGGGTTAGAATAAGGTTAAAAAGGATAATCATAATTGAGCTCTGAACCACTGCCCTTGTACTGGCATGCCCTACCTCTAATGCACCACCCTTGATATAATACCCCTGAAATCCACTGACACTTGCAATAATAAAGGCAAATACAATGGTCTTTATCATTGCATAATAGACTGTAAAACCATCAAATGAGAAACGAAGACCCGTCACATAATCAGTTGGAGTATAAAGCGAAGTAAACAGAGCAACCAGATATCCCCCTAATAATGACATCAAGATACTCAACATGATTAATACCGGGTTAAAAAGAATGCTTGCTATTATCTTTGGAAAGATCAAGAAATTGGCCGAGTTAACACCCATCACCTCTAAGGCATCTATCTGTTCGGTTACCCGCATTGTACCTATCTCAGATGCTATTCTGGAACCCACTTTACCCGCCAAAATCAAACTGATAATTGTAGGGGCAAACTCTAAAATCACTGATTGCCTTGCCGTAAACCCAACCATACTGACCGGAATCAATGGACTATCGATGTTATATGCAGTTTGAATCGTTACAACCATCCCCATAAAGACCGATATAATTGCTACAATCCCAGCCGAATCAAGCCCAAGATTGGTTATCTCGGTCACAAGCTGTTTCCTGAACACCGGACCTTTGGGCGGCCTTATCAAAGCCTTTTGCATCAATAAGACATACTGCCCGATATGTGAAAGCGTTTTCGTCATCAATATTCTACTTACTTGCTCTTGTTATTTCGTCCAAAATTACATCAAATAATGGCTTATTAAAGGCCATCATCTCATTACTGATACCAAAGGTCTATAAAAAAGAGAAAGGACCGATCATAAAAGATCTGCCCCTTCAATAACTCTTTTTTAAACTACCCGATTACCATTTATCAATCACAACCTTTCCTGTAAACTTAAGCTGACCATCATTTTTCGGGATAAAGGTGACAATTGCTAACCCACTGAAACTATCAATCGGATCCCACACAAACCACTCTTCCCCCCTAATAATCTCGGAATTTAACAGTTGTATTCCAGATGCCGAGAAAATCTTTAGTGTGCCTTGCACCCCGGGTAGCTCAATCCTGACTTTATCGTTAGCCGGATTGGGATAGATATTCAGAATGCCATTACCCGATGGCGAAAAAATTGCTGCCCCTGGCTTCTTTACAGCCATAACGTATTCACCCGGAACTAAATTCGTAGTCTTTAATGAACCGGCAAGCCAATTCCCCATTCTCGTAGATGGTACTCTAACCCACTCGTCTAATGTACTCTTTCGATACATAAGAATCAGTGTATCTTCCTGATTTATAATTATACTATCTTCCAGTCCGCCAGATTTAGAATAAAAAAACCTCCCTGTTAGGGTACTCCCGTCTGAGATAACACCTTGTACAATCCACGATCTCTGCTTAGACAATTGATACCCTGGATGAGCTGTCTTAAACCCATCAGGAGCAACCATAAGCATATCGGCATGAAGGGTGGCTGTTGCGGAGACACTTTCTCCTTTAATGGCCAGACTCAAATTGGCAGGTGAGACTTCAGAAGTTCCATTTATTGCATAGTCTGCACAGAAACGATTCATCAAGACCAGATAATCTGGATCAACATATACAGAGATTGGCTTAAAGGGCAACGTCAACTCCAGAAGAGCATTCTGATCATAAACAAACAGAGAGGTATCAGCTTGTTCTCCTGAGCCTCCTATAAACCTTAAAGGAATTCTATTAGCCGGAAAGAGTGACGGCGCCTGCCAAACCTGCTGTCTGATATAACACTTGGTTATAAAGCTTCCTGAATTCTCTGAAACAATCAGCGAGTCTACACGATATGCGGGCATTCCACCATTGTAGACATATCCTTCAAAGAAGCCATTAAGATCAACCCCACTGCCCTGTGAAAGAGCAAAACAGAACTCATGCGAATCACGTGACGACCATCCATAATTCTTGAAATAGAACTTTAAGGCACTAAAGAACTTCTCATCACCCAAATAGGTTCGTAACGTGTGGGCAACCATGCTTCCGCGTTTATAGGCAGAAGTTCCATAGGTCAAAGACCAGGGTAAGGCATTAAGGGCGATATAACCCCCATCCTCTTTAGCCGCCTTTGTCACCACTGTCGCATAAGTACTCTTAATTTCCGATAAATAGGTGGCTCTTCCATACAAAGCCTCCGATGCATACATCTGCGAGAAGGTGGCCCATCCTTCATTTAACCACATATCTTCTTGCGAGGCGCAAGTTATCATGTTCCCAAACCACATGTGAGATAACTCATGCGACATAAGGGTTTCATGAACATCATTAGTTCCTTTCCCAAAATTCCCTAAAGCGATATTTCCTGCATGCTCCATCGCACCGGTTGTGGTACTGGCATATCCAATTCTGTTAAACGGATAAGCTCCATAAGCCTTTTCAAATGCCATTACAAACTCATCAAGCCTCGAGAAATAATTAGCGACGTACGCTGAATCACTTTTTAACGCATAAATACCAACCGGAATATCTCTTTCAATACCATGATAAGTATGCCAATAATCCTTGTAATCAGCCACAGCAACCGAAGCCAGATAGGCTACAATTGGTTTATCCATGTACCAATTCCAAAGAATGGCTGTATCGCTGAGGTTCTCTTGTGATTCCAAAACACCTCCACAAGTTGCCTTCTGATTTGGAGCAGTATAAACATGATAGGTATAGGTTGCCCTGTCAGTAAAGTTATCAATACACGGAAACCATGATCTCCCAAAATTATGAGGAGCAGCATCAAACGCTATTCCAAGATTATAGGAAATATTAGCATCAAAATGAAAACCACCCCACTTGGCAGGCTCAAGCTCAGGCGTTCCGCTATACCAAATCGTAAGATGATACTCTTGCAATAATTCCAATTGTTTGGGCAGAGCCAACCTGAAAGCACTTCCAATGCGTCGCATACCAGATACTCTAACGCCATCAAGCCACGCCGAATCAATATTTAAAGCTAAAAGATGGATATCAACAGAGTCTACAACCACCTCACTCGTGGTAAAATCCATCTTTGAAATACCTTTCAAAATCTTCTTCTCAGGATGAATCAAATCAATAGTAAGGTCGTAATGGCTAACATCAAGAGTCGATATTAACTGAGCCTGTAAGAAGTTAGTCGAAAGGAATAGTCCTATAAGAAATATTAAATTTAACTTCGATTTCATGGAAATTAGGGAGATTGATTTACGCAAAAGTAAGCAGAAAGTGTTTCTGTTCCGGATTGACTTGGCTATAATTATGTTTTTAATGGATCTCTATCCTGTTTAACCTGTATATCTTCTCTATATCCTGTATCCTATCATTATCAGAGTACCTCCGCCGCTTCCCCGCTTCCCCTGCTTCCCCGCCTCCCCGCTTCCCCGCTTCCACGTCTCCACGCTTCCACGCTTCCACGCTTCCACGCCTCCCCGCCTCCACGTCTCCACGTCTCCCAGTCTCCCCGTCTCCCAGTCTCCCCGTCTCCCCGCCTCCCCGTCTCCCCGCCTCCACGCTTCTCTCTCTATTCTCTCTCTATATCCTCTCTATATCTTCTCTATATCCCCACCATATCCTCTACCTACATTGT
>MTLE01003316.1_pt1 | contig 18248 bp, 15 predicted proteins | sample 1982461 | NCBI WGS metagenome assembly MTLE01 (sample SAMN05712605, study PRJNA340218) | biofilm metagenome | isolation source: sample SPL anode biofilm adapted to -200 mV | place: USA | collected 2012-02-03
CGAGTTCACCGGCGTGCTGACCGGCAAAGGCTTGAACTGGGGTGGTTCACTGATCCGGCCGGAGGCCACGGGGTATGGCTGCGTGTATTTCGCGGAGGAAATGTTGAAGACGCGCAACGACACTTTGGCGGGCAAAACTTGCGTGGTGTCCGGTTCGGGCAATGTCGCCCAGTACACGATTCAGAAATTGAACGAACTCGGCGCCAAAGCGGTGACGGTGTCCGACTCCAACGGTTACATCTATGACAAAGACGGCATCGACGACGAGAAACTGGCTTGGATCATGGATCTCAAAAACAACCGGCGCGGGCGCATTAAAGAATACGTCACCAAATACAAGAGCGCGCAATTCGTCGCCGACAAGCGTCCGTGGGGGGTGAAGTGCGATTGCGCCTTCCCCAGCGCCACGCAAAATGAAATCACCGGCGAGGATGCCAAGACCCTGTTGGAAAACGGCTGCTTCGTCGTGGCCGAAGGCGCCAACATGCCCACCGAACCAGCGGGGGTGGAACTCTTCATCGCCAAGAAGATTCTCTACGGTCCGGGCAAAGCCGCCAACGCGGGCGGCGTGGCCACGTCCGGATTAGAAATGTCCCAGAACTCCATGCGCCTGGCTTGGACGCGTGTGGAGGTCGACGCCAAGTTGAAGCAAATCATGGTCACCATCCACAAAAACGCCTTTGAAACGGCCGATATCTACGGCCAATCGGGCAACTTAGTGGTGGGGGCAAATATCGCGGGCTTTGAAAAAGTCGCCAACGCGATGCTGGATCAAGGTTTAGTCTAATTCGTTCGAGCGTAACAAGTTAGGGTGTAACGCGTGCGAACGCTAGCTTCCGGGCCTAGCCGTGGGCCCGGAAGCATTTCATCATTTATTCTTAATAGGGGTCGGTACGATAAAGCAATAATCACCCTGCGTTTTAGGCCTTTATCGCTCGGCGCTTGTCTTCGTTTCGGGCTTCTGTCACCGTAGGCTTAGCGTGCCGGTTTACCGAAAGGATCTCGCGCTTGGATCACAAAGCACACAGTCAGCGGGCAGCGGGTTGCGCCAGGGATAATTGTGCGCCACGTCTAGGGGTGCGTTCCGGTTGGATGCCGGTGATTGCCTTGGCCAGCTTCGGCGCGGATGGCATGGGTGAGGTGTTGCAGATTTTGCTCTGCGCCCTCTTAGTCGGGTTCCTGGCCGCGTTGGGCAACATGTATGTCCAGTGGACTGATCCGCGTCCGCCCGGGACCCCGCGCCCCCCGCTGCAAATCAAAACCGTCCTGCTTCCCTTCGTTTGCCTCAAGATGTTGTTGGATGGCTGTGTGTATTACCTTTGGATTCAAGCCTTGGACCAATGGGGACTGCCGGCTTGGGGCAAAGTGCTGATCACCTCTGGGGTTTATACGCCGGTCTACTACATTCTGTTTTTCCTGGGGATGGACGTGTTCACGCTGGGGCCGCAGGCAGCTTTGGGAACTGCGGGACGCCAGCGGTACTGCAGCCAGCTATGGGGCAAACTCAAACCGATTTGGCGCGTGGATTTCTGGTATTTCTTGGTGGCTGACTGCGCTAGTTTCTACGGCGGGCCCTTGCTGGCGGCGGCCTTTGGCCAGGCGGGCAGATGGGATAACGGATTCATCTTTGTCATTTTCAGCCTGTTCGACTTTTTCTATGACGTGGTCCTTTCACGGGCGTTGCGGCGCGGTGACGGCAAGGTGACGGAAAAGCATGTTTATCAGGAAGCGCGGTTAGCGGCGGATTATCTGGCGCAAGCCGTCAAACGCCGCCGCAACCGCCGCAAACCTTCGCCTTGAAATATTTTCCCGCTGGCCGCTGGTTAGTGATTACAGAGGGCGGCCGTTTTTATATTCGTCGGCCGCGGTGGATTCCCGTATAAATAGGAGCGGACTAACTCAATACACACTATGGCTATTCTACTTGGATGCGGTTTTGGGTTCATCGTCTGGTTCCTGATGCGGTATTTGGTGGCGGGCATTTACACGGTGGACCAGAATGAACGGGCGGTGAAAACGGTGTTTGGCCGCGCGCAACGCGTGGGCACAGCCACCATTTTGGACGATCCCATCGCGCAGGCGTTGAACGCCGAGGAACGCGAACGGTACAAATATCCCCAAGTCCGGGTCATTCCACCGGGCGGGCCCTATTTCAAATGGCCCTGGGAAAAAGTGCATAAAATCAGCGTGGCCACGGGCACGGTGAATATGGCTTACGATCCGGAGGACCCCATGGCCAATCAAGCGGGCCGGCTGTTGGAGGCGGTGACCAAAGACCAATTGAACACGGGGCTGACCGGGCAAATCCGCTACCGGGTTTCCGAACGGAATTTGTACGCGTACCTCTTTGGCGTGAAGAATCCCTTTGCGCATGTCATGGGCTACTTCGTGTCCGTATTGCGGGAACGCATCGCCAATTTCGAGGCGCCCGCCAAACCCATTATCGGCGGGACGACCAGCAGTTTATCTCCCGAAGCCGCCTCGGCTTCCGGCATTTCGATCAACGATTTGCGCAAGAACCTGCGCGATTTGAACGAGCACATGGATCGCGAGTGCCTTTCTTCCGAGGCGCGGTATGGGATTGTGCTGGACGCTTCGTTGATCACTGGCATCGATCCGCCGATGGAGGTCGAGTCCGCTTTGGCGGCGATTAACACCGCGCACAACCAAGTGTCCTCCGACATCAGCTTGGCGCAAGCTTCGGCGGACCAGAAGATTGTTCAATCCAAGCGGGCGGTGGAAATCGAAACTTTGAAAGCCCAAGCCGAAGTGGAGCCGTTGCGGCGGTTGGCGGGTGAGTTGAAAAATTTGAAGGAGAAAGATCCCGCCGCTTTGAACGCCTATGTGCGCAACGTGCGGCTGGCGCTCTTTGATAAAACCAGCACGGTCTACCGGGAGGCAAAAGTATGATTCAACAATTTTTCATCGCGGCGGTGGCGACCTTCATGTTCTGCCTGGTGGCGGTGCCGGTCTGTTTGGGCATCGCGCGGTTATTGGGATTATACGCCATTGTGCAGGAGCGGCGCTGCAAGGTCTATGTCCTGTTCGGCAAGGTGGTGGATGTTTTGGATGAGCCGGGGTTGTATTTCTTGTGGACGCGCATGGGCTGGCGGGCGCTGGTGATCAATTGGCTGGGCAATGCGTACGAATTGGATATGCGCCTGGACCAAGAGTACCTGCGCAGCCAGCCGGTGAACTCCGAAGAAGGCGCGCCGATGGGGATTGGCATTTGGTATGAAATGTACGTTAGCGATCCGGTGCCGTTCCTCTTCAAAAACACCGATCCGCGCGGCTCCCTCGCCGCCAACGTCAGCAACTCCACCGTGCGTTGCCTGAGCAATATGCCGCTCAATGGCATGCTTATCAGCCGCCATAAAATGAGCCAGACGGTGCGGGACGAGGTCTCCCCGCAGTCGCACCAATGGGGGTATCGACTCGGCTCAGTGTACATCCGCAAAGTGCATTTTCGCGACGCGGAGATGATCAAGCAAATCGAAAGCAAAGTGGTCAACCGCTTGCGCCAGGTGACTTCCGCCATCAAGCAAGATGGCGCCAACCAGGTGAACATCATCGCCAGCTCCGCTGAACGGCAGGCGGCGGTGGAATTCGCCAAAGCGGCGGCCATCCGCCCGGAATACGTGGGCGCCGCCTGGCAGGAGATTGCGCAAGATGCAACCGTGGCCGACGCATTATTCGAAATCTTGGAGACTCAGAAGATTATCAACAACGGCGCGGAAGTGGTCTTGTTGCCAGAAGCCAGTGGCGCGTTCGCCCAATGGCTATCCGCCAAAGGGCCGGTATAAGCGCCGTTGAGTAATCGGCGTGAATTTGGAAGAGTCCGCCACGCCGTCAATTTGGAAAAGCAAAGGGCCGGGGAAAGCAAAATCCCCGGCCCTACTATTGCCCCTTACCCACGAGGTTACTTCGCCAATCGGTAGAATCGGTTTTGTCCCGCAACCGGGGTGACGGTTACCGGGCTGGTGCCGGTTTCATCCTGCCAAGTGCCACCAATGGCGGTGGTGGATTGCAGTTTGAAGGTGGAATCGCTCCAAGTCAGAACGATGTTTGCTCCGTTCCGCGCGTAGCTTAGGGAGACTTTCGCCGTCGGGAACGCCGTGGCGAAGTCACCCAAGTTGCTAATGCGCATGATGGAGACGTTGGATTCGTTCAAGGTGGCCAAACCTGCGTCGTCCACCGTGCCGTTATCCGCGTAAACATTGGCATCCGGCGGAGCGCCTGAGCCGGCGTCCGAATGCACTGCGATACCCACCAGCACAGTGCTGTTTAAGTTGGGCATGTCCACGGAGGAATCGCTTAGCCAGTTGGTGCCATCATAGGAGACGAAACCTTCCATTTGCGTGCCCGTGCGTTTGACCCGCAGCCAGCGCGCGTTATCGGCGGGCACTTTGTCGAGGATCGCGCCGGAAGCGTCCGCCGCACGCAATTCACCTAAATAACCCAAACGGCCACCGATTTCGGTCGTGATCCCGATCGGGTCGCTGTTGGCATAGCCCACGCCATCGGATTCGCGGCGGATTTCGATCGCACTGCGGTCCGGGCCACTGCGTTCTTGGTAGGTGAGGTTGATGTAGTTGGCCACCTTGGTGTCGGCCGGGGCTTTCGGCCAAGTGGTGGGCGCGCCGGCCACATACAAGCTATTGCGCACATGGATGCCGCTGTTGCCATAACCGCCCGTGTGGAACGTGCGATCATAGCGTTTGTAAGCGGCCACCACGTCGAAGTCGCCCGTCATTTCGCGATAGACGTAGGTGATGAAGTCCCCTTCATTCCAGCCGTTGGACCCGCCGCCCATGATCTCCAACTCAGGATTTTCATCGGAGGATATGGCGACCGCCGTGCCAACCAGGTACGGATCGTCCTTCATTTGCGGCCGGTTGTTGGGATCTTGGATGTAACCAATGTCGGTCACGGTCCAATGAGAAACTTTGCCCGAAACCGTTGCCATTCCCGCCATACTGTTGCCGGCGGCATCGCTCACGCCACCCAAGCCGCCAGTCACGGTGACGGTAAACGTATCGCTGGCAAGCCCGCTAACCGATAGATACACCGTGTTCGGGCTGACGCCCACTCGCGCATCATAAACCGTGGCACCGCTGACCGCGTAATTCCCCACCGCCGTGGCGGTTACCGAGTTAAGCGCTTCGGAGAATTTGAGGCCGATGGTCTTCTTATCCAGGGTGCCCGCCGAAAGCAGGGTTGGGGCGGTGGTGTCGGTGGCCATGAAATCCCCATAGTCGTTGAAGTTGACGTTAACCACCGTGGTGCCGCTTTCGTTATCAGCGGTGGCATACGGCCCGAAATAGACCGAGGAGGGCAGGGTGAGGTAACGTTGCGCGATGAGCGTCCACGCGGTGCCGTTGTTGCCAATGAAGAATTCAAAAACATCGCCCACCCGGCGGATGCGCAGCCATTGATTCGGGAGAACCGCATCCACGCCGGTGTAATCGCGGCTCAGGATGCCGCCACCGGTGTCGAATCCTTGATTTTCATGCCCGCGGCCCGCCACGCGCACCAAGTTGCCGCTTTCCGGATTGGCCGCGAACAGCTCAAGCATTCGGCTGGTGGCGCTGGTGCTTTCCCGCACCATCAACCCGCCCCGCGACATCGTGCCGTCGGAGGAATCCGCCGAAATGCTGGAAATGCGCACTTTCTTATCGAAGTCGCCCACCACTTTTTCATAACGGAAGAACAAAGTGTCCGCCGTGCCCGTGAAGGCTTTCAAGCCGCCGCCTTGGAGGGTGAACGAGGAGGCCGAGTTCGAAATGACCTGGCCTTCGGCAAACACCACATCTTGGGTCATGATGTCACTGGCACCTTCCCAGCGCACGAATTGGCCCGTCACGGTCAATTTTGCCGCGGTGGTTTGGGCCTTGCCGCTGACCGGGTTGTTTAACGCGAGGATATAAGAACCCGCGTCGCTCGGGGTCACCGACTTAATGCTGAGGGTCGATTTATGAGCGCCGTGAATATAGGTGGAGTTAACGACCGGCTTGCCATCCTTGTACCACTGGAAGTTATTGGGACTGCCGGTGATATTGGCCGATAAGGTCACGTCCGTGCCCGCCGCCGCCGTGACGTCTGTGGGATTGCTCACGATCGTGTGTCCCACATTTTGCACATGAAATACCCCAAAGCCACCATTAGCGAAGGAGGCTGTGACGTAGGCCGCTTTGAGATTAGCTGCCGCCGTGGGATCGGGAACCATATCCACCCAAGATTCGGTGGTGTCGAAATCCGGTTCGACTCCGCCCCCGAGGTTGACGTAATCAATTTCCACATCATCTTCCCGAAGAGGCAATTTGTATGAGCAATTGCCATCCGAAATGCGGCCATCCAACCGATGAATGCCTAGCCAGCCGTAAGTGTACCAGCTCACGTCCAGGGAAGCTGAAGAAATGCCCACGATATAATCGAGGCTGCTATCTCCCGAGATCGATTGGTTCCAATTGCCGTCATAACGGGTGACGCCGTCGACATCATGATCGATGGGGAGACCGTCTTTACCTGCGGCTTCCCACACGAAGGCCGGCAAGCCCGGAGACTTCGCTTCGTCCTGGCTGAAGAGCCGCACATTGGGTTGCTGATTGTATTCGGGGCTCGGCGTCGGTTTGTCGGGATTCGAAGTGTAACGGTTTGGCCGGGCTTCCCAGCCGGTGCCGGGATAATGGCCGTGATAAACCACCTGCAAATTCGGCCGCATGGGATCCGTGCCGTATTTAATCACTTCGCTCGAGCAACCGCCCAGGGAATAACCATTGCGCCGGGCTTGGTCGCGATCATTCACGCGGGCAACGGGTTGAAAGTTTAAGCCGTTGGTGGTTGCGAAGACTTGCGGATGCTGGCCCACGCGCCAAGTGCCGCCGCCAGCGTAGATTTGAGTGTTCGTGCCGTAACCCGCGACGCGGAAATTGCGCCAACGCCACGCGCGCCAACTGCCTTGCTCGCCCGATTCGGCGGTGGTTCCCGATAACCCGTCCCCAATGCCCGCTTCAGGGGTGATCGAGCCATCATCCGCCATTCCGGGCACCGGTTCTTGCCACGCGATGGTGGGGGTGGTTTCCCAGCCCGTGCCATCTGCTTTGGGGGCATAACGTAGCAGCAAGTGCTTATAACCGCTATAGATTGCGCGCTTCGTGGGGTCGGGATTTTGATCCATCGCCGGCCGCCAGAGCGCATAAACCTCGCTCGATTGATAGCCGGTGTGAGCGCCCAGCACGTCATAGCCGATCAATGAACCTGGGCGCAGGCTTTCCTTCCAGGCGAGGCCTAGAGGCTTTCCGGTGGCCGCTTCAATCCAGATCAGTGAACGATCCGGATATAGGGCGGCCAAATCCTTCTGCGCTTGGGAGGTATTGGCGTCTTGTTCATCTATGCCGTTTTCAGCCACCGCCAATAATAGCTTTTCCAAACTATAAGGAATCAGGCGCGCGTAATTAGCTAGCGATTCGCGGCCATCACGAAACGGACTTTGGGCGGTAACGGGACCCGTTGGCTTGACGAGAATAGGCAGCTTGTTCGCGCTATCCACATTTACGGTGCCATTAATGTGTTGGACCCAAATGGGAGTAATTTCTTGGGCTAGGCCCAAGGTGCTCGTAAGGGCAACAACTCCCAATATGGCAGGTATTTTTTTTATTATCATATGCGTAGGAGTGGGATGTGTCGTTTGGTGGATTCGAAAACACTCCTTCCCCCAGTAATCCGGCATGTAAATGGCAAATTGCAGGAAAAGGAACGCTTGCGATAACCTTTGTATAGTACACAAATTCAATGCAATCGTCAAAAAATAATTACCGGCTGCGGAAGATGGTGAGATGGCTTAAATGCTTGTGGAACGGCCCTTGGCGCAGAGTTGGCAATCTAAACGCCACAGTTCCATGTGATTAGGGCAGCCAGCCAATTGGGAAAATTAAGCCGACAATCCAAGGCTGGTGTGTATAAGTATAAATACTATTATATAAATAAATAACTAATGTATAAATGTAACGCAAATTAATGGAACGCTATTAGCAACCCTACCGCTCGGCAGGTGGGGAGGGGTGGTGATAAACGCTGGGTGTTAGAAAATTGCCACAGCGTTTTCTGCCTGAAGTGGAGCAAGCCCAAAAATTGCGCGAATAGAATGATGAGCTCGGGATATCAACGGCTCGCATTAGCTAGGCTTTCAATAATTGGCAGCGGCATGGCGACAGAAGTCATGTAAATCCCGTTTTGCGCTCCTTGTCCATTGCGGCCAAAGCACTCCCAAGGCGCCTTAGCCGCTTTCCCTAGCCGGAAGTCGTTTTGACGCAGATGCTCGATATAATCCTCAAAAACTTTTCCCGCCAACTGCGGTGCCATGGGAAAAAGCGCCGCAAGCAACCACCCCGTTGGCGTATGCCAATAAGCGCCGTTCTGGTAAGTGTTAAGGGCGCACTCCGCTTTTTCCCACGCGGAAGCGGGAGAAGCATCGAGATTAGTGGGCACATGCCTTACTGCGCCCTCAAAAGCAATATGCGCCAGGGAATCGGCGATAGTTTGGCGTGCCCGGCGCGCGGCAGATTTGGGAAGCGCTCCCAAAAAAAGGGCGAACAACGTGCCCCAAACATCCGCCTGGCGGCCAACTTCCGTGGCTGCCATCAACCAGCCTTCCAGCCGCGATGGTTCAGCAAAAGCAGGGACGAGATGTCGTGCAATCTTAGCGCGCTCCGCCGAAAAATCGGGAATCGCCTGACGGTGCTGCGCGGCTTGACACAATTCCTTCAACTGTCCCGCCGCGCGAAAACGCAAAAGAGAGGGGAAAAGAATATTGCCAGTAAAATAGATCGAGTCACAAAAACCAAAACCGACGGCGCGATTTTTGGCGGAAGTGGTTACCAAACCGGTCTTAGGATCTGTTGTTGGAACTGAAAACGCTTTGATCAGCCGATCCAGCAGGGACATTTGGCCAATGGTTTGCCGGAGAAAATGAGGGTCTCGCGTGCGCAAAAAATACCGATGCGCCATATGGATGAACTCGAAATGGTCATCCATTGGGGGCAAGAAGCCAAAAGTGCCATTGCCTTGATCCTCTTCCGTCCCAAACGAACCAGGATAAAAGCTTGGTTTGCCGTCGAATAAGATATGATCAGGTATGGCGTAAGGGGGGATGATGAGCCCATTTTTTAGCAATCTGGCAGTGGAACCATTCTGGCAAAGAGCCGTTAAGCGCAAGTGGTGCAGGATTTCGGGTGGCGCGATGAAACCAGAATCGAGCGACATGGCAAAATCACGAATCCAGAAAGCGGGGTAATTTCCGCCAGGCATGATCAAGACATTGCCGGTCGAATTCAAAGGGGCACTCCCGCGAGTTTCCCCAATTCCAACTCGTGCCGCTTGAACCACCTCGCGAGTCAAGTCCCGCAAAAAAACCAAAGACGTGGGTGCAAAGCGGGGCTGAGTCTGGGGTTGGCGAAATATCGAGGCTAAGCATATTTGAGTTGGAGAGGCTGCAATGGTTAAAGGCCAGGCAGAGAAAGCGAGCTTTATCATTTTGCGCCGGTTCATTTTAGGATTTTCATGCTAGTTGGAAACAAAGTCAAACATAGAAATAAAGGGACAGACACTTTAAGCTTGTTCATTGTCACTATCTTCGGTAATGTAGGGTGCATGCGAATGGCACGGATAAAGTTGTCTGGAAGGGGGGCGGTATACCATTGTGTTTCGCGCGTGGTGGGCCGGCAGCTTTTACTCGATAACGACTGCAAGGAAATGCTGGTTCAATTGCTTTGGAAGTTGGCCGCATTTTATGGGCTTGAAGTCATTACTTACTGCATGATGGATAATCACTTCCATCTTTTATTACGGGTCTCGCCACCAGGAGTAATTGCCGATACCGTGTTGCTTGAACGTCTGGCTGCTTTTTATGGCCCAAAGGGGACTCTTACGATCCTAGCCCGTGAAGCCTTGGCTGTTAGGGGGCAAATGGATGCCGATGTGCGGGAGCGCATTGTCGGCCGGATGGGGGAAATTTCCGTGTTCATGCAAGAGTTCAAACAACGGTTCAGTCGCTGGTATAACCGCCGCCATGCACGCGATGGTGCTCTTTGGTCCGAACGCTTCCGTAGCGTTATTATCGAGGATCAGCCCACCAGTGTGGAAGCCGTCGCCGCGTACATTGATCTGAATCCCGTGCGTGCTGGATTAGTCGATGATCCGAAGGATTACCGGTTTTGTGGCTATGCGGCGGCAACTGCGGGCAACAAACTAGCCCGCAAAGGATTAATGAGTATTCAAAATGGAGTTTATCAAGGGGCCAAATCATCATTAAACCAAATCCACGAAACGCCCAATGCGGGTGAGACTTGTAAGGGAAACGTTGCCGCCAAATCGATGAAGGAAACCGTTAATAACAAACTTATTCCTACTTCTCCGTTTGCGAATGAAGTCTCGAATATACGGACTCCACAGGTAACTAACTCATCCACAGCAACCCCACCCGCTCCAGCCCTTGCTTTGGAAGCTACCCCCAGTTTAGCAACTAAAGTTAGTACCACTCCCGGTATCAAACCATGGACCGTTTGGTCCGTTTGCGCCTCCGAATACCGAATGCACCTGTTCGCTCGCGCAGGCGCAACCCGCCAGAGCGGCAAAACCACCCTTAATCCCGAAAAAATTCGCCAGGTGCTCCAGGAAGGGGGGCAACTCTCCCTGGGCGAGGTCTGCCGCTTGCGTCTGCGCTACCTGACCGACGGTTTGGCTTTCGGCACCCAGAATTTCATTAACGAGGTTTTCTCCCTGCACCGCGATAAATTTACCGCTAAACGTCAACCCGGTGCGCGCCCTATAGCAGGATTAACAGCCCTTGGACTCAATTCACTGCGCAATTTGCGGCCCAGAGTTATTGGTTGACAATGTATTATAAAACAGCATATAAGAAACAAGAATATGCAAATATTCCTGTGGCGTAGCTTGACTATTGCTGGCCCGAGGTTTCTCCCCGAATAATACCCCCTTCCAATATCACTCAGGAAGAAAATCAGGCTGGGGCCTGTTGCCAAGATAGCCTAGTTAACCTCAATGGTGTTTGCTGCTGGCGCAACGGCATTTTACGGCTTCAGGCTTCCTCATTGTCGGCGTGGGTTTCGGCCGTGACCGCCGTTTTTCCCGCGCAACGCCAGCACGCATCGAATTGGGCATCGATTTCCTCGCCGCATTCGGGGCATTTCCAACTCGTTTGTTCTTGGCTGGGTTCGGTTTGCCAGTCTTCTAATATTTGTTGGGCGGCCGGGAAGTCGTCATCATTAAGAATCCAAACTTCAGGGTAGCAAAACACCAGGGGGCCCATGGCGTTGAGGACGCTTTCGTTGCGAATCGAACACGCAATGCCACGCTGTTCTAGCAGCCCGGTAAGCAATTCGGCCTCCGGATTTTCTCTAGCCATATAGAGCTTTTTCATGGAGTGAATTCCTTTCTATCGCAATATAATCGTGAAAGCGTTTCCTGTCTAATCTGTCTCATTATTAGACAGTTTGCTGGAGTCCATTTGGAGCGGCGCGCAAGGGATTTAGTCAAAAATACAAAATTATTCACACCCAGCGGGAAAAACTCAAAAAGGGAATGAAATCAGGCAAATTTAACGACTGGATGGCGGGAAATATTGACGCTGCCAGGCTAGCTTTGGAATTGCCCTTAAGGGTTAACTAAAATATTGATGTAAATCCCTAATTTATAAAATAATACGCAGGCACACCTCCGGCCGGAACGCCTTCCCCTAGGGGGTAATGATTCGCGGTGGCTAGTCGCGCGGTAAGTGTGATTATCTATTACCGTAGGGCGGGCTTCTTGCCTAGCAGAAAATATTCACTTTTGTTCACGGGTTATTAACCGTCTCCTTTTGCTCTTAAAACCAAGTCTTAGCGAGCTTCTTCGACACAATATAGACGTGTCTGGGTGCGGACAAAGAGGGAGTCTCCACTCACCGCAGGGCTGGCCATTAGGCGCTCTTGAAAGCGGTTTTCAGCGAGTTTCTGGAAGGTGCGTCCGGGCTGCAAAATGGTGGTGACGCCGCGATCACTGAAAAAGTAGAGCCGCTCGTTGGCATAGAGGGGCGATGCCGAGTGTTTGCCTGCCAGGGATTCACGCCAAACAATTTGCCCGGTGCGGGCTTCCATGCATAACGCATATCCTTGGTCATTAACCATATATAGCAAATCATCCACAAGGAGTAGGGAGGAAGTGGCGGGCATATCCTTAGTGATTTTCCAGGCCAGATGAGTAGTCGTGACATCGCCAGTTCCGCCAGGACGAATGGCCAATAACTCAGGTCTTTCGTAATCGTTGATTACGTAGAGCAGGCCGAAGCCAAACAGCGGACGCGGAATCATCGACCACCCGTTATAGCGAACTTTCCAGAGTTCCGTGCCGGTAGCCGGATCATAAGCGATGGTTGCCTTGGCACCTGGGCTTATAAGCTCTTGATGGCCTGAGTGTTCAATAATGATTGGCGTGCAAAATGCTTTGCGGCAATTGACGTGCGCGGCGGAATAATCGACAGAACGATCCGTTTTCCAAGCGGTTTTGCCCGTTTGTTTATCGAGGGCGATCACGTATTGAACATCGCGTCCATCCACATTGAATATCAACCACTTATCGTGCAACATAACGGACGATCCGGGACCTTCATGGTGGTCGCAATTCAAGTCCTGGCGCGACCATAAAACCGTGCCGGATTGGGTGTCCAAGCAGGCCGTTCCGTAAGTGCCATAGTGGACGTAGACGCGCCCTTGTTCGATAGCGGGGGTAGGGGAGGCGTAGCTATTTACCGCCGCGACATGCGCGGGGTTAGCCACTTTGAACACGAGTACATCGCGCAGAATTTTGCCCGAATTGCGATCCAGGCAAACGGCGTAAAGTTCGTGCCCATCCTCTTTGGCGGTAGTTAGCCAGATTTGTTCGCCCCAAATAACCGGGGAAGACCAGCCAAGGTCATGGATTGGAGTTCCCCAGCGAATGTTCTTGGTAGTATCAGAAGTCGCAGCAGGGGAGGAGTTTGTGGAGGAATTGTCGGGGATGGTCCACGTCAAAGGCAACTGGGCGGCTGCGGCGTGGCCATCGCGGCTTGGGCCACGCAATTCCGGCCAGTTACTCTGATTTGCCGCGGAAACCACCGAGTGAACCGCCAATAACCAAGCGCCAACCAAGCCAACTCGCAGGGTGTACATAGGGCTAGAATGCCACACAGGGTTCGTTTTGCCATCACGAAAACCCACACTGCATGGCTTTCCATCATAGGGACAGTCACTATATTTGTAGGTTCCTTAATCGAAAATTTTTTAAATAAATCGGAAAATCTTGTGGGCTTTATTCGCCAGTTTTTCTCGCCAACGGTCATTGGTGGGATTGCTCGTGCCCCATTCATTGGTTATGGGTAACCATTTTTTACCGAGTGGGGTGCAAGTGGGGAAATGCAAAACTGTCCGAATGTTTTTGACCGATCAGCGGTCTAACGGTACATCATTCATTTTGATTGGTGTTGAGAGAAAAGGATTTCAATGATGATTTCTTGGTTGATGCTGGCGTCAGGGGTGGAAGGACAGTCTGAGCTGTTCTACATCTGGGGCAACGCCACCCTCGAAGGCAAAGCCATTATTTGCATTTTGGTGATTTTTTCCATTTTTGCCTGGTCGGTCATGGCCGCCAAGGCCACGCAGATGCGCCGCGCCAAGAAGCTTAACCAAGTGTTTTCTTGGGAATTTCGCTCCCAGAAAAGTGTGCTCGATATCTTTAACCGCAGTGTGCAGGTGGATGGCTGTCCGTTGTTTGCCGTCTACCAACAGGGGTGCGCGGAATGTTCGACCCGCCAAAAGGCGCGGTTAGCGTTGGGCAAAAGCGCATTGACGCTTAAATCCATGGAGCACGTCAAACGCGCCCTGGAGCGGGCGGTGGCGGAAGAATCACTGAAATTGGAATCCGGCCTGATTTTGCTGGCTATCGCGGTTAGCGGCGCGCCGTTCTTGGGGTTGCTGGGCACGGTCTGGGGCGTGATGAGCACGTTCAGTTACGTCGGCATGCTGGGCAAGCCGGACTTGGCCACGATGGCGCCCGGCGTTTCGGCGGCTTTGATTACGACGGTTGCCGGTTTGTTGGTGGCCATTCCCTCCATGTTTGGGTACAACTGGCTGGTGCATAACTTGCGGGTGCTGACCGTGGAACTCGACAATTTCGCCCAGGAACTGGTTTCCAAAATGGAAAACGAGCTTTTGAATGATGACAGCGGAGAATAATCCAGCCGACGCCAAACGCAAAGATGCCGCCGGGGTGCTGTGCGCCAAGTGCGATCACTTGAATCCGCCCGGCAGCACGGAGTGCGAGCATTGCCACTCGGCTTTGTTTCGGGATTGCCCCAAGTGCGGCAAGACCGTCCAGCGGGTGTTTTCGCGCTGCAATCATTGCGGGGCCAGCCTGGCGCGCTGGGGCAAGAACCCCGGCCACGTCCATCCCGCCGCCCGTCCGTTCAATATGTGGTGGGTTTACGCCGCGGTATTGGCGGCCTGCCTGATGGTGTGCTATATAATCTTTAATAAGGTGGGCAACATGAATCTCGGTCATTAAGGAGCCCTGCATGCGCCGATTTTCCCAACGCAATTCGCTGGTCACGCTGAATGATATTAATATCACTCCGCTGCTGGACCTGGCGTTTGTGCTGCTGATCATTTTCATCATCACCACGCCCGCTATTACGCAGAGTTTGACCCTCAATTTGCCCACCGGCGGCAAGCAAGAGCGGCAACAGCGCAGCGCCAAAGACCTCCGCACCGTGGAAATCGCCGCCGATGGCGCGCTTCGGCTGGACCGCAAAGAGATGTCTTTGGACAAAATTGAAACCGAATTAGCGAAATTTCACCAAACCAACACCAACATGGTGGTGGTTATCCGGGCCGACGCTTACAGTTCCGCCGGGCACATCCTCGATTTGGTGGATCGCTGCAAAAGAAATAACATCAATTTGATCTCGTTTGCCTATCAACCGCCCAAACGTCAATGAACCGCACCCAGACCAAATGTTTCGCCCTCTCACTGCTAGCCCACGGGCTGGTGATGGTGGTGTTCTTTTGCACCATGGCGTTGCGGCCGGCTCCGGTGGAACCAGCTCAGGACCCTTTGATTTTGGTTAGTATTCCAGATGATTCTACCCGCTTCACCGACGCCCAGTCCTCCGGTGGCGGCGATCCTGCTCCCGTAGCCCCGGCCCCGAAGTCAAATCCTCCGCCCGCGCCCAAACCCGAGCCGCCCGCGCCGGAAGTTAAAACGCCGCCGGTTGTCAAGTTGCCGGAGCCGCCGAAAGTCAAAGAACCAGAACCTGCGCCCGCGCCGGAACCGGTTAAACCCCCGGACGATAATTGGTCGATTAAGCTCAAGCCGATTAAGGACAAGCCCAAGCCGGAAAAACCGCCGGAGAAAATCACCTTAAAGCCGGTGAATTCGAAGACGGTGAAGGCCTTGAAAGACGCTGAAAAAGAGGCAGAGAAAAAGGCGGCAGAGGAAGAAGCCGCCGAGCGTCGGGAGAATCAGCGCCGGGCCGAGGAAAGGGCCAAAGCTCAGGAGGCTTATAAGGAGGGGATTCAGAAATGGGCCAAAAATGCCAGCACCAGCGATGGCAGCTTTCGCAACCAGCTTACTTCACCTGGAGTTTCGGTTTCCATTGGCAGTGGTGCTGGGGGTGACGGGCCATTGAACGCCAATTGGCGGACGGCGGTACAGCGTATTTACGAGAATTATTTCACGCCTCCGGACTCCAAGCGCAATTTGCGCACGCAAGTTACAGTGACCGTTCAACGCGATGGCAAAGTGGTCTCCGATGAAATTACCAAACCCTCCGGTGACCGCGAGTATGACCGCGCGGTGCGGGAAGCTTTGCGGCAAGTGCGGAAATTGCCCAAATTCCCAGACGATTCCTCCGATTTTACGAGAACCATCACCATCAATTTTATCCCCCCAATTCAAAGGCACCTGGAATGAAATTATCTTTCGGTCGTTCGTTATTATGCACCCTGGCGCTAGGTTTTTTAGCCGCCGCGCCGACGGGCCTTGGCCAAATAGCCGATGAGCCCGCGATTAATGTTACGGGCAAGAATTTAAGCCAAACGGTCAAAATCTCGCTCACCGGTTTCACCGGCGAGGCCCTGTCGACGATTAAGTTCGATCTGGAAGTGCTCGGGTGCGAAGTGGTCGGCGCGGATAACGCGCAGTACTTGATCAGCGGTTCTAGCACCGACCACGTGGAAGGCCGGGTGCAGGATCGTTTGTCGCAGGCCTATCTTCTGGGCAAGGCGTACAGCGGTGGCGATATTCGTTTGCAGTCGCACAAGTTCGCGGATGATATTTCCAAAACGGTGTTCAAGATGCCGGGCATCGCGCTAACCAAGATCGCGTATAAAGTGACCCGGGGCCAAACCAGTGAGATTTATATCGCCGATTATGATGGCTATCGGGCCACACCAATGACGGCAGACAACACGATTGTCGCTGCCCCGGCTTGGGCGCCGAACCACCGCAAGTTGTATTTCACTTCGTATCGGCTGGGCAACCCGGATATCTATTCGCAAGACTTGGACACCGGGGAGCGCCGCATTGTGGCCCGCTATTCCGGGTTGAATACCAGCGCGGCGGTTTCCCCGGATGGCTCCCATTTGGCCATGATCCTCAGCAAATCCGGCAGTTGCGATGTCTGGGTATCCGATGCTGCCGGTGGGAATCTGAAAAAATTGACGTCTACCCACGAGGACGAATCTTCACCTTGCTGGTCGCCGGATAGCAAAACCCTCTGTTTTACCTCCCGCCAAACGCATCGGGCGGCGCTTTACAAAATGCCCGCCAGTGGCGGAACCATGCAACGCATCAGCACCGAGGGAGCGATTAATTGCACCGAACCGGATTGGTCGCCCGATGGCAAGTACATCGCCTTTACCTCGCTAGCGGGAGGCTTTCGGATTTTTGTGTATGAGGTGGCTACCGGGAAAACCACGTTAATTGCCGACGGGGAAGACCCTACGTGGGCGCCAAATTCACGAACTTTGTGCATTGCCCGGCGCGTGGGCGGCAAATATGTGCTGTCTTTGCTTGACGTCCGCACAAAGCGAGTTAAGGATATTCCTCAGCTTTCGGGGAATTGTTCTCAGCCCGCATGGGCACGCTGACCATAATTTCCCAACAACATACACAATCAATGAAACGTTCTTTATTTTGCACACTCGTGCTGGGTCTAGTCATTGCCTTCAGTGCCACTGGTTGCAAACACTCGAAAAAAGGGGTGACCCCCATTACCGGGCAGAAAGCCACGATCGCCACACCGGTGGGGAATGGAAACCAAGTGCCCAACATTGGATCGGGACCGAGAGTTCCGACCGATCCCAACGGTGGAGGTACGGGGATAGGTGATACGAACATTAAGGAACCGGGCAAGACCGACAACGGCATTGAGACTGGCTCCCTTGATCAATTTGCAGGACGCGATGTGGATCGTGGCCCTTTGAAACCCTACACGGTTTATTTTGACTATGATCGATCCACGGTGCGGGAGAGTGAGAAAGCTAAGCTGGAAGCGGTGGCGGATCACATGAAGAAAGAAAGCATGGATAAAGATCTGTTGGTAGAAGGCCACTGTGATGAGCGCGGCACCGAAGAATATAACCGCGCATTGGGCGAACGCCGGGCGCAGGCGGTCCGAGAGTATCTGGTTAACCTCGGGCTATCGGCGGCGCGCATCCAAACGATAAGTTACGGCAAAGATAAACCCATCGAACCGGAGCACAACGAAGCTGCTTGGTCTAAGAATCGCCGGGGTGAATTCGGGGTCTTGCTGCCTAGAAAGGTTAGCCAGCCAGCTCCTGCCATGCCGCAATAAGTTTAATTTAAACGCTTTAGGCCGCCAATCTAACCGTTGGCGGCCTAATTGTTTATAGGCTTGGGGGTGGGGGAGAAAAGCGGGAGTTTTGGGGCTTTACTAATGAATTTTGCCGGCGTAGTGTAAGTCAAATAAGGCTGTTATGAACGTGTTACTCGCAGGATTTATCGGTGGCTGGGAATTGGTGCTCATCTTGGCGGTGGTGTTGCTGATGTTTGGAGCCAAGAAGCTGCCCGAACTCGCCCGTGGCTTAGGCTCTGGCATCAAAGAGTTCAAGAAGGCCTCCAGCGACACGCGGGAGTAATGGAATTTCAACTTAGCTCGTTATGAACGTATTGATCGCAGGATTTATCGGTGGCTGGGA
>MTLE01000506.1_pt3 | contig 18212 bp, 19 predicted proteins | sample 1982461 | NCBI WGS metagenome assembly MTLE01 (sample SAMN05712605, study PRJNA340218) | biofilm metagenome | isolation source: sample SPL anode biofilm adapted to -200 mV | place: USA | collected 2012-02-03
CGGCCATGAATATCCCGTTGTCCGGGTTATTCCGAATACTCTGACGGATACCGGATTTGGCTATAGCGGTGTTGCGATCAGCCCGTCAGCCAGCGCTCTTAAGCTGAAAGAGCATGGTTTACTGAACACCTTTTTAACCGGGTTCTGCAAGGTCGAATATCTGGATGAATCGCTGATTGATATTTTTACCGGCTATGGTGTCGCCGGGCCAAATTACGTCTATTACTTCATTGAATCGTTGGCAGATGCCGGCGTCCTGGCCGGTTTGCCACGGCAACAGGCCTGGAAAATTGCGCTGGAAAATATCAAAGGTGCCGCCGCCATGCTGGAGCACTCCGGGCTTCATCCTCGTCAGTTACTGGATATCAATAATTCAGCCGGTGGTGTCGGCATTAATGGGTTATACGAACTGAACAACAGCGACTTTGCGGCAGGGCTGCAGCGAAGTGTGTTGACGGCAGTGCGACGTACCCGAGAGCTGGGAGAGCAAAAATAATGCCTATCATTCAATGGGATCATTCCGTTCATTACGTTAATGATCTGGATTTATCGATCAGAACTTTTGCTGAAAATGGCCTGCTGGCTTTTCGCGGTGGTTCTCACAAGCAGTGGGGAACACACAATGCGCTGAGTTATTTTGGTCTGACTTATCATGAGTTTCTGGCGATAGAAAACCGGACGCTGGCAGAGCAGACTGCACACAATAATCATGTAGTTCAGGATGCAGTAAAAGCATTACCTGAGCATGAAGTATTGAGCCGGGTTGCACTGCGCACGGATGATATAGAAGCGGTAGCCGCATCTCTGAAAAAACAGGGGCTTGATGTTGCGCCGATTATCGATGGCAAGCGTCTGAACCAGCAAGGGCAACTCATTGAATGGCGGATGCTGACGATCGGCGGTGATTTTCAGGGGCTACGTTATCCGTTCGTGATCCAGTGGAAAGGCTCTGATGCAGAACGACTGAAGGCACTGCAGGCTAATGGAACTATTAAACCGCATCCGGCAGGTTCGGTTACACTGGAGCAGGCGGTGTTTACTGTCGAAGATCCCGAAGCCGTGGCCAAACATTGGCACCAACTATTTGGTTTTGCGCTAGAAAAAGATGATGCTGGGTTTGTATTAACGGTTGCGGATAAAACGTTCCTGTTCCGGAAAGGGAATGACAATGCACTGGTGCAGTTAAATTTTCACACGGATGCTGAAACGTTAAAGAACAAAACAATTTCTATCGGCGAAGGGAAATACCAGTTTTCATAACTGTCTTTATACAGAGAAAAGTTGAAGCGCCCATTATCGGGCGCTTTTTAGTTTTTCCAGACTGCTTCGTACAATTTCCGCCAGATACTTGGCTGCTGGTAACAACGCATCATCGTTGATCTGAAACTTCGGATGATGCAGCGCGTAAGGGCCGCCTGAACCGACCAGTACAAACGCGCCGGGAATTTTTTCCTGATAAAACGCGAAGTCCTCGCCACCTAACCAGGGTTTTTCAATGATTTTGGTTTGATAACCCAATTTAGTTGCTACTGTCAGCGCTAAATCGGTCCATGCCGCAGTATTGGTTACAGACGGTGGACCGGGATGCCATTTCAATTCGATGTCAGCATCGAACGTGATCGCAATACCGGTGATGATCTGGCGTAGCCGTGCTTCAATCAATGTCCGGACTTCGTTATTCAGCGTCCGCACAGTGCCTTCCAGATAGGCGCTATCCGCGATGACATTCCAGGTATTACCGCATTTCACATGGGTGATCGACACAATCGCGTTGTTTTCTGATGGCACGTTCCGGCTGATAATCGACTGCACGGCGTTAATGATCTGACCGATGATGATGACGGGATCATTGCCCTCATGCGGGCGGGCAGCATGTGAGCCTTTTGCGTTAATCAGAATTTCGAAACGATCGACGCTGGCGGTCAGGATGCCGTTTTTAGTGGCTAATGTTCCTACCGGAAGGTTCGGATCATTATGCAAACCAAAGATGGCGGAAACGTCATCTAATACTCCGGCTTTGATAATATCCGGCGCTCCGAGACCTGTTTCTTCCGCAGGCTGAAACAGCAAGCGGACAGAACCATGCAGTTCATCGGCCTTTTCTTTTAGCAGTAATGCTGCACCAAACAGTGCGGAAGCATGAAAATCATGCCCGCAGGCATGCATGACGCCCTGTGTTTGAGAGACAAATGCCACATCACTTTCTTCCTGAACCGGTAACGCATCAATATCCGCACGAAGTATTACTACCGGACCGGGATGCTGGCCGTCAATTTGAGCGACCAGACCGGTTTTTAACGGATAATCAAGAAGCCTGATTCCGGACTGAGCCAGCTTATTTTTCAGTCTGGCGGTGGTCTGGTATTCCTGATGTGACAATTCAGGATGAGCGTGTAATTCATGTCTGAGTTGTCGCAGGGATTGATCCAGTTGGTTATAAATACTCATAAATTACCTGTATGTTCTTTTCAAACGGCAATGGCTGCCTGCTGTGCTTGTTCACCCAGATAAGCGTGCCGTATCCGTTCATCGTCAGCTAATTCTGACGCATTACCGGAAATAGTCACTTTACCACCTTCAATGACATAGGCCTGATCAGCGATAGCAAGTGCCGCGCGGGCATTTTGCTCAACCAGCAGAATTGAAGTGCCATAATCCCTGATGGTCTGAATAAGTTCGAAAATCTGTCGGGTCAGCTTTGGCGCCAGCCCCAGTGAAGGTTCGTCTAGCAGCAGCAGTTGCGGTTTACTCATCAATGCCCGGGCAATGCACAACATTTGTTGTTCCCCGCCGGACAAAGAGCCTGCTTTCTGTCGATAACGTTCTCTCAGCAATGGGAATATGCTCAGCACATTTTCCAGTTCACTTTTCCCTGAATCTTCCTGTATTGCGCCAAGTCGTAAATTCTCTTCTACGGTCATTCCGGAGAAAATCTGACGGCCCTCTGGTGCCTGCGCTAAACCATAGCGAACAATGACGTGAGCAGGCAGGGCAGAGATATTTTCATTTCTGAAGATTATCTGTCCTTTACTGGCGCGATAGATACCGGAAAGTGCTTTCATTAACGTGGTTTTTCCGACCCCGTTAGCGCCTAATACGGTCACTATTTGCCCTTTTCTTACTTCCAGAGAAATATCTCTGACGATAGGCAAACCACTCAATTTTACTTCCAGATTGGTTACTTCAAGTAAGCTCATGCTGCCACCTCATCACTACCCAGATAAACATCCTGAACCGTTTTATTCCTGGCGATCTGCTGAGGTGAACCATCGGCAATCAACTGCCCGGAAGCCAGCACCAATACGCGCCGGCACAATCTCATCACCAGATTAAGATCATGCTCAACCAGTAACAGCGTTGTTCCATGCTGGTTCAGTTTTCGCAAAAACTTGGCCAGTTCTGTTGTTTCGGTATCATTTAATCCTGCTGCCGGTTCATCCAGAATCAGCAGCTTGGGAGAAAACGCCAGTGCCCGGGCAATTTCCAGATATTTCCGTTTACCGTAAGAAAGATTGGCCGCCAGTTGATCGGCATAAGGTGTTAATCCGGTTAATTCCAACGCTTTCCAGGTTGCTGCAGTAACATTTTGTGCTGCCTGTTTCCGTCGCAGTAATGCATCAAACAACCCGTATTTCTGATGGCCGACCGCGCCAACGCTGACATTATCAAACACGGTCAGATTCGGGAAAACACGTAAATTCTGGAAAGTCCGGGCAATACCGAGACGGGCAATATCAGCAGCAGGGGATTGCTGGATAGCGTTATCCTGCCACTGAATTGAGCCTTCTGTCGGCTGACTAAAGCCTGTGATCAGATTAAACAGGGTTGTTTTTCCTGCACCGTTCGGACCAATTAATCCAATCAGTTCGCCCTCATGCAAATCAAATGAAACATCGTCAACAGCGATCAATCCACCAAAGTGACGCGAAACATTATGCAGTGATAATAATGGTGTACTCATTTCCACCCCTCCTTTAACCCGGACCATGATCTTACAAACTTCAGCGCGTAGGCTTCGGTCCATAATCCTTTCGGCCGAAACAGGATCACAACAAACATAACCAGACCGACAAGCAACATGCGGTAATCACCGATAGGGCGTAATACTTCCGGCAAACTGATCAAGAGCACGGCACCAATGATCGATCCGGGCAAACTACCGAGACCGCCAACCACGATCATCGCCAATACCAGAATAGATTGATCAAATTTAAAATCGCCGGGGGAGATATACCCGGTGGCATGAGCCCACAACGCTCCGGCAATACCAGCAAAGAAGAAGCTGATGATTAAAACCTGAATTTTCAGACGAAATGGAGACAACCCCATTGCTTGAATGGATTGATCATCTTCCCGCATGGCCCGCAAGGCATTACCAAAATAAGAATGTGCGGTACGGTGGATTAACCAGAAGCTGATAATCGTGATCACCAGGATCAGCCAGAAGGTTTGCGCCTGATCATTAACGCCCAGAGTCGGAATATCGGTGATCCCCATTGGTCCTCGGGTGAAGTCAACCCAGTTCAGTAAAGAGACATAAATGATCTCTCCGATACCTAAAGTCGCAACCGCAAAATAGATACTGACCAGACGCAGAGCCGGCATGGTGACCAGTACGCCAATCAATGAAGCGACTAAACCGGCCAGTGGAATAGTTAGCCAGGGTGTCCAGCCCAGATAGCTGCCAAGTAACGCAGTGGTGTAGGCACCTAATCCATAAATCGCCGCATGGCCCAGCGACATCAGCCCGCTGACGCCAGTCAGCAGATTGGCACTGCCTGCCAGCAGACTGAAAATGGCGGCGGTGGTGGCCACCCGGTACCAGTAGCCGGAGTCAGCCCAGATCAAAACCAGCAGAGGAATAAGTAATAAGAGCCAGAAAGAGTTACGTTTAAACACGTTCACGCTGACCTCCGAATAAGCCTTGCGGGAAAAACACCAGCGTTGCCAGCAACAAACCGTAAGTGATCAGATCGGTCCAGCCTTGCGGAATATATTCAGTAGCAACGGATTCACTCAAACCGAGTAATAGCGCACACAAAATGGCGCCGGGAATAGAGCTGAGACCGCCCATCACCATAGCGACAAAGGCTTTTACTCCGGGGGCGAAGCCCATATGCGGGAAAATGTTGCCGGTATAGAGCCCCACCAGCACCCCGGAAACAGCGCCCAGCATGGCACCGAGTGCAAAAGTGGTAATGATGGTTCGTTCGATATTGATGCCGACGTGCAATGCGCCAGTCAGGTTACTGGCCACGGCGCGAACAGAAAGCCCGGTCTGAGTGCGGAACAGGAACCATTGCAGGCCAAACAGCATCAATAGTGCAAAACCAAAAATGATGAATTGTCCGGAAGCGAATGTCAGTTCACCGATTTCGATGGGTTCCAAGAGAAGGAAATCCTGCGGGATCAATTGCATATTGGAGCCGAAAGTGTCGGAAACCAATTCACGAACGATGATTGAAACGGCGAGCGAAGAGAGAAGGGTCGCTTCTCGGATGGCTTTTGATTTCAGCGATGCTTCGTCGACAAACCGGCGCAGAGGCCGGAAGGCGATTCGTTCCAGTACTACACCACTCAACAAACCAACCGCTGCCACAATGAAAATGACCGCCGCCAGTGGTGGTGCCAGAGCCTGAATAACCAGAAGCCCAGCGAAGGCGCCGAGCATGTAGATTTCACCGTGCGCAAAGTTGACAACATTCAGCACACCAAAAATCAGCGTAAAACCAATGGCCATCAGGGCATAGACCAGCCCCAGCGACAAGCCGTTGATGACTTGCTGCAGAAAGAAAATATCAAACATGATTAGATCTCCGGCCGCCATACCAGGGGCGGTATGACGGCACGAACAGGGGAGCAGAATTAGCTGTTAACCGGCACAAACTGGCCGTTTTTGACTTGCAGACGTGTCAGGGTTTTAGATGGTTCACGCGTAACCGGATCAAACGTGGTTTTGCCTGTTACACCCGGGAAATCTTTGGTTTCAGCCAGTGCATCACGAACTTTCACGCGGGTTGCATCGGCACCACCGGCTTTAACAATCGCATTCAGCAGGATGTTGGTAGCGTCATAAGCCTGACCAGAGAACTGGGTTGGTTCGCTTTTATACAGCGAGCGGTATTGTGTTACATATTGCTTCACTTCAGGTGCAGTGCTGTTGATATCAAACGATGTTGCCAGCTTCAGCGATTCTGCAGATTTACCTGCCAGGTCGATCAGTTTCTTCTCATCCAGTGAGCTGGCACCAAAGATTTTGCCTTTCAGACCAAGCTGCGCACGCTGTTGCAGGAAAGCGGCACCATCTTCATAGAACAGGCTCAGATAAACGGCATCCGGTTTCTGACGGGCAATTTTAGTGATGATGGAGCGGAAATCACGGGTGCCCGGATTGAAATATTCAATGGATGTAACTTCGCCGCCTTTGCTGGTAAAGCCATCAGCAAAATTCTTTGCCGCAGATTGGCCCCAATCGTTCTGAATGGCGACAACCGCTACCTTTTTAACACCAGAATCTTTTACCCATTGCGCGTTATACGGGCCTTCATAGGCCTGAGTGGTGATATTACGGAACTGCCATGGGCTGATTTTTACGAAATCAGGATGAGAAGCTGTTTGTGAAATCTGAGGTACATGTGTTTCTGCATATACTTTACCGGCTGCAATAGAGACGGTAGAGCTGAAATCGCCAATTACACCAACAATGGATGGATCTTCAGAGAATTTACGGGCGATATTCACGCCTTCTTTGGCATCACCTTTACTGTCTTCAAATTTGAGTTCGACTTTAACGCCTGGTAATCGCTTAGACTGATTGAATTCATTAACTGCCTGGTTGGCGGCGTTACGGAACAGTAAGCCATATTGCGCATTTTCGCCGGTCAGCGGAGCCTGATAGCCAATTGCTACTACTTTATCTGCTGCATAACCGAATGATGAGCTCAGACCCAGAGCAATAGTCACGGCGCTGCTCAATAACCATTTTCCTTGTTTCATATTATTCATCCTATGTATTGGCAATAAGTTGTTTTTGGGTAATTTTTAGCTGGCATGCTTTTCCGCGTTGCCAGGTTTGGCCTTCAAAATGGAATCCCGCACCTTCAAATGTGCCGTAATCGATAATGCTGGCGATACGACACATTCTTTCTGCTTCTTCGTCGGAGAGTCCGTTCTCCAGCCAGCCTTCCATCAATGGACAGTGATGAAACTCGAGCTTCAGACCATCTGGATCGCAGTGCAGAATTTCAGGTTTAAACAGTGTGCCGTTATCCGGAATACCGCCGATGAAAGCGTCTTTCAGGCCGGTAAAATTGCCCGGGGCATAAGTTGAGAATTTCTGACCAACTTTTGCTCCAAACCGATAAATTGCTTTTTTCAGAATATCTTCGGCTTTCTCTTCACCCAGTTCAGTGCTGAGTTCATTAAATATTTCAAAATAAATCAAAGCCCGTGTTTTAAATGCGGCGTGAAGATCTTGCCGTAATTGTTGCTCACTCATTTTAGTTCCATCTGGTGATTTTTAATCATCGTATTCAGTAGGTGTAATGAAGCAAACCAACAAATTAAGAAATGCATATTCACTATTTCAATAAGTGCATAATCTGATCTTTGTATATCGATATTTAATTTGTATATATCTGTTTATCAAGATTGCTTGTTAATAATCGATATTTGTTATCTGTGCCCGAGTTGTTATCTTTTATTTGTTTCCTGAATATTTATAAGGAAGGTAAATATGAGCACGTTTTTTGATTTTTTCTGGAACAGAAATATAATTTCAGTCTCTGATGCTGAAGAGAGCGCGCGAAAAGAACGGGAAGAAGAACAACAACTGATTGCTGATATTTTGTGCAGTGATGGCTTTCACCATCGAAATGTTATTGATAAAAAAGAAGAAAATGAGCGGGAACACAGCGAGTATGAATACGAATTGATTGATGTTTTATCATATCGCTCATTTATCTGAATCGTCATGGTTCAAGTATTAAAAAAGGTGCATTAAGCACCTTTTCTTGTTTGTTCACTCCCGGTATGTCAGGCAGTTTCCCGTTCCCATGCTTTCAGTTTTTCCCAGCGTAAATCACGGGCTGCAGAAATAGCCTGCAGATCTTCCTCCTGCAGATGTTTATAACGGCCTTGTCCATCCAGATATTCGGATAATGGTGCAAAGCGGGGTGGTTTACGGTTAATAGTAAATTGTTCATTCTCCCATTCAACCAGCGGCCATAATCCTGTATCCACTACGGATTTACCCAGTTGTATTGTCTGATCTGGTTTGCATCCCCAGCCTGTAGGGCAGGGTGCAAAAACATGCAGGAATGCGGGACCATCAATATTTGCTGCTTTTTGCAATTTCTTTAGCAGATCTGCCGGTTGGCCAACACTGGCTGTTGCCGCATAGGGCACACCATGAGCGGCTGCTATTTTGATTAAATCTTTTTTCGGTCCGAAGTTACCGGAACCGGCACGGCCGATAGACGTCGTTGTTTTAGCACCCCAGGGAGTTGCACCACTTTTCTGGATGCCGGTGTTCATATAGGCTTCATTGTCATAACAGATATAGATAATGCGTTCCCCACGATCAAAAGCACCGGATAAAGACTGCAAACCAATATCCGCCGTGGCACCGTCACCCGCAAAACCGACTACGGGAATATCGGTGATCCCTTTAGCCCGGATAGCTGCTGCCAGCCCGGAAAGTACGGCCCCTGTAGCAGCAAACGGGGAGATCATCGCATTTACACCTAACGCCATTTGCGGGTAGATAAATCCGACCGCCGACATACATCCGGCCGGAATAACCACATGGCTGTTTGGCCCGAATACTTTCAGGGCTAAACGTATCAGTAAACTGCCGCCGCACCCTGCACAAGCTTTATGACCGACGAAATGCTCGGCTTCCGGTAAATGTTTAATCGAGATTTTCATGGTTACGTTCCAGACCGGTAAAATGCACAACCTGATGATTTAGCGCTGTTTCAGGGGTAGATATCAGCGATTGCAGTGAGGCAAAAATGTCATGAATATCATTCAGGGATATATTCTGTCCGCCTAATCCGGCAACGACATTGATGCAGGGCAGCGGGATTTTTTTATGACGGGAGGCGTAGTCATACAACGCAGCTTTGACTTCTGTACTGATGGTGCCCTGATGCCCGAAAGAGATATCTTTTTCCAGTACAGCTAATGCCCGTATAGGTGATTTACGGGTTTTAGAAAAAAGGGTTTCTGTGATCTCTGCTGTCGGGAAGGGGCGCAGATAACGCAGACGTAATAATCCGACGCGGATCTCTGCTTCTCGTAACTCATCGACGACACAACGCACGCTGCCGGCGACACTGCCTGCCGTAATGATGATAAATTCGGCATCATTTGCGCGGTAACTCTCTGTCAGCCCTAATGGTTCTGTATTAAACCTGCTGGCGTAGCGCAGACTGATAGTCTTGATCCGGGCGGCTGCATTCAACATATCCTGATGTTGCCGGTATTTGAAAACAGTGTAATCCCCGGGCCCCGCTGTCATTGCCAGACTTTGCGGCTGCTCTGTATTAAATGTTCCCGGTGTGCCGACAGGAAAATCCGGAGAAGGTAAAAACTCATCTACCTGTTGCTGGCTGGGGATCACTACAGGTTCATAGGTATGCGTCAGAACAAAACCATCCAGATTCACCATAACAGGGGTTCTGATCTCAGGATCTTCTGCGATGGCATAAGCCTGAACCGTGAGATCGAAACTTTCCTGAGCTGTTTCGGCATAAGACTGGATCCAGCCGGAGGAAATCTGCGACAGCGAATCACTCTGATCGCCGTAGATATTCCACGGTAAAGCCAGAGCCCGGTTAGCATTCATCATCACCAGTGGAAAGCGTCCGCCAGCGGTATAGGGCAAAACTTCTGCCATATACAACAATCCCTGGGATGATGTGGCGGTAAAGGTGCGGACGCCCATGGCCGCACTGCCCATCACCAGGGAGAGGGCAGAATGCTCAGACTCGACGTGTACAAACTCGGTTTCCAGCTCACCTTTTTCAACCATGTCAGCTAGTTTCTCTACGACCACTGTCTGTGGCGTAATAGGATAAGCGGCCACAACTCGAGGGCGGCTCAACCGTACGGCATGAGCTACGGCTTCATTACCGGATAAAAACAATAATTCACTCATCACTCTCTCCGGTAGTAACTGCGTGCGTCATTACGATGGCATTTTTCGGGCATTCAACTGCGCAAATACCGCAACCTTTGCACCAGTCATCGATGATCTGCGGAATGCCTTGTTCATTGTTATAAATCGCCGCATCAGGGCAGAACAGAAAGCATAAATTGCAGGCAATACACGCATCAGCGAGCACTTCCGGATATTGGGTTCGCCAACCACGGTTAGAATCAGCCAGATGGCCGGAATGCATTTGCGGTGTTTGTGGCCAATCCTGTAGCCGGTCTGGCCGGGTAAATGGCTGTATAAGACATATGGTTTCAGGTATTTTTACCGGAGAGTTCATGCAACCTCCTTACCAGTAGGGGCCAGATCTTTACCCACTTGTAACGCATAATAGTATGCGCTCAGATTGAGTTGTCCCTTCTTGCCGTCGCCAAACTCGGCATTAATACCGGCAGCGATACTTTCGTCAGGCAGTAATCCGGTCAAACCATTCAGAACGCCTAAAAACACGGTATTGGTGTGTTCAGTACCCAGAAATTCCAGTGCAATTTGACGGGCAGGAACAGCATAAATCTGTTTATTCAGTGCGATTTCCCGCTCAGACAATGATTCAGCATTAATGATGAGTAAGCTGTCTGGTTTTAAAAATGAAGGGGAGATCAGCGGTAGTAGTGTTTTATCCATAACGATGGCTGCATTTGCTTTTTTTACGTCGCTCCGGTCATGGATCGCTTTTTCCGAAATACGGGTATAAGCAAATACAGGAGCCCCCCGGCGTTCCGGCCCGAACGAGGGGAAGGCCAGTGCCTGCCGGTTGGCAAAACGTACCGCTGACAAACCCAGCAGGCGTGCTGCGGTAAAAGCCCCCTGACCGCCACGGCCCAGCCAGATTGTTTCATACATCTCATTTTCCTCCGGCCACAGGTGATGACTGGCGCAGATCCACAACCCGTTTTGCTTTGTGTGTGCTGCGAGGCAACGTACCTGTCGGAAGTAAATTGATTTTTGCCGGTTTAACACCAAGCCGCAGTTTAAGATCGTGCTGCAACTGGTTTAGCAGGTCCTGATCATGCTCAGAACTCAGCTCATCACGCTCAATATTCAGTTCAAAGCGTGTCAGGTGGTTTTGTTCATACAGCGAGATCTGGTATTCGCCACTCAGGCCGGGAATATTACGCACTACAAATTCAACATCACCAGGGAATACGTTGACGCCGGAAATGATGAACATGTCATCAATGCGGCCACTCACAGTAATGCGAACATGCGTACGGCCACAGGAGCAAGGTGAACGATCGGCGGTAATAATGTCGCCGGTACGGAAGCGGATCATCGGGCGGGCCTGTTTGGTCAGCGTGGTTAATACCATTTCACCCGGTTCCCCATCTTCAACCGGCTCACCGGTTTGGGAATCTAACACTTCCAGCAAGATGTCATCCTCTGCCAGATGCAGACCATTACGGGCTTCGCACATACCGGCACAAGCACCATAAATATCTGAAATACCGTAAAAATCGTAGAGTTTGGCATTCCATAACTTCTCAATGGCTTCGCGGGTTGCCGGAATCGAGCCGCCGGCTTCACCGGCAACAATAATGCGGCGGATCGCCAGATCTTTTACCGGATCAATGCCTTTTGCCTTCGCTGTTTCTCCCAGATGCCAGGCATAAGACGGGGTCGTCCAGGTAACGGTTGGCTGGAAATCCTGCATGATCTGTATCAGTCGATCAGAGGGAACTGTCCCGGCCCAGAAGCATAAGGCCCCCAGTTTTTGGGCGCCGATGACATCCGGGCCACCGACAAACAGCGTGAAATTGAGTGCATGAACGTATCGATCTTCCGGACGAACTCCTGCCGCCCAGAACAGACGAGCCTGAATATTCTGGTAGTTTTCAAAATCAGCCGCTGTGAAAGGGCTTAAAGTTGGTACACCGGTACTGCCGGAAGATGCTGAAACGAAAACAACATCACGCTCCGGCACGGCCAGCATGTCACCCAATAAGGGTTTGGCTAACTGGCGGGTACGTTCGGTTTTTTTATCGACGAATGGGTAAGCACGCAAATCAGCCAGTGAGTTGAATTCATAAGGGTTTACACCGGCCTGAATAAACGCATCCCGGTAATATGGCGAGTTTTCATACGCAAAGATCAGGTGGTTGCGTAACTTGTCCAGCTGTAGTTTTTCCAGTGCTTCGCGGGGCAGCGTTTCGATAGCTTCGTCCCAATACAGACGATCATGATTAGTCAGGCTCATTTCAGGCTCCGCGTTTATCGGCTTGTTTTGCCAGGCGATCACCCAGCGACTGCAGGATTTGAACTAGGATAACGAGCGCAATGACGGTGACGATCATGACCTGTGTTTCATAGCGGTAATAACCAAAACGAATTGCCAGATCACCGATACCACCGCCGCCGACAATGCCTGCCATCGCAGAATAACCAACCAGGCTGACGACGGTGACGGTCAGACCGCGGAGTAATCCTGCAAGTGATTCCGGGAATAATACAGTGGCAATAATGCGTAGCGGGCTGGCACCAAAAGCTTCCGCAGCTTCGATAATTCCAGCATCTACTTCACGCAGCGCGCTTTCAACCAAACGTGCATAGAACGCAATGGCTGCAATAGACAGCGGAACTGATGCGGCTTCCGGGCCAATAGTGGTATTCAGCAGAAATTGTGTCAGTGGCAGTAATAAGACCAGCAGAATAACGAATGGAACAGAGCGGATTATATTGATGATAATGCCGCCCAGCGCATTGAAGAATCGGTTTTCCCAGAACAGGTGTTTGTCAGTGACGTAAAGCAGAAAGCCAAGCGGCAGGCCGCCAACAATCGCAAACAGGGTCGAGACGCCCACCATTAAAACGGTTTCGTTAAAGGCGAGGCGTAAATCACTGCCTAAGGAATTCCATAATTGGGGTAGCAATTGAGACAAGAATTCAAGCATGAAGTACCTCCACATGCGCAGTATTGTTTTTTATGTAATCCACGGCGGCGGCCAGACGTTTTTGCTGTGCATCTGAGGCTTTTGCAGAAATATCGTGATGGGAGTTTTTGTCATTAATCAGCGCAACCAGCAGCCCGATGGCGCGATTGCCGATATATTCGATTTTGCCGTGAAGGATATTTATTGAGATCCCGAAGCGTATTGCGGCTTCCGATAACACAGGGTCTTCAGCCCGTTCATCAAGAAACAGAATTTTCAGCAATGTGCCACGCAGATCTTTCGTCAGGCGTTCCGGCAGATCCAGATTAAACGTGTGCTGTACCAGCTGTTGTGTGAATGGATGTTGCGGGGTGGCAAAAATAGAGAATACATCGCCACTCTCGATGACTTTGCCATCTTTCATGACGGCGACCCGATCACAAATCGATTTGATGACATTCATTTCGTGGGAAATCAATACAATGGTGATCCCCAGACGTGTATTGATTTCTTTCAATAATTCCAGGATTTGCGCCGAAGTTTCAAGATCCAGCGCTGATGTCGGTTCATCGCAAAGCAGCACTTCAGGATGGTTAGCGATAGCACGGGCAATGCCGACACGTTGCTTCTGGCCACCGCTTAACTGAGACGGATAGGCATCGGCCTTGTCATGCAGACCAACCAACTCCAGAATTTCCGGGACTTTCTGACGGATTTCGTCTTTGCTCTTATGCGCAACCTTCAGACTGAATGCGACGTTTTCGTATACTGTGCGGGTGTGCATCAGATTGAAATGCTGAAAGATCATTCCGATTTTCAGGCGTTGCTGACGTAACTGTTTTCCTTTCAGGTCACTGATTGTGACACCATTTATCCGGACGGTTCCCTGGGTTGGTCGTTGTAATAGGTTGATAGTGCGTAACAGCGTGCTTTTACCGGCGCCACTGGCACCAACAATACCAAAAACTTCACCTTGTGCGATTTTTAAAGAGACGTCATCTACTGCGCGACTGGTTTTTCGGCCTTGTCCGGGAAAATCGACATGAATGCCTTCGAGATGGATCATTATTATCGTCCGATAAACTATTAATATGGCTGTATGAATAAATTCTTCAGCGAATAACTCATTGTGTGGCGGAGAGATGCCAGTTATGGCTGGCACCCCTGTTTTGACTTATTTGGCTTCCAGTTTGGCTTTTAACCATTCTGGCTTTTGAAACTCTTTGAATTGATGTGCTGGATCCTGAACTACCGCCGCAAATTCCTGTGATTCGATAACTGATTTAATATCTTTCACGAATGCTTTGTTCAGATCTTCTGAACGGACAGCAACCAGATTTTTCAGATTTTCATCCAATGATTCCAGTTTCACTGCACTGGATAGTTTCAGACCAGAGGCAATCGCGAAATTACCGTTCACCAGTGACGCTGTAGCACTGTCCAGTGTGCGAGGGAGTTGGGCGGCTTCCAGCGGCTTGAAAATTAATCCGCGGGGATTGCTGGCGATATCTTTTTCTGAAGCTTTTGTCGGGTCAATATCTGCTCTCAGCTTGATCAATTCCAGTTTGGCCAGAAAGCGTAAACCGCGAGCCAGGTTGGTTGGATCATTAGACAGAGTAATAATGTCGCCTTGTTTCAGCTCATCCAGTGATTTGATTTGGTGTGAATATAAACCGATACCTGCGGTCGGCACATTAATCAACGGAGAAAGTTGTAAGCCTTTATCTGCTGAAAATTTTTCCAGATACAGGCGATGTTGAAATAAATTGGCATCAATACTGCCATTAGACAGTGCAAGGTTAGGTTGCACATAATCACTGAATTCACGAATTTCGACGTGATAACCTTTTTTCTCCAGACCGGGTTCAATAGCCAGTTTAACTAATTCCCCATATGGCCCAGGGGCTACGCCAAATACGATAGAGTGGGGATCATTACTGGCGTGTGCTATTTGAGAGCCCAAGCCAAGAATAGTTAAACCTAACAGCATCTTGATATTTTTTTTGAATTTCATAATAACCTTCCTTGTTTGTTTTGATAAACCAACTCTATGCTTTTTATTTATTTCATGGAAATAACAATCTTTGAAATCCATTTGCAAAAAAATGCAAAGCGATATGCGAAAAGTGGATTTTAATTACATGTAATAACGAATTCTTTACATAATGAAAAAACCCGGAGTATCCTCCGGGTAAAAGTGGGGTGATGATGAAAATCAGAACAAATATTTCAAGGCAACCTGGAAGTCGTTAGCTGAATCGACTTTGGCTGCACCAGATGCGCCGTATTCAGTAAATGCGTAATAATCATTTTTATCACGATTATTGATACGGTATTCAGCGGCTACACTCAACGCCTTAGAAAACGCATAGGTTGCGCCAAGCGTGTAAGCATTGTATCCATCCTTTTTGGTGCCGTTATCATCGACACGCTGTTTTTCCCATGTGGTTAGCAGACCAAAGCCATTGCTGAAGGTATAACCCAGTGCAGTTTCATACGCAGTGTGATCGATATTCTGAGCCAGGAAATCTGTCGCATCCGCATACAGCAGTGCGGCGTAAATGGTTTTGTCGTCATATTTGGCACCGGCAGCCCACAATTTTCCATCTGCTGAATCGACGCTTGAGTTGGTTTGTGTACGCTTACCATTAGCATATGCAGCGCCCAGACTGAAGTTTTTCACAATTTCGTAGGAGGCCGCCAAGCCATAAGAGCTGTTATCTTTATCCAGCGTATCTGTGTCACGTGTAGTACCAAATTTGTAGCTGGCAGCGAGTGTCGCTGGGCCAAATGTACCGCTATATTTGAGAATATCACTGCCACGACCCTGGCCAAATTTATCCGCCCCAATACCAGTTGCATTTCCGCTGTAACCGTCAGTTAAGCCAACATCAGTCCAATTGACAACTGTGCCATAAACAGCGCCATTTTGACGACCGTAGGTGAATGTACCAACGTCTTTAGCGTCAATACCACCGAAAATAAAACGGGTACGAACGTTAGTTCCGGTTGCGTTGCTTCCGGTGCCTATTTTATTACCGTTTGCATCATAAATAACATCTTTACTCTGCTCACTTTCAGGATCGTTTAATTTTAATTGTGCTTCATATGTCCCAATAGCTGTCAGTTTGTCATTAATAGCTGTTTTCCCCTTGGCACCAAAACGGGCAAAAGTATTTGAGCCATATGCTTCACTTTTTTTGTCATCGCCAAAAATATGCCCTGCATAAGCTAAACCAGTTATTTGCACATCATTTTTGGCATCTTTTACTACCTGAATGGCATTCGCGTTACCCGCAGCAAATACAGCCAAAGCAACCAGAGAGAGACGTTTAATCATAATTAGATAGATCCTTCTATATTTATATTAGGGTTAAATGTTTTGAATTAAATAATATTTAAATTTCACTGCTTCGGCAGGTGTGTGATTTATACCGTAAAAATTGATTTTTCAAAAAAAATTGTAAATATATTCAAAGTTAAAAAATGGATATATGAAAAACGGATATCCATATCTGATTTTTTGTTTTTGCGGTTTGCATGGATTTGTATATGGTTATCAGAGATATTTATAATCAGTTATTAGCTATTTTGACGTTGTCGATAATAAGATATCCGGGTAATTAACTTACCGATTCATCCACAGGAGAATGATGATGGCGTTACTAAAAGGGAACGTGTTTTTAGCTCTGGCTATTGCGGCTGCGGTACAGACTGTTCAAGCGGCTGATTTAACCATTTTTGCCGGCGGCAGTAATCAACGCCCGGATATTCTGCGCGGTGTGTTAGATGATTTTGAACGTCAGAATCCGGATATTAAGGTCAAAATCGAAACGGGTGGCGCTACCTCGGAATTGCAGCGTCAGTATCTGTCGACAGTTTTAAGTGCCAAAGATGACAAAATTGATGTGCTGGCACTGGATCTGATAAATCCGGCGCAATATGCCAAAGCAGGCTGGTTAGAGCCATTAGACAGTTATCTGGGGAAGGATAAAAAAGCATTACTGGCACAGTATTTACCTTCAAACGCCTCGGCAAATATTGTTGGCGGGAAATTGGTAGCGCTACCATTTTCTGCCGATTCCATGTTTCTCTATTACCGCAAGGATCTGCTGACTAAATATCACCAGTCAGTCCCGAAAACCTGGGATGAACTGGCGGACGTTGCCAAAGTGATTCAGAAAGGCGAGGGCCGGACTGATTTGCAAGGTCTGAGTTTTCAGGGCGCGCCGATCGAAGGCACTGTGTGCTCCTTCCTGTTGCCATACTGGAGCCAGGGGAAACATCTTCAGCAGAGCAATGGCAAGATTGAGCTTGATAAATCTGCCGCTACAAAAGGTCTGGCCAGCTGGCTAAATCTGGTAGAGCAAGGCATATCTAAGAAAAACACTGCTGAAGTTAAAACGGGTGACACAGTCAATGAGTTCAAAGCAGGTCAGGTACTGTTTGGTATTAACTGGGGTTTCGCGTGGGATCAATTCCAGAACGATGCTGATTCCAAAGTGAAAGATCAGATCGGTGTTGCGCAATTGCCAGCGCTGAAAGGTGGTGAATCAGTCAGTTGCGCAGGTGGCTGGCAATACGGCGTTTCTGCCTTCTCAAAACATAAAGCGGATTCGGTCAAACTAGCGCGTTATTTGTCACAACCTGATGTTGCAAAAATCTTTGCAACCAAAGGCTCGATTTTGCCTGTCTTCCCGGCGTTGTATGAAGACCAGGACGTTCTGAAAGCGGTGCCGTGGTTTGCTGATGCGCAGGCAGTTGTGAAATCAGCGAAGGTTCGCCCAAGTCATGCACGTTACGGTGAGATTTCTGACCTGATCCGCACTCAGACCAGTGCTGCACTGGCCGGTACGCAATCAGCGGAACAAACCGTGGATACGATTGCTGCAGGTCTGCGCCGAATCACCCGTTAATCAAATCAGAGAGCGGACACCGGTCCGCTCTGTTTGCTGTATCAGGCTGAAAAAGAATGTCCGAATTGAAGCGACGCCATTGGCGTGACATGAATGAAACAACGCTGGGTTGGTGGTTATTACTGCCCGCATTTCTGCTGTTAGCGCTAATTGTGGTCTATCCGGTTGGCCGTCTGCTCTGTAACAGCTTTTACGCATTGCGGTTAGTGG
>MTLE01001361.1_pt6 | contig 18184 bp, 21 predicted proteins | sample 1982461 | NCBI WGS metagenome assembly MTLE01 (sample SAMN05712605, study PRJNA340218) | biofilm metagenome | isolation source: sample SPL anode biofilm adapted to -200 mV | place: USA | collected 2012-02-03
CGGCCTTCTAAGCCGTAGGTCGCGCGTTCGAGTCGCGCTGGGCGCACCATTTCCTTGCCAAGGTTCGGGCAGGGCCTTTGACCCGGTTTCAGGCCCGCCTTGGCGCGAACGGGATGATGTTGTCCGCCGCTTCCGGCCGTTCCTCGTCGGCCTCCAGATCCTCCACCCGGTAGCTGTTCTCCACGCCGTTGTCCCAGCGGACGTAGTACGGCCGGGGCGCGGCGCCCGGCTTGTGGGGGCGGTCCCCGGCGAAGAGGACCGTTCCGGGCCGGCCCCCGCCCTGGCCCTGGGGGCAGAAGTTCGGCCACGCGCCGCCGTACAGGGCGTAGGCGGCCCGGGCGAGGCGGACGCGGTCACCGGCTTTGAAGAGAAGGTCCATGCGGGCTCCGGGGGACGGGCCCATTATGCCCCAGGGCGCAGTGTCAGCCGCTATGCTGGAGATCCATGAACGATCCAGGCGAAGCCCCCATCCCGTCCCTGGCCTACCAGGGCCCCAGTTCGATCCCCGAGGTGGCCCTCGTGCTGGAACTGGGCCGGACCCTCCAGGAGTGCGGCGTCAGCGCCGCCACCCTGGAGAACGCCCTGGGCCGCCTCGCCCAGCACCTGGACCTGGAAGGAGCCATCTACGCCACGCCCACGGGCTTCCTGGCCTCGCTTCGCAAGGAGGGGCACCACGGGAAGACCTACCTCATCCGGGTGGATACGGGGCCCTCCTCCCTGGAACGGCTCGCGGACGCCGAGGCCCTGGTGGACCGGGTGCTCCAGGACCGGGTGGACGTGGCCACGGCCCGGGAGGAGCTGGCCCGGCTTTCGGCGCGGCCTGCGCGCTTTTCGCCCCGCCTGCAGGTCCTGGCCTACGGCATGGCCTCCATGGGCATGGCCGTCATCTTCGGGGGCGGCTGGCGCGAGGTGGTGCTGGGCGCCCTCATCGGGCTCATGGTGGGCGCCGCGGAGCAGCTCGCCCGCAGGCGGCCCGGGCTGGCGAGCCTCACCCCGCTCCTCGGCGGGGTCATCAGTTCCCTGGGCGGCGCGCTCCTGGGGCGTTTCCTCCCTTCCGCCTCCCATCCCATCCTGGTGCTCAGCGGGATCATCGTCCTGGTGCCGGGCCTCGGGCTCCTGGTGTCCATGCAGGAGCTGGGCACCGGCAACCTGGTGGCCGGCACCTCGCGGCTGGCCGGAACCGTCCTGGTGTTCCTGCTCCTGGCCTTCGGGGTGGGCCTGGGCCAGCACATGGGCGGCGCGTGGCTCGTGGGCGTGCCCTCCATCGCCATCCCCCTTCCCGACTGGACCCTGGCCCCGGCCCTGGCCCTGGTGGCCCTGGGCTTCCTGGTGGTCTTCCAGGGACGCATGGAGGACTTCGGCTGGACCCTAGGCGCCTGCGTGCTCGCGTGGGGCGCCGCGCGCCTGGGCACCACGTCCCTGGGCGCGGAGGCGGGCGCCGGCCTCGCGGCCCTGGCCCTGGGTTCCGCGTGCAACCAGTACGCCCGGCGCACCCGGCGCCCCGGCGCGGTGCTCCTGCTGCCCTCGATCATGCTGATCCTGCCCGGCAGCCTGGGGGTGCGGGGCATCACCATGATGATGCACGGCCAGACCCTGGAGGGGCTGGAGGCGGGAACCCGGGCGCTGTCGGTCACCCTGGCCCTCATGCTCGGGCTGTTCCTGGCCAACGCCCTGGTCTCGAGAAGGACTTTCTAGCACCCTTCGCCTATCATGGTCGATACCCCCACCCGGATCCAGCCGATGTCCCCCCTCTTCAGGCTCGCCGCAGCGTTCCTCCTGGCCACGGCCCTCTGGCCCCAGGGCCCGGGCCGCCCACCCACGCGGCACTACGGCAAGGAGGACGGCCTCCTGAGCGAGGTGGTCACGGCCATGGCGATCACCGCCGACGGGCAGATCTGGGCGGGCACCGAGGCCGGGCTCACCTCCTTCCAGGGCCGGCAGTTCGCGCCCTACGTGGGCCAGCTCCCGTCACCGGTGCTCACCGACCTCCTCGGGGACCCGGACGGATCCCTGTGGGTGGCCACGGACGGCGGCGTGGCCCGCATCCGGAACCGGCGCTCCCGGCTCCTGGGGGAGGCCGACGGCCTTCCCCGCGGCTTCTACCGGAAGCTGGGCCGGGACGCCCTGGGCCACCTGTGGGTCCTCTCCACCGAGGCCCTCTACGTGGAGGACGGCTCCATGCGGTTCGTGAAGGCCCCGGCCCTGCCGGTGCCGGAGCGCCCGGTGCACCTGTACGCCGACCCCGCGGATCCCGTGCCGATGGTCATCACCTCCCGGCACATCCTGGAGTGGCGGGCTGGGGCCTGGGCGCTCGTTCCGGGACCTCCCATCGGCCCCGGGGAGGAGCTCCTCAACCACGCGAGGGACGGCCTCGGATGCATCTGGGTGCGCACCAGCCGCGCCATGTGGCAGCGCCGGGAGGACGGCGCCTGGCACAAAGTGCGCACCGGCCCCACCGGGGGCTTCAGCTTCAGTTCCCGGCCCGACCGGGACGCCCGGGGCTGGGTGTGGTTCGACGACGCCGACGGCCTGTGGCGCATGAAGGGCGACGCCCGGGAGCGGTACGGCCGCGCCGGGGACGACGCCAAGGGCGGCATGGTGGACCGGGAAAGCGGCATCTGGATCCGCACCGACCACGGCGTGCAGCGCAACCTGGGCCGCAGCCGCTGGGCGGGCTACGACACCCATGAAGGTCTGGCCGCGAACCTGGCCTGGCAGCCCCTGCGGGACCGGTCGGGCCGCCTGTGGGTGGGCACCGACAAGGGCCTCTGCGTGGCCACCCGGACCGGGTTCCGGGTGGTCCTCCCCGGGCGGTTCCTGTCCCTGGCCGCGGCGCCCGACGGCCACCTCTGGGCCGCCGGCAGCCCCGGGGGGCTGGTCCACGAACTGGACCCGGCCACGATGGCGTCCCGGCCCCACACCGTGGACGTGCTGCCCCGGGGGCGGATCACCGCGGGCCTGGCCATCGACGAGGACGGCACGCCCTGGGTGGCGGACCGGTTCAAGGGCGTGGCCCGGGGCACCCGGACCGCCGCGGGCTGGACCTGGACCCGGGTGCGCATCGGCGGCCGCGACCCCAGCGAGGTGCTGGGCCTGGCCGCGGTGCCCGGCGGGGGGATGATGGTGCTCCACGACGCCTCCGCGTCCATGTACCGCCATGGGGCCTGGCACCCGGTGCCGGGCCTCCTTCCCGATACGCCCGGCGCCGTGGCCTTCGGGCCCGGCGGCGCGTTCGTGGTGTCGTACCGGAACCCCTACCAGAACCGCTCCGTGGTCACGCTCCACCGGCTCCTGGGGGACACCTCCGAACGGCGCCGCATCGTCCCCGTCCAGGGCCTGGCCAGCGACCCGCTCATGTCCATCTTCTCGGTGGGCATGGATCCCGAGGGGCGCGTGTGGGTGGGCACCAACAAGGGCCTGGGCGAACTCGCCCCGGGCGACGACTCCGTCTTCCGGATGATCGGCATGGAGGACCGCCTCGTGAGCCCGGAGTGCAACGAGTGGGCGATGCTGGCGGAGCGCGGGCGGGTCTGGGTGGGCACCACCTCGGGCCTGGCCTCCTACGATTCCAGCCAGATGGAGATCCGCCCGGTGCTCAAGGAGCCCATCGTGATCCAGGCCTGGTCCGGCGCCCGGGAACTGGACCTTCCGCTGGCGGACCCGAAACTGGCCCGGGACTCCAACATGCTCGAACTCACGTTCATGATCCCCACCTACCAGGCCCCAGGAAAGGTCTGGCACGAAGCCCGGCTGCTGGGGGTGGACCCGGGCTGGATCCGCCAGGAGGAAGGCCATCTGCGCTACGCGGGCCTGTCCGCGGGAAGCCACACCCTGGAATTGCGGGGCGTCCTCCCCGACAACGGCATCGAGGGCCCCGTCCTGGCGGTGACCTTCACGGTCGTGCCGGCCTGGTGGGAGACGCCCTGGGCCCGGTCCCTGGGGCTGCTGGCGGTGGGGGGCGGGATCTGGCTCCTCTTCTGGCTGCGCAGCGTGTCGCTCCGGGCCCGGAACCGCCAGTTGCAGGAGGAGGTGGCCCGCCAGACCCGCGCCCTGCAGGAGGCCTCCAAGGCCAAGAGCGCCTTCCTGGCCAACATGAGCCACGAGCTGCGCACGCCGCTCAACGCCATCCTCCTCTACTCCGAGCTGCTCCAGGAGGAGGCCAAGGAGCGGGGGCTTCACTCCACTTCGAGGGACGCCGGCCGGATCCGCCAGGCGGGAAGCTCGCTGCTCAACCTCATCGACGACATCCTGGACATCTCCAAGATCGAGGCCGGCCACATGCAGCTGGAAATCCAGGACCTGGCGGTGGCGCCCTTCCTGGCGAGCCTGGATTCCGCCCTGCGGCCGGTGGTCGAGCGCAACGGGAACGTGTTCCAGGTGGACGGCGGGAACGCCCCGGAGGTCCTGGCCACCGATTCCACGCGGCTCCAGCAGATCCTGGCCAACCTCCTGGGCAATGCCGCCAAGTTCACCGAGAACGGGAAGGTGGTGCTCCGGGTCTCCACCGAGCCGGGCTGGGCGGTGTTCGCCGTGGAGGACACGGGCATCGGCATGACCCCCGAGGAGCAGAAGCGGGTCTTCAGCGAGTTCGTCCAGGCCGATTCCAGCACCACCCGCAAGTACGGCGGCACCGGACTCGGCCTCACCCTGGTCCAGCGCCTGACCGGGATGCTCGGCGGCAAGGTGGAACTGGATTCCGCGCCCGGGGCCGGGACCCGGGTCAGGGTCCGCCTTCCCCTGCCGTCCCCTGTGCGATAATGGGGTTTTAAGGCGAGATTCATGATCCTGCGCAAGGAATACGGCTTCGAGGCCGCCCACTTCATCCACAACCACCCCGGCAAGTGCCGCAACCTGCACGGGCACAGCTACAAGCTCTTCGTGTCCCTGGAGGGCACCGTGAACCAGGAGACGGGCATGATCATCGACTTCGACGACCTGTCCAAGGTGGTCGTGGAGAAGGTCATCCAGCGCCTGGACCACCGCTTCCTCAACGACCTCATCCCCCTCTCCACGGCGGAGAACATCTCGGTGTGGATCTGGGACGAGCTCAAGCCGTCCCTGCCCCTGCTCTGCCAGGTCGAGGTCTTCGAGACCCTCGACAACAGCGTGATCTACCGGGGGGCCTGATGCGCCCGGCCCGCCTGGCCCTTCCAGTCCTGGTCCTCGCCACCGCCTGCGCTCCCGTCAGGGATTACCGGGAGGCCGCCCGCGGCCTCCGCTTCCACCTGGACCGGGTCGAGCCCCGGGTCCACCTGGCCCTGCCCCTGGACCGCTCGCGCATGGCCTTCCGCGTCGTGGTGGGCGTGGACAACCCCTCCGGCGTGCCCTTCCACGTTTCGGCCTTCACCGGGGACCTGAAGCTGGAGACCCGCGGCGCCACCCATGCCATCGGGCGCATGGAACTGGCCCGGCCCATCGAGCTCGCGCCCCGGGGCTCGGGCAGCATGGACGTGGAGGTCTCCTTCTCCTACGGGGACCTGCGGGACAACTGGGTGGCCATCCAGGCCGCGGCCCAGGGGGGTTCCGGCGTCTGGCTCCTGGAGGGCGCCCTGAAGACCGAGGCCTACGGGTTCCCCATCCAGCTTCCGGTCAAGTCCCGCCGCGCCTTCGGAGGGGCCCCATGATCCGGGCCGTCGTCTTCGATCTCTGGAACACCCTGGTGCACAGCCAGCACGGCGACCCCTTCCGCCACCTCCAGCGCCTTCTGGACGACGACCAGCGCGCCCTCTACCCCGCCCTTCGCCGCGAGGCCATGGACCGGCCCCACCCCGACGCCCGCACCTTCATCGCGGGCTGGATGGACCGGCTCTCCCTTTCCGGCACCCAGATCCTGGCCATGGCCGAGGTCTTCCAGACCGCCGCCGACGACGCCGCGTGCTTCCCGGAGGCCATGGACGCCGTGGCGCGCACCCGCAAGCTGGCGCGGGTGGGCCTGCTTTCCAACACCCAGAGCTTCGACATGGAGTTCCTGGACCGCCTGGGCCTGGAGCGGGCCCTGCCCACCCGCTGCCTCAGCGCCCTCACGGGCCACCTCAAGCCCGAGCCCGACGCCTTCCGGATCATGGAAAGGCGCCTGGGACTCTTCCCCGGCGAGATCGCCATGGTGGGCGACAGCTGGCGGGACGACGTCACCGGGGCCCTGGAGGCCGGATGGACCGCCATCTGGGTGAACCGCGCCGGCCATCCCAGGCCCGAGGTCGACCCCGAAGCCGAGCTGGTGGAGGTCCCCGACCTCTCCCACGTCCCCGGGATCATCGAGAACCTCCAGAAAGGTGCCCGCTGCGGCACCTGCCTGGGCTGATCCGCTGGCATTTCGGGGGGATTCCCGATAGAAAAGAACAGTGCGCCTTTGATGGAGTATCCGATGACCGCGACCGTTGAAACGATTCTGGCCGAAACCAGGAAGCGCATGAAGACCTCCCTGGAGACCCTCAAGAAGGAGATGGCCACCGTTCGCACGGGCCGCGCCAACTCGGGCATCCTGGACACCCTGCACGTGGAGTACTACGGCGCCACCATGCCGCTGAACCAGATCGCGGGCGTGAGCGTTCCCGAGGCCTCCATGCTCGTCATCACCCCCTTCGACAAGTCCGCCATCAAGGCCATCGAGCACGCCATCCTCAAGTCCGAGCTGGGCCTCAACCCCGCCAACGACGGCGTCGTGATCCGCCTGCCCATTCCGCCCCTGAACGAGGAGCGCCGCAAGGACCTGGTCAAGGTCGTGAGCCGCATGGGCGAGGAGATCAAGACCGCCATCCGCAACGTGCGCCGCGACGCCAACGAGGACGTGAAGAAGCTGGAGAAGGACAAGACCGCGCCCCTGGGCGAGGACGCCGCCAAGAAGGCCCTGGCCGACATCCAGAAGATCACCGACGAGTCCATCAAGGACGTCGAGGACATCATCAAGCACAAGGACGCCGAGATCATGCACATCTGATGGTCCCTCCGGCGACCCTCGCGCTGCTGGTGCTCGCCGCCCTCCTGGCGGGCTTCGTGGACGCCATCGTGGGCGGCGGCGGACTCATCACCATCCCGGCGCTGCTCCTGGGGCTTCCCGCGGGAACCCCCATCACCACCGTCCTGGGCACCAACAAGGTGGTGGCCTCCGCCGGCGCCACCTTCGCCACCGCCCAGTTCCTGCGGGCCAAGGTCCTCACCCTCCGGTCCATGGCCGGCCCCGTGGTCTGCTCCATGGCCGGCGCGGCCCTGGGCGTGCGGCTGGCCTACGTGCTCCAGGGCAAGGGCGACGCGTGGTTCAGGCCCGTGATGGTCGGACTGATGGTGGTCATGCTGGCCTTCACGGTATTCCGGCCCGACCTGGGCAAGGTCCACGCGCCGAAGTACGGCCTGAACCACCAGCGTGGCCTGGCCGCGCTCATCGCCTTCATCCTGGGCGCCTACGACGGGTTCTTCGGGCCGGGCACGGGATCCATCCTCATCTTCCTGTTCGTGGCGGTGCTGGGCTTCGATTTCCTCCGGTCTTCGGCCCTGGCCAAGAGCGCCAACTGGGCCTCCAACGTCGCCAGCCTCGCCCTGTTCGTGAGCCAGGGCAGCTGGATGCCGGTGGTGGGCGTCACCATGGCCGTGGGCAACGGCCTGGGCGGGTACCTGGGCGCCCGCACCGCCCTCAGCAAGGGGAGCGGCCTGGTTCGGGGGGTGTTCATCGCCGTGGTTTCGGCCCTGATCCTGCGCCTCGGCTGGCAGATGCTAGGAAAATAGCTTTCACGACCAGATGAGTCGGCTATAGTGTTTCCTGCCCCAAGGAGGCACCATGGAACGCAGAGAACTGTTGGGAACCCTCGCCGCCGGGACCCTCGCCCTGGGCTTGGCCCCCCACCTCGACGCGGCGCAGCCCGCGACCTCCGACCCCCGCTCCGACTACAAGCCCCGGCCCTTCGCGCTGGAGACCGGCCTGCCGGGTCTCTCCAAGGAGATGCTGGGCGAGCACCTGGCCCTCTACAAGGGCTACGTGAACCGCACCAACGCCCTGCTCAAGGACCTCCAGGCCGCCGAGGCCGAGGGCCGCGCCACCACCGCCGTGCAGGAGTCCCGCAGGCGCCTGGGCTTCGAGTTCAGCGGCATGCGCCTCCACGAGCTCTATTTCGAGGCCCTGCGCGAAAAGGCCGCCGGCCCCGGCCCCGGCCACGCCCTGCAGAAGGCCATCCAGGCGGGATGGGGCACCTTCGATGCGTGGTGGGCCGCCTTCAAGGCCACCTGCACCATGACCGGCATCGGCTGGGGCGCCCTGGTGAAGGACCCCCACACGGGCCGCCTCATGAACGCGTGGATCCAGGACCACGAGAACGCCTTCCCCGTGGGCACGGTGCCCATCCTGGTGGTGGACGTGTGGGAGCACGCCTACGTGAAGGACTACGGCGCCACCGCGCGGGCGAAGTACGTGGACGCCATCCGGCCCCTCATCGACTGGGGCGTGGTGGAAAAGCGCTACTGAGGCGCCCCCGGAAGGCCCCGGCAGGCGGGATCAGCCCTCCGCCGTCCCGTAGGGATCGGCGGGGGGTTCGCTGACCCGCTCCAGGAACCCGGTGCCCCCGGCGGGATACGGCTCCCGTACCGCGAGGGCCGACCTCACCGCCTCGGCGATGATTTCATCCGCCACCCCCTGGCGACGGAGGCTTTCAGACACCCGGGTCAACGGGTCCTTCTCCAGTCTGGCCAGGTCCTTCCGAAGGCCCTGGCCAATGTAGGCACGGATAAGTGGCTGGTAGCCGGAAAAACCCAGGGCCGGCGCGACCGCTTTCAGGTCCTCGAGGACATCCTCCGGGAACCGGATGGAGATGCTGACCATGGGGCGGTCCTTCTGGAGGCGCTTCAGGATTTTCTCATTCATTTTCGTAGACCCTCCTTTCCGAGGGGGTGGCTGGGCGAGCGGAGATCACCCGAATGGTTTCCTCATGGCGGACAAGATGCACCACGAACAGCAATGCGCCCTCCTCCGAATAGCCCAGGGCCGCATCCCTGGATTCCGCTCGGTCGCTGGCATCAACCAAGCGGATGAAGGGGTCGAAGTAGACTTCGCTGGCCCGCTCGAAGGAAACGCCATGCTTCTTCAGGTTCAGGAGGGCCTTGTCAGCATTCCATTCAAAGGCTTGGCCATTTCGGATGAAAAGTACGTCCACACGTCAAGTGTATATACATTGTAGCACCCGTCAAGACCCCTCAGACCTCCACGCCCAGCGCCCGGGCCGGCTCCACCACGAAGGGCCGCGCCTTGGCCCTGGGGTGGGGCAGTTCCAGGACCAGCTCGGCGCCCAGGCCCTCCAGGCCGGGCGGTGCGGGCCACGTCCAGCGGCCTTCGGCGCCTTCGGCCTGGATGAGGTCCAGGTCCAGGGTGCGCGGCGCGTTGCGGCCCGCGGCGCGATCGCGGCCCGCGCGGAGCTCGGCTCGGAGCAGGGCCTCCAGGAGCGCCCGGGGGTCCAGGGAGGTTTCCACCAGGGCCACGGTGTTGAGGTAGTCGGGGCCCCTGCCGGACTCGTCGGGGGTCTCGGTCCAGAGCGGCGAGGGCGTGACCTGGCCCAGTTCCCCCAGCAGGGCCAGGCCGGCTCCGAGGTTGGCCCGGCGGTCGCCGAGATTGGAGCCCAGGGCCACCAGCGCGCGCACCGCTAGGCCTCGATCAGGTGGGGCACGAACGAGCTGCCGTTGTCGGTGATGGGGCCCCTGGCCTCCCGGATGCCCATGCCGGCGGGCTCGCCGTCCACGATCCAGGCGCCCAGCACGGGCTGGTACCCCTCGAAGACGGGGATGGGGGCCAGGGCCTGGTAGACGCTGCCCTCCGCGCCGTAGCAGTCCTGGGTCTTGCCGGTGATCACCCGGCCCCCGGCGTGGATCTCCACGTTGGCGCCTTCGCGCGCGAGGATGGGCTTCTTCACGTAGTTCGCCATATCCCTGGGGCCGTCCAGGTACGACGGCAGCAGGTAGGGGCTGCCCGGGAACAGTTCCCACAGGATGGCCAGCAGGGCCTTGTTGGACAGGAGCATCTTCCAGGCGGGCTCCAGGAACGTGCAGGGCCGGGGCTGGCGCGCCAGCTGGGGCCCGAAGGCGTCCTTGACCATGAATTCCCAGGGGTAGAGCTTGAAGGCGCTGCGCACGGGGCGTTCGTCCAGGTCGCAGAAGCCGCCCTTGGCCTCGTCCCAGCCCAGGTCCTCCACGAGCATCTGGGCGGTGGAAAGCCCGGCCTGGTCCGCGGTGTCGCGCAGGTAGGCCACGGTCTGCTGGTCCTCCAGGGTGTCCTGGTGGAGGAAGTAGAGGGTGCCCGCGGGCAGGAAGTCCTGGGCGCGCTTCCAGGCCGCCACGAGGCGCTCGTGGAGGGAATTGAACTGGTCCCGGCCCGGGAACCGCTCCTCCAGCCAGTACCACTGCGCCACGGCGGCCTCCACCAGGGAGGTGGGGGTGTCGGCGTTGTATTCCAGGAGCCTGGGGAAGCCCTGGCCGTCATAGGCCAGGTCGAAGCGCCCGTAGAGGCTCACCTCGTCCCGTTCCCAGCTCTCCCGGATGACGGGTTCCATCCAGGGGGGGATGCCGTAGGCCTGGAAGCGGCCCGTGTCCAGGACGTGCTCCACGGCCTTCAGGCACATGGCCTGGAGCTCGGTGGCGGCGCGCTCGATGCGCTCGATCTCGGCGGGCCCGAAGGCGTAGTACGCGTCCTCCCGCCAGTAGGGGCTGCCGTCGTCGTGGGTGTGGAAGGGGACGCCGGCCGCCTCCAGCCTGGCTTCCCATCCGGGGCGCGGTCCAATCGACGCTCTGCGCACGTCAGCCTCCCGATCCGGATGCGTGGCCCGAGAAGCCGAAGCCGCCCCGGCTCACCGAGCCCGTGGCCGCCTTGCCGGAGATGGAGCCGCGGGGCCCGGCCACGAAGGCCCGCCCCGCCAGGGCGCCAGCGCCGCTCGCCAGCGGCGGGCGCCAGGCGGAGCCGCCCAGGAAGACCATGGACCGGCCCCCGGTGGGGGCCGCGGCGGGCGCGAAGCGCGAGGCGTCCTCCGGCGCGATGGGGCGGCCCGGGTCGTGGAAGCGGTACCCGGGGGCCATGGGCGCGGCCATGCCGCCTCGGTAGCCGTAGGCCAGGGGCCGGTGGAAGAGGAAGTGCCAGAGAAGGTAGTCGTCCAGCCAGGAGCGGTGGCCCCAGGAGGTCTGGTAGCGGTTGTCCCGGTCCTGGTCCCGGATGCGGTCCACCTCCTCGGCGAACCCGTGGCGCTGGGCCAGTGCGCGCATCCTGTCGGCGCTGGCGTAGTCCACCACCCACAGGAGCCTGCCGTTCTCCCGGGGCGGGTCGTCCTCGCCCCAGTCCACGTCCCGCAGCCGCTCCGCGGTGAGCTGCGCCACGTAGGAATTGCCCTTGAGGGGATCGTGGACGCTCACGCCCACCAGGAACAGGTTCGGGGTGAGGGGAGTGTAGGTGGAGCCCTCCATCTGCAGTTCCGGATGGTGCTCGCCCATGAAGGACTTCACGGCGGTGTCCACCTGCGCCTGCACCTCGGGGGTGGGCGCGGCGGTCTCGGCCTCGCGGCGCTGGCTGGCCTCCCAGGCCTGGTTCTTCCGGGCCGCCTCGGCCCGGGCCTCGCGCCGGGCCTGGGTGTCGCAGGCCAGGGTCCCGGCCGTGGCGGCCAGGATCAGGACGAGGGGAGGGGCGGCGCCGCGGTACCTCACGGGCGTTGCCCGTGCTCGGCCTTCACCAGGGTCCGGATGCCGCCCCGGATGAGGAAGTCGCCCTCCACCTGCAGCCACTGGGGCGCCAGGGCCGCCACCAGGTCGTCCAGGATCTGGTTGGTGACCGCCTCATGGAAGGCCCCGCGGTCGCGGAAGCTCCAGAGGTAGAGTTTGAGGGACTTGGACTCCACGCAGAGCTGGTCGGGAACGTAGGTGATGCGCAGGCGCGCGAAGTCGGGCTGGCCCGTCATGGGGCACAGGCAGGTGAACTCGTCGGTCTCGAAACGGATCTCGAAGGCCCGGCCCGGACGGGGGCTCAGGAAGGTGTCGAGGGTGGTGGAGGGCTCGGTGACGCGGCGCTTGGGGAGGGTCTTGAGGGTGGGCTTGGGCAACGGGTGGTTCCTCAGGGTCGCAGGTGGTCGGGGATGGTGGCGTAGGGGATGGGGTCGGCGACGCCGGCCTCCTTGAAGCCCCGCAGCCGGAGAAGACAGGAATCGCAGGTGCCGCAGGCGGCGTCGTCGGCCTGATAGCAGCTCCAGGTGAGGTGCAGGGGGGCGCCCAGTTTCACGCCCAGCGCCACGATCTGGGCCTTGCGCAGGTGGATGAGCGGGGCGTGGAAGGCGATGCGGGTTTCGGGCTTCGTGCCCAGGTCGGCCGCGGCCTCGAAGGCGCGAAGGAAGGCCTCGCGGCAGTCGGGGTACCCGCTGGAGTCCTCCTCCACGAAGCCCACGTGCACGGCGCCCGCGCCGATCGTTTCGGCCCAGCTCACGGCGGTGGCCAGGAGGTGCGCGTTGCGGAAGGGCACGTAGCTCACGGGCACCCCTTCCCGATCCAGGTCGCCCCCGGGGAGCGGGATGGACGGATCGGTGAGGGCCGAGCCGCCGATGGCCCGCAGTCCCGCGAAAGGCACCACCAGGCGCCGGGGGGCGGCGTAGAAGTCGGCGATGGCCTCGAAGGCCCTGCGCTCCCGGGCCTCCGTGAGCTGGCCGTAGTCGGCGTGGAGAAGGGCCAGGTCGAAGCCTTCGGCCCGGGCCGCGGCGGCGGCCACGCAGGAGTCCAGTCCCCCCGAAAGGGACACGACGGAGATGGGGGCAGGGGTCATCGCGGTTCCTTGAACCTACTAAGATACCCGGGCCAGCTCCTTCCGGGTCTTCCGGATCAGGTCCTCCTTCACCGGGACCAGCCACCGGAAGCGGGGGTGGTGCTGGGCGGCGTGCAGGAACCGTTCGGCCCGGGCCAGTTCGGGGCCGGCGTCCTTCCCGGCGGCCTTGAGGGCGCGGGCCCGGCCCAGGATCACGTGCACCTTGCCGCTGATGGCCCGGGGATTGCCGGGCCGGATGACGAGCACCGTGTCCAGCAGGCTTTCCGTCTCCCGCCACGCCTCCAGGGCCTCCCAGGGGCCAAGGCCGGGCTGCTCCAGCCAGCGCAGCCGCCAATCCGCCCCCGCCAGCCACCCGGTGATGTCGCTGGGTGCGATGCCCTGGGCCGCCCGGGCCGCGGCGTCGGCCTGCCGGTAGAAGGCCAGGGCCACCGCGGACTCCCCGGCCCGCTGGCGCTCCCACCCCAGGGAGGCCAGGGCCCGGGATTCCTCAACCTTGGCCTCGTGGAACCACCGGTTCCGGGCGAACAGCGCCCGCGCCACCTCCAGGGCCTCCGAGGCCCGGTGCTCGAAGGTGCGCACCCGGGCGACGCAGAGGTCCGGCGGCTCCCAGGCCGCCCCCGCCGCCTGGGCGAGAAGCGCCTGGGCGGCCTGCAGGTGGCGCGCGGCGATCTCCGGCGAGGGAGGGATGTCCCCCAGCTGCTCGTGCTCGATGACCCGCAGGTAGAACTCGCTGTGGGTACGGCACAGGGCGTAGGCCACGTCGGGGGTGCGGTAGCCCTCGTTCCAGGCCGCCTCCAGGACCTCCCTCGCGGATTCCAGGTAGCGCATGCTGAGAAAGACCCGCCCCAGGGCGAGGTTGCCGGGCCCCCGGGCCTCGGGGCCCAGGTGGGCGATGTCCTTCCGGATCCGCTCCAGGCCCTCCGCCATGCCCGCCAGGAGGGGCCGCAGGTCGTGGGGGGGATAGAGACGCGCCATGCCGATGCGGGTCTCCAGGTCCTTGGCGTCGTGGGCGAACCGCAGGGCCAGGACCGTCCGCCGCTCCGAGGCGGCCTCCAGGCGCGAACTCCACGCCGCGAATCCCACCCCCAGGAGGAGGCCGATGCCCAGGGACGCCGCCAGGGCGGGGTGGCGGCGAAGGATCCGCCGCCCCCGGCGCAGCCAATCGGGCTGGCTCGCCAGCAGGGGTTCGCCGTCCAGGTAGCGCCTCAGGTCCTCCGCCAGCGCCCCGGCCGTGGGATACCGGTCCTGGGGCCGCTCCTCCAGGCACCGCACGAGGATGGCCCGCAGCTTCCTGGGCACCGCGGGCCAGGACGGCTGGGTGGGCGGGGCCGCGGCGGGCCGGCTCCGGCCGGTCCTTTCCGCTTCCCGGCGGTCCAGCCCCAGCACCGCGCAGAGGGTGGCCCCCAGGGCGTACACGTCCGTGGGCGGGCCGATGCGCACGCCCTCCCCCGCCTTCTGCTCGGGCGCCATGTAGCTGGGCGTGCCCAGCACGCCGTGGGACAGGGTGAACCCCTCCTCGGCGAGGTCCTTGGCCAGCCCGAAATCCGCCACGTAGGGCACCCATCCGCCCGCGGGGGAGCGTTCCAGGAGGATGTTGGAGGGCTTGAGGTCCCGGTGGATGAGGTTCACCCGGTGCGCCGCGTGCATGGCCAGGGCCACGGTGGCCAGGATCTCCACCGCCTCCCGCGGGCCGAGGGCCGGTCCCGCCTCGAAGAGGCTGGAACCCCTCACCAGCTGCATGGCGATGAAGGGGACGTTGTCGGACACGTCCACATCGAAGATCCGGCACACGTTGGGGTGGCTCACCCGGGCCTGGAGCTGGGCCTCCTTCATGAAGCGCAGGATGGCCGAGGGGCCCGGGGCCACGAGGATCTTGACGGCCACCTGGCGGTTCAGGAGCGTGTCCCACGCCTCGAACACCTCGCCCATGCCGCCCCGGCCGAGGCTGGGGCCCAGGCGGTACCGCCCCAGGCGGCGCCCCGCCAGGGCCCAGGGGGGCCGGGCGAAGGATCCCGCCTCCGGGGGACACGGGGTGATCGACGCGCCATCCATGGCCCAATTATAAATTAATTCTATAAAATGGCTGCCAAAGAATCAGATGGCCTAATTTTATATTAACTATTTAAAAATCGCCCTTGAATCCCTCCGCCCATCCCTCCATGGCGTCCAGTTCCTTTTCCAGCGCGACGCGGAAGGCCTCCTCGTCCCCCGCGGGGGGCACCTGGAAGGGCGCGCCGTAGCGCACCCGCACCTGGGAGAAGGGCTTTGGCACCAGCATCTCGTCCCAGGTGCGCAGCTTCCACGCGGACTGGTAGGCCACGCACACCGGCACGATCCAGGCCCCGGTCTTGCGGGACACGGCCAGCACGCCGCCCTTGACCTCCTGGCGGGGGCCCCTGGGGCCGTCCACGGTGATGCCCAGGTCCCACCCCTCCTTCACGGCCCGGATCATCCGCACGAGGGCCTGGGCCCCCCGGTCCCCGGCGGTGCCGCGCACCGCGTGGATGCCGAACCACTGCCAGGTGGCCGCGCTGCGCTCGCCGTCCTTGCTGTCGCTGGAGAGGATGGCCACCCCCCGCGCCTCGCCGCCGGGCGCGGTGCGGCGGAAGGGATAGGCCTGGGGCATCATCACCAGGCGCCGGTGGTAGAAGGAGAGGATCACCCGCCGGTCCCCGGCCACCAGGTCCTCCACGGGCCCGAAACCCTCCCGGGCCACGCGCAGCGTGTAGGAGAGGGTCTTCACCAGGGCCGCGGCCACGAAGGGCACCAGCCTGAAGTTGAGCCACACGCTGACGGGTCCGCCCACGGGCCTGCCCCGCTCGACGATCTGGACCCCGCTCACGGCTCCCCCCTTTCCGGCCCCAGGTCCCCGGGGGCGATGGCGTAGTCCTTGCCGCAGTAGTCGCAGCGCACCTGCACGGGCTGGCCATCCTTGAACATCTCCTGCAGCCTGGCCCGGTCGAACCCGGCCAGCACCTCGAGCAGGCTCTCCCGGGAACAGCGGCACCGGTAGCGCATGGCGGTGGTGTTGAGCACCTCGGCCCCCGGGCCCTGGTTGATCCAGGCGCTGAGGAATTCCGGGGTGCGTTCCCGGAAGGGGACGACCTCCAGGCCCTCCAGGGCGTCCACGAGGACCCGCAGGCGCTCCGGCGGGCACCCCGGCATGAGCTCCACCAGCAGGCCGCCGCTTTCCCCCGTGCCCGGGTCGCACCAGAGGTGGACGCTGGCTTGCACCTGCTCGGATTGGAGGAGATAAGCCTCGAGCTGGGCCTGGAGGGGACCCTCCACCAGTTCGAGCGTGCCCACGTACGGGGTATCGGCGCCCGTGGAACGGGTCACCTGCAGGAGGCCGGGGCCCTGGAGCCAGGCGCCCTCGGCGGGGCCCTCGTCCAGCACGCCGCGGATGTCGCCGTCCGGCCAGGAATCGGCCACCACCGCCCGGGCGCGGCCGGCGGTGCGCAGGTGGATCTGGAGGCGCTCGGAAAAGAAGTTCCGGGCCTGGAGCAGGAGGGCGCTGGCCAGCACCTCCACCAGCACCGCGCAGGCTTCGGCCTCCTGGTGCGGATGGCCCCGGCGGACGCCGTCCCAAAGCGGGCTCGCGTCCAGGGCGGAAAAGCGGATATGGCGGTCGGACGTGAGGGCCCGGACGACCAGGGCGGGGGTTTCGGCTTCGGTCATGCTCCAAGTGTAGCGGCTCCCCACGGCCCCCCGGAATGTGAGAGGCTCTAGGGATGGCAACGCAAAGTCGCATCGCAGTGGCACGGACCCTCCAGATCGTCTTCGGCGAGGGGGAAAGGGTCCCCGACGCCTGGGACGCCGACCTCGCCTCCGGCGACGCGGGGCTGGCCAACGCGCTCCTGGGGCACTGCCTGCGCCGCTGGGGCACGCTCCAGGCCCATTGCAGGCCCCAGTTCAAGAACCCCGCCCGGGGGGTACCCCTGGGCACCCAGGTGGCCCTTGCCATCGGCCTGGCGCAGCTGGCGTGGCTGGACGGCGTCACCGACCACGCCGCGGTGAACGAGGCCGTGGACCTGGCCGGGGACCGCGACCTGGGCTTTCCGCCCCACCGGGGCCTGGTCAACGCCATCCTCCGCAGGGCGGGCAAGGACCGCGCCGCCCTCCGCGCCACCCTGGACGCCATGGACCCGGCCCTGGACCGCACGCCCTTCGCCGAACTCGCCCTCAAGGCGGCGCTCTACCCCCGGGGCCAGGGCGCGGCCCGGGACCTGCTGTGGAAGCGTCTGCAGGCGCCGCCCCAGCCCTTCTTCAGGGCCCTGGGGCCGGCTCCGGAGACCCTCCTGCCCGTCGACGGGGTCCCCGGGGCCCTTCAGCTGGCGCCGGGCGCGGACTTTCCCCGGGAGTGGCTCGCCTCGGGCCGGGGCATGGTGCAGGACCTGAGCTCCCAGGCCCTCCTGGCCTTCGCGTGGGAGGGCTCCCCCCGCACCATCCTGGACGCCTGCGCCGCCCCCGGGGGCAAGACCACGGCCCTGGCCCGGCGCTACCCGGAGGCCGCCCTGACGGCCCTGGAAAAGAACCCGGCGCGCGCCGCGCGGCTGAAGGAGAACCTCCAGGCCCGCGGCGTCGAGGCGGAGGTGGTGGTGGACGACGCCGCCCCCTGGATGCGCAAGCCCGGGCCCGCCTTCGACCTCATCCTCCTGGACGCGCCCTGCACCGGCAGCGGCACCCTCCAGAAACACCCGGAACTCACCTGGATCGGGCCCTCCATCGACCGCCCCCGCATGCGCGCCGTCCAGCGCGACCTCCTGGAGGCCGCCGTCACCCGCCTGGCCCCGGGCGGCCTTCTCGTTTACGCCGTGTGCTCCTGGCTCTCCGAGGAGGGACAGGACCACCGGGACTGGCTCCTGACCCGCCCCGGCCTGGCGCCCGTGGCCGCATGGCCCGCGGGGCTGGGCGCGGAGGACGGCCCCACGGCCTTCTTCCGCCCCGATCCCCTGACCTGGCCCGGCGAAGGCTTCCAGGCCTTCGCCTTCACCCGCACCCTGGAGTCCTGAATGCAAGCCTGTCCCTCCTGCGGCGGAAACCACGTGGTGGCCGTCGCCGAACACTATGCCGCCCAGGTGCGGATCCCCGAAGCCGACCCCGAAGCCCTGGCCGCCCTGGCCCCGCCCCTGCGCCGCTCGACCTTCCACGGCACCGCGTGCATCACCCTCTTCTTCCTGGCCGCCCTCAGCCCGGGTTTCGTCGCCGCCGAACGGGCCCTCCCCGTCCTGTGGACGTTCCTGGCCCTCGGCGCCGTCACCCTCCTCACCTGGATCCGCGCCCGCAGGACGGACCGCGCCGCCATGGGGGCCTACCAGAGGCGCCGCATCTGCCAGGATTGCCACTGGACGGAATGAAGGAGGCGAAGCCGGGGAGGGCTTTATCTCATCCATCCCTGTAATCGGCGTCTCTACTGGGGCG
>MTLE01001948.1_pt1 | contig 18176 bp, 5 predicted proteins | sample 1982461 | NCBI WGS metagenome assembly MTLE01 (sample SAMN05712605, study PRJNA340218) | biofilm metagenome | isolation source: sample SPL anode biofilm adapted to -200 mV | place: USA | collected 2012-02-03
ATATCACTGACAGGAAAAGAGCGGAAGAAGATTTGCAATTGATGAAACAGAGTTATCTTGATATTTTCAATTCTGTTTCTGAGGCTATTTATGTATTGGACGATAAGAATACATTTATCGAAGTTAATATTGGTGCAGAGAAGATGTATGGATATTCGCATGATGAATTAATCGGACAAACGCCCGTAACAGTAGGCGCTCCTGGGAGAAATGACATGGAAGATATTCAGATTCAAATGAATCAGGTAAAAAAAACAGGTATTCCTGTAACTTTTGAATTTTGGGCAGTAAGAAAAAACGGAGAAATATTTCCCAAAGAAGTTTCGGTAAACAGAGGCAAGTATTTTGAAAAAGATGTGTTAATAGCTACTGCCAGAGATATTACTGAACGAAAAAAAGCGGAAGAATTATTACGTAACAGTGAGGAACTTTATAGAAATCTTGTACAGCGCATACCTGATGGTGTTTACAAAAGTACACCCGATGGTCAGTTTATTGACGTAAATCCGGCAATGGTTGACATGCCAGGGTATGATTCAAAAGAGGATTTGAAGAAAATTGATATTAAAACTCAACTTTATTTTGACTTAGCAGACAGAGACAGTACGGTTTTGGATGTCAATAACGAAGAAATGGCAATTTTTCGGTTAAAAAAGAAAGATGGTTCGGGAGTGTGGGTAGAAGATCATGGTTGGTATAATTCAGATATTGATGGAAAAATAATTTCTCACGAAGGTGTATTACGGGACATAACAGATCGTAAACTGGCACAGGATAACCTGCAAAAAAATGCCGAAATGCTTAATAAACTCTTGTTTGTGAATTCAGAATTTATTGATTCTAAATCGGAGGGAATTGATTTTGGCAAAATGACAGATATAATTCTTGAAATTTCAGGTGCAAAATATGCATCATTTAATCTAAACGACGATAATGGCGATGGATTTACAACGGTGGCAGTTTCCGGTTTAAATGGATTGCAGGCAAGAGTGAAAAGTCTCTTTGGCTTTGATATTTTAAACAAAAAATGGAAAAGAGATAAGTTCAGAGATGAAAGGATAAAAAACAATACCATTACACGCTTTAAAGATATTCATGAACTTGCCGATAGAGTTCTGACAAGACCAATTACCACGATTATTGACAAATCCTTTAATATAGGCGAACTTTATGTGGTAAGTATTCAGAAAAATGAAAAATTTATCGGGGATTTTACCCTGTTATTTGAAAAATGTAAAACCATACAAAATATTGAAATAGTAGAACTGTTTGTTTATCAGGCAGGCCTGTTCCTTGACAGGGAAAATGCCGACAAAGCTTTACGGTTGAGTGAAGAAAAATACAGGTACTTGTTTGCGAATAATCCTCAGCCAATGTGGATTTATGACATAAACACGTTAAAATTTCTGGAAGTGAATCAGTCGGCCATGAATCATTACGGGTATTCGAGAGAAGAATTTCTGTCGATGAAAATATCGGAAATAAGACCGAAAGCAGAAATACCCTTATTATTAGATGATATTAAGAACACTGGTTTAAAACTCACTTCTAACGGAACATGGAAGCACATAAAAAAGAACCGGGAGGTAATTGATGTGGAAATTACTTCGGTAAGGGTACAGTTAAACGGTCGGGAAGCAAGACATGTTATGGTTCAGGATATTACAGAACGTAAACGTGCCCGACAATCACTCGAAGAAAGTGAAAGAATGTTGAATAAATTACTTTATACTACCACCGAGTTTATTGATTCAAAAGAAAATATTCTTGATTTTGAAAAAATAACCGACACGATGCTGGAAATTTCAGGGGCAAGATTTGGAACATTTAATATACTAAACGACGAGGAAACAGAATTCAATACTTTAGCAATTTCAGGCATATCAGGTTTACATTCAAAAATTAAAAGTGTGTTTGGATTTAATTTGATGGATAAAAAATGGAAAGTAGATCAGCTAAAGATTGAAAAAATACATAATAACACCATCAATAAATTTAATTCAATATATGAGTTGGGCGAAAATGTTTTACCAAAACTATTGACTGAATTAATTGAAAAAACCTTTGGTGTTAAAGAAAGTTTTGTGGTGAAGATTACCAAAAACAATAAATTTATCGGCGATTTTACTTTAGTTTATAACAATGGTGAAACACTTAAGAATCCTGAAATTGTTGAGCTTTTTGCACGTCAAATAGGCCTGTTAATAGATAGAGAACAAACGAGTATAGAGTTAAAATTGAGCGAAGAAAAATTCCGTTCGATCACCGAGCAAACCAGTGACCTTATTTCTATTACAGATGATAAAGGCGTTATATCATATGCTTCACCGGCATCTGTTCAGTTATTCGGATACGAACCTGAAGAGATGTGCGGGCATTTCTTTGCAGATTTTCTTCATGAAGATTCAGTGGAAATAGCGACAAATTCATTTGTAAGTTCTTTGAGAGACAATAAAAATGTAAATTTATTGGAGTTGAAGATGAAACGCAAAGATGGGTCTGTTTTTTACGGAGAATTAAATGGAACTAATTTTCACGATGGTACTACTAATGGTGCTTTGGTTTCAATACATGACATTACAGAGCGAAAAGAAGCTGAAGAAGCTTTACGTGTTAGTGAAGATAAATACCGAACTATGATTGAAAATTCCAATGATATTATCTGGACACTTGATAATCAGGGAAATTTCATGTTTGTAAATGAAGTGGGTAAAAAAAATACCGGTGTCGATTTTAACGAATGGAAAGGGAGGTCTTTTGTACCTCTGGTATTTGAAGAAGATTTACCTATGCTGAATGATGTCTTTCAACGCACAATGAATGGCGAAAACTGTAGCTATGAACTACGGTTTAAGAAACCGGATCAGTCAATTTTATTATTACAGGTTAATACATCGCCTATATCAATATCCGGAAAAATTACCGGAGTTGTGAGTTTTGCACGAGACATCACTGACCGTAAAATAGCGGAAGAAGCATTAAAAGAAAAAATGGATGAATTAATGCGTTTTCAAAACCTGACAGTGGGCAGGGAGCTGACTATGATTGAACTTAAAAAAGAAATAAACCGATTGTTAACCGAATGCGGTAAGGATGAAAAATATAAAATTATAGAATGAAAGACTTAAGAAAACCACTGACTGAAATTATTTTAGATTCACAGGGAGTTGATGTTTCTATTTATGAAGAAACCTTTCTTGATAAATCTATTCAGAAAAGAATTAACGAAACATCATGCGATTCTGAAGAATCTTATTATAGTTTTGTTGAAAAAAATTTGCATGAAGGTGAAAAGCTACTCAGTTCATTACAAATTAGTTATAGTGAATTCTTTCGTAATCCGTTAACTTTTTCTGTTTTGGAGAGGATTATTATGCCTTCTCTGATTAAAAACCTGACAAATTGCAGGCGGAAAGAGATCCGGATTTGGTCTGCTGCCTGCGCGGCCGGACAGGAAACTTACAGTCTTGCGATGCTGTTAAATGACTTTAAAAATAGTGATGGAGAGAAAATTAAGTTCAGAATCTTTGCTACTGATCAGTCCGTCGTTCAGGTGAATGAAGCGAAAGAAGGGTTATATTCCGAAAATGCTGTGACTAATCTGAATATGAAGCGCCTTAATCAATGGTTTGTAAAAACAGGCGATTCATATCAGGTGAAAGATGAATTAAAAGAAAATATTGAATTTTCGGTTTTCGACCTGTTTGATGAAAATTACAGTTGCCCGCCATCGAGTATTTTTGGAGACTTTGATCTGGTGTTGTGCGCTAATTTGCTTTTCTATTACAAACCGCAGTTCAGAGGCCGGATTATTGAAAAAACAACCCGTTGTTTAACTCCGGGCGGATATTTAATTACCGGCGAAACAGAAAGAGAAACTATTATGAATTATAACTTTATGGAAGTTTTCCCGCAATCAGCGATTTTCAGAAAAAAACATTTAATGTAGTTCGGTTTCAAATTTAGTAAAACATAAAAAATTGAGAAAATTATATTGAAAATAAAGATTACTAAATGAGATTTAAAAGTTTAAAAATTGGCACCAAACTTATTATTGGATTCGTTGCCATGCTCCTTTTTGTTTTCGTATTAGGCATTGTTTCTATTCGTCAGTCTGAACAAATTCATCTTCAGACTGAAATGTTATATAACCACCCTTATCAGGTTCGGTTAGCCATTAGTAATCTTAATACTGATATTGTTAAGATGCGTTTGGCAACCAGAGACTTAATGCTTTCAAAAAACAGGCATGAGAGTGACACTGCAATGACAAATATTAATGATGCCCGGGCTGATGCTCACTTGCAATTCGAAATTCTGAATAAATTATATTTGGGTTCTAAAACAGATTTGGACGAAGCATACAGAGCTTTTATGGTTTGGGAAAATGCCCGCGAAGAAAATACAAAGCTGGCATTAGCGGGTAATATTGAGGAAGTTAAAGTTAAAGTGTTGCCGGAAAGTTATGTGGGGCAATGCCGGAAGAAAATGCTCGAAAAGATTCTGAATCTTGAAAAAGAATCGGAAAACAGAGGTAATTTAATTTATAAGAATTCAAATTTATTATTGATTGATTTAAATGAACAGTCCATCTTAATTATTCTGATAATACTTATACTCTCGTCAATTATTATATATTTCCTGTTGCGGAGCATAAAAAATCCGATAGAAATACTGACAAAAGTGACTAAAAGTTTTCAAAATGGCGATTTGAATGCAAGAAGTTCCATAACTGCACGGAATGAATTTGGAATTTTATCGGAATCTTTCAATTCATTGGCAGAAAAGGTTCAGCTCAATACCACTGTCTCCGAAAAAGTAAATAGTCTGGCCAATATCATGATGAGTCAGGAAGATGCCAGAAGATTTTTTCAGGTCACTCTGAAAGAACTCGCTAACATTACAAATTCGCAGATTGCTGCTGTTTATTTATTGAGCGATAATAAAAAGCAGTTTGAGTATTTTGAATCGGTTGGTTTGTCCGAAAATGCAATTAAAACATTTACAATAAAAGGACTCGAAGGTGAATTTGGTTCTGTTTTGGCTTCAAAAAAAATTCAGTTTATAAAAAGAATTCCTCTGGATACACGGTTTGTGTTTCAGACTGTTAGTGGAAGCATTGTACCACGTGAAATTATTTCCATTCCGATATTGGTTAATTATGAAGTAGTTGCCATTATTTCATTGGCTTCGGTACGTTCATATACACAGGAAACTGTTCAGTTGGTGGAAAAAATGTGGGATACGCTGAGTGCCCGTGTGGAAGGTATTCTGGCATACAAAAAAATGAAAACTTTTACTGAAATGCTTGAATTCCAGAATCGCGAACTTGAAGCTCAAAAAACAGAACTCGCATCGCAGTCGGCAGAACTGTCGGAACAAAACCGCGAACTGGAAATTCAGAAGTATCAGTTGAATGAAGCCAATAAGCTGAAAACCAACTTCCTGTCAAATATGAGTCATGAACTCAGAACACCACTTAATTCCGTTATCGCGTTGTCGGGCGTGCTGAATCGAAGACTGGTCAATAAAATTCCTCAGGAAGAGTATAGTTACCTTGAAGTTATAGAGCGTAACGGTAAAAATTTACTGGCGCTCATTAATGATATACTGGATATTTCCAGAATTGAATCGGGAAGGGTAGAAGTTGAATTAACGAGTTTTAATGTAAATAACCTGATTGCTGAAATTGTGAATATGATAAAACCTCAGGCTGATCAGAAAAAGATAAAACTTTTACAGACCATCGCTGATCCAAACCTGAATATGTCAACTGACTCGGGTAAATGTATTCATATTCTGCAGAATCTGATTGGAAACGCGGTAAAGTTTACTGAAAATGGTAAAGTGGAAATAGAGGCAAAGTCAAAAGACAGAAAAATAATGATTTCGATTGCCGATACCGGAATTGGAATTTCCGAAGCCAATCTTGAGCATATTTTTGATGAATTCAGACAAGCTGATAGCAGCACATCCCGTAAATATGGCGGTACAGGGCTGGGATTATCTATTGCAAAAAAATATGCAAATTTACTTGGTGGTACTATCGAAGTTGTAAGTACGCTTAATGTTGGTTCAACTTTCACATTAGTTCTTCCGGAAGAATATAACGGAGAAATTAAGCCTGAACAACAGAATGAAAATAAGGTAATTGAGTCAAATGAACCTGAACCGGAAGAAAATAAGTATCTCAATAGTACGAAGACAGTTCTTTTAGTTGAAGATAGTGAGCCTGCTATAATTCAGATAAAAGATTTTATTGAAGAATGTGGTTACAATATTCTGGTTGCTCACAATGGAAGAGAAGCTTTTGACCGAATTTCGGAAAAAGTTCCCGATGCCATGATTCTGGACTTGATGATGCCCGATGTGGATGGATTTGAAGTTCTTAAAAATCTGAGAGAATCTGAATACACTTCGCATATACCGGTACTAATACTTACGGCAAAACATATCACCAAAGAGGAATTTGCAGTGCTGAGACGTAACAATGTACATCAATTAATACAAAAAGGGGATGTGAACAAAACCGACCTGTTGAACGCGGTTACGGCAATGATGTCTCTGAATAAGCACGTGCCCGAAAAAACGGGTATGCAAACAAATCCGGTTAAAGAAAAACCGGTAGTATTGGTTGTAGAAGACAATCCGGACAATATGGTTACTGTAAAGGCAATTCTTGATAAAACTTTTACAGTGCTGACAGCCGTTGATGGTATAGCCGGAGTTGATCTGGCTGCTTTAAGTAAGCCGAGTCTGATTTTGATGGATATTGCATTGCCGGGGATAGACGGAGTGGAAGCATTTGACAGAATAAAAGCAAAGAGTGAATTGGCGCATATTCCTGTTATTGCACTTACAGCCAGTGCAAAATTATCCGACAGAGAAGAATTATTGAACCATGGGTTCGACGCATATATACCTAAACCTATTGATGAAAAGTTATTTTTCGAAACGATAAACGAAGTATTGTATGGAAAATAAAACGATAAAAATACTGGCAATAGATGATAATCAGGATAACCTGATTACTATAAGAGCTTTGGCAGGTGAAGCCTTCCCTGACGCCAGAATTTTAACGGCATTAAATGGGTTAAGTGGAATTGAAATTGCATCAAAAGAAGATCCTGACGTAATATTACTGGATATTGTAATGCCCGAAATGGATGGATTTGAAGTATGCAGAAGATTGAAAGAAGATAAAAAACTGAGTAATATTCCCATTGTTTTTGTCACAGCAATAAAGGATGATAAGTCCAGTAGAATTAAAGCGCTTGAATACGGTGCAGAAGCATTTTTGGCAAAACCTATTGACGAAAGTGAGCTCATTGCCCAAATCAGAGCAATGGTGAAAATTAAAAATGCAAATGACTCACGGGAAGATGAAAATATCAGATTGGCTGAGTTGGTCAAAGAACGTACATTAGAATTAAATAAAACACATACGGCGACATTAAATCTTCTTGAAGATTTAAAATTCGAAAATGAAGCCCGTATTAAAACCGAAAAAGCTCTGCGTGAGAGTGAAGAGCTTTACCGGTCAGTAATAAACGCATCTCCTGATAATATAACTTTTACTGATTTACAGGGAAATATAATCATGATTTCGCCAAAAGGGCTGGAACTGGTTGGTTATAAAAATTTAGAAGAAGTTAAGAATAAAAAACTGGATGACTTTTTGATTTCAGGAGATCGCGAAAGAGCTCACAGAAATCTGGAAGATATGTTTAAGGGTATTTTCAATGGTCCCGAAGAATATGGTATTATTAAAGCTGATGGGACTGTTGTTGATACTGAGATTAATGCCGAATTTGTAAAAGATTCAAGCGGAAATCCCAGTGGCTTTGTGTTTGCAATACGTGATATTACCGAGCGAAAACGTGCTCAAAATGATTTAAGGGAAAGTGAAAACAAATACAGGTTTATTACTGAAAAAATAAGTGATGTAGTCTGGTTGCTCGATTTGGAAGGAAATAGCTTGTTCGTTTCGCATTCTATCGAAAAATTTACAGGGTTTACCGTTGAAGAGTATTTAAAACAGTCTATACACGAGCGGTTTACACCTGAATCAGCCGAAATGGCTTTGAAAACATTAAGGTACGAAGTTCAACGGTATATTCATATGGAAAATAAACCCTTGGATTTTAAAAGAATACTGATTCTCGAATATATTTGCAAAGATGGTGGTACAAAATTCGGTGAATTGCTCATAACTCCTTATTTGGACGAAAATAATGAATTTGTCGGAGTTCATGGTGTAACACGTGATGTCACCGAACGGAAACAGGCAGAAAACGCTTTGCGAGAAAGTGAAGAGAAATTCAGGGATATGGCTAATTTGTTACCTCAGATTGTATTTGAAACTGATTTGGAGGGTAATCTGACATATGTTAACGGTCAGGCAAGTATATTGTGTGGATACAAAGATGATGAAATGCTGGGCCAAAATGCGTTGAAATTTTTCAAACCTGAAGACCGAAGCCGGGTTAATAATAATTTTCGAAAAAGATTCACCGAAAAGAATTTTGGAAGCAATGATTATTACATGGAGAAAAAAGATGGTACAAGTTCTCCGGTACTAATATATTCCAATGCAATTGTAAAAAACGATATAAATATTGGTCTGAGAGGTCTTATTGTGGATATTACCGAACAGAAAAAAGCAGAAAAAGCAATACGTGAGAGTGAAGCTCTTTACCGGGCTATTTTGGAGGCATCTCCCGATAACATCATTATTTCTGACCCAAATGGCATAATTCAAATGACTTCTCCGTTTATCCTGTCGAAATACGGATTTGATTCAGATAAATCATTAGTGGGTACAAATATAACTGACTTTATTATTAAGGAAGATCACCAGAAAGTAAAAAATGATTTTGCTTTAATGCTTCAGGGGATTAAAACGGGTCCAAATGAATACAGGAGTTTACGTGCAGATGGCACACTTCTGCATATAGAGGTGAATGGTGGAATTATTCGTAGCTCAGAGCAACAGATAGAACGATTGGTATTCATTGTCCGCGATATCAGCGAACGAAAAATAGCTGAAGAAAAACTGAGTTACGTAACCCGGCTTTATGCATTTTTAAGCCAGATAAATCAGGTAATTGTACGAAAAAAAGATGCCACAGAGTTATTGGAAACCATCTGCGAACTGGCAATAAATTTCGGACAATTTAAAATGTGCTGGTTTGGAATATACGATGAAAATAAAAAAGTGATTGTACCAAAGAGTTTTGCCGGTCATAATGATGGTTATCTTGACAATCTGATTATTTCTCCTGAAAGTGACAGTACGGGCAACGGACCTACAGGAAGAGCATTTTCGCAAGGTGAAATGATTTTTACAAACGATATATCCTCCGATCCTTCAATGATGCCATGGAAAGAAGAGGCACTGAAGCGTGGATACCGATCGTCTTTCGCAGCTCCGTTGATCAGGAAGGGAAAACTCTACGGCACTTTAACTCTCTATGCTTCAGAGATAAATTTCTTCGATGAAGAAGAACAGAAATTGTTATCTGAAATAACTGAAGATATTGCTTTTGCATTGGATGCCATTGACTCGGAAGAAGAACGTAACATGGCCGAGGAAGCACTTATAAAAAGTGAAGCAAAATACCGTGAATTTGTGGAAAATTCACCGGAAGCCATTGCCATCTATTCCGACAATATTGTAACTTATGTCAACAAGGAATGTGTAAGGTTGATGCGTGCAAAAAGTAAGGATGACCTGATTGGAATGGCCGTAGTTGATTTTATTCATCCGGATAATCGGGCGACTGTTATTGAAAGAATGCAGCAGGTGGCGGTTAGTGAAATAGACATATCATTGCCCCTGGTCGAAGAAAAATACATTCGGCTTGACGGAACTCCGATTTATGTTGAAGTGAAAGTAATGCCATTGATGATGGATGATAAACCTGCAGTACAATTAACTGCCCGTGATATTACTGACAGAAAGAAGATTGAGGAGGCGCTTGAAGTCAGCAGAACTGAGTTGAAAACAATTTATGACAATGCTCCGGTAATGATGTGTCTGGTGGACAGAGACAGGAAAATTCTTTTTGCAAATCACGCGTTCACTTCGATGACAGGTGTTTCCGAAGAAGATTTGAAAGGCGGTACTGTAGGAGGGGTAATTAATTGTATTCATTCTTTTGATGATCATCGGGGTTGCGGATACGGACCTGTGTGCGCTACATGTAATCTCAGACTAGCGATGGAGCGCACTTTCCAAACAGGAAAAGAACATAAAAATATTGAATATCATTCTACATTATCTGTCGGGAACGAAGAGAAGGAAGTTTATTTGCTTGGTTCTACTGCTATTATCGAAACAAAGGGTGAAAACAACTTACTGTTGTGTCTGCACGATATCACCAATCGTAAATTAGCGGAAGATGCATTACAAAAAAATGAAATGTTTCTCAGGACATTTATTGAAAATACTCCTTTTGAAATATGGGCACGTAATGAAAATAATGTTGGTATTCTTGAAAACCGGAAAATGCTGGATCATTACGGATCAATACTGGGAAAAACACCGACTGATTTTTCAGAAAATGATCAACGCATTACCGAAATCTGGAAAAATAACAACAAGCGTGTTTTTGCCGGAGAAGTTATTGATGAAGAATTGCAGATATTTACGAAAAATGGCATGGGAATTTATCAGCAAATTATATTCCCCATTTACAATAAAGATCAGATCATCGGTATTGCAGGCATAAATATTGATATTACCGATCGTAAAAAAATTGAAAAAGAATTAAGTGACCAAAAGCGATTCTTTGAACAAATGTTTATGCAGTCGTCTTTAAGTACTCAGATCCTTGATAAGGATGGATGGTGTGAACGTATTAATCCGAAACTGACTGAATTGTTCGGTGTTGAATCACAGGATATTGAAGGCGGTAAATACAATATTTTCAAAGATGATGAAATTATCAGAAACGGGATTGATAAAAAATTAAATAAAGTATTTAAAAAAGGTCAGACGGTAGATTGGGAAGTTTATTTTGATATAGGAGTAGCTGCCGATTCAGAAGGAATAGCCGTTAAAGAAAAAAAGAAAGTATGGTTTAACAACTGGGCATATCCTATTTTTGAGGAAAATGGTGAACTGAGCCATGTTATTATTCAGCACAACGATATCAGCGACCGAAAAGCGGCTGAAGAAGCATTAAGTGAATCGCAGGAACAGATTAAAAAGTTTGCTGCTCACCTGCAGAATGTAAGGGAAGAAGAGAGGATTCTGCTTGCGAGGGAAATTCATGATGAGTTAGGTCAGATCCTGATTGCCATAAAGATTGACATGGGAATACTGAAACAAAATGTACTGAAACGCTCAAATATACCGGACAAAGAAAATTTTCAGAGTTCTTTTGATAATCTATTCGGACTGGTAGACAATACGATTAAAACAGCCCGTAAAATTATGACCGATTTAAGGCCTGAGGTTCTCGATGTTTTAGGGTTTGTCGATGCAGTGAAACAGTACACATCCAAATTTCAGGAAAGACATAAAATCACCTGTATTTTCGACAGTAAAATACAAAATCTGAATTTTAATTCTCAACAGTCAGTGGCGTTATTCAGAATTATTCAGGAGTCGCTTACCAATGTCGCCAAACATGCAAAGGCTACTTTGGTGAACATCACTTTAGGTATTGATGATTCAATGCTAAGTCTGATAATTGCAGATAATGGTGTTGGATTTGATGAAAATCACAAAAAAAATGTTGATTCTTATGGTTTGATTGGTATGAACGAACGTGTTTTGATCCTGGATGGAAGACTAACTATTTCGTCGGCAGTGGGAAAAGGAACGACAATAAAAATCATAATGCCTTATTCCGGGCACTGATGGATAGAAATGGATATTGTTAAATAAAGGTAACTGATTCAATAAAATAAAAAATAAAACTTAAGAAGAACCGGAGAAAATGAGATTGTGACTGAATCGGAAGGGTTGATTTTGAAATATTTTTATAAGTTTATTCTGTAATTTACAATGAAATAATAATTTGAAACTGCATGAAATCTGAACCGGAAAATATAAAATTTATCAAAGATGTTGCGCCCCGAAATCATATAAAGAAGATTTATAAGCTTAATGAGGTGCAGCAAATGTTTAATTTGTTTTTTGATGTTACAGTTGTATCATCTGTTATAGTCTATGCGGATAAAAGTCAAATTACAGATCCCGAATATTTTTGTTCGCAATGTCATAAAGTTATTAATACAACCAGTTTTGGAAGAGAAAGATGTTTGAAATTGAACTGTAAAAATACGGTTGATGATGAAAATTGTTGCCCTGTTTTAAAAATTTTTCTAACCAGAGGTTTAAAAAATCCGAATAATAATTTTATTGATGACAGGCTGCTTTGGGAAAATGGCAGAATCCACTCTGAAGAAGTTGATATTGATGGATTGTTAAGATATTCTGAAAAAATCAATTCGCAAAGAGATATTTATCTTAAGGTGTATGATCAATTATTTATTAATCATGCGAATAATGAGAGCGGAACAAAGGCCGTCAACAATGTAACAAGCCAAAATTCTGGAAACACAGTGCGACAACATCTGAAGATTGGTAATTTGTTAAAGGAATCATCCCGTCTTACTGATAAGTCTTATGAAACCGGTTATCTTAATTTTGGACAGAATGCAGTGGTTTTTAACTGGAGCGATCTGAAATCCCGTAAAGTGGAATATGTATCATCAAATGTTAAGTCGGTGCTTGGATTTACGAGCGATGAGGTACTTGCTCCGGATTTCGATTTTCACAGTATTGTGTACTCACACGACAGGAAAAATTTATTGGATGAACTGGAACGAATTCAGAATACGAAAATTGACTTTTTTGAACACAAACCATATAGAATTCATGTTAAAAATAGTCCGGAACTTCGTTGGATTTCGGAGCACACCAATATTATAAGGAACAAAAACAATGAAATTATCTGTTTTACGAGTAATATTATTGATGTGACAGAATCGAAACTGACATTTGAAGCATCGGAAATAGAAAAACAAAGGCTGAATGAAATTATCAAAGGGACTGATATCGGCTGGTGGGAATGGAATGTGCAAACAGGTGAAACGGTTTTTAATGATCGTTGGGCAGAAATAATCGGTTACCGGTTGGATGAAATTTATCCGACTACTATTGATACATGGATGAAATATACTCATCCTGATGATTTAAAAAAATCGATGGAAATGATAAATCTGCATTTCGAAGGTAAAATTGATTTTTACGAATGTGAAATGAGGATGAAGCATAAAAACGGGGAATGGCAATGGATTCTGGATCGTGGAAAAGTGCTGGAATGGGACGCTAACGGAAAGCCTGTTTTGATGACAGGTTCGCATCAGGATATTACAAACAGGAAGCAGGCCGAAGAAAAACTGTCTCAGACAAGAAACAACTATCAGACATTTTTTAATACAATTCATGATTTTCTGTTTGTGGTTGACGAAGTTGGTAACATTATTCATGTCAATACAACGGTAACCGACAGACTCGGCTTCACGTACGAGGAGATGCTTGAAAATACTATAATTTCGATACATCCGGCTGACAGACAGCAGGAAACAGCCGAAACAATTACAGATATTCTGAATGGGAAGAGAGATTCCTGTTCCATTCCGCTTATGACTAAGTCAGGCGAACTTATTGCTGTGGAAACAAAAGTTGCACATGGAATATGGGATGGTAAATCAGCATTTTTCGCGGTTACAAAAGATATTTCCCAATTAATACTTTCGGAGCAGAAATTCTCGAAGGCTTTTCAGTTAAATCCATCGGCCTGTTGCTTAACCGATGTGCAAAATCAAAGATATATAGAGGTTAATGAAGCATTCTATAGTTTGTTTGGGTTTAGCAGGACGGAAATTATTGGGAGAACGGCTGTGGATATGGGAATAGTGAATCCTGAAGTAAATGCTGAAATGTTGGATAAACTTTATGAGCTTGGACGTATAAAGAATTTTGAAGCAGATTTGACAACCAAAACAGGAGAAATTAAACATGTTCTTATATCTGCAGAAAATATTGATATACAGGAATTGAAATACAGGTTTACTGTCGTTTACGATATTACTTCAAGAAAAAATGCGGAAGATGCACTCAGCGAATCCCAGGAACAATTAAAGAAATATGTGGGACATTTGCAATACATCAGAGAAGAAGAAAAAGCGCTGATAGCTACTAAGTTGCACGATGAACTTGGACAAATACTGATTGCTTTGAAAATGGATATCGGAATGTTGAAACAAAAAATGTTGAACGATAATTCATTTGCAGGGACCACTGACGTTTTTGCTAAATTCGATCAGCTTTATGCTTTGGTGGGAGATTCCATTAAAACTACCCTGAATATCATGACGGATCTCAAATCGGATGTGCTTGAATTACTAGGTTTTGATGAAGCTGCAAATGTGTATTTGAAAGAATTTCAGCATAAGTACAATATCCGGTATAGTTTTACAAATAGCTTTGACGTATCAGAATTAAGTCCTCAAGACTCAATTATACTATTCAGAACACTACAGGATCTGCTATCAAATGTTGGACATCACTCCAAAGCTTCGAATGTTTTTGTAACATTAGGTTCGCATAAGAATATGATAGTGCTGGAAATAGCTGATAATGGGATAGGCTTTGATGTAAAAAAGAAACTTACAGCGGATTCTTACGGGCTGATAGGAATGAAGGAAAGAATTTATGCTTTGTCCGGTAAAGTATCCATTTACAGCAAAATAGGTGAAGGAACTGTTGTGAAAATTGAAATTCCACACAATAGTCAGAAAAATTTAAAATTGGATTAATGGCTGAGAAATAATTGGTGTTGTTAATTTTAGCGGTGTAATTAAATTTTCAGAAATCAACATAGTTTGTCTCGTCTGATGGACTAAAATAGGTGTATACCTGAGCATTAAATGTGGCTAAAACTATTAAAATGACTAAAATATAACGCTTCTGAAGATATTTTTATTAAATTTGAGCACCCTTTTTATGTGGATTAAACATTTATAAAAATATTTTCTTTAGTCTGAAACTATAATTTGCCTTTGATGTGTAATATATTTATCATTAGTTAAATATAATTTCAGAACAAAAAAGATAAAGAATATCAGTTAGTTATTGCATTCAGGAGTCAATGAGATAAATTTACATTCAGTTGCCAAAAATGAAATGAATTTCATTTTAAGATTAAACATATTATGTATTTGTTGGATTGTTTTCATTTCCGGTTTTAAGATTTGCTGAAGTGATTCAATAGAAAATAGAATTAATAATTATGAAAAATCAATTAAGTTTAACAAAATAAAATCAGAGTTATGATAAAAGTATTTATAGTAGATGATCACGAAATAATACGTGAAGGCTTAAAGAAGATTCTAAAGGAAGAATCTGATTTAATGGTGGTTGGAGAAGCTCAGAACGGAGCAGAAGTTCTTGACAATATCTCTGATATTGATTGTGACATAATGCTTCTGGATATGAATATGCCCGGTAGAAACGGACTTGATCTGATCGGAGACATAAAAAACCTGAAACCAAATTTGCATATCCTTGTGTTGAGCATTCATCCCGAGGACAAATTTGCCCTGCGTACCTTAAAGGCTGGAGCATCAGGGTATTTATGTAAAGATACTGCGTTGGAAGAACTGGTTGTAGCCATTCGTAAAATTTACCTGAAGGGCAGGTATCTGAGTACAACTCTTGCCGAACAACTTGCATTCGAAATCATGCCGGATAAAGATTTGTTGCCACATGAACTTTTATCAAATCGCGAACTCGAAATCATGTTTATGCTGGCTTCAGGAAAGAAAGTGAAAGACATAGCAGCAGAACTGACTTTGAGTATAAGTACTGTTTTTACGTACCGAGTACGTATTTTTGAGAAATTAAACCTCAAAAATAATGTTGAACTAACACATTATGCCATTACTAATAAACTAATTGACTAAAAAACACTGTTTTTTATTAAATTATATTATATTTGCCGATATTTGTATTTTTTTTACTTAAATATTCGGTTTGAACGAAGTTTAAGTATTTCTGAAATTTGTATTAATTACAATATGTTTTGTTGGATTAATGTGAATTCAGTTCAAAATAAACACCCCAAAAATCCTCAACATCTTAGTTATGGTAAAATTTCAAACTGAGAAGAAGTACAATTACAGGTTCCATTTTTTTTCTGTTAAAACGGAAGATTTAGTTAAAAACGTTGAGCCTGAATTACATTTAAATGATGTAATAGCTTATATGAATGAAAAAATGAAAAGCAGGGGAAATCGTCCTCTGAATTTTATTTTTTCATTCATATTTCTAATGATAATCCCTTTATCTGGTTTGGCGCAGGTTGCTGCATCATGGAATTACATAACAAAAACGGGAACAATAGGTACAACTTACAGCTGGATAGATTGTTCGTCCGGGTCAAGTGTCGTTTCAGGAGATGATGCGCAGGGAACTATAAACTGGCCGTTTACATTTAAATTTTATGATAATACATATACTACGGCCAATAACTTAAGTGTTTGTTCTAATGGATATATAAGACTTGATGGGGTTGCTTCAACCAATTACAACGATGCCAGCTCTTATAATCTTGCATCTGGTGCAACTAATTTAGGGCAAATAATTTGTACCGGGATTTATGATAATAATATTGGTCCAAACGGTGGTTGGTGTAGATCAAGAGTTACTGGAACAAGCCCAAATCGTATTCTTACAATAGAATATCATAATCTGGAAATAGACTATAACGATGGTAAATATGCAAGTGTGCAGGTTAGTTTCTACGAAACTAGCAATAAGGTTGTATTGAAATTTGGTACCGAGAATATTAGTAAGAGTTCGGTGGATATGGGAATCCATAGTGGTGTTGCAGGCTATTTTGATTATTGGAAAGAAGTTAATGGAAGTACGAGTAACACATGGATTGAATATTCTGTTCCAAATGGGATATTTGTTAATGGAGTTGATGCAGATGCTGCATTAACTGGTTTTTCATATTATTACGGATTTGGACCTTCAGCTGAGCAATCGTTTACTGTAAGTGGAAGTGGATTATCCGATAACTTAATTCTAACAGCTCCCCCAGAATTTGAAATTTCAACAGATACAGGAGCAGCTTTTGTTCCATCGCCGACTCTGACTCTGAATGTCACAGGTGGGAAAGTGGATCCTGTTACTGTCTATGTAAGAATGAAAGCAGGTTTACCTTCGGGAACTGTGGGAAGTTCTAATATTGTGTGCTCTTCTACAGGTTTAACTTCAAGAAATGTGGTGTGTAGTGGAACAGTTAAAGCATCTCCGGTGATAACTGTAAATCCCTCATCATTGAGTGGCTTTACTTATGAGCTTGGCAATGGACCGTCTACAATTGTACCTTCTTTTACTGTAGGTGGGACTGGCCTTTCAGGGTCTATTTTAGTCAGTCCACCTGCTGATTACGAAATATCATTATCCGCAACATCCGGATTTACTCTGACACCAATCACCTTAACGCCAACCAATGGAACTGTTAATACTACTACTTTCTTTGTCCGTTTAAAATCCGGCTTAGCAGTTGGAGATTATAATGAACAAATTACAATTGCATCTGACAATACAGTTCCGCAGGCAATTATTCTTACAGGAAATGTTTCGAATGTTCCTACTATCAATACTTCCACTACTTATTTGGGAGGATTTATATACACATTTGGAGCAGGTCCATCTTCTGTTCAGAGTTTTGTTGTTACCGGGACATTAATTAAGAGTAGTGGAATTACAATTACTCCTCCCTCAAACTTCAGAATAGCACTTAGTGCTGCGGGGCCTTTTAGCTCCGGCGCTATCGTTCTTCCTCAGTCAGGTGGATCTGTAGGCCCGACTACTATCTATGTGCAAATGCCTGCAGGATTAGCAGTTGGTACATATTCTTTGCAGGATATTGTTTGTAGTGCAACCAGTGCCATAAATAAAAATGTGACATGTGATGGGGCTGTGGCCAGTTCCAGTACCCGGACTATTTTAGGTTCTCCAACTTCATTAAATGGTTTCAGCTATTTAGTAGGCTCAGGGCCATCCATAGTGCAAAATTTCACGGTTAGTGGCGCTTCATTGACTGCTAATATAGTAGTTACTCCTCCTGCTACAGGTGAATTTG
>MTLE01002454.1_pt1 | contig 18171 bp, 9 predicted proteins | sample 1982461 | NCBI WGS metagenome assembly MTLE01 (sample SAMN05712605, study PRJNA340218) | biofilm metagenome | isolation source: sample SPL anode biofilm adapted to -200 mV | place: USA | collected 2012-02-03
GCAAAGAAGGATTTCCTGTCGTACCCCTCAACTCTCACCATAAGGAGGTATTTTCCGTTCCATTTGATTGCCCCTGCATTGAATGCCGCATTTATTCCGAAACGCTGCAACAGGTGGGGGTTTGTCTCCGGATTGAGATCGTATCTCCATATAAGTGGCGTATGATCAGCCGTTACAACAGGATACTCATATCTTATAAAAAGGTCATGGTCACAATCTACCGGAACGTTTTTTCTGGATACAAGCTCATTGTGTCTCTCGTTCAACTTTTTTAATCTTTCTGCAAATAACATGGTAAGCTTATTTATTTTTTTAAATCATTTAAAAACAGTGTCTCCGGTAAATCATAAAATTTTATAAAGTCTTCTGAAGATTGCTCCCCGGGGAATGGAGCATAATAGTGCCTCTCCTTGTCATGAGCATTTCTCCAGACAAGCACATAGCATATACCAGACCCGTTTATGCCATCCATAAGGGTCTTTGTCCACCAATTTCTGTCGGGAATTGTCTCATAGCCAGTCTCTGTAACGGCAATCAGTTTATTGTGTTTCATACCCAGCTCTTTCAGCATGGCCATATCACTCTTGATAGCTTTCAGATATTTATCTCTTTCTGAACCCTCTCCGAATTGATACCCGTCATACCCGAGAATATCCACATATTTATCTCCCGGATAGTTACGCATATACTCAACTCTGTCGATGCCCAGGTTAGGTGAGTATGCCCAAATCAGATTTGTCAGACCTCTTGATGTGAGATATTTATATGTCATTACCCACATCTGTTTATAATCAGCCGGGCTTGAATCCTGAACTCCCCACCAGAACCATTTACCCGTATGTTCATGGTAAGGCCGGAAAATCAAAGGAATCGGATTACCATCATCGTCTTTAAGTTCCAAAATATATTCAACTATTCTGTCCAGCCATTTTAAGTACTCAATGTGGCCTGGGTGGCCTGGAAGTATATATCTTACAACAGAATCCCGTGTGTTGTCCCAGGAAGTGCCTCCAGTGAGGGGATTTCGCTGGTGCCAGCTAAGAGTGACTATACCCCCCATTTTGTGATGAGCCTTTATAGCCTCTCTCATTATTTCAAACGGCACTCCGTCCAGGTTGGCTGCATCTCCCATTTCAATGCCGCCAAGGTCACATCCAAGCACTGCAGGGAAATCCCCGCACACATCCCTTACATCACTCTTCCATGGAGTTGCATTGTCAGCCTTTGGCCTTACCCAGTATTTCCCGTAGAAATAACTGTCCTGGTGACCAAAATAGAACTCTCCCCGGGATGCAGCTGTTGCCAGCCTATTCATCACATACTCCCTAGTATTTTCCGGTCCGGGTTTAACGCAAGCCTGAACAGAAATAAAGGAAATGAATATAATCAATGCTGAAACTATAACTATTCCAAAGTTTTTCATATTCTTACTCTATTACGTTAAAACTTTTTTTGAGCAGGTCTTCATCTTTGGACGAAGGTCCTACCATTACAATGAACTCGCCCGGTTCAATAACCGGCTTGTTGTCTTTGTCAAGCATCATCATCTTGTCTGGTGTGACAGTGAATTTCAACCTCTTGGTCTCTCCTGCCTTTAGTGATACTCTTGCAAAATCCTTCAGCTCCTTGACAGGTCTCGTATATGAACTGATTCTGTCGCGTATGTATAACTGTACAATCTCCACTCCATCCATACTGCCGGAATTCCGGACATTCAACTCAACCTCGACCGGTTGCCCTGACTTAATCTCTGCAGCTGAGAGTTTCAAATCGGAGTATTCATATTTTGTATATGACAGTCCGAAACCAAATGGATATAATGGGGTACTCTGAGTTACCACATACGGATGAAAGTATTGAGATGGCTTGTGATTGTATATCATCTGAATCTGTCCCGTACTTCTTGGTATTGTAACGGCCAGTTTTGCCGAAGGGTTTACCTTTCCAAACAGTATTTCCGCCACTGCATCTCCACCGTACATTCCAGGTTCCCATGCATTTATTATTGCCGGAAGGTTTTCCTCCGCCCACTCAAATGCCAAAGGTCTGCCTGTAACATATATTAAAATCGTCGGCTTGCCGGAAGATGCAACTCTTCTGATCAACTCCTCCTGAAGTCCGACAAGCTGATTGTCAGAACGGTCTGTGTCCTCGCCTCCTGTTCGATCAGTCCAACGAGCTCTCACCATATACTCCCCTGCAACAACTATATTCAGATCACATTTACGGGCCTCCCGCTCTGCTTCCTGAACCTTTGCCGGATCCATGTTTCTCGGATCCCAGCCTTGGTCTACAAAAGCAATTTTACTGTCACCCGCGATTTTTTGTATTCCTTCCAGAATAGTGGTTACATTCTCAGGTTTCTGTGGTGCTGACCAGTCTCCGAGAATATTCATATCATCGGCATTAATGCCTGTGACCATAATTCTCTTGTACTTGCCGACAGAGAGTGGCAATATTCCGTTGTTCTTCAAAAGCACTATCGAGTTCTCTGCAGCCTCAAGAGCCGTTGCACGGTGTTCGTTGCACAATCTTGTCTTCATGGACTGTTCCTTATCAGCATACGGTTGTTCAAAAAGCCCGAGACGGAACTTGAGTGAAAGAATCTTTCTTACCGACTTGTCTATCCTCTCCTCTGAAATCCTACCCTCACGGACCAACTCGCAAACATATTCGTTCCAATGAATACCGTGCATGTGCATATCTACCCCTGCCATGATGGATTGATAAAACGCCTCTTTGATATCTGACGCTATACCATGTACATCATAAAGATGCTCAATATCCATCCAGTCACTTATGACAAGTCCTTCAAAACCCCACTCCTTCTCAAGCACATCTGTCAGCAGCCAACTATTTGCATGACAAGGCATCCCGTTCAATTCATTATGCGACGGCATAAGTGTAAGTGCACCTGCATCCACACCAGCTTTAAAAGGGGGAAAGAAAACCTCCCTGACAGTTCTTTCTGACAGGTCAGCAGGAGACCCATTCGTACCGTTTACCGGTTGACTCCCCCCCACAAAATGTTTAATACATGCAAGCACATCATCATAACTACTAAGGTCTCCTTGGTAACCTTTCACGCTCTGTATCCCCATCATTGTTACCAGGTACGGATCTTCTCCATATGTCTCACCAACCCTTCCCCATCTTGGATCGCGGGCAACCTCCACGTTGGGATTAAAGGTCCAGTGCATATTCATGGCCCGCATCTCCTTCGCTGTCTGTCTGGCTATTCTGTATGCCATAGCTGTGTCAAAGGATGAGGCAAGGCCTATATTTGTAGGGTAAACTGTGTTATCAGGAGCATTGGCATTTCCGTGTATGGCATCTATTCCGAAAAGAATAGGTATCTGCAGTCTGCTTTTCATTGCAAGTGACTGCAGGTAGTTTGCCTCCTCCAGTGTGAGAACATGAAGGAAAGAGCCGATAAGCCCCTGTTCTGTCCATTTTTCTATGACAGAGGCGGGAAATCCGGGATAAAAAGCCAATGCGGTGTTTGTCTTTAACTGCTCCTCAGTTAGGTTTTTTTCATTTGCCTTTATATGCTCCACGCCTACAAACTGGTTCATCTGTCCGACCTTTTCCTCCAAAGTCATTCTTTTAAGTAGGTCTTCAACTCTTTTACCGACAGGAGCCTCCGGATCTTTGTATATCTCCCTCGACGTTCCTCCACATGAAAAAGTTGCCATAATAGAAACTATCAGTATAAAATTTTTTATTTTCATATTGTCAATTCTTAAAATCAGGGAGTTCATCCCGTGTGACTATAAAGTTGCTCTGAAATGCATAATTCCAATACTCTCCGTTGTATGATGCCTTTCTGGTGTAATCTCCATACCAAGGCATGAAATATGACCACTTATCTCCGTTCAACTGCATCTGTGCCGGATCCGGAATGTGACCACATTCAGACAAGGCAACTATCTTACGGCTTCCTGCTATAAGAGCAGTTTTCTTGAAAAAGTCGACATGAGGACCATGTGCTACGGCATCGTCATATATATCAATCCCGATAATGTCCACATAATCTTTTCCGGGATACCAGCTGGTAGCATCTGCATACCATAGATAGTCGTAATTATCCAGATTGACAGTCCACACCCAGATAAGGTTGTTCAACCCATGATAGTTGACAAGCCTTTCATACATGGTTTTCCATAACTGGACACACGCAGCAGCCCCTTTTGAGCCCCACCAGAACCAATCTCCGTATCTGTATGATCCCTCTGCCTCATGCAATGGTCTCCAAATAACAGGAACACCGGCGTTCTTCAGTTTTTTAAGAAATACTGCAACGCTGTCTATATCCTTTATCATGGCCTTGTATTGTGACGAATTCACATCAGAGATCTTAGAGATATCAAAACTCGTCTTGTCTGAGTAAAATTGGTCAGTTGCGCGCGAAGGGTCCAGCCAATGCCACATAATTGACACCAATCCACCATTGTTCCAATAGTTTGTTGCATTTGTAACCATGGCATCATAATCTACCCATGTGTCGAAACTTGTCCCTTTCCTTGTATAATGGATAAGGTCAAAACAGGTCATTGCAGGCCATTTACCGGTCTGGTCATGCACCCATACAGCGTTGTCAATGTTCCAGTTCACCTCTGCCATCGTTCCGGAGAGACATTTGCTGCCAAAACTGCTTCTTAGATAATTGTATACATTTTTTGTCTGAACTGAGGCATTTGGATTAACAGGAGACACATCGATATTCCATGTGATTGTCTGAGGTATCTCAGGATTGGCAGCAACCTCCTTCTCTGTTCTAAAAGTCAGTGTATAGGTCTCTGCCGGAGTATTGTCATTCTTATTCAGAACGCTCCCTGAAGGGATTGTGAGAATATAGATTTTGTCATACTCCAGATCACCAAATTTCAAGGCCACACTCTTGTTTGTAGCTGTTGCTGTTGCCTTGAGCGAGCCGACAGTAATGGCTGCATTCGGGGTGATTTTTACAGGGACTGAGTAAACCAAGGTTATAACGCCAAGATTGGCACCCACGACCTCACCCTCAGTAAGAGATGACATCTCTACTTCAGGCGTTATCCCGGGTGTTTCAGGAGAATCGTCTTTACTGCAGGCACTGAATAAAATCAGAATAAATAGTGCCGCCAAACATGGAAATCGGTTCATAAGGTATTGGTAAGCGGTCTGCCGGAGTACAAAACCGGACAGACCGCAATTTATCATTATTTATGCTGGTATCTGAAATTGTCAAGGCAAACATTGGCCCAGCTGAATGCAGAGGCGTTTATGAACATTCCTGTGTCAAACTTGCCTGTAGCCGGTGCCGAAGATATGCCCAGAGTCGGGAAATCAAGGGTCATAGTTATCCATCCGCCGCCGGTAGAACATGTCACACCATCGGAAGCAAGAGGGAAGAATCCGCTTGTACACCATCCCCAGTTACCTGCCAGAGCCATCTGTACGGCATAAGCTCCTAATACAAAATCATTGGTGATTTTTATGTCGAATTTGAAGACATAGTCGCTGATATTAGGACATCCCGGAAGTACAATATTGTTGTTGGCCCAGATCCATACACCGCTGAGTGCTCCGGTTGCCGAACCTTTATAGTACCTGTTACCATCCTCACTGACAATGCTTCCGACACCTCCCCAGAGACCCCACTCCCAGCTCACATCCTCAAAATCTGCAAACACCAGTGTTGGATCAACTATAGGTTCCTGTCCGGTAAGGGAAATGGTATTTGTTGTGAGTACCTCGCTGCCCTCATAAGGAACTAGCCTTATATGCTGGGTCCCGAGAGGGGCTGTCCTAGGAATTGTGAATGTCAGTGTGGAATATGTCCTTGTTGAATATGTAGTTACCTTAACCGCTCCAAAATATACGCTTTCCACATTGTTCAAGTTCATACCCGTAAGGGTAATCTCCTCCCCAGGCCTTGCCTTGGCCGGCATGGTCAAAACTGTAGGTTTTGTCGCAGGAGTTACTGTCACCTGCGAAGCAGATGTAACACTTGTTCCATTAGGAAGTGAGATTACAAGGTCTCCGCTTGTTGCAGTCAGAGGAACTGAGACAACTATGGCTGTCAGGTTCTGGGAAACGATGCCACACACGGTTCCGTTAATCTTCACACCATCTACAAGATCAAGATTTGTACCTGCAATAGTAATCTGCTCTCCTGCAATTATTGACAGTGGAGTTATGGAGGCTATCTGCGGCATTACAAGTGTGACAGAAGGTGTAACTACGCTCTTGCCCGCAGCCGTGATGAGTGTTATAACACCATCCACTGCAGTTGAAGGTATCTTTGTAGTAAGTGTAGTCGTGGTTTTTGTAAATGTTGCATCTACAGCTGTAGGGAAAGAGAGAGATGTAACCAGGTCGAGATCGGCTCCTGTTATGGTTATTGTGGATCCTGCCTTAAACACGGTTCCTGCAGCAAAGCCTAAAGACGAAGGAACTACAAGGGTTACAGACTGTGTACTTACAACATCAAGTCCAGATAAAGAAGTGAGAGTGACAGGACCATCTTTTGCGTTCGCAGGTATGACAACCTCTATTTTAGTACTTGCCTGTGACTTGAACTCTGTTTTTTCCAATTTAGCCCCCCCAGAGAATGTAACGCTCTTCACAACACCAAGGTTCGTTCCTGTTATTGTAAGGGTTTGACCCGCCTTGACAGGAGTTATCGGGGAAACAGAGGCAATTGCATGTTGGCTGATTGTAAGCTGTTGGTCCGAATATAGCTCATTCCCGTTGATATCCTTAATTATTATCTTGCCGCTCTTGGCAGCAAGAGGTACATTTACCTCAATCTTGGTACGAGACCTTGAGATGAAGTCCTCTTTCACAACCACTGCTCCGCTGTTGAAAACAACAGAAACTATGTTGTTCAGATAATCTCCGTTGATTGTAACAACATCTCCTGCCTTGATTGCTGTCAGAGGGGCTATTGATGTTATGGAATATGGCTCTGAGTATGAAAGCAGAGATTTTGATGTTATCGACCCATCGGGATAGTTGATTACAATTGTCCCGACCTCTGCGTTCTGAGGTATCACAACGGAAATTTTATCCGGACTGATGATGTTGATATCTGTTATGGTGATTCCAGAAGGAATAACCACACTCTCAACCTTATCCAAGTTTGTCCCTATCAATGTAAGCTCAGTCCCGCGAAGTATGGGACAAGGTCCGAAGGCTTCCAGCATAACGCTTCCTGTCCCTTCATCCTTCTGGCAACCTGCGAGGATCGAGAGCGCCCCCACAAAAGACAGGGCAATCAATATCAGATTGTTATATATATTTCTCTTCATATTATTTACACTATTTGATTTTTACAATACGCACGTTATCTATCCACAGTTTGACAGGATAACTGCCGTCTGCAGCTCCGAAGAACATACCGTGAAGATCTACAAGATCACTCAGGCCCGGAATTACTCTCGAGTTTTCAGATTCATCCTTACTGTAAATAAAGTCTTTCAATGGCAAAGTAATAGTCACCCAACCATTGGTGAAGAAATTTGTCTTAACTCCGTTAACAAGATATGGTTTCCAGTGATATTGTGCATCTGCCCCGTCAACATTGTGTGTTCCTGCAGTTTTTGTAAACCAGAGCAAGAATGGTGTATCATGCCACTCCTGGGAGTTACATTCGAATCTGAGAGCGTAATCTGAAACCTCTCCTGTTGTTACAATAGGTGTTCTGTCAGGCCTTGCATAATAGAGCTGTATTGAGTTTGACGGCCATGCCCAGGAACCGGTAGTGCCCTCAAATTTAATATACTGACCATCGATTGCGCCTGTCGTTCCAAAATCACTCAAGCTCCAGGCATTCCACAACGAGGTGTTCTCTCCGTTGATGAATAGTCCTTGTGAATCCCTGAACATAAATTGAGAGCGCCCCTTTCCATAAAGAGATGTCACCACTATTGTTCCGGGAAGGGCTCCAGAAGGAACAACACAGGTTATGCTTTCAGTAGTGAAGCTTGTAACATCGGCGTGTAGATTTCCGGGGAAAAGTACATCTATTTTATTATCCTGGTCCTTAAAGAAGTAGTTACCGAAAATTGTAACAGCAGATCCGTCTTTAGCCCACTCACAGCTTATAGATGTTACTGATGGAGAAGGTATGACAACTGCGAATGAATATTCGCACTCTTTTCCCTTCTTGGTCTTCAGGACCATCTTGTTGGTCACCTCTCCGGGCATTGAGCCGGGAACTGTAACAATAATTGAATTATCCGTAATATAGCAAGGATTCAGTTTGGCCTTCTGGTCATTGAACCAAATCTCGTTTACACCGGAAAATCCTTCGCCGATAATTGCAATCGTGCTACCCATCGCTGCACTGACTACCAATGAGTCTGCGACGGCAGCCTCTGTTGGCCGAACATATTTGACTACCGGTGTCGCATTGCTTTCCAACCCCTCATCTTTTTGGCAAGAGGCCAGCAACAGAATTGCAGATGCAACGACTAATAATATATATCCTAATTTTGTTCTCATAATCGTTTATGGTTTATTTACTTGCATAATAATCTACGGCAGGTTCATTCAGAATCGGAGCCTTTGTTGTTACAGCCGCAGGTAAAGGAATATACATTGATGTCTGATTGAAGACAATGTTATTTACCCTGGAGTTATAGTCATTGACATCTGACAGTGTCTGCCAGGAGAGCTTATAGTTTTGTTTGTTGTTCTCAAAAACATATTTGTCGGCCGTGCTCATCTCACTATATCCTGTAGTGAAGTCCAGCCTGTAGATCTGGTCACGGTTCATGCTGTTAAGATATGTATACGCAGCACTAGCATCTCTGTAATAGAGTCGTTTGATGTCCATCCAGTTGATGCCCTCGAATGCAAATTCCTTACGGCGTTCCTGAATCAGCCTTTCAAATGTGAGCGGTGACTGAAGTGCGGCTAATTTGGCACGGGTCCTTATTGCATTAACATACTCAAGTGCCTTTGAATCATTTGTCGAAGATGCTGTACCTATACAGGCCTCTGCATATACCATGTATACATCCGATAGTCTGAGAAGATAGATATTATTGCCTGCATCCTGGTTAAGTCCTACCTTATTGTCGTAATCGGCAGCCTTTCCAATTACATACTTCTTTATATGAGCGAGAACTTCGTTTGCAGATTCTACTTTAGTGTCGATAGCTGCAGGGTCGCGGTAAGTTATTTTGTAGGTATAACCCCCGTTTGCCTTGTCAAGGTTTGAATAATAATCCCCATTTGTCATGTAGACAGTTTTACGACGGGCATCTCCCTGCTCATATAGGTTCTGCAGCGAGAGAGTTGGCCCCTTACCGGCACCCCATGTCTGGTCAGCTATACGGGAACTTCTTGAAAAATTGACATTACGCGAACTGCCGTCACCATATTCACCTGTCATACACTGTACTGCAATTAGAGATTCGCCACTGTTATTAGCTGCCACATCAAACATGGTGCTGTAATCGCTCCAAAGCTTAAGTCCGCTTGACTCAATCACATCTCCTGCCAAAGTTTTTGCCTGAGCATAGTATTCAGACGAGTTCTCATATGCGGCTCTTGTGAGATATACCTTTGCAAGCATCCCTTTTGCACTCCATTTTGTCACACGGCCCGGCTCGTCTGTTGCAGGAAGGTACTGCACGGCATATTCAAGATCTTCACATATGAAACGATAGAGGTTTGACTGAAGATTCTTGTGTACATATATTGCAGTAGGATCACTTGATGTTATCAGTTCTGTGGAGTTCTCTATAATAGGGACCTCTCCCCAATACTCTGCAAGGAAGTAGTATGCTGTCGCTCTCATGCATTTAGCTTCGGCAATAGCACGGTTAATTGCATCCTCTGGCACTCCGTTGCCCCTTGCCGGAGCCGGCATATCATTGATTATTGAATTTGCAAATGACACAACCCTGTACAATCCGGTCCAGCCGGTATTGTTGTATGTGTTACCAGCCCCTACTTTATTGTAATAGTAATGTCCCTCCTGATCATATGTGTAGTATAGGTCTCCTGCCAGTTCATCACCGGCAAGCCACATGAATTGACAGTGGAAGTCCCACCATACTTTTCCATAAAGAGAGGCGGTATTTGCTCTCAAAGCAGTTTCACTAGTATAGTAATTGTCGGCAACTAATGAATCTTGCGGAGTAACTGTCAGGAAATCCTCACATGAAGTAAAGAGGACAACTGACATGATTATTATAAATATTTTTTTCATTTGTCTGCTTTTTAATAGATTAGAAACCAACATTAATACCCAGCGTAAACATACGTGGTGTAGGATAACGTCCTCGATCTATGTTTTGAAGTAATGAGCTTTGGTTATATGCTCCTATCTCAGGGTCATAGCCGGAATACTTGGTGAATGTGTGTAGGTTTTGTCCGTTGACATAGAGTTTCAGATTCTTAAGATGAATCTTCTTTGCAAATTGTTCAGGGACAATATAAGATATTGAAAGGTTTTGTACACGAATGTAAGAGCCGTCCTCGATGAATCTAGTAGACATCCTGTTATTTCTGTTGAAATCGTTGGTTGCAGGACGAGGCACTGTCGTACCAGGATTGATCAGATAAGCCTTTCCGTTACCATCTGTACCTATCTGAGCACGGTTGCTTACAGCAGAACTCTGGTTATCCCACAGTGAGGTCATGCTCTCTGTTCTTGACCTGGCAAAATTCAATATGTCTGCGCCATAAGAGCCTGTCAGCACCAGACCTATCTCCCAGTTCTTGTATAATGTAAATGTATTGGAAAAACCGAATGTGAAATCCGGATTCGGGTCTCCTATCTTGCGTTGGTCTTTGTCATCGATGGTACCGCTATTGTCAAGATCCTTGAACTTAATATCACCTACGTACACACCTGTATTTTTGTTTATCAGGTTTGTACCCGGATTGGATGGATCCTCAACCTGTACCGGACTGTCAAGAATATCCTGCTCACTTTCAAAGAGTCTGTCAACAACATAGCCATAGAACACTCCGATTGGCTGCCCAACCTTAATCATTGTAGCATTCTGGAATTCTGACAGCCAGTCTATGCTACCGTACAGTATCTGAGAATTGTCGTTCAGTGACATTACTTTATTCCTGTTTATAGACACTGTCAGATTGCTTGTCCAATTAAAGTTTTCTCTGTCAAAATTCACTGTGTTGAGTGATATGTCAACACCTTTGTTTCTTGTCTTACCGATATTTACCATAGGAGTGGCTATATCGTTATATGTGCTTGAACCTCCCAGATATGAAGGAACAGAAACCTGAAGCAACAGATCCTTTGTATCTTTCTGATAAACATCAAGCATAAGTGATATTCTACCTTTGAAAAGAGATAGATCAATACCGGCATTTATCTGCTCTGAAGCCTCCCATCTGAGGTCTGGATTGGCAATGTTCTCCATGCGGTATGCTGTACCCATAGGAGTTGTCATTGTATACATACCTGAACCGTACAGATAGGTACCGATGTTTGAACTTCCGACCTGTCCGTAACCTGCTCGAATCTTAAGATTAGAAATTGTACTGTTATCTTTGAGGAAACCCTCGTTGCTCATTCTCCATGCAACGGCCACAGACGGGAAATATCCCCACTTATGATTCGCCCCGAATTTTGAGGATGCATCTGCACGCAGTGTGGCTGTCAACAAGTAACGCTCATCATAATTATAATTAAGACGACCGAAAACAGACATCGTTGTGACCCTGTCCATCCACCCGCTGTTAGACACGAAGTCTCCGTCAGTTGTTGCAATATGGATATTGTCGCTCGACAGGTTCTGCTTGATAATCCTGTGACCGGACCAGTCACTGGCCGATGCCTCGACACCTGCCATAAATGTAACATGGTGCTTTAGTGCTATATTCTTGTCATAGGTTGCATAATTCTTCCAAATCCAATATGTTGATTGGTCGTTTCTCTGCATCAATTGGTTTATATCGTTGGAGATAACACCGAACGAATATGTTGGGACAAAGCAGTAGTTATTGTTGTTTGAGAAATCATAACCATATTCGGAACGAAGTGTCAGGTCTTTGAGAATGGTTGCATTGAGATAGAAGTTTCCCATGACCCTGTTCCGGATATATTCGTTGTTCTTCATAAGAGCCAACCAAACCGGATTATATTGAGAAGCTCCGTTTACATCATTAGGTCCCGCCCATGTGCCGTCAAAGTTATAAACAGGGATATTCGGCTGCATAGTCAGAGCCTGAAGTATGACACCATCGACTCCATCATTATTTGTGATTGTCTCCTCTGTATGTGTGAATGCCAAAGATCCACCGATTTTGAGCCACTTATAAGGGCTTCCGTCAACATTAAGGCGCGAGTTGAACCTGTCAAAAGCTGACCCGAGCACCACTCCCTCCTGCGACATATAACCACCGCTTGCGGCAAACTGAACCATATCGTTACCTCCGGTAAGAGATATCTGGTGAGAACTCATCACTGCAGTGCGGAATATCTCATCCTGCCAATCAGTACCAGTTCCAAGAATTGAAGGATCCTTATATGCCTCGTCAGGTTGCTGCTGGATAAATTCTCCGAGTTCAACCTGATATTTTGCATACTCCCTTAGATTCATCATGTCAAGCTTTTTGCCAACCTGTTGTACTGCGGCGTATCCGTCGTACGAGACTGTAACCGCTCCGGCCTTTCCCCTCTTGGTTGTTACAAGTATGACACCATTGGCTCCATTTGCCCCGTATATTGCGGTTGCCGATGCATCTTTCAATACGTCGATTGATACAATGTCCGATGGTGCTATTGTAGAGAGAGGGTTGACAAATTTCTGGCCGTTAGATCCTCCTGCCCAGGAAAATCCGCCAATCTCCTTACCCTCTCCTGAGAACGGAATTCCGTCTATTATATAAAGAGGTTCGTTTGAATTGTTGATAGAGCTGGCACCTCTGATTCGAATTGATGCAGAAGCACCCGGGGCTCCAGAGTTCTGTGTAATCTGAACACCTGCCACCCTGCCTTGCAGCATCTGGTCAACGTTAGTAACAATGCTCTCTCTGAGCTTTCCTCCGCTGACGTTTGCAACAGAACCGGTCAGGTCAGATTTTTTCATTGATCCATAACCGACTACGACAACCTGGTCGAGTTCAGCTATAGCCTCCTTCAATGTCACGTTCAGGATGGCTTTTCCGGCAAGAGGCTCGGCTAGTTCCTGAAAACCTAGACTTTTAAAGGTCAATGTTGCGTTGGAAGGCACATTTTTCAAAGTATACCTTCCCTCCATATCAGTTGTTGTCCAAATGGAAGTGCTACCTTTAACGGCAACAAGTACCCCTATGACAGGTTTCTCGTCTGTTGCCGAAATTACAGTACCACTAACACTACCTGTCTGGGCTGACAACTTCATACTCACCAGGAGTATCGACATGATAAGAATTAGTCTTTTTATTTTCATGTTTTGTTAAGTTTAGTGTAAATGACTAATATCAAATATTATTTATTTAAAAATTTAGAGAAGAACTCCATCCTCTTCTGCCACCAGTCACTCTCTACATCATGCCCTTTCAGAGGATAACAGATGAATGACTTTTGAGAGGTAATCTGGTTGTAACCGGCAAAATTGGTATGGGGAGGACAAACATCATCTTGTAGTCCGAATGCCATTAGAATAGGAGCTTTGATCCACCCTGCAAGATTTTTTATATCGAAATATGAAAGTGTTTTATAAAGTCCTTCATCGGATAAGCCAAGTCTTTTCTGCTCAGCAAACACCGGCTCTGCCGGCCAGTGGACTATCCGGAAGTAATCAGGAAAATCAGAAAGAAATGGAATAAAAGGAGCTGCGGCACAAATACGATGATCCAAAGCACACGCTGCGAGTGTGAATGCTCCCCCCTGACTGCCTCCTTCTGCAAAAATATGAAGCGTATCAACCTCACGACGGGACGCAACAAAATCGACGGCCCTGACGAGATCCATGTAAGCACCTCTGTAATAATACTTATCCCTGTCCTGCAAGTTCCAACGGATCCAGTCACCATACTTATTGTCCGGCTCATTGAGAGCCTGCCCCCTTACAGAGAGAACAAACTCAACAAATCCAGGGTTGGAATCCGGATCCGGGCACCACGGCTTTGACCCGTAGCCCATATAGCCGATTAAGGCAGGGTATTTTCCCGGTTTCACCGGTGTAACATAGTATCCGGATATAACGACACTATCCAGCGAAAGCATCTTTACCATATATACTTTCCTCTTGTCTGTCGACTTATCTTCAAGAAGAGTAAGGCTGTAATCAGGAGCTATCTTTGAGAGGTCTGACTTTGCCTTGTCCCAGAATTCCCTTAAATCCGGTTGTGCATCGACAGGTGAGACTATCCTTTCAGGCTCATATCCGATATTGAATCTCTTTTCCCAACCATCGGAAGCAGATAGCCTGACTCTGTAAAAACCGGGCTTTACTCCGAAACCGAACATTACCTCACTGCTATCGTGAGGAGCTACTTTCACCCTCTTTACAAACTTGCCGATATCTTCTCTTTTATCAGTTGCAAGATCTAGCCTGAGCTCCTCAACCACCGGCTTGTCAGAGTTATTGTAGACTACAGCCTTGATTTCAGGTTTTTGTGCACCGTACCACAACCAACCCTGATGAAGAGGAACATTTATTGATACAGAAGATTTGGCACTTCCCTCGCACAACCTGTAAAGCAACACATCGTGACCCCTGACGATAACTGTACGATTGCCATCTGTAGTACCGGCATTGGCTTTAACCCACAAATCCCTTACCTTGTACGATATTTTATCGAAAGAGGTACTCATACCTGAAAGGGAATCCTTCAGATTAAATCTGTTCCAGTCTATAGTACAGGATTTATCATCCGTACTTCTGTTAAGTATACAAAATGCCCACTCTTTGCCGGCAAGTGGTTTTAACCAGAACTCAAGACCGTCCGAAGAGGCTGCCCTGAAACCCTGAACACCTAGGGAATCCTGATCTATCGCTATCACCTCCTTGTTGGTAATTATATCGAGTGTCTGCTGACTCATCGTTGCAAGATCATTACCTAGAATCAAAGGAGCAGCAAGCATGCACCACATTGTAAAGTGAGCCCTGTCCTCATTTACACTCATTCCGTTACCAACCTCCAGCATATCGGGATCGTTCCAGTGACCTGGCCCGGCGTATTTCCTCAGCCCCTCCTGCTTGTCTAATATCTGCAATACACCATAGGATTTCCATGTACCATAATCCTTTATACAATCAAAACAGCTGAATATGTCACCAGTAGTTCTCCATGAGTGGCCCACCTCTTGTGCCCATAGCCAAGGCTTATTGTCTCCCCATTCGCAGATACTGAAGAAGACAGGACGGCCGGCAAACCTGAGAGCATCACGCATTAGCTTATATGCACCTATAGGATTTATATCTTTTGTATTGCACCAGTCATATTTAAGATAGTCAACACCCCATCGTGCATATGTGACAGCGTCCTGATACTCGTGCCCGAGGCTTCCGGTATGACCACCGCATGTTTTGCAGCCGGCATCACTGTATATTCCGAACTTAAGACCTTTTGAATGTATATATTCTCCAAGAGCCTTCATCCCTGAAGGAAACTTTTCGCCATTCTCACTGATGAAACCAAGAGAGTCTCTTTCACCGTGCCAGCAATCATCAAGGTTTAGATAAACATATCCGGCATCCAGAAGTCCTTTTGAGGCCATAAGGTCTGCTGTCTCCTTAATGAGATTCTCATTTATGTTTGAAGCGAATTTATTCCATGAGTTCCAACCCATCTGCGGAGTTCTACCCAGATTCTCATACTTCTGCCCCATGAGTGGCAGAGATAGGGACAATACTGCCAGAAGCAGTATAATTCTCAGACGTACCATTGTTATAGCTCAGATTTGATTTTTTTATTATAATCCTTAACAAGCAGGACAGTTGTACTGTCAATTGCAAAGACAGAATTAAGACCTTGAGGTTCCTGTGCCGGATCACCGCAGTATTCATCCCCCCTTTGCCAGAAAGAGTTTGAAGGATTAGGTACGGCAAAACCGCCCCATCCCCAGAAGTTGCATCCTGCCACATATCCCTTATCAGCGGCACTTTGCAGTACTTTTTCAAAAACAGATTTATAATATGAATCCCTGGATTTTACAGATGATCCGGGTGTGAAAAGAAAACTGTCGCGCGGAAAACCAAACTCTTCAATAACCATAGGTTTGTTTAGCTTTTTTGCAACATCTGCGTGTACTTTAATATATTTTTCTGTATTCTCTATTGCAATTTCCAGCTTCTGCGATATACTGTCCTTTGATATCCAGGTCCAGTTGTATGGCCAGATATGAAGATTGATATAATCAATCTCCTGAAATGAATGAATCTTTTCAAGTAGTAAAGTATCCCCCTCACAACCATAGAGCCCCTCACTTCCGGTAGAGACCATATGGTTAGGATCAACAGATTTTATAAGTCTTGCAACATCACCTATCCATAAGGCAAACTTCTCCTTGTTTGAATCGCTGAATGCCCTAGGCTCGTTTCCTACCTGCCATGAGAAGATTGTCGGATCATCCTTGTAGTCTATACCTGTTATACTGTTTTTTCTTGATACTATATCTTTTACATAATTGGCAAATAAAACCTTACAAGTATCACTCTGCTGAAATTGAATCACATATTGTTTATATGCCTCCCAGCCATCTACGTTAGGGATAGGAGCCTTGCCATATCCTGCCCATTGAAGATACTGCGAATACCCTCCAGACCACTCCCATGAATTGTTGAGATATAGAACCGCTTTCATATCTCTCTTTCCAAGCTCTGCAAGAAAACGGTCAAGACCCTTTAGAATTGTGTCATTGTATACACCTGGAGACACCTGAAGTGTAGGCTCAACCTTGGAATTCACACCTCTTTCACCGTCAGACCCCACCAAGACACGCAAATTATCAACCCCTATCTCTTTGAGAAAATCAAGCTCCCTGGCAAGACGAAGGGTATCTCCTCCCTGGCCGTCTGAAGCAAGTATTGCTCCATACCAAAAATTGGTACCTATATAATAATAAGGTTTGCCATCTTTTACAAAGTGGCCGTCTTTTACAGCTACAAAGCTGTTTTTCATTGTATTGCCGGCACACGAAGTCAGTGCGGCAATAAGGAGCAGAGTCAGGGTGCGTAGTTTCATAAAAAGGGCGAATTATTTAATGTAAAATTAGGAGCCCTTAGAACGACATACAAATATTATTTTATCAAACAATAATACTATTTTGCACAAAAAAAACGCCTATTTTCACCACTTATCCGTCCTGAAAGGAATTACCGGCAACCCTCTTGTATTGTATAATTTTACAGTATCCAGATTGTGAAAGCAGAATCTCACAGCCACTATTTGTTTAACCTTATCACTTGAAACATAGATGTTTTTATCTTTCATTGAAGCATAAGCCTTAGCCGGATAGAAGACCATATCATCTCCAGACACTTCAAATCCCTCAATATTTTCAAAGGGTGTGAATCCGTCCGGGGCATATTTGAAATATAGTACCGCTTCATCTCCTTTTAACTCAATTTTATCATACTCCGGACTCTTATACCATATGCCGGCTATACCATAAGTCGCCGCAAGAGCAGTCTGGGCAAGCCTTTCAGCTACAGTAGCCTTGTTTGAGGGATGTATGCAATTGTGTTCAAATAGTTTGACAAGATCTCCTGTGGCCACCATAGAACTGCTCGGGATGATGTGTTGGGCCAAAGCCTGTTGTTCTCTCAAAAAAGCACCCTGATCACTCATACCATATTTGTTATACGGAGCTATCTCCACAAAGTAAAAAGGAAGTTCTCCCAACCCCCACTCCTCTCTCCAAAGCGCAACCATTTCAGCCAACCTTTGCGCATAACTCTGCCACGGGTTAACATTTGATTCCCCCTGATACCAAAGGAATCCCTTTATGGTGTATATCTGCAACGGCTTAAGCATACCATTGTACATAATCATCGGACGTAGATACTCCTTCACCTTTGGATCCACAGCTTCATCAGGACTCACATCCGGATACTGCTTTAATTTCCACTCCGGAAGCCATCCCTCGACACGAGAGCCTCCCCAACTGCAATTGATTATTCCAATCGGCACATTAAGCACCCTGAATAATTGAATTCCATACAAATATGATACAGCTCCAAACCATGGAGCATTCCCCGCCGTACTCTC
>MTLE01001322.1_pt1 | contig 18169 bp, 13 predicted proteins | sample 1982461 | NCBI WGS metagenome assembly MTLE01 (sample SAMN05712605, study PRJNA340218) | biofilm metagenome | isolation source: sample SPL anode biofilm adapted to -200 mV | place: USA | collected 2012-02-03
CTAAAATCTGAATTTTCCCGAGTGCTATTTTCTGCTTAACCTTCACGGTAAATTCCACATACTTTTCACCGATTTTATCAAAAACAAGTTGCCGGGTTGCTCCATCCAACACTTCAAAATTTTTATCAGAAAGGAAAGTCACTTTTACATTTCTGGCGGTTTTATCCATTGCAAAAACTGTAACCGGAATTTTTATGGTTTCCGTAGGACTTACCACTCTGGGCAATGTAGGAAGTACCATAAGAGACTGACGAACAGGAACAGTTTTTTCGGCAGAACCATAAGCACCATCATTACCGGCAACAACCATTACACGAACCGAACCGACATAATTCGGCATAAGGAACGTAACTGTTCTGGATTCGCGCGATTTGAGCGTTACAGGTGTCTGGAAGAGGACAACCGGTTTAAAACGGTTATTATTCTCTTTGCCCTTGTTATTCAAATACTGATCGCCACCAATGGCAAACAAACCCGAAAGCTTACCCGTAAATGCACCTGCCACATATTTGTACAAATCCCATGTGCGAACACCAAGAGCTTCGTGAGTATAAAAACTTTCCCATGGATTCGGGGTTTTAAACCGCGTAAGATCGAGCAATCCTTCATCCACGATAGCAATGGTACAAGTCATTGGTTTCCCGTTGGCTTCTTTCACTGTTACAGTAAATTTTTCCTGAGGTTTCAGTTCATTTTTCATATTTATAACCGGAGTTATATGTGTATCAGGATCTTCAACCGCAACAGCCTGTACGCCGTACATTCTTATTGGAAAATCATTTTTACTATGATTATGTGGCTGAATATAAGATATATGAATGTAAATATTCGGAGCCATTTCCGGTGTTGTTTCAAAACTGAATTTAGATTTTCCTTTTTCCGGTTCAAACCAGAAATTCTTAATTACCCGGCTTCCTGTTTCAATACTGATTAAAGCGCGTCCCTTGTGAGTCACCGGTAATTCCACAGAAACTTTTTCACCAACTTTATATTGTTTTTTATCCGTCTGGAACATAAGCATTTCAGCACCTCCGGGATTTTCACTCCCCGCATTGCTCCACCAGCCTTTGTAAGTTGTATAAAATACCGCGCCGGCACTGTGTCCGCTGCTCATATCCGTAACACGAATAAATTTTCGCCCCCAATATTCACCACCCAGATTCATTTCATAAAGAGCGCGTCCATTCCGGGTGTCGATATAATCTGTTTTCATAAGATTAGAATGCTGATTGGAAACATAATCAGCCAGATTTTCTTCGGAAGACTGATCCCACCACCAGCGCCAGTAAACGTTATAAATCTCAATTTTCAATTTTCCTTCTGTTGGTCTGCCATCTTCATTGACCAAAACCAATGGAATAATATTTTTTTCATTTGAATAAAGAGCATTGTTCCAACCTTTTCCTTCCGGAATTTTCAAACCCACATACGATGAAAACGGTGAATATTTAAACACTTCACGATCAATGCTGAAATCACCGCCGGCATCAAATGCACGTGTTTTCATTTGCACGGCAACCATTCCCGGTGCATCATCAGCCAAATCAAATTTAAATTTCACGTCGGCAGTTCCATCAGCGTTCAGATTTCCTTTGAAAATCTCAAAATCCTGTGAAGTAAATTTTTTGGTAGGATCATCGAAAACGTATCCTTTGTATGCATCAAAAGTTGTTTTGGAAGAAGCTACAGTGGCATCAATCAGCACTTTGGCATTGGAAGCAGGAGCCCCGTGCAACCAATTGACCTGAAGTTTTCCGGTTTCAGTTTTTCCTTTGTGTAAAATAGCCGAAGGGAAATTGAGATTTATCTTCATTCGATTGGGTTTAACCGTTTCGATACGTAAAGTTCTGGCAAATGTAGCCCCGCCAACCAGCATTTTTACAGTCCAGTTTCCGGTTGGAGCATCGGCTGCCGTTCGGATATTGAAACTATAAAATCCATTTTCATTTTTTGTTCTTACAACCCTTTGTGTCAATTGTCCGAGAGGATTGTAAAGTTGCAGAACAACCGGATGATTCACCGGCAGGGCGTTATTTTTATCTTCGAGAACAAAAGTCAGATACATTAAATCACCCGGACGCCACACACCGCGTTCGCCATAAATATACCCTTTTATGCCTTTTTTCAGTTCCTCACCGTTGACATCGAACATACTGACTGACAATGAAGAAGCATTATCCAGACGGAGATAACCACGTTGTTTATCCTTTTTGGCAATAAGCACAAACGGTTTATCGGAAAGTTTTACATTGCACAATCCATCCGAATTGGTACTGGTGACAGACATTGGCTGATTCTGTAAATTTCTGAATTCAATATCAACGCCTTTAATAGGTTCTGCCGTTCTCAAATCAGTTACGGCCACAAAAAATTCGTTGTTGCTACCGGCTTTTGCAATAATTCCAAAATCGGAAGCCAGCACGTTTCTGGCAACTGTATGCCTTCCATACATATAATACGAAGGTTTACACGGATCATCCTGTTCGGTCCAGTTATACCCTTCGTTATCATAATCCGATTCATCTTCGTAGTAATCCCAGTAAGACTCGCCCGGCTCGTTGTATTTTTCGTTCGGATCTGTTTCTTCCACATACGATTCAGGCTTATTCGCATCGTCACCCGAGCAGGGGTAAAGCGAATGCTTTTTGCGGAACGAAATCTGAACCCTGTAAATTGCTCCCGGATCAGGTTCAACCAGCTTCGACAGGTCAAGAGAAAAATTATTCCAAACATTGTAATCAATCGGATCATCGGAAATAAGGGGAACTTCCTGACTATACACTACCCTTCCCACACGTTTGATTTCCTGATTTCCGTCCAATTGATTCGTTTGTAAAAACTGTACAATATTGTTTTCGTAAATCTGAATAATTTTTACATCAACAGCCGATAAACTTACAGCTCTGAAAGGAAATAAAATTCCATCGGTATTCGGGATTATTACCCCATCTCCTATAAGTTCCACCTGTGGTTTTAGACTTACAAACTTTATTTTGTAGATAAAATCTGTGCCGAGCGCTTTCTCAAAAATATTTTTAACTCCGGCAAGAACTGTTACACTAATCATCCCCGTTACCGATTTTTGCGGAATAATATGAGCAACATTGCCATCTACAATTACCGATTCATCAGCGCTCGGTTCAAGTTTAAACAACCCGTTCATATCCTGAATTTTACTCAGCGGATCGGAGAAGAAAATATCAATTGCCGTTTTGGGGATAGCTGTCGATTTCACATGAATCACTCTGAAATCACTCAATGCAGGCATTTCAAATATCACCGATCCGGTTTCCTTTGCCCCGATTTTATCGCCGTCCCATTCTATTTTCACATTAACGGGAGTCGATTTTCTTTCAATACTATCGATGGCAAATTCATGAGTTCTTCCATCAGTGCTGTGTTTCCAGATAAATTTACAATCCCTGTTACCAACCGATGCTTTAACCGCACTCTCCAATGAAACAGCATCCGAAAAATCGGCTGTATAAAAAATCCCATGAACTCTTTGCCATTTTTTATCGGTTTCGTTTACTGGAGTCATCCCGTTAAACTCGTATTTCATTGCCTGACGAATAACCTGAAAACGGAAAGTAAGTGTTTTCAGATTATCAGGAACTTTTTTAAATTTATTCAACGCAAAATCAACAGTATAAATCTCGCCTGAAGGAAGAAGTTTCTCAGGTGTAAACTCAATGGTTTGTTTATCGATCCATTTTACCTGCCCTTTCAAACCCGGACTGAATGAAAATGGATTGAACGGTAATTCCTTTCCGGGCACAGCATCAGCTACTTCTTCAACCAGTCTGACCTGAATTTTCGATGAGTTGGACACAACTCCCGAAGTAAATGAAATAATGTAAGCTGAAAAAGCCGGATCAATTTTGATTGGTTTTAATTTTTTTTCGCACGAGGGTAACAGAAATAAAAACGAAACAGCGAGAAGAAAGGAAAAAAGGCGATTTCCATTGATTACAATTGATTTCATAGGGATGTGAAAAAAGGTTGGATAATAGAAATTTAATTAAAAATACAAATGTAATTTTTTATTTATATTTTTTCTAAAAAAATGCATCCTTTTTTTAGCACGAAAAAAAAGCCTGCTCCAAACGGAACAGGCCAAATTTAAATTTAAAATATTTTTTACGATTGCTGACGGAGGAACTTTTCAGAACGGTTTAAATCCAATGATTTCTCTCACCTCTCTGATCGTTTTCCTGCGCTTTTTCCTGCGCTTTTTCCTTTCCCTATTCATACTATGTGCTTTGGGACAAAGTAGTCAGGCTCTGTGGCTGGAATCACCAAGAATATATTAAAGCATCATATTCATAGCCTTACGGACTTCGTATAAAGTTGCAATTGCAGTTTGCCTTGCCATATCAATTCCATCCTGCAAAACACTCTTAACATAGGATTCATCCTTTTCCAGCTGATTGCGTTTTATTCTTATTTCTTTAAAATAGCTGTTAAGCGCGTCTGCCGTTATTTGTTTCAGTTTTCCCGAACCAAGATCACCGATCTCTGAAGCAATTTCTTCAGGGCTTTTTCCCAAACACAGAGAAGATAATCTTAGTAAATTGGAAACCTCCGGTCGATTTACAGGATCAAAAGTAATGTGTCTTTCCGAGTCGGTTTTTGCCGATTTAATCAACTTATAGGTTTCATCTTCGGTAGCTTTAATCATTATGCTATTATTCCGGCTCTTACTCATTTTTTGGTTACCATCCAAGCCCAGAATCATGGGAGATTCACTTAAAAGACCCATGGGTTCGGGGAACAAATTCGTTTCAAATTTGGCGTTAAATCTTTTAGCAATGGTTCGGGTCATTTCTATATGAGGTAATTGATCTTTTCCAACAGGAACAACATTACTTTTACAAAAAAGAATATCTGCCGCCTGATGTACTGGATAGGTATACATTCCGGCATTAATGATCTCCTTCCCTGAAGCTAAAATTTCCTCTTTTACGGTTGGGTTTTTATTTAATTCAGAAAGCGAAACAAGTGATAAAAATGGAACCAATAGTTGATTTAATTCCGGGATATGGCTGTGAGGGAAAATATAAGTTTTATACTTCTTTGGATCCAACCCACAAGCTAAATAATCTAACGTAAGTTCGAATACATATTTTGAAATATCCTTGAAAACGTCCCGATCTGTCAACACCTGATAATCAGCTATTAAAATATAAGTTTCGACCCCCAGATTTTGCAACTTTACTCTGTTGAGAATTGATCCAAAATAATGTCCAATATGTAAATTTCCTGTTGGTCTGTCACCAGTAAGAACTCTATACTTTGTAGGGTTTTTATACAAATCCGCTTCTAACAATTTACTTTTTTCAACAGCTCGGCTAAATGATGCATTACTTATTTCGTTTATATCTTCCATCTTATTGTTTAAAATTTTAATATTTATTGTGTTAGCAATTTTAATGATATCTTCGGATATTTAGTTACACATAATTGTTATTGAATATCATCAAAATAAAAATCCCCTGAACAGAATCTTTTGTTGATTACTTATCTACGAAAACTTCTATCGGGGGATTTAGAGGCAGTTTATTCTATCGGTATTGTTCTTTTAATTCGCTGATCCAGTGATGTAAGTGTTTCAGTAGTAGCCACTCCCGGAATTTCCTGAATTTTTCCGTTGAGCAGTTCCATTAAATGTTCATCATTTTTTGCATAAAGTTTTATCAAAATAGTATAATTCCCCAGTGTATATTGCGATTCCACAATTTCGGGAATTTTTTCAAGTTCCTGTACAACTTCTTTGTACATTGAACCCCGTTCTAAAGTAATTCCAATATAAGCGCACATCTGAAATCCGAGCATCTTCGGATTTACGGTGTATCCTGATCCTGTAATTACGTCAATATCAATTAATCTCTGAACACGCTGATGAATTGCAGCCCTTGAAACTCCACACTCTTCAGCCACTTCTTTGAAAGGCATTCTGGCATTCTGCGTAATGATTCGTAAAATTTTACGGTCTAACTGATCTATTTTTTCCATAGCAATTGATTTTAATTATCATTTTGGCAGCAAAATTAGACAAAATAAATGGTAACAGAAAGGTTATGTTCATAAAAATATCAAAATGAAATGCTTTTGACGGAATTTTGATTCTTTATTGACCTTTTGATAAATAATAAAGCCGAAGTACTCAAATACTCCGGCTTTAAAAATATCTCAAAAGAATTCTGACTTAATTATTTTTCGATTGAAAGTAATTCAATTTCGAAAGTAAGCATTGAGAAAGGTTTGATTTTGCCACGGTCTGCGTCACCATAAGCTAATTGCTGAGGTACATAAACTTTGTATTTTGAACCAACAGGCATCAATTTCAGCACTTCAGTCCAACCTTTGATTACACCGTTTACAGGGAAAACCACTGGTTCTTTGCGTTCAACTGAGCTGTCGAAAACAGTTCCGTCAAGTAAAGTTCCGTGATAGTTTACTTTTACTTTGCTGGTATCACTTGGAATAGGACCGTTACCTTTTTTGATTATTTCGTATTCCAATCCGCTGGCAGTAGTTATCACACCCGGTTTTTTTGCATTTTCAGCAAGGAATTTTTCACCGGCAATTTTATTTTCACCGTATTTTTCTTCAACCTTTTTAGCCTGACGAGCCTGCATTGTTTTTTGAAGATATTCCTGAGCTTCAGCAGCCTTCATTTGAACACTTGAACCTCTCAAACCATTAACAAGACCTTGTTTGATTAATTCAATATCAACAGTTAATGCAGAATCACCCATTAAACCTGATTTCTTTTGTTCTTTTAAAGAAGTTCCGATTTTTGTTCCCAGATCAGATAATTCGCTGGTAGATTTATCCACTTTACCCTTCATTCCTTCATTGATACCTTCCATCAATGCGGCAATTGATTTTTCAGCAGAATCACCTTTAATATAATAGTTTTTAATACCATCACCGTTAGCAACACCAAAAGCATAATTCAAGCTATCAATTTCTGTTGCTAAAGTTGGTAATTGTGTTTTAGGAGTTTTGTTACACGAAGAAAACGTAACTGCAGCTACACATGCCACTGCAAAGAATATATTCAGTTTTTTCATTTTTCTGTATATTATTTAGTTGAATTATTTATTTTCTTTTTGTGGGTTTTCGGCAGGTGCAGGAGCTGTAGCAGGTGCAGGTTGTTGACCCATTCTTTTTGTCTGAATTTTAGTCATCGTTTTCTGAATATACTCCTGAGCTTCTTTCGGAGTCATACCTTTGTCAAAACCTTTCAGTGCGTTTACAAGTCCCTGCATAACAAGTTTTTGGTTGAAAGCAAGAGTAGAATCACCCATTAAACCATTAGCTTTTTGTTGTTTTAATGAATTTCCTATTTCCACACCCAATTTGTACATTTCACCTTTGTCGCCACCTTTGTAAGCTTTTTCCAATGCTTCCATCAAAGCGATAACTGGTTTGTCGGTTGAGTCGGATTTCATGTAATAGTTTTTAATTCCATCTCCGTTAGCCAAACCAAGAGTATAATTCAAACTGTCGTTTTGCGTTTTAAGCGCAGAAGTTTTGGCCTCGTATTTATTACACGAAGTCATCATAAAAATGGCAACCAAAGCTACCAGTGATAAAATACTTTGTTTTTTCATTTGATTTAAATTTATAAATTTAATTATTTAATGTCTTTTATTTCGTTTTCTTAGCTGCCGGTTTTGTGCTTGCGGCTTTGGATTTTGGAGCAACAACTTTAGGCGCTTCTTCAGCTTTTGGCTCCACGTAAGGTTTGATATCAAGCAACTGAACTTCGAAAATCAAAGTTGCATAAGGAGGAATTACACCACCTGCACCTTTTTCTCCATAAGCCAGATTGTAAGGAACAAAGAATTTATATTTTGATCCTACAGACATAAGCTGAACTCCTTCGGTCCACCCCGGAATAACCTGATTCAAAGGGAAAACAATCGGTTCTCCGCGATCAATTGAACTGTCGAATTTTGTTCCGTCAAGTAAAAATCCTTCGTAATTAACTTTTACAGAATCCGTTGCTTTTGGTTTAGGACCTTCAGCAGAAACCAAAACCTGATATTGTAAACCACTGGCGGTTGTTTTTACGCCTTCTTTGGTCATATTCTCAGCCAAAAATTGCTGTCCTTCCAGTTTCTTTGCATTTACTTCTGAAGCCTGAGCATCGCTAATATAATTTCTGAAATATTCGTTTGCAAATTCTGCTGTCATAAGTGTGGAATCACCTTTCATAGCAGTAGAAAAACCTTTAATGATCAAATCGATATTCGATTTCCCTCCGGGAATGTTTTTGATATTTTTTGCAAAATCAATACCTACATTCATCCCTAAGGCGTAACTCATTGAATCTACCTTATCAGCAAAAACAGGAGCAGGTGCTACTACCGGAGTCGAATCTTTTGATTTTTTTTGTTTTTTATCTTTGGCATTTGCCGATACAAAAACAAGTGAAACAGCTGCTACAACAAAAATGATTTTTTTCATTGGTGTGATAAATTATATTTAAAATTAAACTATATCTAATAATTCTACTTCAAAAATCAGAGCGGAATGTGGTGCTATCGCCTGTCCTGCCCCCTGAGCTCCGTATGCAAGTTCCGAAGGAATAAATAATTTCCATTTAGATCCGACAGGCATTAATTGCAATGCTTCCACCCAGCCACTGATAACCTGAGTTACACCAAAAGTTGCAGGTTCGCCTCGGCTAACCGAACTATCGAAAACAGTTCCATCGATTAATGTTCCGTGATAATGAACTTTCACCGAATCAGATGCTTTTGGAGTTGCTCCGTTTCCGGCAGACAAAACTTCATATTGTAATCCGCTGTTAAGTGTTACTACTTCCGGACGTTTTGCATTAGCTTCAAGAAAAGCCATTCCTTCTCCTTTTGCTTTTTCACTCATTTTTGCCTGAAGTTCCTGAAAAAAATCATTGATAACTGTCTGAGCTTCCTGATAGCTTATTTCAGGTTCTTTCTGTTCCATTACATCCTGGATTCCTTTTGCCAACTGTGCATAATCCAATGCTGAAACTCCACTTCCCAAAAGATTATTACCTAAACTCAAGCCTAATGCATAACTTACTTTCTTCATATATAATCAAGACCCCTACCTCCTAAAGAGGAACATTTTTTTAATTATTCACTTGGTTTTTAATTCCCCCTCAGGGGTTAAGGGAGAAAAAAACGCTGCAAAGATAGCTGATTTGTTGGATAATAGCGTGTTAAAATATCAAAATTATCTCGATGAAACTACAATAGGCAACTTCACCTGCTTTCGGGCTCCATTTGTCGGGTTAAACATTTCAAAATAAAGGACATAAATTCCAACATTTGCATTTTTCCCGGAGTCGGTACGCCCATCCCAACTCAATTCGCCTTCGGCTGAAAGTAAAATATGCGAACATAACTTAAAAACTCTGTTTCCGACCTGATTTAAAATAACCGCATCAGCCATGTATCCATCTGACGGAGTTTTGTAATGAATAAAACAAACGTCATCCACTCCATCATTATCAGGTGAAAACGCCTCGGGAGTTATCCAAACCATTTTATCGTCCTGTTTTGTTTCTGAAATATCACGATACTGCGAGTTTTTATATCCGGGAGTTCCATAATTTACATCGCTGGCTGCCGAGTGCCACGAATCTGCATTTTGGGTTGGTAATGCAGGATTGACTTTTTCCAGCGACACACCTTTCGGGTCCTTGACTAATGGATGATGCCATTTTACATTATACGTAAGTTCGTCATATATAGTATCTTTCGTACTGTTTGTGAGAACCACTGTTGCTGATTCGTTATTAAGAGCCGACCATTTTGTACTGATAATATTTCCATCGCAGCCATAATAGTTCCGAACAGAATCAGCATCCTCACAAACAGCCAGATAATCGCCGGGTAACATAAGAGTTTTAGCCGGAATCGAATTTCCGGAATTTAGTGTTCCATCCGTTTTTCGGGTAGTGAAAATAAGTCCTGAAACATCCAGCACTTTGTCCGATTTATTGTAAAACTCCATATATTCAAGCGAACCTGCCGGATTCTCAAACATTATTTCGTTTATATTTAAATCACCGGTTTCTATCGGTTCCACAATTCCTATGCTCCGTCTAAACTCTTGCAAATTATTTCCTGCCAGATCAGTCAGTCCCGAAAGTTCAAGCGTATAAATTTTACCCCGTTCAAAATTATTTCCAAACAAAAGCGTAATACCTGTTTTATCATCAGAGATTACAACAGATGCAGGACTACCCATTTCATTATCAACAGAATAAATTCCGCTATCAAAATCCATTGGTTCTGAAAAAGTAAGTATCAATTTATCAGGTTGTTCCAAAACCAATGATGTCCATACCGGAGCATCCTTATCAACCGCCTTATCACCTGTTACAAGAATATCGTCAAAAAAATAATCCTGTCCTGTTGTAGAAGTATTAGCATACAAAAGCCCAAAATAAGAAGTACTTTTAACGGTATTATCCTGAGTTGTACCTTCAGTAAAATACTCTGATTCAGTCGATAATTTATCATAAAGAGTAAAATTTCCATCGGCATCTCTTGTCACCTTTATTTTTAATTCAACAGGATTTCCATCCGTTCGCTTATCAACGCCATCAATAATTTTTGTCTTTTTTGTACCCTGCTGAACGAACAAGGACACTTCATCATTTGTTCCTCCTATCTGCACATAGTAACCGTTACAACCTGAGGTAATATCAGGAGTATCTGATATTATGTAGACAGAAGCATAGTTGGAAGACGATGTGGTGTAATTAATTTTTATCCAGCACTCCCACGTAGCATTTTCAATTGCTTCGGAAGGAGTGAATAGAAAAGAAGTGGATGCAGAAGTAGCATTTGATTGCAATTGCTGCGATGCATTAACTTCAAAATTAGCAGTTGTCCCTGTCCAAATCGGGTTATTTATAAAGTTTCCATCCAAAAAACTTTCGTTGATTTGAGCAAAACAAAAAAACGGGACAAAAATCATAAAAAACAGACTTATATTCTTCATAATGTGTGATAATTCTATTAAAATGAATTACTTTTGCGAAAAATAATAAAAGCTGAAAAGAACCGTAAATTAGATTAATGGTTTTAGAAATTTGACACACAAAAATATAAATTTGTTTGTAATTATATTAACAATGTGATAATTATTTCGCTTAACAAGCTTGAAAACAATAAAAACGAGAATAACTAATTCTAAATCCACCTCCCAAAAAATTTTAACCGGAGGTAAAAATTAAAACAAAACAATGAGAGTAGCAATTGTTGGCGCAAGTGGCGCCGTTGGCCAGGAATTTTTGCGTGTGTTGGCCGAACGCAATTTCCCATTGACAGAACTGAGCCTTTTTGGTTCGTCGCGCAGTGCGGGTAGTGTTTATGAGTTCAAAGGTGAAAAACTCACCGTCAAAGAACTTAAACACGGCGACGATTTTAAAGGTATTGATCTGGTATTCACATCTGCAGGAGCAGGAATCTCAAAAGAATTTGCTGAAGATATTACAAAATTTGGAGCAGTAATGATTGATAATTCTTCGGCTTTTCGCATGGAAAACGATATACCCCTGGTAGTACCTGAAGTGAATGCAGAAGATGCAAAATCACGTCCACGTGGTATTATTGCCAATCCAAATTGTACAACTATTCAAATGGTAGTTGCATTAAAAGCAATTGAAAATTTATCGCACATCAAAAGAGTACATGTTTCAACTTATCAGGCTGCATCCGGTGCAGGAGCTGCTGCCATGGACGAACTCGAATTACAATACAAACAGGTTTTGGCAAAGGAACCGGTAACCGTTAATAAATTCGCTTATCAATTGGCATATAATCTTATCCCTCAGGTAGATGTATTTACCGATAATGGTTATACAAAAGAAGAAATGAAAATGTACAATGAAACACGTAAAATTATGCATTCCGACGTTGAAGTCAGTGCAATGTGTGTACGTGTTCCGGCGTTACGCGCTCATTCTGAAAGTGTCTGGCTTGAAACCGAAAAACCGGTTTCGGTTGAAGATGCCCGTGCAGCTTTTGAAGTAGCCCCGGGTGTTGAAATGATTGATAATCCAGCGGAGAAAAAATATCCGATGCCATTATTCTTGTCAGGAAAAGATCCTGTTCACGTTGGTCGTCTTCGCAAGGACATTTCCAACCCTAATGGTTTGACTTTCTGGTGTGTAAGTGATCAGATTAAAAAAGGAGCTGCGCTTAACGCAGTTCAGATTGCTGAATATCTGATTGCCGAAGGTGACATTAAATAACTAATAGTCAACCTTATACAAAAAGCCTGTTTCAAAAAAACTGAAACAGGCTTTTTTATTTTATCATTTTCAAAAATATTTATTCGATAGTTGCCGTAACTTTCTCTGTTATAAGCATATAATATCTTGCAAAATTGTCATCTTTCATATATTCAATCAATTCCTTTTGCCATTTTGCAGCTTCTTCAGACAGCGCCATTAACTTTTTATTGTTTTCAATATGCTCAGGATCGTTCTTTTGAAACTTGGCCATATCATGGAATTCTGACAACCAGTTTTCATACATTTTCATGAATTTTTCCTGTTCCGGAGTTAAAACTATTTTCTCCTGTTTTTCAGAAAGTATTTCTGTTGCTCCTCTTACCAGGCCATTCCCGCTAAGTGCCGCTGCTCCGGCAATAAGTCCGAGTTTCTTTAAAAAATCACGGCGATTTGATTCGTATCCATCCATAGTTGTATTTTTAAATTTTTTATTTCAAACATTGACAAAAACAAAGATATAATGTTTACAGTAAAAAACAATTAAACACTATAAAAAGCTTCAAGTTGTTCAATATCAAAAATTATTTTTTTTATTTTCTCTTTATCCCAATTCTTGTTTTCTACATCTTTAAACGCTCTTAATATATGCTCTTGTTCAGTACCGGTCAACAATCTGTCAGCCATTTTGAATAAAATATTATTTTCTTTACCTATATGCCCCCTTAGCAAATCAATATAGTTTTGCATATTTTGGTAGATATCCGGTAAAGCTGATTTTCCATTTGCTTTATAATTTTCAATTCCTGTCCTCATCTCACTTGTAAATTTTCTTCCTTCATCGTGCTCGTGCAACATTACAGCAACCGGACCCTGTTCGCTGGAAAAACCCCTTTTCACCAAATATGGGAAAAATACATTCTCTTCTTTTGAGTGATGAAAATCATCAGCATACTCCTCTATCAGACTAACAACAATTTCCAGATTTTGCAAATTAATTGTATAAGTCTTTATCATCTGCTCCATTATATTAGTTAATCTCAAAATATTTGCATGGTCATTTTCAAGATTATTGGTTGCTAAATTCATTTATAGAAAAAATATATATTAGAGACATAATTATTTAATGTAATTTATAACTTCATGAATAAGATTTTGTTCATCGCTGGAAGAACATTTTAATAAGACTTAAGAAAAGATTTATTTTAAAAACTTATTTGTGATTTAACAGCTATATAGTCCTTACAATTTTTTATAACTTTGCAGGCCAAAACATTAAGTGTCATAATTATGTTAGTGACCCTGTAATGCATCAGTTTACATAAAAAACAAACTGTGAGAATATAAATTTTTGATTTTACTTTAAAATGGATTTTAAATACGATGTAATTGTAATTGGTGCAGGTCATGCCGGAAATGAAGCTGCCTGCGCTGCAGCAAATATGGGGTCTAAAACTCTCCTGATTACGATGGATATGAACAAAATTGGCCAAATGAGTTGTAACCCAGCTGTTGGAGGAATAGCAAAAGGACAAATTGTTCGTGAGATTGATGCACTTGGAGGACAAATGGGAATTGTAACAGACAGATCTGCCATCCAATTTCGGATGTTAAACCGATCAAAAGGACCTGCAGTGTGGAGCCCGCGCTCTCAAAGTGACAGGCATGAATTTATACGACAATGGATACACACTGTTTCAAACACACCAAATCTATATATCTGGCAGGATACAGTGAAACAAATAATAATTGAGAACGGTGCAGTAACAGGAGTTATAACTGCTCTCGGAATTGAAATGAAAGCAAAATCCATCGTTCTTACCGCAGGAACTTTCCTGAGCGGACTTTTGCATATAGGGAAAAACCAACTAACAGGCGGTCGAATTTCTGAACCAGCTTCATTCGGAATAACCGAGCAGTTGAAATCTATCGGTTTCATCAGTGATAGAATGAAGACAGGTACACCATGCAGAATTGATGGAAGAACAATTGATTTCAGCAAAACATCCGAACAAATCGGAGAAGATGATTTTCACAAATTCTCCTTCCTTGAAGAATCGAAAAGAGAATTGACTCAAAAAAGTTGTTGGATCACTTATACCAATGAAACCACACATGAAGAATTACGTAAAGGATTAGCAGATTCGCCCCTTTACAACGGACAAATTCAAAGTATAGGGCCAAGATATTGTCCGAGCATTGAGACAAAAATTGTAACATTTGCGGATAAAATTTCTCACCAATTGTTTCTTGAACCTGAAGGTGTCAATTCTCAGGAATATTATTTGAATGGATTTTCGTCTTCTCTCCCACTCCAAATTCAAATTAATGCCATTCACACAATTCCCGGTCTTGAAAATGCTCAACTATACAGACCAGGTTATGCAATTGAATATGATTTTTTTGATCCGACACAATTAAAACATACGCTGGAAACGAAACGAATCAAAAACCTGTTTTTTGCAGGACAAGTAAACGGAACGACAGGTTACGAAGAAGCCGGAGGACAAGGATTAGTTGCGGGAATAAATGCTCACATTAATTGTCACGGAGGAAATGAATTCACATTGGGCAGAGATGAAGCCTATATTGGCGTATTAATCGATGACTTGGTAACTAAAGGTGTAGATGAACCATACAGAATGTTTACCTCTCGCGCAGAATACAGATTACTTTTAAGACAGGATGATGCTGACATGCGCCTGACAGAAAAAGGATATTCTTTGGGGTTGGCAAAAAATAACCGGTTAGAACAACTGAACACAAAAAAAGCAAAGCAGGAAGAACTTACCGATTTTATCAGAAATTATTCGGTAAAACCAAATTATATAAATTCATTTCTATCTGAAAAGGGATCTTCAGAATTGAAACATGGCTGCAAACTTAGTGATCTAGTGCTTCGTCCGCAGATAACCATAACGGATTTATCGGATGTTATACCCGCATTAAAGGATAAAATCGACAATATTAAATCAAGGAAAGAAGAAATTATTGAAGCAACCGAAGTTCAATTAAAATACGAAGGATATATTGAACGGGAAAAGCTAATTGCAGAAAAGTTGCAACGATTAGAACATATCAATATTCGTGGACGGGTTGATTATAACTCCTTACAATCGCTTTCTACTGAAGCCCGACAGAAACTTACGAAGATAGATCCCGAAACCATCGGGCAAGCAAGTCGAATCCCCGGGATTTCACCAAGTGATGTAAACATTCTGCTTGTTATGCTTGGAAGATAAAAATTGTTCCATTCACAAACAAAACACCATCAAATCTGCAACCAAAAACTCTACAATAGAAATGTTCCACGTGAAACAACCATTATTTACAAATTAAAAAAATATCGTTCCACGTGGAACAAACAGGATAAATATTAGCATGAAATCGAATTATACATTAAAAGAACAGGTAAATTCACTCCCAAACAAACCGGGAGTTTATCAATATTTCAATAATGTTGATGAGATTATTTATGTTGGTAAAGCTAAAGATTTAAAAAAAAGGGTAAGTTCCTATTTCAATAAGATTCACGATTCAGGAAAAACCAACGTACTTGTCAAAAATATTTCTTCACTAAAATATATTGTGGTAGAATCGGAAGAAGATGCGCTTCTACTGGAAAATAATCTAATCAAAGAATATCAACCTCGCTACAATGTATTACTTAAAGATGGTAAGACGTATCCAAGTATTTGCATAACAAATGAACCGTTTCCAAGGATATTTAAAACTAGAAACATAATTAAAAACGGTTCACAATATTTTGGGCCATACAGTTCAAATTACACCATTAATTCCCTTCTGGAAATTATACATAACCTTTATCCAATTCGAACCTGCAGATTGCCACTTACTAAAGAAAATATTCAGGCAGGTAAATTTAAAGTTTGTTTACAATATCACATCCATAAATGCAACGGGCCTTGTGAAAACAAAGAAACAGAAATTGAATACATAAAAAACATCGAACAAATCAGACAAATTATACAAGGGGATGCGAACGAAATAAGTAAGGTTTTATATACTCAAATGCAAAAGTTAGCTTCGGAATATAAATTTGAAGAAGCACATCAAGTGAAACTAAAATATGATTTAATTGAGAATTACAAATCAAAATCGGTAATCGCAAATACAATTTTAGAAAACACAGATGTTTTTGCTTATGACGAAAATGAAAATTCAGCATTCGTAAATATTCTGCGAATTTCAAAAGGCTGTATTATTCAGGGCTACACGATTGAATATAAAAAACGCCTTGAAGAACAAAAAGAGGATTTGCTGGCAATGGCAATAGTTGAACTTCGTGAAAGATTTAAAAGTAATTCAAAAGAAATTCTGGTTCCATTCAAAATTGATTATCCTATAAAGGGTGTTGACATAATTGTTCCTCAACGTGGAGACAGAAAAAAACTTTTAGATCTATCTCTTCAAAATGTAAGACAATTTAAACTTGATAAATTTAAGCAAGCAGAAAAACTAAATCCTGATCAACGGAGTATTCAACTCTTAAAAACAATTCAGGAAGTTTTACATCTAGAAAAGCCTCCGTTAACAATTGAATGTTTTGATAATTCGAATATCTCCGGAACAGATGCTGTAGCTGCATGCGTAGTTTTTAAAAAAGGAAAACCTTCAAAAAAAGATTACAGAAAATATAATATAAAAACAGTAACCGGTCCGGATGATTATGCTTCGATGAAAGAAGTTGTCAGGAGACGATATACAAGGATGTTAAATGAAGAGTCTCCCCTACCCGATTTAATTATTGCAGATGGCGGAATAGGACAAATGGAAGTAATTCGGCAAGTAACAGAAGATGAACTTAAAATTAACATTCCAATCGCCGGGCTGGCAAAAGACGATAAACATCACACAAGGGAATTACTTTTTGGTTTCCCTCCAAAAGAAATTGGTCTGAAGATTAATGACCCGTTATTTAAATTACTTGCTTCAATGCAAGACGAAGTACATAGATTTGCAATAACGTTTCATCGCGACAAAAGAAGCAAGTCGCAAACAGCATCAGAACTTGATATAATCCCCGGAATTGGTGAGAAAACGAAAAATGATCTTATAAAACACTTTAAAAGCGTAAAACGGATCAGAAATGCAGAAAAAACTAATCTTGCTGATATAGTTGGAACTAACAGAGCCTCAATTATTTACAACTATTTTCATAATGATTTGAAGCTCTGAGAATCGAATATAAAAAAAGAATCGTACAAACTACAGGAAATATTAAACGGAAAACGCTTTATATTTGCGCTAAATATTAAAATAAAAATGAATTTAGAAATTCTTAATTTAAACAGTATAAAAAAAACAGCTCAGAAATTTATTGACCAAATAGAAGATAAAACTGTTTTTGCCTTTAATGGAAAAATGGGAGCTGGTAAAACAACATTTATAAAAGCGATCTGTGAAGTTATGGGAGTGAAAGAAACTGTTAACTCTCCGACCTTTTCCATAGTTAATGAATATGAAGCCGCGGATGGAAGATTGATATACCATTTCGATTGCTACAGAATAACTAAAATTCAAGAAGCTCTTGATTTGGGTGCTGAAGAATATTTATACAGTGGCAATCTTTGTTTTATAGAATGGTCGGAAAACATTGCCCCTATCCTACCCGATTATATTGTAAATGTAGATATAGTAGAAACCAGTACAGGAAGTAGAAACGTAATAATCAGGTGAATCTGATAACATGAAAAAATGGAAAAGAAGAAAAAACATTCCGTCATGGAACAGGTAAAAGCAGCCCGAAAACAGAGCCGCGAAGAAGAAATCCGAACGTATGGAAAAGTGATCAATTACAAAAAGGTTATAGCCAGTAAAAAACTTTATAACCGCAAAAAAAATAAGGCAGACGATGACAGTCTGCCTTATTTATTATTACCCCTAACCCCTAAAGGGGAA
>MTLE01006208.1_pt2 | contig 18152 bp, 14 predicted proteins | sample 1982461 | NCBI WGS metagenome assembly MTLE01 (sample SAMN05712605, study PRJNA340218) | biofilm metagenome | isolation source: sample SPL anode biofilm adapted to -200 mV | place: USA | collected 2012-02-03
GCAAAGATATTGCATATTTCAATAAAACCTATTACTTTTGCAACGCATTTGAGAAAAATAATGCTAATCAAAATTCTTCCTTAGCTCAGTCGGTTAGAGCATCTGACTGTTAATCAGAGGGTCCTTGGTTCAAGTCCAAGAGGGAGAGCAAAAAGCCATAACAAATTTTGTTATGGCTTTTTTGTTTTTCATCCATTCAGAAATTTACGAAGCTTCTCCTTCAACCAAACTGTTTAATAAAATAAAAAACTGAACAATAGCAGATTGTTTGTGTTTTAAGCTAAACAATTTAATATTATTAGTTTATGAAACTGAGCATTATAACTTTAGCACTGACTTTTATTTTTACACTTACTGCACAAGGTCAGGAAGCAAAATCTGATCAAAGTTTTTATCAGTTTAAAGCAAAAACTTTGCAGGGAAAAGAAACCAGCATGAAAGATTTTGCAGGTAAGGTAGTTTTGGTTGTAAATACAGCAAGCAAATGTGGTTTTACACCGCAATACGAGGGACTGGAAAATTTGTATAAGGAATATAAAGACAACGGTTTTGTAATTCTGGGATTTCCGTGTAATCAGTTTGCCAATCAGGAACCCGGATCGGCAGAAGAAATTTCGAAATTTTGTACTTTAAAATACGGAGTGAATTTTCCAACGTTTATGAAAATTGATGTCAATGGAGAAAATGCCGATCCACTGTACAAATTTTTAAAGGTAAAATTACCTGGCACTTTAGGTAATGATATTAAGTGGAATTTCACAAAATTTCTGATCGACCGCAAAGGAAACCCCGTAAAAAGATTTGCTCCAAACATTAAACCGGAAGAAATAAAAGACGATATTTTGAAATTATTAGCTGAAAAATGATATTTTTTATCAAAAAATAAAGCAAAAAAGGAGTTTTTCTACAAAAAACTCCTTTTTTTTGGTTAATATCAAAAAATTTATATTACCTTTACAACCCATTTCCCAATTTTAAATTGGAATGATAACAATTATGTTCATTGTATCAGTTAGTTACAAACTTTTATAATTTTGGATGTAATCGTACACATTTAAGGATATTATTAATATTCTTATAACATGCAAAATTTCAATTTCCTTTTTTTTACAAATCGTTGTAGAAATAATTCAAAAATTGATTGCAAAATCAAGCTTAAGCAAATAATAACTTATTAAAATATATTAATTTTTCGCTATTTTACGGACTAAAATTGTGAATATTACTTAAATATTATTTTAACTTTATTATAAAACGATCTTTGATAACCTAAACCAATAGAATTTACATCATCCATTTGTAGAAGTTTTTTTTCGTATTTTATTTTAAATTACAATAAAACACTAAAAAAATGCTTCATTCAAAAGTATAAACATATAAAAATGGAATTATCCCATTTCTATAACCTTTTTTTCAATAAATTTTTAATAAACCCTATTTATTAACTTAACCAATGAGAAAATGTAGTATAAAATAATTACTACATTAAGGGAGAATTTACTACAAACTATTATATGTCAGCAATTTACACGATTATGATTATATTTGTATCATAGAATCAGATCCGAAATTCTACATATAATTGTTATTATTCATTTCTTAAAACGCATCATTATGAAAACTCTGTTTCGCAAGCCATTTTTCAAAACGGTGACTTATCTTTTTTCAAGCTATTTATTAGTACTGTTTGTACTTGTTTTGATTCTTACTTAATGTTTTAAGTAATTTCAATTAGATAGTTGATAAAACGAGCCTGAGATATTGGATAGAAAATTGAAATAACGAATATCTTTTCCAAATAATCAACCGAAGATAAAAATTCTGACTCGCATAAAAAGACCCAAAAGAAAACGGCCATTTGAATAAAATCAAATGGCCGTTTTCTTTTTTTATCGTAAGTTGTATTTTATTTCGAAATATAATTTACAATCCACTCTCCCACTTCCGATGTTTTATAAGCTTTAGCATTATCAGCAATGTCTTCAGTCACTATTCCGGCATCCATGCTTGCTGCAACCGCTTCACGAATTAAAGCGCCTTCCTGCATCATACCAAACGCATATTCAAACATTAATGCAGCAGAAAGAATAGTTGCCAGCGGATTAGCGATATTTTTACCTGCAGCCTGAGGATATGATCCATGAATTGGTTCAAACACAGATGTATGAATACCTACAGAAGCAGAAGGTAACATACCAAGCGACCCTGTAATTACGGATGCTTCATCAGTCAGGATATCGCCGAAAAGATTTTCTGTCACCAGCACATCAAAACTTTTAGGCCACTGAATAATACGCATTGCAGCATTATCCACAAACATATATTCAGTTTCAACATCCGGGTATTGAGGAGCAATTTCCTGCGCAATCTGACGCCACAAACGGGACGAAGCCAAAACATTGGCTTTATCTACCATTGTCACCTTTTTTCTGCGCTGTAATGCATATTTATACGCTAAGTGCAAAATGCGTTCAACTTCTTCGCGGGTATACACACAGGTATCATAAGCCGTATTACCATCTTCCGCTCTGCCCTGTGGACGTCCGAAATACATTCCACCGGTAAGCTCACGTATGCACATAAAATCAGCACCGTCAACCAAATCGGCACGCAGCGGAGACTTGTGAATCAATGAAGGAAATGTAGACACAGGGCGGATATTGGCATACAACCCAAGATCTTTTCTCATTTTAAGAAGACCCTGTTCTGGACGAACTTTTGCAGAAGGATTGTTATCATACTTAGGATCACCAATAGCTCCGAAAAGCACGGCATCTGATTTCATACAAAGTTCGTGAGTGGCTTTCGGATAAGGTTCACCAACTTCATCGATGGCACAAGCACCAACAATGGCATATTCATAACTTAATTCGTGACCAAATTTTTTACAAATAGCTTTGGTAACATTTAAAGCCTGCTCGACAATTTCGGGTCCAATACCATCTCCGGGTAAAATAGCAATATTCAATTTTTTCATTTTAAGATAATTTCAAATACAATCGGATTTTGATTGATTTTCTTGTTATTTTTTATAATTATTTTTTCTAAATTAAAAACTTGTTATAAATATTTTATATATTTGCATTTTCAACTAATATCGGAAACACATTATGCTCTATCTATTATTTGCCATTGCGGCATTCATGTCGGTAATTACTGCATTCATTTTAAACATGATGGCAGGAATAATGCACAACAGACGCAGGAAACAAATAATTGTAATTGTTTCATCAATTATACTGTATATTGTAATTACTGTTTTGCTTTTGCAACAAAACAGTTACGTATAATTAACTCTCAATTATATTCAGCATTTTTATTGTAGCCTTTATAGCTGCTACTGTCTGGTCTCCATCCAATCCACGAGTTTTAAACACTTTTTCTCTGAACTTCCAGGTGATAATTGTCTGAACAAATGCATCTGTTTTTCCGCCCGGAGGTATAACCACAACATAATCTAACAGTTCCGGAGTCGGTTTATTCAGGGCTTTATAAATTTTCCACATAGCTTTTGAAACAGCGTTATACTGCCCGTCACCAGATGCGGATTGCTCATACTCAGTCCCGTTCACTTCCATCCTTACTGTTGCCATAGGTCGTAAACCATTTGTCAAAGATAACGAATAATTAATCAGTTTGATAACCTGCTCCTCGTGTTCATTTTTCAACACATCCGACACAATATACGGTAATTCGTCCAACGAAACCAGTTCTTTTTTATCTCCTAATTCAATTACCCGCTTGGTTACCCGCTGCATCATCTCATCATCCAGTTCAATACCAAGTTGTTGCAGGTTTTTGAGGATATTAGCTTTACCGGATGTCTTTCCGAGTGCGTACTGCCTTTCGCGACCAAATCGTTCCGGCAGTAAATCATTGTAATAAAGATTCTTTTTGTTATCACCGTCAGCATGCACTCCTGCAACCTGAGTAAAAACATTCTCGCCAATAACAGGTTTATTATGAGGAATTCGAATCCCTGAATATGTTTCAACAACCTTACTTACAGAGTTAATTTTGTCTTCCGATAAATCTGTTTTCATATTCAAATGATCGTGTAAAACAGCCAGAACACTCGACAAAGGAGCATTTCCGGCACGCTCACCTAAACCATTCACAGTTACATGCACCCCTTTAACACCTGCTTTTACAGCTTCAAAAACATTGGCAACTGCCAGATCATAATCGTTATGAGCATGAAAATCAAAGTGCAGTTCAGGATAACGTTCTATCATCTTACTACAAAATTCTCTGGTTTCATCAGGGTTCAATATACCTAAAGTATCCGGAAGCATAAACCGTTTAATCGATTCATTTCTTAACGCATCCACCATTTGGTAAACATATTCTTCCGATTCGCGCATACCATTCGACCAATCTTCAAGATAGATATTTACCGTAATTCCCATTTCACGGGCATTGGCAAGTACCTGTTTAATATCTGTCAAATGTTCTTCAGGTGTTTTTTTTAATTGATGCACACAATGTTTCAGTGAACCTTTGCATAAAAGATTTATCACCTTACAACCGGCATTCCTTATCCAGTCCAGCGACAATCTACCGTCTACAAATCCAAGAACTTCTATCTGATCAATGTGGTTGTGCGCTCTTGCCCATTGCGCAACTTTTTTGACTGTTGCGAATTCTCCTTCCGACACTCTGGCCGATGCAATTTCTATTCTATCCACGCACAACTCTTCCAGCAAAAGACGGGCGACGCTCAGTTTCTCCTGTGTTGCAAAAGAGACTCCCGATGTTTGTTCTCCATCGCGAAGTGTGGTATCCATTATTTCTATCATACTCAATGTGTCAACAGGTCAATGTGCCAATATGCCAATCAATTGACACATTAACACACCGGCATATTATTTTATTGTTTTTTCGTAAGCTTCTATCAGGTCTTTTTTACCCAACAGATAATCTATATCGTCCAATCCGTTTAGCAAACACTCTTTTTTATAAGCGTTTATCTCGAAAGATTCGGATTTTGACGTTGAGTTATTGGTGATTGTCTGATTTACCAGATCAACAGTTACTGTAGCTTTAGGATCAGCGTTAACGGTAGCAAAAAGCTCTGCCAGAAAACCAGCAGAAACAATTACCGGTAACACTCCGTTATTCAACGCGTTATTTCTGAAAATATCCGCAAAAAAGCTTGAAACGACTACTTTAAAACCGTATCCATCAATTGCCCATGCCGCATGTTCGCGACTCGATCCCGAACCAAAATTTTTTCCGGCAACAAGAATTGAGCCTCCAAAAGTCGGATTATTTAAAATAAAGTCGGCTTTAGGACTTCCATCTTTATTATATCTCCAGTCCGCAAATAAGTTATCACCAAACCCTTCTTTGTTTGTTGCTTTAAGAAAACGGGCAGGTATAATCTGATCTGTATCTACATTTTCAATCGGAAGTGGAACAACCGATGAAGTAAGTGTTATAAATTTTTCCATTTTTATATTGTTTGAACGATTTAATTTATGGAACGCAAAAAACGCAATAACCACAAACAAACGCAATTTGATATTTGTTTCAATGAAATTTTCTACTGTTAGAATAAACTTTTCTACTGTATTTTGGTTTCTTCCCGAAATTAAGGACATAACCAACTTCGATATCAGTAGCTTTTAAATAATTAATCAATTGATTATCAAAAGCAGGACTAAACTCATCTGCCGCTTTCAACTCCAGAATCAAACAGTCTTCGACTAAAAGATCAGCACGATATTCTCCAACAATTCTACCATCATAAAACACTTTTATAGGTTTTTCAGCTTCGCATTTAATTCCCTCATCCAATAAAGCAAAATATAATGCATTTTGATAAACCCGTTCTAAAAATCCATAACCCAAATCATTATAAATCCGATAAAAATGCTTTAAAATAATTTCTGTCAATTCATTTGGAACAATAATTTCAAAATCATCTTCCATAATTATTTGCGGTTAATTGTGGTATTTGTGTATTTTGCGTGCTTCTATTTTATGCACATTATCACCTCGGATCAGTTATTTTTCCGGAGATAGCTGCTGCTGCTGCAACCAATGGACCAGCAAGAATGGTTCGTGCTCCCGGACCCTGACGGCCTTCAAAGTTGCGGTTCGATGTTGAAACAGCATATTTACCGGCAGGAACTTTGTCATCATTCATGGCAAGGCAGGCAGAACAACCCGGCTGACGCAACTGGAATCCGGCTTCGGTTAAAATATCAAACAATCCTTCTTCGCGGATTTGTTTTTCAACCATCCAGCTTCCCGGAACAAGCCACGCTACCACGTTATCAGCTTTCTTTTTACCCTTTACAAAATTTGCAAATACACGGAAATCCTCTATACGACCATTGGTACAACTTCCAAGAAACACATAATCAATCTGTTTGCCTTCCAGTTTTTCTCCCGGTTTGAATCCCATGTAATCAAGAGATTTTGCAAACGATATCTGACCGGCTTCATCGATATCTTCCAGTACAGGAATTGTATCGGTTACACCCATTCCCATACCCGGATTGGTTCCGTAGGTAATCATAGGTTGAATATCAGAAGCTTCAAAAACATATTCCTTGTCAAAAGCGGCTCCTTCATCGGTTTTAAGAGTTTTCCAGTAAGCAAGTTTTTTATCCCACTCCTCACCTTTAGGAGCAAACTCACGACCATTTACATAATCGAAAGTTGTCTGGTCAGGCGCGATCATTCCACCACGTGCACCCATTTCTATCGAAAGGTTACATACGGTCATTCTTTCTTCCATCGACATGTTGCGAATTGCCTCGCCGGCATATTCCACAAAATAACCGGTGGCACCACCTGTAGTAAGTTTCGAAATCATATAAAGAGCCAAATCCTTAGCGGTAACACCTTTGTTCAGTTTACCGTTAAAAGTGATTCTCATCGTTTTCGGGCGGGACTGCAACACACACTGAGTTGCCAGCACCATTTCCACTTCACTTGTTCCGATACCGAAAGCAATAGCACCAAAAGCGCCGTGAGTTGATGTATGACTGTCACCGCAAACAATCGTCATTCCGGGTTGGGTAAAACCATTTTCCGGACCAATAATGTGAACCACACCATTCTTGATATGACCGAGCGGGAAATACAACGGCATATTAAAATCAGTTGCATTTTTTGCAAAAGTGTCCAGCTGATTTCTCGAAATCGGATCCTGTACGGGTTTATCCTGATTAATAGTTGGAGTGTTGTGATCCGCAGTCATGGTAGTTTTTTCCGGACGGAACACTTTCAATCCACGGGCACGAAGTCCGTTGAAAGCCTGAGGACTTGTTACTTCGTGGCAAAAATGACGGTCGATATACAATTGAGTCGGACCGTTCTCAACAGAAGACACAACATGTGCATCCCAGATTTTGTCAAATAATGTTTTCATTTTCTTTTTACTACAGACAACAGACGACGGACGACAGAAAATGCCGATATTATCATCAGTTGTTCATTTATCTAATTTATTTTTATTCTTTTTTGTTTTTCAAATATTTAATCAATGCCTGAATACTAGCGGAGATACCCTTAGCTTTTTCGCGTAATTCTTTGGCTTTATCCTAATGACAGAATTTTATGTCTTCAGCAAGATACAGCATACTTTTTACTTCGCCACAACTAGCTTTAGAAATATCCAGATAACGTATAAACATTGAATCAGACCCATAGTCAAATCCTTCAGCAATATTATTCATAACAGAAACAGCAGCTCTCTGAATCTGATCTTTAAATCCAAAGTCTTTCATATTTTCAGTCAAATCATAAATCTGATTTACAAAAACTCTTGAATCCTGCCAAATTCTCAATTCTTCAAAACTTTTCATTTCTCTTATTGATTGTCCGTTGTCTGTTGTCTGTCGTCTGCCAAGGACTATTTTACAAACTGATTGATAGCATTAATATATGCTTCCACCGAGGCGGCAACAATATCAGTATTTGCTCCGAATCCGTAATAAACAATGCCTTCGTGTTCAACCTGCATGTGTACCTTTCCCACATCGTCGCTTCCACGGTTGATAGCCTGAATGGTAAATTCCTGCAAAGACATATTGCGTTTAATAATTTGTTTCAATGCCTTGATTGCCGCATCAACCGGACCATTACCCGAAGCCGCAGCCTCAAATTTTTCATTGGCAATAATTAACCCGATACTGGCGACAGCCTTTACTCCCACGCCTGATGTCACCTGCAGGTAATCGAGTTTAATTCGCTGTTTCTGACTACGTTCCTGACCAGCCAAAACCAATACATCATCATCGTTAATATCTTTCTTTCTATCGGCTAATTTCAGGAAAGCTTCGTAAATTTCATCCAGTTTCCCGTTCTCAACCTCAACGCCCAAAACACTCAGACGGTGTTTCAGCGCTGCGCGTCCGCTTCGGGCAGTCAAAACTATTGAATTTTTATCAATTCCCACATCCGTCGGGTCCATAATTTCATAACTTTCACGATTTTTCAGAACACCATCCTGATGAATACCCGAAGAATGAGCGAAAGCATTTCGTCCCACAACCGCTTTGTTAGGCTGCACCGGCATATTCATCAAACTGGAAACCAAACGGCTGGTTGAATAAATTTTTTGTGTATTAATATTGGTATCAATTTCCAGCCCTTTGTGGCATTTCAAAATCATGGCAATTTCTTCGAGCGAAGTATTACCGGCACGTTCACCAATTCCGTTCATGGTAACTTCCACCTGACGGGCGCCGTTCATAACCCCGGAAATTGTATTGGCAGTAGCCATGCCCAAATCATTGTGACAGTGAGTAGAAATAACAGCATTGTGAACACCTTTTACATTATCCATCAGGAATTTTATTTTTTCACCAAATTCCCATGGCAGACAATAGCCTGTTGTGTCAGGGATATTTACTACCGTTGCACCTGCTTTGATTACCGCTTCGACAACACGGGCCAGGTATACATTATCTGTACGGCCGGCATCTTCGCAATAAAACTCCACATCTTCCACATGCTTTTTGGCGTATTTTACAGCCGCAACCGCACGTTCGAGAATTTCTTCCTGATTGGAGTTGAATTTGTATTTGATATGAAACTCAGAAGTTCCGATACCTGTATGAATTCGTTTATTTTTAGCATATTTGAGCGCTTCGGCAGCCACGTCAATATCCTTCTGAACTCCGCGTGTTAACGCGCAAATTGTTGGCCATGTAACTGCTTTGGAAATTTCAACCACAGAATTAAAATCACCGGGGCTGGAAATGGGAAAACCCGCTTCAATTACATCTACACCTAATGTTTCCAATGCACGCGCCACCTGAATTTTTTCAATGGTGTTCAACTGACATCCCGGAACCTGTTCGCCATCGCGCAATGTGGTGTCAAAGACAAATAATCTATCCATAATCTTTCTATTTACTAATTTTTCATTTACGATTTACGATTGAATGCTGATACCTGTTTATATTCCGCAAAATCAATCCTGTTACTTATGCTTAAGTCTAACCCCTACCGGAAGCTCAGGTTGTTTTCATAAAAAAACCTTTCGCACCGTAGTGAGAAAGGCTTTTAAATATCTTTTATCGTATATTTACATACATACCAAACTCACTTCTACTTGTTTTGCAAGAGAATAATAATACCGAGTAGAAGTATATGTAAATAATTTCTGTTCATGTTTCTGTTTTTAAAACGGTGCAAAGATAAAGCAAATTTTCAAATCTACAAATACAAAGTGATATTTTTTAGATTATTTTTGTTACAAATCAAAATAAAACCACTTAATATTAATTGTAATTTATAGAAATTAATACTAAAACGGAAATTAAATAAAATTGTTCATTTCTCTCAGAAATTTAATACATAAAGGTTAATTCCTTATATTAAGTAATTTGTAATTATTTAATTTATCAACAACAACTTGAACAAGCGGGCTTTATTCAAACTTATTCATCTTTTTTATTCCATCCTTAAACTCACTAGGGTTTCAATTGCGAGAACCTTAACATCAATCTGCTATAATAATTGTTTTTACCAATCCTATCTCTTAAATAAACAATAAAACTGCGTTTTCCACTTTTAGCATATTCTTATTGATAAAAATAAGTAAGTGCTTAATTTACAGCAAACGATTGCAATTATATTTAACAAAATAAATTTTATTTTTTATATTTTTTATGTAAAAATATCTATATTTGTGATTTTAATATTAAACCATGAAAAATTATTGTTTATGAAAAAAATCTCTTCATTTTTATCTATCCTTATTTTGTCAATAAATATTATTAATGCTTCAACCGGGTGGTATGAAGATTACATTAAACTAAATGTAAACTCTACTGGAGAAGTGTATTATTGGATAGGAGGTAATCCGAGTTTTGGTACACAATTGCAAGGTGCTTCATTGGGAACTGTAAGTAGTTTGGAAATTACAGGGGCTGACATGAAATACTGGAGTGATTCACAAGACAGAACTGGAGGCTCTTTTTTCTATAAAGTTACTGATACGAACAACAATGTTACTTACATTCCAGCAACTGAAGTCATTTGGGATCAAACATATCTTGAAGGTAACAACTATCAGGGACTTAAAACAATAAATATAAACTTAAGGGCAACAGTTCCTGGCGGAACAACTTGTCGGCTGGAAGTATGGGCAAAAAGTTGGGGTAATAATCAGGGGGACAGTTGGCTAACTAACGGGGGAGCAAATTACGTTGCAACTTTTACAACTACACCTCTTTATTGGGGTGGTACAGGTATCTGGACAGATGCAGGATGGAGCACTTCGGATGGAGGTCCATATACAACAAATTGGGTATCTGGTTCAGCCATTGTATTCAATATTCCAAACAGTACAATTACAGCCAATACTACTAATTTTTCTAACATATTAGCATACGAAAATGTTACTGTTACAGCAGGTGGAACACTAGGAACAAATGGTAGTGTTGCAACAATTACAGTTGCCAACGGGAAGGTTTTTAACATGGAGTCACAATCTCTCTCATCTTCTAATGGAACTGGTTTTATCAAAAATGGTGAAGGCACTTGGAACATCGGTGCCCAAATCAATGAATACAATGGAGGATTTACTTTAAATTCTGGAACCGTCATAGTATCTGGTCAGAATTCTTTTGGTGGTATCAATTCATTACTTACAATAAATGGAGGAACTATTCAAATCTCAAGTAGCCCTAAATTCCAAAATAATGTAATATTAGGAAATGATTTTATATTATCAGGAACAGGAACCGGTACCGCAAATTTTTTAGGGAATGTAGATTTGGGAGCAAATACTCGCAAAATTACCAATAATACAACCGGTGCAACAAGAATATTCTCAGGAATAATTTTAGGACAATCTGGTGTCGGAATAACTTTTGATGGAACTGGCAGTGGAGTTATCACTTTTTCAGGCAATAACACTTATGATGGATTGACAACGATAAATGGTTCCACCTTGAAATTAAACGCTTTAGGAGGGGCATTAAAAACCGGAAACGCGGTATCAATAGGTGGAGGAACGTTGGAAATAGCACAGTCGCAAACTATTGGCGATTTGACCATGACATCGGGAACTTTAAAAATTGATGTAGGTCAGACTCTTACTATTACAGGAAATTACAATGTAACAGGAGGTACCATTAATAATCTCGGAACAATTATTTTGCAGGGAACATCTTCTCAATCATTTCCAGAAAACGCAACAATTAATAATGGTACAGTGGGTAAAATGACGAACCTGACTATTAATAATAATCAGGGTGTCTTTCTTGACAATTCATTTTCACTCGATGCTTTAACTGTAAATCCGGCTGCTCAACTTATTTTAAATTCAGATAAATCTATTTCTGCAACAACCTTCACTATTCTAAGTGATAACACAGGAACCGGAACATTTATCAACAACGGAACACTTACGTCTTCAACTACCACTGTCAATCAATATCTCACCTACCGTTCGTGGTACATGTCATCGCCCGTGCAGGAAACCGTTGCTCCGGCAGTATCAACAAGTGGATGGTTGAATAAAATTGAATCGTACAACGAAAGCAACAAAAGTTGGCCAGAATCCACCACAATGACAGCCCCTACCGGCTATCTGGTTGTGCCCGTGATTCAAGCGGAAACGACTTCTCCAACCACCATTTCATTCAGCGGAACACTGAACAACGGAGATATTCCGGTTACTTTGAGCAAAACAGGAACAAACGGATTTAATCTGATAGGTAACCCCTACCCTTCATATATCGACTGGACGAAAGTTTACAGTGAAAACGCATCAAGTGCAAACATGCCTACCTCCACCATGTGGTACAGAACCAAAGTAAGCGGTTCGTGGGACTTTGCAACAGTGAACGGAGCTTCCGGCGAAGTAAGCCCAGCTACTATAAGCAAACTGATTCCGCCCATGCAAGCTTTTTGGGTGAGAACTTCGACTAACGGAAGCACTCTCACGTTTAAAAATGATATGCGGGTACAGGAAACGCTAACTAATCTTTTAAAAACACGTTCCATTGTTGCACCCGAAAGACAGATAGTGCGATTACAGTTATCGGACGGAACAAACACAGACGAAACTGTTATCTACACCAACACCAACGCTTCCGACGGATTTGATGTATACGATTCGCCAATGATGACGGCTGAGAGTGTTGTCACTCCTCAAATTTATACCACTGTGGAAAACGAACAATTAGTGCTGAACGGGATGAGCACATTGCCAACCGACACGGAAATTCCGTTGGAATTTGTACCTGGAAGCAGTACATCATTCAGCATAAAAGCCAACGAAGTAAATAACCTGCCATCCGATATAAATCTTATCCTGAAGGACAATGCTACCGGTACGGAAACCGATCTGACAGACGGAACTACGGCCTATGATTTTATTCCGGTTAGCACTTCGACGAATCGTTTCAGCATTATTTTCCGCACAGCAGGAACTACAACTGCCACGCAAAATCTGAAGGACAATAAAAACATACAGATTTACACCGACCTGAATAACAGGATTATTGTCAATACAAACGGGAAACAAAACGGAATTTATTCTGTAGAAATTTACAATACTGCAGGGCAAAAACTGGCCGGAGTACAATCAACAAACTCTGTCACAACGCTTAGCACTTCGCTATCGCAGGGAGTTTATCTGGTAAAAGTCAATGTGAATGGAAATAGCACTATACAAAAAGTCGTAATTCATTAATTTTTTCTAACTGTAAAAACAAAAATATTATGAACACCAACGAAAGCAAAATATACAAACGGGAATATACACACCCGACAGTTGAAAAAATCGCTCTTGACAACGAAATATCGCTGCAACTCGAATCAAACCCCGATACTCCAAATAGTGGCGACGAAGTGTACAACAAACCGGATTATATGAACAATGATCCGTTTAAATCTATGAACGCGTAAACAGTTGAAAGACATATAAACCATAAAAATCCCTGAATATTCGGGGATTTTTATGCTATTAAAAAATCATTATCTTTGTAAAGAATTGTAAAACTGATTATTTTCATCATGGATATTCAAGCACTTTTCAGACAAAAATCCCGCTTCGTAGTTCGCGATATGGGCGACGAACTGATATTGGTTCCGTTAACCGGAAATGTTGCGCAAATGAATGAAATGTTCACGTTGAATGAAACAGGAAAATTTATCTGGGAAAACTTAGCGGAAAGCGCAACTCTTGACAGTCTGGAAAATCATATGACAACAGAATTTGATATTGACACCGAAACTGCCCGGACAGACATCGTAAAATTCCTTGAACAACTGGAAGTTTTATTTAAAAACAACGGAGCCGTTTAACTATGAATCGCCTGAAATATTCAATAAACATTGAAATTGCCGGTTTCAAAATAAAACTCCGGTCCGATTCGAAAATAGAACCGGATGAAGGCTACATTCATTTTCTCTCTTCCAACTTCAACGGAAATCCCGATTTGATTATTAAATGCTTCAATGAACCGTTGACCGGCACATTTGAAAACGAAAAACCGGTTTTCGAGGCACAAAACGAAAAACAAAGATTCTACTCCGTTTACCGGTTAAATAAAAAATTCAGATTTGTTATATACGACCAGCATGAGGCGGGCGAAATTCAACAAATTGCCTTTGCTGATGAATCCTTTACCAACTGGGAAATACACTGCCAGCCGACAAACAACAATAAAATATTTCCGCTAAAATACCCGATGGGGCCTGTTCTGATGCATTATCTGACATTAAAATCGGAGGCTATCCTGATGCATGCATCGTGCGTTTACGACGGAAAACAGGCGCGATTATTTTCCGGATTTTCAGGAGCCGGCAAAAGTACTATCTCGCGGATATGGTCGGAAGCCGGCAATCTGATAATCAACGATGACAGACTGATTATCAGAAAGATTGACAATCAGTATTTTGCTCACAACACACCCATGTATTACAAGGATGTACCTAAAAAAGCGCCCCTGAATTCCATTTACCTGATCAGTCATTCGAAAGAAAATAATCTGAAAAAATTAACCGGAGCAAAGGCCGTTTCAAAAGTCATGGCATTTTGCATTCAGAACAACTTCGACCGGCAGTTTATCGATTCACGTCTGGATTTTATCAGCGAAATGTGCCTGCGGATTCCTGTTTACGAACTGGGTTTTGTACCCGATGCTAGTGTAATTAATTTCATTCTGGACAATGAAAAAGACGGAAGTAAATAAATCGGTGCTCGATTTTGTCGAATGCCTGCTCGACAATCAGCATTCGCTCAGCATCCGCATGAACGGAAACAGCATGTATCCAGCGCTGAAAAACAGTGATAAGGGAAATGTTGAGAAATGTAATCCAGACGAATTAAAAAACGGCGACATTATCGTTTTCAGGTCGAACGGTAAACTGATTGCTCACCGCCTTATAAAAACCGACAAAAGAAACAACACATTTATTTCCCGGGGAGATAAAAACACTTTCGAAGATACGCCATTTACAGCCGAAAAATTAATAGGCAAAATAACTTCATTTGAAAGAAATAAAAAACTGAAAAGAACCAACAGTCTGAAAATGAATTTTCTAAGGTTTTGTGCGTTGCATATTCAAGCACTGACTGTTCCTTTTTTCAGTTTGCGGCTTTCACTCACAAGTCAGTTTGCCACTCTGAATTCTTCTTTCAAATCCATCAAACAAAATTTTTCAATCGTATCTGAAAAGTCAGGGAAATTATTTTTTATCAATCTTATTATCTCTGTTCTTCAGGGAATTATCCCTTTTCTGATTATTATTTGTATCAAAGAACTGATCGATTTATTAACCGGAATTTCTTCGCAAAACGAACATCAAAACATGCTGTTTATTTCTTATCTGATAATGACAGCGCTTGTTTTTTTGATCAATGGCGTTTTAACTGATATAAGAACCTATTTTTCCGAAAAATTATCTCAATCCGTCACTCTCAATATTTACAACAGGCTTCAGACAAAACACTCTGAACTTTCATTGTCGCACTATGAAAACCCCGACGAACAGGACAAAACTCACCGTGCAGTACAGGAAGCTTCGTTTCGTCCGGTTAAAATTATCAACGAGATTCTTACCGGAATCAAATCCGTTGCCGCCACATTTCTTTTGGCCGGAATATTCATATCCATACGCTGGTACCTGATTTTTTTACTACTGATTGCCATTCTTCCGGGTATTGGTTTCCGTCTGAAATATTCTCGAAAATTGTACAAACTAAAAGCATCCCAAAGTACAAAAGAGAGGGAAATGTACTATTACAACAGGGTTCTCACAGGATTTCCATTTGCAAAGGAATTAAAATTGTTCGGATTTTTCAATTTTTTCAAAAATCGTTTTAATACGGTTCAGAACAATATTTTTGAGGAAAAAATCAAGCTTCGAAAATCAGAACTATGGTACGGAATTTTAGCACAAAGTTTCGCTATCATTCTTATTTTTATATCATTAGGCTATGTTTCGTATCTGAAAATAAACGGACAAATCACGATTGGTACTGTTGTTTTGTTCTTTTTTGCATTCCAGCGGGGATATTCTGTTCTGAACGATCTTTTCAGGTCGGTCACCCAGATAATGGAAGACAACACGTTTTTAAATGATTTCATTGATTTTCTGAAATTACCAACTGACAAAAAAGAAGAAGACAAAGAAAACGCGATATTTTCACTGACAAAAGGAATCAAAATCGAGAACGTAAGTTTCCGTTATGAAACCAGCCAACGGGATGCTCTTAAATCGGTAAATATCACCATACCAGCAGGGAAAAGAGTGGCTTTTGTGGGAGCCAACGGATCAGGGAAAACAACTATGGTGAAGCTGCTTTGCAACTTTTACCAACCAGCAACCGGTAAAATCCTTTTTGATGGCGTGGATTCAAACCTGATAGGCCGACAAAATATTTGCGAAAATATTTCGGCTGTTTTTCAGGACTTTGCATTGTACAACATTACCGCACACGAAAATCTGGAACTGGGAAATATAAAACAACCTGTAAATCCTGAAAAAATACGGCAAGCTGCAAAAGCTGCCGGCATTGATGAAATTCTTGAAAGTTTGTCGAAAGGGTACGAAACCATGCTCGGAAATTTTTTTAAAGGCGGTGAAGAACTGAGCATTGGTCAATGGCAAAAAATGGCAATCGCCCGGGCATTTTATCGGGATTCGGACCTGATACTTATGGACGAACCTTCGAGCGCATTAGATGCCAAATCAGAATTACAGATCATCAACAGTTTAAAGGAATTATCGCACAACAAAACCGCCGTAATCATAAGTCACAGATTATCAACAGTTCAATGGGCAGATTTAATCTGTTTTTTCAAAGAAGGAGAAGTCATTGAAAAAGGAACTCACGCCGAATTAATGGATTTGAAAGGAGAATATTATTCGCTATTTCAATCGTCGGTGAACCGGGGAGATAAAGAATTGGCGTAATCTATTTTTCAAAACCACAATAATTCCCTTTATTCCAATATAATACCTGTATGGATAATACAAAAGAACCATGCGTGGATTTTTTATTTTATACTTTTGAATCATAAACATTTTTTTGGGAAATATTATCCCTGCAAAATACCTCGTTTTATCCCAAAAGTTATCCAACCGCTGCATATTTCCAAAATGAGTACCAACGGTGGTGTTGAATCCCGTAAATCCGTTCAGATATTTCAGAAACAATTCTTCGTCACTTTCAATTAAAAGCCCCTTATGATCAGCAGTTAAAGGTTCAGGAAGGCGCACATTGAAATATTTCTGAATCAGCATAAAATAACCGAACACAATTTCTTCGCAATTATACTTTCGGGTCAATCCAACGAACAACTCCCAATCAATTTCGCCGGCATATTTATCCAGCAGGTTCACTAAATCATTAAAACTGGTAAACTGCACGTGTCCTCCCCTGAAATGTTTGTCTAAATGCAAACAAAGATAAATCAGTAAATCATTTATATTCAGAGTGCTGACAGACACACCTTTCATCTCTGCCGGAACTGAATTTTGCCAGATTTCATCCGGATCAAGATGATATTTCTCTTTGCTGCTGTGCAATTTTATATGAATTTCCACCGAAATCTCTTTCAGAATCATAGGTGCGTAATGGATTATTTCAGTCTGCGCGCCCACTATTTCGGTTTCGTGACTTTCGAAAGATGTATAGCCCATCTTTGACATTATCTGTATGCATTTTTCGGCATCCTCTTTTTTCACCAGCAAATCAATATCGCTGAATTGCCGCAGTCCAATGTCCTGATAAAGCCACCCTGAGAGATAAATTCCTTTTAGCGGAATGAATTTTATGTTGTTCTGATAAAATATCTCTGCAAGTTTAGCATAGAAACCGGACAAAATCATACCGCGACTCAGAGTGCGAAAATAGGCCTGTTGAAGTTTTGTTTGAGCAGCTGCCGGGACCAGATTACGATTCGACAAAAGAGAAAGTTTATTGTAAAACAAAGGAGCAATCCCGCGGTCAATCATGGTTTTCAAGGCATATTCCCAGTCATCAACCAATGGGACAAGACTATTAAGATAGTCAGTATCAGTAGCGTTCAGGTGTATTTTTACACATGAAAGCATTAGTTTATCGGTTGATGTTAACTCCATTTGGTTTAGATTAGAGTTTATATAAAATAAAACAGAATGTTATATGGCTAAATATCAATAAAATTCGACCTCTCCCTAAATCC
>MTLE01000354.1_pt1 | contig 18130 bp, 18 predicted proteins | sample 1982461 | NCBI WGS metagenome assembly MTLE01 (sample SAMN05712605, study PRJNA340218) | biofilm metagenome | isolation source: sample SPL anode biofilm adapted to -200 mV | place: USA | collected 2012-02-03
CCTACCCTTCCTTCACCCGGTACATCCCGTGGTGCGCCTCGGTGTCGGCCCGGTGGGCGGAGAGTTCAGCGGCAACGGCGTCAATCTTTTGCTCAAGTCGGGCCTCAACCATGGTCAGCCGCTGATCGACCTTCCGGATTTCATCTTTCAGCTCAGTCCCAGTCAACTCCAACTTCTCTGCCAGCATCTGTTGCCCTTCAACCACAAGATCTAGCTTGTGCTGAAAGTCTTCGGAAAGAACCCCAATATGATGCTTGAACAGCTCCTCAATCCTTTTAATCGAATCGTTATCCATAAAAGTTCCTTTTGATGGGGCCATGGCACCCTCAGGGCCCCCCACGGACGCACTTATCTATTTTTCTAATTCAGCCAGCCTTCCGCTGCTATCTTATCAACTCCCACTCCCTACCCTTCCTTCACCCGGTACACCCCGTGGTGCGCCTCGGTGTCGGCCCGGTGGGCGGCGAGATCGGCGGCGACGGCAGTCACCCGCTGATCGACCTTGCGAATCTCTGCTTTGAGTTCGGCCTCCATCCGATCCATCCGTTCTCCCAGCATCTGCTGCCCCTCGACAACCAGATCGAGCTTGTGCTGAAAGTCTTCACCCTGCACACCGATCAATCGCTGAAACTCACTGGAGTGAGCATCCAGCTTCCCGCTGAATTCGTCGGACTGAGCATCCAGCTTCCGACTGAATTCGTCGGATTGAGCATCCAGCTTCCGACTGAATTCGTCGGATTGAGCATCCAGCTTCCGACTGAATTCGTCAGACAGTTTAGTGAACAGCGCCTCTATCCGTTCAAACGTTTCTTCATCCATCTGCCGCCCCCCTGTGTATATCCGAAGACATTGGTACTAAGACGAAACTGACTACTCGACAGCACATCTTACCCCCCTGCCTTCGGCTTTCCCCTATTTTATAGGGGGGAAGGGGGGTCGAATAGTCAATGCACTTGGTTAGTAACTATCCAATTATACACGGCACACCTGTACGCATCTACCCTTCCTTAACCCGGTAAACTCCGTGGTGCGCCTCGGTGTCGGCCCGGTGTGCGGAAAGATCGGCAGCAACGGTGTCCACCTTGACGTCAAGAGCATTCACCTTGACGTCAAGAGCATTCACCTTGACCTCAAGAGCGTCCACCTTGACCTCCAGGCGGTCCACCTTGGTTTCCAGTCGATCCATCCTGGTTTCCAAACGGTCAACCTTTTCACCGATCATCTGCTGTCCTTCAATCACCAGATCGAGCTTATGCTGGAAATTTTCGGACATGACGCCGATATGATGTTTGAAAAGCTCATCAATCTTCTTGATCGAAACATCATCCATATGCAATTCTCCTGGGGAATTAGCCAAGTTGCTAACAAGTGCATTGACCATTCGCCCCCCCAGTCCCCCCTATAAAACAGGGGGGAAGCCGAAGGCAGGGGGGTAAGATGTGCTGTCGAGTAGTCAGGTTTCGTCTTAGTAACTGGGATACTCTTGACTATGGGCCCTCACCAACTTGTTGAAACTTCCGTCAACCGTCGCGAGGTGCTTGGCAGAATGGCTCAGTCAGGTATACGAGAATAGCAAATTTAAGCTTGAATTCAAAGGTCAATGGCCATGAATATATAAACAAAAAAAGCGGCAACCCTTCTTGCGAAGAGTTGCCGCTTTGTATGGTGATCCCAAGGGGACTTGAACCCCTGTTACCGACGTGAAAGGCCGGTGTCCTAACCGCTAGACGATGGGACCAAAACTATATTTTTTTGCAGCGCCGGTTTATCTTCCACCCTCGCTTGCATCTGCTGTTTATGGCTGGGGTGCAAGGATTCGAACCTTGGAATGCCGGAATCAAAATCCGGTGCCTTACCGCTTGGCTACACCCCAAGAACAAGGTCCCTGTTTATAGCAAAAGGATGGAAATCCTGTCAAGGGGTTTTTTACAATCGTTTCAAGAATATTTTTTGCACTCCTGAGCCCCCGCTTCGATGGCGTTTATATTGGCCGGAATATACTTGTGGTTCCGCTCGGGAAGGGTCTCGCGCAACGCTTCTTCAAGGGATTGCAGGGAGACCACGCCGGTCTTTGCGGCATAGGCACCGACGGCAACCATGTTGACCATTCTGGCATCGCCAAGCTGCACGGCGATATCATTCATGGGGATGGGAATGAGTTCGATGTCGCCGCGGTCGAAATCCCCGGTCTCCACAAGGGAGGTGTTGACGATGCAGATGCCGCCGGTTTTCACCCGCGAGGCATATTTATCGAAGGATGCCTGATTGAGTATGATGGAGACCGAAGGCCTGCCGACCACTGGTGAGCCCACCTCGCCATCGGCAACGACGACGGTGCACATTGCCGCACCACCCCGTTTTTCAACCCCGTAGGAAGGGAAAAAGGATACGTTTTTCCCTTCATGTATTGCAGCATAGCCAAGAAGGTTTCCGGCCAGCAGAACTCCCTGGCCGCCAAAACCGGAAATAAAGACATCGTGACGCATAGAGACTCAACTCCTTACAATGCGATGGAATCCCGCAGTATTGCGAAAGTTCTTAAAGATCAGCCGCGTTCTTGAATACTCCCAGAGGGAAGTAGTCGCACATCTCGGTGCCGACCCGCTCATTGGCGCTGATCGGGTTCATCCCCCAGTTGGTGGGGCAGGCCGAGAGGGCTTCGATGAAGGAGAACCCTTTTCCCTCCACCTGATACCGGAATGCCTTTTTTATCTGGCGCTTGGCGTCCATGAGGTTCTTGGGGTTGTTTACCGCCACTCGGGCAGAGAATCCGACGCCTTCGAGCTGGGCGAGAAGCTCCGCCATCCTGATGGGCGCCCCGTCTTTCCCCTGGTTTCTTCCGTAGGGGGATGTGGAGGTTCGCTGCCCCACGAGGGTGGTGGGAGCCATTTGCCCGCCGGTCATGCCGTAGGTGGTGTTGTTGACGAAGATGACGGTCATGTCCTCGCCCCGGTTGGCGGCGTGGATGATTTCAGAGGTGCCGATGGCGGCCAGATCGCCGTCGCCCTGGTAGGTGAAGACGAAGGCGTCGGGGCGGGCCCGCTTGACGCCGGTGGCCACCGCCGGAGCCCTGCCGTGGGGGGCTTCCACCACATCGATATCGAAGTAGCCGTAGAGAAATACTGAACAGCCGACGGACGCGACGCCGATGGTTTTATTCTGGACGCCGAATTCATCCATGGCCTCGGCCACGATACGATGAAACGTGCCGTGGTGGCATCCGGGGCAGAAGTGGGTCTGGACATCCTTTAAACTGACCGGTTTTTTAAAGACTTGTTGCATTGATATAACCTCTGGATCGGGGATCAGGGACCGGGGACCGGCGACAACCGGACAGCAAATCACCCCCGGCGATGCTCCCTAGACGTAGTATTTTTTGATCTGCTCCAGCAGCTCTTCGGGTGTCGGAAGGGAGCCTGCCCCCGGAGGCCTGCCGTAGAAGAAGACTTCCGCATCGCGGGCCACTGAAAGCCGGACGTCTTCCACCATCTGGCCGGCGTTGAGTTCGATATCGAGCACTCGCTTGCACCGCTCCGTGACTGCGCGGAAGGCTTTCTCCGGAAAGGGGAAGAGGGTTATGGGGCGAAGGAGCCCCACCTTGATGCCGTTGTCCCGTGCCGCCATGACCGCGGTCTTGGCTATGCGGGCCGCAGAACCGAATGCGGTTACGACAAGCTCCGCATCATCCAGCATGAATTCTTCCCACCGGGTTTCCTTGTCCCGAAGCTCCTGATAACGTCCATGGAGTTTCCAGTTGTGGGCCTCCAGCTCGCCGTCCCCCAGATAAAGGGACTTTACGACGCGCTGCTCACCGTCACCCTTGCCGCGCACGACCCAGTTCTTGGGGGGAAGCTCAGTCGCGGGGCGCTTGTTGGGAACAACCGGTTCTTTCATCTGCCCCACGACGGAGTCCCCGAGAATCATTGCGGGAACTCGATAGATGTCGGAAAGATCGAAGGCAAGCATTGTCAGATCATACATCTCCTGCACCGATGCCGGCGCGAGGACAATGATATGATAGCCGCCGTGCCCTCCCCCCTTGACCGCCTGAAAGTAGTCGGCCTGGGAAGCGTCGATGCCGCCGAGCCCCGGACCGGACCGGCAGATATTGACAATGACGCCGGGAAGCTCCGCGCCCGACATGTAGGAAATCCCCTCCTGCTTGAGGGAGATGCCGGGGCTGGATGACGAGGTCATGGCCCGGACGCCGGTAGCCGAAGCGCCGAGGAGCATGTTGATGGAAGCGACCTCGCTCTCGGCCTGGATGAATTCGCCGCCCAGCTTCGGCAGTTCCCGCGACATATACTCCGGGATGTCGCTCTGGGGGGTTATGGGATAACCGAAATAGTAGCGGCAGCCGGCCTCAATGGCGGCCATCGCTATGGCTTCGTTACCCTTCATAAAGAGACGCTTTGTCAAAACAACCTCCATAAATGAACCGGCAAAACGGTTAGTGGAAAATTATCCTTTGCAGGGAGAGTCATAGACGGCAAGAACCTGTGCAGCAAAACTATCGTGGTATCACTTGAACACCATGATGGCAACATCAGGGCAAATCTCAGCGCACAGAGTGCAGCCGGTACATTGGTCCTGCTTTGTGGCAACAGCAGTCACATAGCCCTGCTTGTTGGTGGTATCGCTCATGACGATTAGTTTTCTCGAACAGGCGAGAGTGCAGAGCCCACACCCTTTGCAACGTAATTCATCTATCTCAATGTGCGCCATTGGCAAGGTTCCTTTCGCAAAACATGTTCCGTATACAGACAACGATTCAAACCTAACAAAAACTCCACCGGGACGTCAAATGCATTTTATTAGTTAAAAATCTGATTTGTCGCTTGATTTAGATTAATGTTCACGCTAAATATAAACACAGTTACTAATTTTTTTTACTGACAAAGGGAGGGAACCAGATGGCTCCGACACTGTTGGAATTAACGGCAAGCATTGTCTCTTCACACGCTGCAATGTCAGAACTTTCCACCGAGGAACTGGTACAGGAAATCCAGAAGGTGTACGCGACAATGCAGCAGTTGGAAGGGGGCGTAGCCGAAGCCGCTCCGGCGGAAGAAGCCAAGGCACCCGTCATCAGCCTCAAGAAGGCTTTCCAGGCCGATCAGGTCGTCTGCATGATCTGTGGCAAGGGGGGGATGAAAACCCTTACCCGCCACCTGGCCCAAGTGCACAACATGAAGCCGAGGGAATACCGCAAGCAGTTCAACATCCCCAGCACCCAGGCCCTGACTGCCCGGAAATTCTCCGAAGCCCGCAAGAAGATGGCCCAGGACAGAGGCCTTGCCGACAACCTGGCAAAGGCCCGCGCAGTGAGAGCCGCCAACATCCAGCAAAAGAAAGCCGCTGCCGAAAAGCCGGCAAAGGCAAAGGCGGCGCCGCGGAAGAAGAAGGCATAATCAACCGCTACACCGGTATCGCCACGAAAAGCCGCCTCAATTATGGGGCGGCTTTTCTATTTTCTCCCTGAATCCGTGACGGATGCCGCACCGCTACGCTCCGAGTGCCGTTCGCACCGCCGCTGTACGGCTCATTTCGCTACCGGCCTGAAACTCACCCTGACGGGTTCAGACAATCAGGCCGGTGGCCGCTCCATTCCGCCTACAGCGGCTGGCGCTCGGGCACAGTCGCTCCGTCGGTGCGGTATCCGTTACGGATTCAAATTCCGCCTAAAGCGATCATGGCACGGGAAAGGGCGGCAAATTCGCCGAGGCTTAACGTCTCGCCCCTTCTCCCCGGATCGATTCCACACGTTTCAAGCGCCTCCGCGAGTTGCTCGCCGGACAGCCCCAGATCAGCCCCCTTGAGACAGTTCCAGAGTGTCTTGCGCCTCATGGAAAAAGCCCCCTTCACCATGCGACGGAAATACCGTTCGTCACCAACCTCCTCGCGGGGTTTTTCGAGGGGAACGAAGCTCAACACCACGGAATCAACCTTGGGCACGGGATGGAACGAGCCGGGCCTGACGATCAGCTCCCTGGCGACGTTGAAATGAAGCTGAAAAAACACGGAAAGAGTGCCGTAATCCTTGGTGCCGGGGGACGCAGCAAGCCGATCGCCGACTTCTTTTTGGAGCATGAGCACCAACCGGGAGAAAAGATCCATGTGATCAAGAAACTTGAACAGTACCGGCGTGGAGATGTTGTAGGGAAGGTTTGCGGCCACTTTCCACCGCCCGGCACCTTCGGACGCCAGGAGGGAACGCAGATCAAGCTTCAGGATGTCATCGTGGACGATTTCCACCCGTTGATTGTCGCTGAACTCCCGGCGCAGCACCGGCACAAGGCGCGTGTCGAGTTCCACCGCCACGAGCCGCGCGCAACGGGCCGCAAGCAATTCGGTCAAGGCACCCTTGCCGGGGCCGACCTCAAGAATCCGGTCTTCCGGACCGATATCCACCGCATCCGCAATCCGCGCGATGACGTTTCGGTCCACCAGAAAGTTCTGGCCGAGCGCCTTGCGGGCGCGAATCCCCTCGCCTCTCACGCTGCCTCCCCACGGTTAATCGTGTCCAGAGGCCAGACCGCAGTGGCGTCCAGTGAAAGTCCGTCGGTAATGCCGCGAGACAGGTAGAAGTCTCCGGGCACCGCCAGCATGGCGGCGTTGTCACCACAGAGGGACGGAGACGGGATGGCCAGGTCTATGCCCCGCGCGGCAGCTTCCCGCGCCATTTCAGCCCGCAGGGAGCTGTTGCAGGCAACGCCGCCGGCAACCACAACCCGTCCGATTCCTTCGGTTTCGGCGGCGAGAAGCGTCTTGGCAACGAGCACATCGCAGGCCGCCGCCTGAAATGAAGCGCAAAGGTCGCGAAGATACTGCTCATCCCCCTGGGGAGGGTTTTTCCGCACATGATTCAAGACTGCGGTCTTGAGCCCGCTGAAGCTGAAATTGAAGCTTCCGTCGTGGAGAAGCGGCCGGGGAAAGGATATCCGGTGCGGGTCTCCCTCCGCAGCGAGACGGTCGATCTCCACCCCTCCCGGATAAGGGAGCCCCAGCAGCTTGGCAACCTTGTCGAATGCCTCGCCCGCCGCATCGTCCCGGGTCTGCCCCAGGATCGTGTAACGGCCGATGCCGTCCACGCGATAGAGGTGCGTGTGTCCCCCCGAGACGGCCAGGGCCACGTAAGGAAAGGCGACTTCACGTTCCAGGAGAATTGCGGCGATGTGCCCCTCGATGTGGTTCACCCCCACGATGGGCAGCCGCCGGGCAAAGGCGATGGCCTTGGCAACGGCAACTCCCACGAGAAGTGCTCCGGCAAGCCCCGGCCCCCGGGTCACGGCGATACCCTCGATGTTTTCAAGGGACACCGAAGCCGTGCGAAGGGCTTCGTCGATGACAACCGGGATGGTCTCCAGATGCTTGCGGGATGCGATCTCGGGAACGACTCCGCCGTAGACGGCATGGTCCTTCACCTGGGACGCAACGATGCTCGAAAGCACCGTCCGCCCGTCGCGGACCACCGCTGCCGCGGTTTCGTCACAGGATGATTCGATCGTCAGAAGGAGCATTACAGGAGATTCGCCGCCAGTTCCGCAAGATCGGAGCGCTCACCTTTGGTCATGGTGATGTGCCCGGCGATGGCCTGCTCCTTGAAGCGCTCCACCACATAGGTGAGACCGTTGGATGAGGCGTCCACGTAGGGATTGTCGATCTGGTAGGGGTCGCCGGTAAGGACGATCTTCGTCCCCTCGCCGGCCCGGGTGATAATGGTCTTGATCTCGTGGGGGGTCAGGTTCTGGGCCTCATCGACGATCATGAACTGGTTCGGGATAGAGCGCCCCCGGATGTAGGTGAGGGGTTCGATTTCCATGATCCCCATGGCCATGAGTTCCTTGTATCCCTTGCTGTGGCGCTTCTCCGCCTCATGGCCGGAAAGGAGCAGCTCCACGTTGTCGAAAATCGGCTGCATCCACGGGGCGAGCTTCTCTTCGATATCGCCGGGGAGAAAGCCCAGATCGCGTCCCATGGGGAACACGGGACGGGAGACGAGGAGGCGGTTGAAAACATTCTCCTCAGCCGTCTTGTGGAGACCGCCGGCAATGGCCAGCAGCGTCTTGCCGGTACCGGCCTTCCCCACCAGCGTGACGAGCTTGATGGAGTCGTCCAGAAGGAGATCGAAGGCGAACGCCTGTTCCCGGTTGCGGGGGAAGATGCTCCAGACTCCTTCCTTGCCGGTCTTCACAAGGGGGACGATTTTGCCGTCGGCAGCCCGGTACTTTCCGAGCGCCGTGTGGGAGGGGTTGGTTTCGTCGCGAAGGGTTACACCCTGATTCGAATAAAAGGTATGTCCCGGCAGCTCCACCCACCCCTGGCCGTGGAACCGGTCGACGATCTCGGCCGGCACGTCGATCTCGGTGAAGCCGGGATAGAGCTCTTCGATGTCAACCTTGTCCGACTCGTAGTCTTCAGCCGTGAGGCCGATGGCATCGGCCTTGATCCGCAGGTTCGTATCCTTGGTGACAAAGACCACCGGCTCGCCGCCGTTCTCCTCCAGGATCTTCACCGCCACCGCAAGAATCCGGTTATCGCCCCGCTCCTCACGCAGTTCGGGAGGGAGCCTCTTCATGATTTTCTCTTCGTACATCTCGACCCGCAGCGTACCCCCGGTCTCCAGGGTTATGCCCGACGAGAGAGAACCCTTCTTGCGCATATCGTCAAGATAGCGGGAAACCTGACGGGCGTTGCGCCCCGTCTCGTTCATGTCCTTCTTGAACCGGTCCACCTCTTCGATGACCGTAATGGGAATGATGATGTTGTTGTCGACAAACTTGAAGATTGCCTGGGGATCGTAGAGAAGCACGTTGGTATCAAGAACGAAATTTTTTATCATGGCTCTTCTTTCGTTGGTGGAATGTACGGCACGCGAAAATTGCTTCTTATTTTTCGATTACGTGAACCTGAAGTCCCGACGAGAGGGCAAGAATCTTGATAAAGATCGGCCGGTCACGGTACTTGGCGTCGAGAATCACCTCTCCCTCGCGGTTGATGGCCGCAAGGACACTCTCAGGAGACTCCTTGATGGTGTAATAGTTATAAATACCCGTTCCGTACAGTTCATCCTTGGTCACGGGCCTTTCGGGGGGGAGCGAACATCCGGCAACGGAGATCAGAGTGAAGCAGATCGCAACAAGTAACCGTTTTTTCATGGCATGTCCCTTAATAATTATTGAATGCAGGTCCTGGCAAACACTGCAGTGTCAACCGCTGCGGAGGATAGCCCCCATGGCGCCGAGAAATGCATCAATTTCTTCGTCCGTGGTAAAGTAGCCGGGACTCACCCGGACCGCCCCATCGGGGTAGGTACCGATGGTCCGGTGGGCCGACGGGGCGCAATGGAGCCCCACCCTTACGCAGATATCGAACTCATGATCGAGCCTGAAACCGATTGCCTGGGGATCAATCCCTTCGGCGGTAAAGCTCACCAGGGACCCCCGCGGCTCGCCGGGGAGCGGCCCGTGACAGGTTACCCCCGGCAGCGCCCCGAGCCCCTGCATGATACGGGCAATCAATGATTCTTCCCGCTTGCGGATGGCGTCCAGCCCAACGGTCCGGACGAATTCGATGCCCGCCCCGAGCCCGATGATGCCGGGCAAATTGTGGGTCCCGCTCTCTAACCGTTCCGGCATTGTGTTTGGCTGTTCCATGCCGGATGAATACCCGCCCGTGCCGCCGACGATAAGCGGCTCCAGATCCACGCCGCCGGCCACGTATAGGATGCCGGTCCCCTGGGGGCCCATGAGCCCCTTGTGCCCCGGCGCCGCGAGGAGATCGGCTCCCATGGCCTGCACGTCAATTGGAATCATCCCCGCGCTCTGGGCTGCGTCAAGCAGCAGAAGTGCCCCGGCGCGCCGGGCAATGCCGGCAATTTCAGCAATCGGCTGGATGGCTCCGGTCACGTTGGAGCAGTGCCCCAGGGCAACGAGCCGAGTAGAAGGGCGCAGCGCGGCGGCAATCTGTTCCTGCGTGACGAAACCGCGGCGGTCGGCCTCCACCCACGTAATTTCGGCTCCGCGCCGTGCGGCCAGATGGAGCGGACGCACGAGCGCATTATGCTCTGACGAAGTTGATACGATATGGTCGCCGGGCCGGACCAACCCCAGCACTGCCATGTTCAGGGCCTCGGTAGCGCTGTGGGTGAAGACCACGCGCGACGAATCGCCAATACCGAAAAAGGCCGCCACCGACTCCCTCGTCTCAAAGAGAATACGAGTGGCCTCAAGGCCGCGGCGGTAGCCACCCCGCCCCGGACTGACACCGACTTCGCGCAAAGCCCTGTTTATGGATTCATAGACGGATTCCGGCTTGGGGAACGACGTTGCGGCATTGTCAAGGTAGAGCGACATGGTGAAAAAACTACCATGGCACAGGCTATTTATCAACGGAATTCAAGGGGCGGAATTCAGTGAACGCAGAGGCGGCCGGGCCTTGAGCACGGGATTCACCAGGACCCGGCCCCGAGCGGGGTCCTGGTGGCTGTGGCTGAGGCGCTTGCCGAGCAACGGCGAAGCCTCGCCCCACCAGTTGGCCATGGCCCTGAAATCTTCCCCTCCCGCGTTTTCGATGTCAAATGTCCCATTGCCTGAAAAATCATTCCCCCACGCGATGCCGAGCCCATCCTCTACCCGCAGGCCTACGGCATCGTTCGCGACAATTTCGTTGCCGTTAACTTGAACCCTGGAGCGGATAAGATGAATCCCCACTTCCCGGTTGTCCGAAACCCGCGATGCCGTCACCTTGCCGGTACAGTCGGTGACGGCTAAACCGGTGCCGTTATCCCGGAAAATAGTAGAAGCAATGCTGAAGCGGGACGAAATCGCGGTTAATCCAGCCTGCTTGTTGGCGACAAAACGCCCCCCCTCCATGTAGAGGGATCCACCGCGCACCATCATGCCAAGGCGGTTGCCGCGCACGGTAATATTGCGCGCATCAGCTTCGCTCTCGGCGAGTTCCAAGCCCACGCGGCAGCCGGAAGCTTCGCCGCCGTCGACAGTAATGATGGAGTCCTGGAACCGTGCCCCGGTTCCGCAGGCGGACAGGGAAACATCCTTGAGGGTCACGGTGGAGAAAGAGGCGTCTATACCGGTAACAGCCCCTTCGACGCGGCACCGGTCAAACAGGTTCTTCTTCTCGCTTCCAAGAAGGATGATCCCCTGCCACTCACCGGCACCGGGGTCCGCAAAGGCGGAGGTGAAGCGAACCGGCTCCCCGGCACTCCCCTGGGCCACGATCCGGCCCAGCACCAGGAGCACCGGTCCCACCCCCTCGCCAGGGGCAGTCCTCCGGAATCGGACGATTGTTCCCGGTTCGAGGGTGAGAGTCGTCTGCGGCGCCACGGTTATGGAGCCTTCCACCAGCACCTCACCGCGCCAGACGGTGTCTTCGGTCAAAACGGCATCGCGCATCACCTGCTCGGAGGCAGCATCCAACGCCGGCGCCAGGCGTGATTCCCCCGGAAGCGAATGTGGCGTCCGGACGGCAACTGGAGCTGGCCCCTTTGCCGGTTCCGGGGGAGGAATGGGCGTGGAGTCGAGAGACTTGACCGTATCAGACGCCGGTTCGCCCACCCCGTCAGCGCCTGTTGCGGGCTTGGGAGAATTAAACATGCTGCCCGCGTCAAAAAGCTCCGAAAACTTTACGCAGCCGCCCAGAAACAGCGTCATTACTAGAAGCGCTGACAGGAGAACGGGAACCCCTCTGATCGCCAGGAGAAAACCTCTCATTGCAATTCTCCCTCGAAACGGTAGTGGACCCGGTTTTTCCCGCACTCCTTGGCCCGGTAGAGAAGTTCATCCACGCTGTTGAGGAGTTCTTCGCACGTTTCGCCATCCCTCGGAAAAGAGACCACCCCCACGCTGGTCGTTATGCCGTGGGGGGCAACCCCCTTCAATTCTCCGATACTCTCACGCTCCACCAGCTCCCTGAGCCGCTCCGCAGCCTGGAGTGCGTTGGGAAAATCAGTTTCCGGCAGAAGGACGATGAACTCCTCGCCCCCGTAGCGGAAGGCAAAATCCGTACTGCGCAGCGCTTCCATGAGGAGGTCTCCCATTACCCCCAGCACTTTGTCGCCATGGGGATGGCCGTAGGTGTCGTTGAATTTTTTGAAGTCATCGACATCCATCATGATAAGAGATAGGGGATTATGGTAGCGCTGTGCCCGGCTCAGTTCACGGCCGAACATCTGCTGGAAATAGCGGCGGTTATAGAGACCTGTCAAGGCATCGGTTATGGCCATGAGCCGGGTCCGCGCATGGAACTGGGCATTGTCGACGGCCATGGCGGCGAAAGATGCAAGGACATCGAGCAGTTTCAGCTTATCCCGGTCGAACTCCCGGGGGACGAAGTCTCCAAGATAGAGGATGCCGATGGTTCGGCTCTGGACTTTGAGCGGAATGCAGATGAGGGACCGGATCCCCTCCTTGAGAATGATGGGGTTTATGGTGTAGAAGGTCTTCCGGGTATCACCGACGAACAATATCTCTCCGCCGGAAAGTGTCCGGCCGGTAAAACTGCCCGGTCGAATCTCCCACCGCCCGGTATTGACGAATTCGTGGGACAATCCGCTATGGGCGTTAATGGTCAGCTCGCTCTTGTCGGCATCATAGAGGGCCACGCTTCCGGCAGGGGTGTCCGCAAAACGCATGGCACTGGACAGGATTACCTGAAGGACATTACCGAGATCCAGGGAGGAAACCACCGTCCTCGCCACATCGATAAGCTCCTTGAGCGTGCTCACTTCCTCTTCAAGCAGCTCTCTCGTGCATTTCACGCAAGATTCCATGTTTTGATCCATTCATAAGAAAATTCCAAATTTTGTATCACGAATCAGGTTGATTGTAAATTGCCGGCAACGGGCTGCCGGCCATTAAACATGCGCCGAAGACTTCAATGCTCTGTCTAATCAACCCGTTAGGCGAAAAATTTTTTACCCCTTGACAGGCCATATATATTGTGGATAATCACGGTGCACACCACAACATATATGACAAAACGCTTTTTCACAAGCATCATCCACCACCCCACAAGCGCAAGGAGAGGAAATTATGGCAGAATCGACGACAAATCTGGAGATCCCCGGGCTTTCGAAAAACGCCCGCACCGTACTTGAGAAACGCTATCTCAAGCGCGACACCGAGGGGAAAATCCTCGAAACACCCGCCGACATGTTCCGGCGCGTGGCCGAGGCCATTGCCGTCGCTGACCGTAATTTCGACAAGAAGGCCGACACCAGGGCGCTTGCCAAGAAGTTCTATGACCTGATGACCTCCTTCGAATTCCTCCCCAACTCCCCCACCCTCATGAACGCAGGGCGTGAACTGGGGCAACTCTCCGCCTGCTTCGTGCTCCCCGTGGGCGACTCCATGGAGGATATCTTCGATGCGGTCAAGTACACGGCCCTGATCCACAAGTCGGGCGGCGGAACCGGCTTCTCCTTCTCGCGCCTGCGGCCGGCCAACGACGTGGTCCGTTCCACCTCGGGCATATCCAGCGGCCCCATCTCGTTCATGCGGGTCTTCGACGCCGCCACCGAAACCATCAAGCAGGGTGGGACCCGGCGCGGCGCCAACATGGGGATACTCCGCGTGGATCATCCGGACATCATGGATTTCATCATGTGCAAGGATGATCAGAAACAGCTCAACAACTTCAACATCTCGGTGGGACTCACCGAGGCGTTCATGGAAGCCGTGGAAAAGGACGCCGAGTACGATCTGCGCAATCCCCGCGACGGCAAGCCGTGCGGCAAGCTCAATGCCCGCAAGGTGTTCAGCCGCATCGTGAAACAGGCATGGAAAAACGGCGAGCCGGGGATCATCTTCCTGGACCGTCTCAACAGGGACAACCCCACCCCCAAGGCCGGCGAGATCGAATCCACCAACCCCTGCGGCGAACAGCCGCTGCTCCCCTACGAATCTTGCAACCTGGGTTCCATAAACCTTGGAAAGATGGTGAAAGACGGGGAAGTGGACTGGAAGCGCCTCAAAGAAGTAGTACGCCTGGGCGTTCACTTCCTGGATAACGTCATTGAAGTGAATAACTACCCTCTTCCCCAAATCAACGAAACAACCCGCTCCAACAGAAAAATAGGTCTCGGCGTCATGGGCTGGGCCGACATGCTGATTCTTCTGGGCATCCCGTACAGCTCCGCCGAGGCCATAGCACTGGGCGAAAAAGTAATGCGCTTCATCAATGACGAAGGGCACGCCTACTCCCGTGAACTGGCCGCCGCACGGGGAACGTTCCCCAACTTCGAAGGTTCCATCTACGACCGCCCCGGCGAAGGCCCCATCCGTAACGCCACGGTGACCACCATCGCCCCCACCGGGACCATCTCCATCATCGCCAATGCCTCCAGCGGCGTGGAGCCCCTGTTCGCGGTTTCCTACGTGCGCCAGGTCCTCGACAAGAACATTCTCGTGGAGGTTAACCCCATATTTGAAGAAATAGCCCGCCAACGGGGCTTTTTCTCCGAAGAACTCATGCAGAAGATCGCCCAGCACGGCACCGTCCACGACATTGCCGAGGTTCCGGAGGATGTCCGTAAAGTATTCGTTACCGCCCACGACATCACGCCTGAAGACCATATCGAGATGCAGGCGGCTTTCCAGAAGTACACCGACAACGCCGTCTCCAAAACCGTAAACTTCGCCAACAACGCCACCATCGAGGATGTGGAAAAGGTCTACCGCCTGGCCTACAAGCTTGAGTGCAAAGGGGTTACCATCTACCGCGACGGCTCCCGCGACGAGCAGGTTCTCTCCACCGGCGCCAAGGAAGAAAAGGAGAAGGTTGTCCACACCGATGATAAGCGGGCCGTGAAGCGGGACCGCCCGAAAGCCCTCAAGGGCTGGACCTACCAGATGCAGACCGGCTGCGGCCCCCTCTACGTCACCGTCAACGAGGACAAGGCCGGGCTCTTCGAGCTCTTCACCACCATGGGGAAAGCGGGCGGATGCGCCGCCTCCCAGTGCGAGGCCATCGGCCGCATGGTGTCGCTGGCATGGCGCAGCGGCGTCCAGGCCCGCCAGGTCATCAAGCAGCTCCTCGGCATCTCCTGCCATCTGCCGGCCGGCTTCGGCGACAATAAGGTCCTCTCCTGCGCCGATGCCGTGGCCAAGGCTATTCAGGCCCACATGCAAGCTGAAGGCTATGATATCGGGCTCGAAGCCACGGCGCCCGAGCGGGGCGCCTGCCCCGAGTGCGGCGGCATCGTCGAGCATGAAGGGGGCTGCGCCGTCTGCCACGTCTGCGGCTATTCAGAGTGCGCCTGACCGCGAACTGATATAACGGAAAAAGGCCCGCCTCAAGCGGGCCTTTTTTTTGAAAAGCCGCACGACGTCACCGGTTCTGCCGCTTCAGCTCCACCAGCGTCGCCCCCCATCCCCCTGCATCCTCCCCCGCCATACGGAACGATGCCACAATGTCGAGCCGCTCCAGGACGGCATGAACTGTCCGGCGCAGAGTTCCCGTCCCCTTGCCGTGGATAATCCTGACAGAGTAAATGGACCGTTCGCGGCAAGCCGCCAGGTAATCGGGGATGAGATCCTTCACCTCGCCGGGCCGGAAAGCATGGAGGTCAAGAATACCGTCAATGGGGAGTTCTACGGGCGTGTCTTCAATCATGGAAACCGTCTCCTCCGGACTCGCAACCAGGATACATCCATCGTCAAGAGTATTCTCCCATTGGCGGAAAAACTCTATTGATTTATTGCTCCCCTATGGTAATCCAGAAGGGAATCGTAAAACGCAAGTTTCATTTTCCCTGAAAGGACCGCCATGACTGCCGACATCACCACCATGCTCTGGGACACCGATCCCCTCTACCGGTCACCGGATGCGCCGGAACTCGAAGCCGATCTCGCCCAGGGGGCCTCGGAGGCAAAAGCGTTCCGGGACCTTTATCTGGGCAAGGTTTCAACCCTGGACGCAGCAGGGCTCCGGGATGCGTTCCGGCGCTACGAAGCCCTCTCGGAACTCCTGGTAAAGCCCCAGCTCTACGCCCATCTTCTCTTTGCCGCCGACTCCGATAGCGACGCGAACAAGATGCTCTCCCAGAGGACCGCCGAATTCGGCAACCTCATGGGACGCGAACTTCTCTTCTTCGACCTGGAGATCATGGGCATCCCCGATGAACGCTTCGCGGAGATTGCCGCCGACGAATGTCTTGCCGGGTATCGCCACTATCTGCAGATTGTCCGTAAGTTCCGGCCGCACACCCTCACCGAACGGGAAGAGCAGCTCCTGAAGCTGAAGAACCTCACCGGAGCCGAGGCCTTTTCACGCCTTTTCGACGAGCTTTCGGCCTCATTCCGCTTCAGGATGGAGCTTGACGGAGAGGAACGGGAATTTACCGGCGAGGAACTGCTCGGGCTACTCCACCACCCGGACGCGTCGGTGCGGGAACGGGCCTTCGCCACCTTCCTGAAGCGCCACGAGGAGGAGGCAATCGCCCTGGGCGCCATCTTCAACACCGTCGCCCTGGACCACGGGCAGGAGCTGGAGCTGCGCAGCTACCGCCACCCCATGGAGCCCACCAACCTGGGGAACGAGATACCCGAAGAGGTGGTGAACCGGCTCATGGAGGTCTCGGAGGCCAACTACGGCCTTGCCCGCGACTACTTCCGGCTCAAGGCGCGGCTCATGGGTCTGCCGAAGCTGAAGAACACCGACATCTACGCCCCGGTCGGCGAGACGGACCGCCATTACACCTTTGACGAGGCCCGGGATCTGGTCCTCGATGCCTACGGCGCCTTCCAGCCCCGCTTCCGGGACATCTGCGCCGCCTTTTTCGCCGAGCGGCGGATCGACGTGCTGCCGCGCCCCGGCAAGAGCGGCGGCGCCTTCTGCATGGGGATGACGCCGAACCTTTCCCCCTATGTGCTCCTCAACTACACCGGCAACCTGCGGGACGTGGCCACCATCGCCCACGAACTGGGGCATGGCCTCCACTTTGTGCTGGCCCAGAAGCAGACCATGGTCAACTACCACGCGCCGCTCCCCCTGGCGGAAACGGCGTCGGTATTCGGCGAGATGCTCCTGACCCGCTCGCTGCTCGCAAAGGAGAGCGACCCCTCGGTGAAAATCGCGCTGCTATGCGCCAAGATCGAGGACATCATCGCCACCACCTTCCGGCAGAACGTTCTCACCCGCTTCGAGGAGCGGATGCACAACGAGCGGAAGGAGGGGCTCCTCACCGCAACGCGGCTCTGCGACCTCTGGTGGGAGGAGAACGGCAAACTTTACGGCGACGCCGTGGATATGATCGAGCCCTACCGCTGGGGGTGGAGCTACATCTCCCACTTCATCCACGCCCGCTTTTACTGCTACTCCTACACCTTCGCGGAGCTACTGGTCCTCTCCCTCTACGGGAAATACCTGGAGGAAGGCGACGCGTTCATCCCCACCTACGTGGGCATCCTGGAAAGCGGCGGCTCATTGTCGCCGGCGGACACGGTTAAACCGGCGGGAATCGACCTGGCCGATCCCCACTTCTGGCAGAAGGGGTACGATTTTCTGGCAGAACTGATCGAGGAACTGAAAGGGCTGGTGGGGGAACGGTAGGGGCGAATCTTGTATTCGCCCTTCGTGGGAAACTGGCGATCACAAGGATCGCCCCTACAATAAAAAAGCCGCCGGGATTCGCTCCCGACGGCCTTTTTTCATTGGTGTACGCGCCCTCTCAGTACCGGTAATGGCTGGTCTTGTAGGGGCCCTCTTTCGGCACGCCGATGTAGGCGGCCTGCTCGTCGGTGAGCTCCGTGAGCATGGCGCTCAGGGTCTTGAGCTGCAGGCGGGCCACCTTCTCGTCCAGTTCCTTGGGGAGCATGTAGACGCCGACCGGGTACTTGCCGGGGTTGCAGAAGAGCTCCATCTGGGCCAGGGTCTGGTTGGCGAAGGAAGAGCTCATGACGTAGGAGGGATGTCCCGTGGCGCATCCCAGGTTCACGAGCCGCCCCTCGGCCAGGAGGATGATCCGCTTGCCGTCGGGGAAGATGATGTGGTCCACCTGGGGCTTGATGTTCTCCCACTGGTACTGCTTCAGGGCTGCCACCTCGATCTCGTTGTCGAAGTGGCCGATGTTGCAGACGATGGCGTTGTGCTTCATGGCCTTCATGTGGTC
>MTLE01004377.1_pt1 | contig 18113 bp, 13 predicted proteins | sample 1982461 | NCBI WGS metagenome assembly MTLE01 (sample SAMN05712605, study PRJNA340218) | biofilm metagenome | isolation source: sample SPL anode biofilm adapted to -200 mV | place: USA | collected 2012-02-03
ATCCGCCATTAAAACCTCAATTACCTCTTTTTTATCCCCTTTCCCCGCGGGATAAAGATAACGGGTATTATCTCCCTTTCCGGACATTAAAACAAGGAAATCCTTATATCTTGCGCATCTTGAGAGGAACGCCTCCTCCCATATAAATAAGCTTGTAAAACAATATTCTGCTCCTCTGTAATCAGCATAGCGGAGCAATTCTTCAATCCATTTTTTGTCATTGACAGTCAACTGCCTGAAATCAATCATATAATACGTTTATTCGGAAAGCCAGCCTTGGATAATCTCTATAGCTTTATTTTCAAGACTATCAGGCATATTGCTTATTCTAGCCCTATGGCTTCCCCCTGGTTGCACCAATACAACAACGTTATCATTTTTTGGTTCATCGACTTTTACAGAACTCCAAGGATCAAACTCACCGTAAATAAACAGCATCTTCTTATCTGTGGTTGCTACGAATTTTTTCAGCTTCTTGTAGAGAGATTTGTCAAACTTAAACTCTGAGCCCTCGGGCAAAAACAATTTTGTTAAATAACCCTTGGTGTTTTTTATTGTCAACAAACCTTTAAAAGGCTTGGTATCATAGCCATAGTAGCCGAGCTCCCTGGCTGCCTGCACAAAGAAAGAGGCTGTGGTGCTGTTATTCACAAAATAATCGGGAGAACACATTCTTATCAAATACTTGAATAACTGGTCATCAGAGGCATCTTTTCCCGGTATTCCACTTACAGGACTTCCCCATTGCCAGAAAGAGAATGAGAATTCGAGAACGGTATAGTCATAGATATTCTCCAGAGGTAGATTGAATGTATATTTATTTGCCATGCACAATGAATCGAACTTTGGCTGAAGTGTCGCTCTTTTTTGAAGAATCCTTTTCTGGAAATCAAGTATGGTATCCCTCTGCTCCTTTGTCCCGGCAAAATTGCTGATGAAAGGCTCATGACGTCCATCCTCACGGCTTTTGCAAAGCGGAGCAACATAAGGAACTGTAATATCTACATCTTCAGGAAAGAAAGCCCTGTATATCAATGCGGTCTGTCCGCCCTTGCTTATCCCGGTGGCAATCCATTTTCCCTTATATAGGGTTTTGAATAGTTCTGTAATCCTGTGAAGATCGTAGGCTGAATTCTCTGCGGTCAGGTATTTCCAGTCAAGAGGCGAAGGTGTTGACTCAAGAAAATAACGATGCTCTACGAAAATAAGATTTGCATCAAATGTTCTTGAGAGCTCCTCCCTGTAGCGAGGCATTGAAGCATAGCCTGCGCCATAGCCCTCAGTGACAATTACTGTTGGCCTGTCCATTCCCACATTCATCACAAAAACTCTTTGCTTGAACGTTCCGGCAGCAGGGTTCCTATGATCGAGGGGCTGTTCCACGAAAAGTACATACTTATCCTTGAACTCTTCTGATTTGAGTCGTTCAACCTTGCTGACACCCGGCAGAGATGAGATAGTCTCCTTTAATGTGTCGTTTGTATTCTGTCCATAGTTGAACTGCACATTGGTGCAGAGAAGGGATCCTGTAACAATAAACAGGATAGCTATTTGTCTTAATGTTGCTTTCATAAAGCAAAAGTAAAGAAAAAACCCTATTTTTGTCAAATTATCACGATATAAAAACGACGATGAACAATTTTGTCCAAGAACTTACCTGGCGGGGAATGATTCACAATATGATGCCGGGTACTGAAGAACAATTACAGAAAGAACTTACCTCTGCATACGTTGGAATTGATCCAACAGCAGATTCACTACATATTGGTCACCTGGTAAGTATTATGATGCTCCGCCATCTTCAGTCATGCGGACATAAACCAATTGCACTTGTCGGAGGTGCAACCGGCATGATTGGAGATCCTTCTATGAAATCCGCAGAGAGAAACCTTCTGGATGAAGAGACTTTGAGACACAATCAGAATGCCATAAAAAAACAGCTTTCAAGATTTCTCGACTTTGACTCCGATGCACCTAATGCAGCAATTCTTGTAAACAACTACGACTGGATGAAGGATTACACATTCCTCCATTTCATAAGGGATATCGGCAAGCACATCACTGTAAACTATATGATGAGCAAGGATTCTGTCAAGAAAAGAATCACCGGGGATGAACGCGAAGGAATGTCCTTTACAGAATTCACATACCAGTTGGTTCAGGGGTACGACTACCTCTACCTCTATCAGCATCACGGCTGCAAGCTTCAGATGGGCGGCAGCGATCAATGGGGCAACATCACAACCGGTACAGAACTTATCAGAAGAAAAGAGGGAGGAGATGCCTTTGCACTTACCTGCCCGCTGATTACAAAGGCTGACGGCGGAAAATTCGGAAAGACAGAAAAGGGAAATATCTGGTTAGATGCAAAATACACCTCTCCATACACATTCTACCAGTTTTGGCTAAATGTCAGCGATGAGGACGCACAGAAATATATAAAGATCTTCACCATGCTGCCAAAGGATGAGATTGAAACTGCGATTGCCGGACACCTTGAGGCTCCTCATATAAGGGAGTTGCAGAAGCTTCTTGCAAAAGAGGTAACTGTTATGGTACATGGAGTTGAAGAGTATGAAAAGGCTGTCGATGCGTCACAGATACTCTTCGGACAATCTACTTCCGAAAAGCTCAAAGCTATTGACGAACAGACATTCCTCTCAGTTTTTGATGGTGTACCTCAATTTGAGATCTCCAGAGAAGACCTTCCTGAAAACACCACCGACCTTCTTTCAGTAAAATGTTCTATATTCCCTTCAAAGGGAGAGTGCAGGAAAATGATTGCTGCAGGCGGAGTTGCGATAAATAAGGAGAAGTGTCTCTCTGCAGAAGCTCCTGTAACAGAGAGTGACCTGCTCAACAATAAATATATCCTCGTTCAGAAGGGTAAGAAAAACTACTTTATAATTAAACTGCTATAACCATGGAAGGAGAGAGTACACGACAACAGAAAGTTGGAAAGCAGATTCAGAGAGATTTGGCTGAAATAATCCAAGGTAAGGGAATGGCATCGTTTGGCGGGGCAATGGTTACCGTGACTACCGTCAAGGTAAGCCCGGACCTGGCTTTGGCAAAAGTATACCTCAGCATTTTTCCTTCGGCTAAAGCCCAGGATACATTGAAGCTTGTAAATGCTGCCTCAAGATACATCCGCGGCGAGCTTGGAAAGAGGATCTCGAAGCAGTTGAGGATTGTTCCCGAACTGCTTTATTATGTAGATGACTCTCTAGATTATGTTGAGAGAATTGACGAGCTCCTGAAGAAATAAATAAAAGATAGTTGAATCTTCCGTTTTTCATAGCCGGGCGCTACCTTTTTGCAAAAAAGTCGCATAACGTTATCAATATAATCTCTCTCATAAGTGCTGCAGGGATTATGTTGGGGACGATGGCCCTCATTGTCATACTATCTGTATACAATGGGTTTGACGGGCTTATAAGATCTCTTTACAGCACCCACGAGTGTGATCTTCTGATTGTTCCCGCAAAGGAGAAAAGCTTCATCCCCCACTCTGCCGGTTTTAACCAGATCAGGAGTTCTGGTAACGTGGCCAGTTTCTGTGAGGTCGTCGAGGAGAATGTATTTGTGAAGTATGGCGAAGAGGAGTCTGTCGCCACTATTAAGGGGATTGATTCAGTACTGATGAATATCTCTACCTTGGGCAAGTATCTTGTGGAGGGAGAGTTTTCCCTCTATCACGGAGAGGTTGCGCAGGCAGTAATCGGAAGTGGAATAGCGCAGAAACTCGGGTTGAGGGTTCACTTTGTGAGTGGATTAGACCTATACTTCCCGTCAAGATTCAGACCTGTCTCCTTTATTAATCCGATGGCCTCTCTTAATATTGAGACGGTGTTCCCGGCCGGCATATTTTCTTTGGAAAAGGGTTATGATGAGCGCTATATCTATATTCCAATAGATGTGGCAAGAAATCTCACCGAATATTATGACGGTGAGGTGACATCGGTTGAATTATATCTGAAAGAAGGAGTCAATACAGATAAGCTGCAAAAAGAGTTCACAGCACTGCTGGGAAAAGATTACACGATAAAGAACAGATATGAGCAGAACGAGACTCTCTATAAGATGATGGGATCTGAAAAACTCTCGATATATCTCATACTTCTTTTTGTAATTATCATAATCTCCTGCAATCTGTTTGGCTCACTCTCGATGCTTATAATGGAAAAGAAAGAGGATGCAGAGATATTGAAAAATCTTGGAGCTAAGGATAGTGATATCAAGAATATCTTCCTTCTCGAAGGGTGGATGATCTCATTCCTGGGTATTATTGCCGGAGTTATTATCGGTATGGTAATATGTTTCTTACAGCAGAAATTCGGTTTCGTCAGGATGCCGGGAAATTTTGTTATAGATGCCTATCCTGTTGTCATTAAATGGAAAGATGTAATAATGACAATTGTCGGAGTGGGGATTATAGGATTTTTCGCTGCACGGCTTCCACTTCTTTTTTTAAAAAAAATGAAAAATTTTGATTTTTAATGCAACATAACAGCCTGCTAATGCATCTTATTAGTGTAGGTTTAGGTTTTAGTACACTAGTAAGGGCTGATTTCTGTAGCAGGGAGTCGCCCTTCGATTTTATATTGATGGGTTATTTCAGTCCCTGAAGAGACCATATAGGGCAGAACCGCTGCCTGACATTGAGGCGTAAACTGCTCCCTTTTTGTAGAATTCCTGTTTTTTCGCAGCCAGAATAGGATGCTTTTTAAAGATGTGTCCCTCAAAATCATTTTTGACAACGCTCTTCCACTCATCAATCGGTCTGTTAAGTGTCTCCTTAAGCGTTTCCGGGCCCTTTTGCGGGCTTACACCGGCATAAGCCTCTGCTGTTGACACAAAGATATCCGGGACCTCGACTTTTACTGAAATTCCGGCCAATTCAGGTATTGTCATCGGGGTTAAAATCTCTCCCTTTCCTTCACCGTACATACCCTCTCCCTTTTTTGCATCCAGGTAGGAAGCGTGAATAAAAAACGGGCAATCGCTGCCTAATAAGGATGCGTATGCACAAAGTCTCTCCTTGTCAATTTCAAGATTAAAGAGTCTGTTGAGAGCAATCAGCATATTTGACGCATCTGATGATCCTCCGCCAAGCCCCGCCCCTGAAGGTATTCTTTTAAGCAGATGTATCTCTACAGGAGGCAGGTTAAAATCCTTTTTAATTAGATTGTAAGCCTTGAAGCACAGGTTGTCTTCCATCTTACAGTCCAGCTCGTTGCCATAAACTGAGAGTGTTGTCTCCTCTGCCTCTACTACTTCAAGTATATCTGTCATCCCTACTGGAAAGAAAAAAGTCTCAAGGTCATGGTAACCGTCAGGACGTTTACCAATAACCTTAAGACCGATATTTATCTTTGCACAGGGATAAACAATCATTATCCGCACTTTGAAAATCCGCAGTTCATGCAACTGAGACATCCCTCTTGGTATACAAGCTCTGAAGATCCGCACTTATCGCACTTCTTGCCTGTATCATCCTTTGTTCCGTCAGGAATATATCTCTTCAGTGTCCTCTCAACACCATTCTTCCAAGTGTTGATAGCCTCACTGTCCAGTTGCAGCCCGTTAACGAGGTTTACAATATCTACTATCGGCATCCCGTTCCTCAACACACCGGAAATAAGCTTTGCATAGTTCCAGTACTCTTTGTTGAACATATGGGAGATACCTCCGACAGTATTTCTGTATCCGTAACGGTCAATATACTGGAAATCGTAACGTGAATTTCCCGAATCGTCTTTCTCCTTGACGATGAAGCCCATTGTTACAGACTTCGGAATGTTTCTGGTATCCTCATCCAAAAGACCGGTAAATATCTCATAAGGGACTCCATTCATGAGTCCGACAAGTGCAATCCACTGTTCAGGACCATTTTTAAATCTAATTACCTCTGCATCAAGAGCCTTTGGTCTCTCAACTCTCCTTACTGCAGGCTTGGCGTCTTTCTCCTTTGTTGAGACAAGTACACCGGCTCTAGAACCGTCCCTGTATACAGTAACACCCTTGCAACCATACTCCCATGCAGTCTTATATACATCTGCCACCAACTCCTCAGTTGCAGAGTTAGGAAGATTCACGGTAACGCTTATAGAGTGGTCTACCCATTTCTGCATGCGTCCCTGCATCTTAACCTTGGCAAGCCAATCTATATCATTGGAGGTTGCCTTGTAATAAGGTGATTTTGCAACTAATGCATCAATCTGCGGGCCATTCATGGCTAACACCTTAGCCTTGTCATAACCGTTTATCTCGCACCATGTCATGAACTTGTGGTGGAATACATAATACTCTTCCCAAACATCACCCACCTCATCCTTAAATGTAACCACGACATTCTTGTCGTTAGGGTTGACTTTCCTCCTTCTCTTGTATACAGGCAGGAAAACCGGCTCGATACCCGATGTGGTCTGGGTCATCAGTGAAGTTGTTCCGGTAGGGGCTATCGTCAACATAGATATGTTTCTTCTTCCGTATCTTACGATAAGATCGTACAGCTCCTCATCTTCTCTCTTAATCCTTTGGATCATAGGGTTGTTTTCCTCTCTCTTAGAATCAAAGATAGTGAAGGCTCCCCTCTCTTGCGCCATGATGTTTGATGACCTGTAAGCCTCGACTGAAAGAGTTTTCTGAATCTCAACGGCTAAGTCGATTGCCTTATCAGTACCATAAACTAGTCCCAAAGCTGCAAGCATATCACCCTCAGCAGTAATGCCAAGCCCGGTACGTCTTCCGCCCAGTGTCTTGTTCTGAATTTTCCTCCAGAGATTAAGCTCTGCTTCCTTTACCTCCTGCTCCTCAGGATCAGCGTCTATCTTTGCGATTATCTGATCTATCTTCTCCATTTCAAGGTCGATAAGGTCATCGTTGAGCCTCATGCCTTTTTTAACATGGTCCTTGAAAAGCTCTTTGTTGAACTTTGCCTCCGGAGTGAACGGATTATCAACATAAGAGTAGAGATTAATGGCAATTAGACGACATGAATCGTACGGACAGAGAGGAATCTCGCCGCAAGGGTTTGTGCTGACAGTCCTGTAGCCCAGGTCTGAATAACAATCCGGTAATGATTCGCGTATAATGGTGTCCCAGAAAAGAACACCCGGCTCTGCCGATTTCCAAGCGTTGTGGACGATCTTTTTCCACAATGTTGCCGCGTCAATCTCCTTGACGACCTTTGGGTTATCCGAATCGATCGGGTATTGCTGGCTATAGGTTTTACCCTGTAACGCCGCCCGCATGAATTCGTCGTCGATTTTGACCGAGACATTTGCCCCGGTTACTTTCCCCTGTTCAAGTTTCGCATCGATAAAATGCTCTGAATCCGGGTGTTTAATTGAGATGCTAAGCATAAGAGCTCCCCTTCTTCCATCCTGCGCCACCTCTCTTGTTGAGTTTGAGTATCGTTCCATAAAAGGAACAACTCCTGTAGACGTAAGTGCGCTGTTAAGTACAGGACTTCCTGCAGGTCTTATGTGTGAAAGGTCATGGCCCACGCCGCCCCTTCTTTTCATAAGCTGCACCTGCTCCTCATCAATACGCATGATTCCTCCATACGAGTCTGCAGGTTTGTTGTGTCCTATTACAAAACAGTTTGACAATGAGGCAATCTGGTGATTATTACCGATTCCCGTCATTGGCCCCCCTTGCGGAATAATATATTTAAACTCCCTGAGGAGTTCGAATATTTCCTGTGCTGTCATTGGGTTTGGGTACTTCTCTTCTATCCTCGCAAACTCATTAGCCAACCTCCAGTGCATGTCTTCGGGAGATTTCTCATACAAATTGCCGAAAGAATCTTTCATGGCATATTTGTTAATCCAGACAGATGCAGCAAGCTCGTCCCCCTTGAAATACTCAAGGCTGGCAGCCATGGCCTCTTCGTAGGTATAAGTCTTCATAAGTTTGTAATAATTAAAATGATAGAAAAAGTCGAGAGATTACTCTTCCGACTGTTACAAAAATATAGTAAAATGATGGAGAAACTGAGTGAATGTGTTAAATCTTATCAACACTTAATCAACAGAAGGGGCTTTTTCCCATGTCTGATTCCTGCCTAGAAGACCGGACTTATCAAGTGACCCTCTGACTTTTAGCTTACTACCTCCCTTATCTAGAGAGATTATACAACTATATATCTTACCATTTGCGGGATCAAGGATCGTTCCTCCCGAGAGCTTGCCTCCACCGGGTCTCAGATTTTTAATAAAAATCATTCCGGCTATCGGTTTTCCTCTCTCGGCACCTGTGCAATTTACGCACTTGCGGGCAGGATCTCCTGTAAGCAGTTTTTCTATGACACCCTCAAATGTTCCGTTTGTGGCCCTGTATATTTTAACAAGTGACTTCTTGTTACCATCTTCATCTATAGTGTACCACATGCCGACAATCTTGTCGGTCTGGGCATAGATTGTCTTGCCTGCGAATAAAAACAGCAGCACAATGATAAGTTTGGAAAATTTCATATCTGTAGGTTTTAGTGGTTAACAACAATTCATACTGCAATTGGTACACTGACCGAATTCTCCTCTGAGCCTTGACTCTACAAGCTCCTGAAGTCTTATGCGGAGTGTCTCGTTATTGATCTTCTCAAGCACATCGTAAACAAAAGCCAGCTGCTGAAGCAATTTTGCCTCTTGCATTCCTATTCCTCTCGAGCGCATATAAAACAGAGCCAGCTCATCCAGTCTTCCGCTTGTTGCCCCATGCGAACATTTGACATCATCTGCATAGATTTCCAGCTGAGGCTGGGCATAAACCTTTGCCTTTCTCGAAAGCAAAAGATTGTGGTTTGCCTGGTATGCCTCTGTTTTCTGTGCATCTTTGGCAACTTTTATCAAACCGCTGAAAACAGCTTTTGACTCGTCATCGAGGATTCCTTTGAAAAGCTGGGAACTATGGCAATGAGGAACAAGGTGCGTCATATTTACCGATGTGGCAATCTCCTGTTTCCCGTCAACAAGATATAATCCGTTTAATTCACATACAGCTCCCTCACCCTCGAGTGTAGCACTCACTGCATTTTCCAGCTTTGCTCCGTGAAGTGAGATTATATTCATTCTCAGATACGAATCCTTTGACTGTTTTATGTTGAAGTTCATCTTGTGCGAGGATCCGTTATGCTCATTCTGCATTACGACAATATTTGCACGGCTTCCCTCTGAAAGATCTATGTTAATATCTGACTCAGTACGGAACTCATCCATCGATAATGTATGAGTACAAAGAAGAATGGAAGATTCCGAACCCTGACCGAATGAGAAGGTGTTGGAAAACCGCAGGTCATCTACATCGTTAGAGTCTCTTACACTGATAATCTGGAGAGTATCTGCAACAGTAGCTTTGGGATATACAGACACACTGAATCCGGTTTCATCTTTTGCTTTCAGCTCAAGTTTCTCTTCAACCTTGAGATTTTCGCGCAGACAGCCGTTCAGCAAGTATGCCTGATTTGTCCCGGGCAGTGGCACCCTGCATCGGAATACATCCGGTATTTCAGGATTATATTTATACTGCAGTGACATAATCTAACTATTTATTAACCAATCATATCCCCTAGTCTCAACCTCCATCGCGAGCTCCTTGCCGGCAGTCTTGATAATCCTTCCGTCATACAAAACGTGTACAATGTCCGGCACTATATAATCCAGCAACCTCTGGTAGTGTGTGATGACGATAAAGGCATTGTCCGGTGTCTTAAGCTTATTGACACCTGATGCAACTATTCTGAGGGCATCAACATCCAGCCCGCTGTCTGTCTCATCCAGGATTGCAAGTTTCGGATCCAGCATTGCCATCTGGAAAATCTCATTTCTTTTCTTCTCTCCTCCGGAGAAACCCACATTCACACCCCTGCTTGAGAAAGAGCTGTCCATCTCCACAACCGCCATCTTCTCTCTCATCATCTTTAGAAACTCTGCTGCTGTGAGCGGCGGAAGATTCTCGAATTTCCTCTTCTCATTGATAGCTGTCTTCATGAAATTTACATTGCTTACTCCTGGAATTTCAACAGGATATTGGAATCCCAGAAATATTCCCTTATGAGCTCTCTCTTCAGGAGCAAGTTCAAGAAGGTTTTCACCCTGGTATCTAACCTCTCCGGCTGTTACATTAAAATGATCTCTTCCCGCAAGAACTGCAGAGAGTGTGCTTTTTCCAGATCCGTTAGGCCCCATGATGGCGTGAACCTCACCGGCCTTTACAGAGAAATCAATCCCCTTTAAAATCTCCTTGCCCTCGACTGAAGCACGCAAGCCTTTAATTTCTAACATATTATTTAATATTTGCTTTTTTAATTATTACTTTTCCACTCCCTTCTCCACATTGAAAATCCGAAGAAGGCCAGCACAAGATAACCGGCACTCACAAGAGGCATGAATACCAATCCGGCTAGAATATAGAGCGTTATATTTGTTGTATTTACAAGGAACCACGCTCCCCAGCACTCGAGTCGTTTCTGGGCAGAAAGATATTGCGCTGTGAGAATTGTAACTGTAATTACTGCATCAAGATATGGTGTCCTGGCTTCGCTGAAAACAGAGGGCCAGATGTTGTCCAGGTATGTGAGAGCTGTTCCCCATATTGCCCCGATCACAACTATCTGCGCCAGGAAATAGGCTCTCTTTTGGTTTGACATAACAGAAATCTTCAGTTGGTGCTTCTCGTTCTGCTCTCCTGTACGCGGATGGGTCCACCTGTAATGTCCGTAAAAGTTTATTGCAAATGAGACCGGCTGAACCAACATGCTGGAATAGAGCCCCTTTTGGTAAAAAAGGATGAACAGCAAAATATTGTATGCATAGCCGACCCAGAAGTTTGCCACTTTGGCACGTGTTGCCAGATAGACACAGGTAAGACCAGCTACCACGGATATCAGCTCTATCAGGCTGACTCCCTGGCCTCCGATTGAAAACAGTATGTTATTTATGCTGAAAAGTTCCATCTTCTATATTTCAGATTTAACCGACGCTTCCCTCAAGTGTAACCTGCAAAAGTTTCTGAGCCTCTACGGCAAATTCCATAGGAAGCTGATTAAGAACCTCTTTTGCGTAACCATTTACTATAAGCCCCACAGCATCTTCCATGCCTATTCCTCTCTGCTGGCAATAGAAGAGCTGGTCATCACTTATCTTGGAGGTTGTAGCCTCATGTTCCAGGATTGCTGTCTCATTCTCGTTCTCAATATAAGGGAATGTATGAGCACCGCATTTGTCGCCAAGAAGCAAAGAGTCACACTGTGTGAAGTTTCTTGCACCTTCGGCGTTAGGGAGTACTTTTACCAATCCTCTGTAGCTGTTTTCACTTACGCCTGCGGATATTCCCTTGCTCACAATCCTGCTCTTCGTGTTCTTTCCTATATGAATCATCTTTGTACCGGTATCGGCCTGTTGATGATGGTTTGTAACTGCAACTGAGTAGAATTCAGACATAGAGTTGTCGCCTCTTAGTATAGTACTCGGATATTTCCAGGTTATTGCAGAGCCTGTCTCCACCTGGGCCCAGAATAGCTTACTGTTCTCCCCTTTGCAGATACCGCGCTTTGTAACAAAGTTGTATATACCGCCCCTGCCTTGTGAGTCGCCCGGATACCAGTTCTGAACGGTTGAATATTTCACCTCAGCATCTTTCATTACAACTATCTCAACTATAGCCGCATGAAGTTGAGTTTCTTCCCTGATAGGTGCAGTACAGCCCTCCAGGTAACTTACATAAGAGCCCTCTTCGGCGACTATGAGAGTCCTTTCAAACTGGCCTGTGCCTTTTGCATTAATCCTGAAATAGCTCGAAAGCTCCATCGGGCATCTCACCCCTTTTGGAATATAGCAGAAAGACCCGTCGCTGAAGACTGCAGAGTTCAAGGCTGCAAAATAGTTATCGCCATATGGCACAACAGATGCCATGTACTTCTTTATAAGATCGGGATAGTCCCGCACAGCTTCTGAAAAAGAACAGAATATAATGCCTTTCTCCGCCAGAGACTCGCGGAAAGTAGTCTTAACCGAAACTGAATCAAATACAGCATCGACTGCTACTCCTGCAAGCACATTTCTCTCATCCAGCGGAATTCCGAGTTTATCGAATGTTGCCTGTAATTCAGGATCAATCTCTGTGCTCGCCTCCTTTTGCTTTGGAGCGGCAAAATAGATAATATCTTGATAATCAATTTCCGGAATTTTTAGATGGGGCCAGGTCGGCATCTTCATTGTCAACCATTTGCTGTAAGCCTTGAGTCTGAACTCAAGCAACCACTCAGGCTCATTCTTCTTTTTGGAGATATTTTTAATAATCTCCTCGTTAAGCCCCTTCGGGAAGTATTCCTGATCGAGAACCGTCTCGAAACCATGTTCATAATCGGCCTCGGTTACCTTCTGAATTATATCATTTTCGCTCATCGTGGTGCAAAGTTATATCTTTTTAAGCTATTTTTGCGTACAAATTAAATACCATGACTAAAGCAAACGACAGCACTCCAAAAAGAACCCCGATAGAAGAAATTGGCAAGGTTGGGCTCATAGACCGCCTTCTAACTACTGTCGGCACTTCACTCTCCGATACTGTCAGCTTCGGTGAGGAAGCCGGGCACCACTGGATCTCTTCCCAAAAACTTCTTTTGGAGGGAATTGATTTTGATCTTATATACACACCCTTGAAACACCTTGGCTACAAGGCAGTTTTGAGTGTGCTTGGACCAATCGTTGCCCATAATTTCACCCCTTTCGCTCTTTCTCTAAACATCGGCCTCTCCAAAAGATTCTGCGTAGAGGATGTTGAAGAGCTCTGGAGTGGAGTTTCCGCCGCTTTGCAAGAAAACAAGATTACAAATATATCCCTGGATTTGTCCTCGTCCCTCACAGGGCTTACCATTAGCTTATCATCCCAAGGAAAACAAAAAACAGAGGTGTTTGTTCAAACATCAAAACCACAATCAGGAGAGCTTTTGTGCATAACCGGAAATGTCGGTGCCGCATTTATGGGGCTGCAACTTCTGGAGAGAGAAAAGATGCTTTTCAACAACAATCCTTCAGTACAGCCGCAATTAGAGGGTTATAAGTTCATACTTCAATCCTATCTCAGCCCTCAGCTTAACACATCTGTAAGCGAATCCTTCGCAAATAATGAAATTCTGCCATCAGACGGAGTTTTCATCACAAACGGCCTTGCTGATGCAGTGAAATATATCTGCAAAAAGAACAATCTTGGCGCAAAGATCTTTCTGGATAAAATTCCTATTGCCTCCCAGACATTTGAAATGGCTGAAGAGCTGCATATGGATGCAATAACATCCGCACTGAACGGAGGTGATGATTTTCAGATCCTTTATACCGTCCCGTTGTCAAAATATGAGACAATCAAAAGAGAATTGCCGCAACTTGATGTGATCGGACACCTGACATCTGATAGTGGCTATGCTTGTCTGGTCACTCCTGACGGAGCTGAAATAGAGTTAAAAGCTCAGGGTTGGAGTGAACGAGCAGCCGATTGAAACTGAGTTGAGATAGTTCAACATCTCCTGATCCAGAGAAACCTTAAACTTTGTAGAGATAAACTCCACGCTCAATTTGTTTGTATAGTCAAGCACGTTGATTGTCAAGAGAGCCGTCCCCGGATTCTCCTTTAACCTTTTGACAAGATTTCTCCTGACATCTGATGTTAGAGATGTTAGAGGGAGATCCAGTGTCACCTGCTTTATAAAGTCCTCCTTGGTGTTGGCCAGATGCCTCATTCCCTTGATTTTCAGCTCATACTCCTTAGGTGCCTCCTGTTTATTTGCCCCAAAAGAGAACCTCGGCAATATCGCACACTTGATCAGTAACGGAAGATTAGGCTGCATATACTGCATATAATTCTCATAATCCTTAGAGAATAAGGTGAAGCTGAAAGTTCCGCCGTAATCCTCTATCGTAAAGTTGGCATAAGGCTTAGATCCCACCTTTGTGTATGAGATCTTGACATTTGTCATGATTCCTGCAATGATAACCTCCTTGCCCTGTATTGCACTCTCTTTCGGTGCCCTGTCAAGCAGCTCCTTGATCTGTGAAAGGGTGTTTGTGGTGAAGTGGTCAACTTCAAAAGCAAACTGATCCAATGGGTGGGCTGAAAGGTACATACCGACCAGCTCCTTCTCGCGGTTGAGCAGGTCATATTTGTTAACCTCGACTGTCAGAGGCGGAATCTCGGGAGGGGTCAGTTTGATTGTCTCACTCTCTCCGAAAAGTGAATTCCCGCCATTCAGGACATCATACTGAAACTTGTTTGCATACTTGAGAAGCGCATCTAGAAATGTATCCTCCTTGAGAGTTGGCAACAGATATTGTGCTCTTTTTACCTCCTCGAAGCAATCCATTGCTCCGGCAAAAATAAGAGACTCGATAGTCTTTCTGTTTACCACCCCGATGTTGATCCTCTCTATGAAATCAAAAACGGATGAAAACGGTGAATCTCCCTCCTCCCTTGCTTTCACAATACTGTCAACCGCAGCAGAACCTACACCTTTTATGCCGGCCATACCAAAACGGATATCGCCTTTTTTGTTGACAGTAAAGTTGTTTGCACTTTCATTAACATCAGGACCTAGTACTTTAATACCCATTCTCTTGCACTCATCCATCAGCTTTGTAATCTCCTCAATGTTGTTGAGGTTCCTGCTCAGCGTGGCTGCCATATACTCTGCCGGGTAATTTGCCTTAAGATATGCTGTCTGATAACCTATCCAGGCATAGCAGGTAGAGTGAGACTTGTTAAATGCATAAGAGGCAAAGGCTGTCCAGTCTTTCCAGATTTTTTCAAGAATCTCCTCAGAGTGTCCCCTCTCAGACTCACCAGAAATAAACCTTGTAAAAAGTTCATCCATCAGCTTCTTGTCCTTCTTTCCCATCGCCTTTCTAAGCTTGTCGGCCTCACCTTTTGTAAAGCCCGCAAGTGCCTGTGAAAGAAGCATGACCTGCTCCTGATATACAGTAACTCCGTATGTTTCAGAGAGTATCTCCTCCATCTCCGGAAGATCGTATTCAATTTGCTTTCTGCCCTGTTTACGGTCAACAAAATCGGGGATATAATCCATAGGACCCGGTCTGTACAAGGCGTTCATGGCGATGAGGTCTTCCAGCTTTGTAGGCTTGAGCTCCCTCAACCACTTTCTCATACCGTCACTTTCAAACTGGAACGTTGCCACTGAGTCACCTCGGCTGAAAAGATCATAAGTAGTCTTGTCATCAAGAGGTATAGAGTTGATATCAAGGACAAAACCTCTGGATCTCCTTATATTCTCTATAGAGTCTTTAATAATTGACAAAGTTTTCAGGCCGAGGAAATCCATTTTGAGCATACCGACTTTCTCAATATGAGACCCTTCAAATTGAGAGACCCATATATCCTCGCCGCTCTCTTTATCTTTTGCCGTTGAAATCGGTATAAACTCCCTGAGGTCATCCCGTCCGATAATTACCGCACAGGCATGAACACCGACATTTCGTACGTTACCTTCAAGTTTTTTGGCATACTCCATAGTGTCCCTGACGAGAGGATCTTCAGATTTGAATGCCTCTGCAATCTCCGGCACATATTTTATACAGTTGTCAAGTGTAACATCAACCTTATCACCATTATCGCTATCACTGAACCTCATCGGCACAAGCTTGGCAAGCCGGTCCGACTCATTCAGCGGAAGCTTCTGAATCCTTGCAATGTCCCTGATTGCAGTCTTGGCACCCATGGTGCCGAATGTAATAACGTGGGATACATGGTCTTTCCCATATTTATCCTCTACATATCTGTACACCTTTGACCTTCCGTCATCATCGAAGTCAATGTCAATATCAGGCAGCGATATTCGGTCAGGATTCAGGAAGCGCTCAAACAGCAGCTTATACTTGATTGGATCAACGTCAGTAATTGTGAGACAATATGCAACAACTGAACCTGCGGCAGAACCTCTTCCCGGCCCTACCGAGACTCCCATATTCCTAGCGGCAGAGATGAAATCCTGTACAATCAGGAAGTAGTCAGGATACCCCATTCTCTTGATTGTACCAAGCTCGAAATCTATCCTCTCGGTTATCTCCGGTGTGAGATCGCCATAACGGCTAACCGCCCCTTTATAGGTCAGATCACGCAGATAGTCGTCAGAGCTCTCGTATTGTTCCGGAATCGGAAAGACCGGCAGGATAGGATCAGATTCTATTGTATATTTTTCAACCTTTTCAACAATCTCGAGAGTGTTCTCAAGCACTTGAGGCAAGTCGCCGAAAATGGCCTCCATCTCCGCCTGGGTTTTAAGGTACTCCTGCTTGGTGTACCTCATCCTTTTCGGATCATCTACGTCAGAATTTGTTGTAAGGCAGATAAGGCGGTCATGTGCATCTCCATCCTCCTTGTTGACAAAATGGACATCATTTGTTGCAATACATTTTATGTTATGCTTTTTGGCCAGTTTAACAATCTCCTCGTTGACAAACTGTTGTGTTATAAAAACTGTAGCGTTTGCCCCCGGAAGATCGGTCTCATGCCTTTGTAATTCAAGATAATAGTCTTCGCCAAAAAGATTCTTGTACCAAAGAATTGTCTCCTCAGCCTCCCTCAGATTCCACTCTATAATTGCCTGTGGAACCTCTCCGCCCAGGCATGCAGAGGAACAAATCAGATCTGAAGAGTATTTTTCGAGAAGCTCCCTGTCGATTTTTGGTTTATAGTAGAAACCCTCTATATATGCGTATGAGGCAAGCTTGATCAGGTTTTTATAGCCATTATAGTTTTTTGCCAGCAAGATAAGGTGGTAAGCACCCTGATCCTCCCTTCCTCTTTTATTAAAGCGCCCCTCTCTTGTCAGATAGAACTCACAGCCGACAATCGGCTTAACATCCGGGTGCTTTTTGGCTGTATCTAGAAACTCCTTGACTCCGAACATGTTCCCGTGATCGGTAATCGCAAGTGCAACCTGTTTATCTTCGGATGCTTTTTTAAAAAGGTTCTTTATGTTAGCTGCTCCGTCAAGAACAGAGTATTGAGTGTGAACGTGAAGGTGAACAAAAGGCATTAGAAAATGTGTTTTTCAAGTCGGATAAAGGTACAAAATTTAGGCTGACCCGAAGGACAGCCTAAACAAGAAATTTATTTTTATTCTCTCTTTTAGATTAAAGGTTGTCCTGTCATATCTTTCGGGGCAGGGATTCCCATCAGCTTAAGTATTGTCGGAGCGATATCTGCAAGTATACCGTCTTTCACGGATTTCACATTATCATCTACAACTATGAAAGGAACAGGATTTAGTGAGTGTGCTGTGTTTGGTGTTCCGTCAGGGTTAACTGCATAGTCTGCATTACCGTGATCTGCTGTTATGATGACTGAGTATCCATTCTCTCTTGCAACCTTTACAACCTCTGAGGCACATTCATCTACTGTCTTGACAGCCTTGCGAATAGCTTCGTAAACACCTGTATGACCTACCATGTCTCCGTTTGCAAAGTTGAGGATAATAAGGTCTTTATCTTGTTTTGCAAGCTCTGCAACAAGGGCTTCCTTGATCTCTGGGGCACTCATCTCCGGCTGAAGGTCATAAGTTGCAACCTTTGGTGAATTTATCAGAATCCTGCTCTCGTTTTCAAAAGTAGCCTCCCTTCCACCCGAGAAGAAGAATGTGACATGCGCATACTTTTCTGTTTCAGCTATTCTGAGTTGCTTCTTACCAGCGGCAGACACAACCTCACCGAGAGTGTTCTGTACGTTCTCCTTGTCATAGAGGATATGCATCCCTTTGAATTTATCGTCGTAAGGAGTCAGTGTGCAGTAGTAAAGAGGCATGGTCTTCATACCCTGCTCCGGCATATCTATCTGAGTAAGCACGCTTGTAATCTCCCGCGCACGGTCATTACGGAAGTTGAAGAAGATAACCGCATCACCCTCTTTGAGAAGACCTACCGGCTTTCCGTCATCTCCTACGGCCACCATTGGTTTTACAAACTCATCGGTCACACCATTGTCGTAACTCTTCTGCATTGCATCAACCCCACAGGTGAATGGTTCTCCCTTACCCTCAGTCAGGAGGTCGTAAGCGAGTTTAACCCTTTCCCATCTTTTATCACGGTCCATTGCATAGTAACGAC
>MTLE01003326.1_pt1 | contig 18104 bp, 19 predicted proteins | sample 1982461 | NCBI WGS metagenome assembly MTLE01 (sample SAMN05712605, study PRJNA340218) | biofilm metagenome | isolation source: sample SPL anode biofilm adapted to -200 mV | place: USA | collected 2012-02-03
GTTAAATAGTTAATTGGTTGAATATTTTACAGGTTAATTTGTAAATTTGTCGGAGGGTTCTAAAAATTAGTTTATTTTAAATCAGTATTTTATGATAAATAATTTTGAGGAATTAGATGTTTGGAAAGAATGTAGAAATCTCAGAATTCAGGTATCTTCAATTTTAAAGACTTTCCCTCAGGAAGAAAAGTATAGAATTACTGATCAGTTAATACGGGCAAGCAGATCAATCACTGCCAATATTGCTGAAGGGCATGGTCGTTATCATTTTCAGGAGAATATTCAATTTTGCCGACAGGCTCGTGGTTCTCTTACAGAAACTCTGGACCATATGATCTGTGCATTAGATGAAAATTTTATTTCAGCCGAACAATTGTATGAGTTTAGAATTCAATACAATTCTTGTCTTAGGTTACTTAATGGTTATATTGCATATTTAAAAAAGATGAAAGTCAATGAATCAATAAAATAATTTACCTGTAAATTTTGAACAGAGGTTTATTGTTTCCATTTTATCCAATCACCAAATTCCCCAATCAACCAATTAACCAATTAACCAATCAACTAATCCACAAATCAACCAATAATGAACATCGAATATTTCATAGCAAAACGTATCCATTTTCAGCAGGGCAGGAAGAATGTTTCCCGTCCTGCCGTTCGTATTGCCACTATCGGTATTGCGCTCGGACTGGCTGTGATGTTGATTTCGGTTGCTGTGGTGATTGGATTTAAAAATGAAATCAGGAACAAAACCATCGGTTTTGGCGGTCATATTCAGGTTACTAACTTCGATAATAACAATACCTACGAAATGAATCCTATCAAGGCAGACAGTGCTTTGATAAAGAGAATTTCTGCAATTGAAGGAGTGAAACACGTACAACGCTTTGCTACAAAGCCCGGAATTATCAAAACCAAAACTGAATTTCAGGGGATTGTAATTAAAGGTGTTGATTCCGGTTTCGACTGGGATTTTTTCAAGAAAAATCTGGTCGAAGGAAGGATTTTGGATGTGTCGGGAAAAACTCCGAAAAATGAAGTTGTTATTTCAAAATATCTGGCAAATTTACTTGGATTAAAATTAGGTGATAGTTTTTTTACTTATTTTATTCAGGATCAGGTCAGAGCCAGAAAATTTAAAATTGTGGGTATTTATTCCACTAATTTTGTTGAGTATGATAAATTGTTTATTCTTAGCGACATACGTCATGTTCAACAATTGAATGACTGGGATGCTTCTTCGTTCAGTGGTTTGGAAATTTTGATAAACGATTTTAATAAGATTGATGAAATCGGAGATAAAGTCTATGCTGTTACTTCAAATAAATTCAATGAAGAAGGACAAACCTATTACACACAAACCATTAAGCAGCTTAATCCACAGATATTCAGTTGGCTGGACTTGCTTAACATGAATGTTTGGGTGATTCTGATTCTGATGCTTGCCGTTGCGGGCTTCAACATGATTTCCGGATTGTTGATTCTTATTCTGGAGCGTACCAGTATGATCGGTATTTTAAAATCTGTCGGATCCACCAACTGGTCTGTACGAAAAATTTTCCTTTATCATTCATTTTTNCTTATCGGAAAAGGTATGTTGTGGGGAAATATAATAGGCTTGTCGCTGTGTGCTATTCAATATTTTACAGGCATAATCCCGCTCGATCCGGAATCATATTACGCAGCAACTGTACCAATATCATTTAACTGGTTATATATTATATTATTAAATGCAGGAACTCTGGTTGCTTCAATTTTAATGATGGTTGGACCTTCTTACTTGATTACAAAAATAAATCCTGCAAAAATTATCCGCTACGAATAATTCGGATACTTCGGAATGTTCCGGCCAAAACAATCTTAATGTTTACTTGTTTTCTACTTCATTAATGATTATTTTTGCATACCATTTATATTTTAATTTTCAATGATTAAAGACCGGATAGAAGCACTTCGTCGCGAACTTGAGAAACATAATTACAACTATTATGTATTGTCGGCTCCAACAATTTCTGACTTTGAGTTTGACTCAAAACTCAGAGAATTGCAGGAACTTGAAACTCAGAATCCGGAATTTTTCGACCCAAATTCACCCACCCAACGTGTAGGAAGTGATATAGCAAATGGTTTTGAACAGGTGGCTCATGTATATCCGATGCTTTCGTTGGGAAATACATATTCTGAGGGAGAAGTTCAGGATTTTTACGAAAGAGTACGGAAAGGACTAAACGAAGATTTTGAACTGGTTTGTGAACTGAAATATGATGGAACTTCAATTTCGCTTACTTATGAAAATGGTGGTTTGGTGCGGGCTGTAACGCGTGGTGATGGAGAAAAAGGGGATGATGTTACTGCCAATGTGAAAACCATACGAAGCATTCCGTTGCGCCTGCAGGGGAATGATTATCCTGAAAAATTTGAAATCCGTGGTGAAATTCTGATGCCATGGTCGGTTTTTGAAGATCTGAACCGTGAACGTGAGGAACAGGAAGAACAGCTTTTTGCCAATCCACGCAACGCTGCTTCGGGAACATTGAAACTTCAAAATTCGTCTGTTGTTGCCAGCCGCAAGCTCGATGCTTATTTCTATTATCTTTTAGGTGAAAAATTGCCTTCCGATTTGCATTCGGAGAATTTAGCTGCCGCCAGAAACTGGGGTTTTAAAATTTCAGATGCCACTCAGGTTTGTAAATCGCTGGAAGAAGTCACTTCTTTTATCAATTACTGGGATGTGGAGCGCAAAAATCTTCCGGTAGCTACTGATGGTATTGTGCTTAAAGTCAATTCACTGGTTCAACAAAAAAATCTTGGATTCACAGCCAAATCGCCCCGGTGGGCAATAGCATATAAATTTCAGGCCGAAAAGGCGGTGACCCGTCTCAATTCTGTATCGTATCAGGTGGGCAGGACAGGGGCAGTTACTCCCGTGGCAAATCTTGATCCAGTACAACTTTCGGGTACGACCGTAAAACGTGCGTCGCTGCACAATGCCGATATTATTGAATCGCTCGATTTGCACATTGGCGACATGGTTTTTGTGGAAAAGGGAGGTGAAATTATTCCAAAGATTACAGCTGTGGATATGGCTGCCCGTGAAACAAATTTTATGCTGGGCGATAAAGTGAAATTTATCAGAAAATGTCCCGAGTGCGGTGCAGAACTGATTCGTTTTGAAGGAGAAGCGGCTCATTATTGTCCCAACGATAACGCGTGCCCACCACAAATAAAAGGGAAAATGGAACACTTCGTCAGTCGTAAAGCCATGAACATTGACGGACTTGGAAGCGAAACCATTAACTTGCTTTATCAGAATAACTTATTACACAATATAGCTGATATTTATGAACTGAAAATTCCTGACTTGAGTCGTTTGGAACGGTTGGGGACAAAATCGGCTTACAACATAAAAGACGGTGCCGAAAAGTCGAAGGAAGTGCCGTTTGAACGTGTGGTTTTTGCACTTGGCATCCGTTTTGTAGGCGAAACCATTGCAAAAAAGCTGGCTTATGCTTTTAAAACCATGGAAGCGCTTGAAAAAGCTGCTTTTGAAGAATTAATAGCCGTAGACGAGATTGGCGACAGGATAGCTCAGAGTGTGGTACAGTATTTTTCAGAGCCTGAAAATGTGCAGGTGGTGGAACGGTTGAAAGTTTATGGTTTAAAAATGGAACTTTCAGAAGATAAATTGCAGGTACAAAGTAATTTGTTAGCTGGATATTCAATCGTCATAAGTGGTACATTTGCAAAACATTCGCGCGATGAGTATAAGGCCATGATAGAACAAAACGGAGGCAAAAATGCCGGAAGTGTTTCTGCTAAAACTTCTTTCATTCTTGCAGGAGATAATATGGGACCTGAAAAATTGAAAAAAGCGGAAAAACTGGGTGTAAAACTGATGGACGAAGATACTTTTTTGAAAATGATTAATGACGATACCAATGATAATGAGGTTACTTCAGGGCTTTTATTTTAAAATCAAACTGAGATGAAAAAATTAAATAACTATTTATTTAAAAAAAGAGCGCTGAAATATCTCAGTTCAACTCCGCGTGACCGTCGATTTGTTAATTATGATAAAGCAAAAACGGTTTTAATTCTGTTTGAAAGTGATTTTTCTGAAGTAAATCCCGATTTAAGGACAATTATATCCAAATTACAAAAGGATGGCAAAAAGGTTGTAGCGTGGGGTTACCTTGATAAAAAGGAAATTTCGACGGCTATTTTGCCCGATTTCAGAATTTTGCATCACAAACAAACCGATTATTCTAAAAAGCCGGTTTCTGCCTATATTGAAGAATTGAGTAAGTATCAGTTTGATTTGTTGATTGATTTGACATTGCAACCGGTAATACCTTTGCTTTATCTGGCAATGTATGCCAATGTGTCGTGTAAAACAGGTTTACAAAAAACAGAATTGCCGGTTTATGATTTTATCGTAAATGTTGACTCTAAAAATTCAGTTTCTGAAACACGGGAAACGAATATAGATATGTTATACCTTTTCAATCAGATAATTTTTTACCTCAAAAGCATACAAACTACAGATTAAAACTGTACTTTTGCAGTCGAATTGTATTTCAACTTCAGATGATTAATAATAAATTGACAGGAATGGGTGTTGCATTGATAACACCCTTTAAAAGTGATGAATCGATTGATTATGATGCACTTGCCAGACTGGTGGAACATCTGATCAAAAATGGTACGGATTACCTGGTTGTATGTGGTACAACAGCTGAAACGCCTACGCTCACAGATCAGGAGAAGGAAGCTGTCACCCGGTTTGTTGTGCAGTGTAATGCCGGCCGATTGCCTATAGTACTTGGTGTGGGTGGCAACAATACCAAAGCAGTTGTTGAAAAACTGAATACTTCCGATTTCTCGGGTATTGATGCAATTTTATCAGTTACTCCTTATTATAACAAACCTTCACAGGAAGGTCTTTATCAGCATTATGCAGCTATTGCAAAAGCTTCCCCGCTTCCTGTAGTTCTTTACAATGTTCCCGGACGTACCGGCGTTAATATGCTGGCAGAAACTACTTTGCGCCTTGCCAATGAGTTTAAAAATATTTGCGCAATCAAGGAAGCTTCCGGAAACTTTACTCAGATTGACGATATAATCAAAAATAAACCTGCAGATTTTATGGTAATTTCGGGTGATGATGGCATCACTTTTCCGTTGATTACGCTTGGAGCTGTGGGGGTTATTTCTGTTATTGGTAATGCTTTCCCCCGCGAATTCAGCCGCATGGTACGTCTTGCTTTGCAGGGCGATTACGACAGCGCGCGCAAAATTCATTATCATTTTACTGAATTAATTCAGTTGTTGTTTGTTGAAGGAAATCCTGCCGGCGTAAAAAGCATGTTGGCTGTTATGGGATTTATCGAAAACAAATTACGTTTACCTCTCGTACCGAATACAATTAAAACTTACGAAAAAATTCGTGTTGTTCTGAATGAATTAAATATAAAGTGTTAAATTTAAAACGTTCGAATATTTAAAGATTCTGCAAAACACTAAACGGAAAACATTCGTTTCCCGGTGGCTGCAAACAGAATGTAATGGCTTACAAATAAATTTGTTATGAAGTCTGTTGGAAAAACTACTTTTAAGAAAGTAATTCTCTATCTGTTTTTAGCCGTATTAATCGGAGTTGGAATTTTCATGATTCTTCCTTCCAATTATTATGTGCATCGTGCGTTAATTCACTGGTTACCAAAGATTGATCAGTATGCAATTTTTGATAACCGGTTGGTCAGAGCTGACGATCCCCAACCGTGGGATTTTGCAGCTGATGTTGATAGTAAAACCATTTCTCCTGAAAATGAAGCTGATTTCAAAAAATACGAAACAGTGGCTTTTGTGGTGGTTCAACACAATCAGATCATTTTCGAACAATATTGGAAAAATTACTCTCCGCTAAGTCTGAGTAATTCATTTTCAATGTCCAAATCGCTTCTTTCGCTACTTGTGGGTTGCGCCATTTCCGATGGTTATATTAAAAGTGTGGATGAGCCTGTCAGTGATTTCCTTCCAGAATGGACATCGTACGATGGTAAGGTGCTGACTATTAAGGATCTGCTCACAATGAGTGCCGGTGTTGAATGGGACGAAGCTCACAGTTCATTATTTTCAAAAACCACTGATGCCTATTATGGAAATGATTTGTGGCGATTGACGAAAACGGAGAAACTGATCGAAAAACCGGGTGTTCGTTTCAATTATCAGAGTGGTGTGGCTCAGATCATTGGATTTTTGCTTCAGAAAGCAACCGGTAAATCCATCTCGGAATATGCTTCCGAAAGAATATGGACGCCGATTCATGCCGAAGAAGATGCTCAGTGGTCGCTCGATCACAAAAAAGGGATGGAAAAAGCGTTTTGTTGTTTCAATTCCAATGCCCGTGATTTTGCCCGTTTAGGCCAGCTGGTTCTTAATAAGGGTGATTGGGATGGGATTCAAATTGTTGATTCAAATTATATTAAAGAAGCTACCACACCTGCAACGTGGTTGAAATATACCAGGCCATTATCGTCAGGAGATAAAACAGCTACTGAAACAGTTCCCTGCAATTTTTATGGTTATCAGTTTTGGCTGACAAATTATCAGGGATTGAAAGTGACTTATTTCAGAGGAATTCTGGGGCAATATATTTTTGTAATTCCTGAACTGGATGCCGTTATTGTCCGGCTTGGGAAAAAGTGCGATAAGGAATATGATTACAAGCATGAGTATCCTAAAGATGTTGAACTTTGGCTCAAAACGGGGATTGATGAAATAAACAAACAATAATTAAGAAAAGGATTTCAAATTCAATTTGAAATCCTTTTTTGTTAGAATTTTATCTTTAAAAAATTATATTTCAGATAAATAGTCAAGAATAGAAAACATCTTTTTATTATTGCTTACTATGGTCGAAGTTTGATATAGAATTTGTTCGGCAGTTTGAATTGTATTGTTTTCAATCAATTCTCCAGCGCCATTTTCCACCATTCCTTTGAGTGTTTCTGCGGTTACTTCAAAATGAAACTGCAGTCCAAGAACTTTCGTTTTGTATAAAAAAGCCTGATGAGCTGTCACTTCCGATTTGAATAAATTTGTGCTTCCTGCCGGTAAATCAAAAGTATCGCCGTGCCAGTGAAATACGCTGAATTTTTCTTCGAAGCCGGAGAGCATATGTTCTTTTTTACCTTCGCCGGTTAATTGCAGGTCAAACCAGCCGATTTCTTTCTGTTTGTTCGGATACACTTTTGCTCCCAGAACTTCGGCTATCAATTGCGAGCCCAGACATATTCCCAATACAATTTTCCCTTTTTCGACAGCCTTACGGATGAATTTTTTTTCGTCACTCATCCAATTGTAAACAGACTCGTCGTAAGCTCCCATTGGGCCGCCCATTACAATTAACCAGTCAATTTCATTTACATCGGGCAAATCGTATTTCTCATAAAACTTCGTGTAGGAAACTGTATGATTGTTTTTGTTTGTCCATTGTTCGATGCAGCCCAATCCTTCGTAAGGAACGTGCATAAAGGTATGTATTCTCATTTTGTATTTAATTCTTTATGTTCAAAAAAACGTTTATACAGATAGGCTAAAGTAAAAGTCGGAATAATATCCGTAAACGGAATTATTTCTTCGGTAAAGTTGATAAATGCGCCAATCTTCCCCGTTTTACCTCCAAAACTTCTGTAAAAAATAAAGGCTGACACAGGTGCCCAAATAATATCAAACCATTCGCCGACTCCGGGCACAAAATAAGTGGCAGAGCCGATAATGTCCATAATAAGACAAAAAATAAGTGACGGTTTAGTATTCATATTTTAACGGTATTGAGCAATAATCATATTGCAAAGATAATCAAAAACAAAAAACATAAATTCAGTTGTGTATTGATATTGATGAATAAAATAAAAGCCCTTGCGCGGAAAGTGTCACACGCAAAGGCTTTTTTTGAAGAATAATAAACAAAAATAATAGACATTATTTCTATTAACCACATAAGGCGCATAGAAACACATAGCTAATGCTGCTAAAACATCAGTATTTGGCTTTCAATTAATTGAAAGCCGCTATGTGTCCTTTTTTTATTATTAATTTGCATCTTAATTCTTATACTATTGTGTACTATGTGGTTATAAAATTAATCTATATAAACTCTAATCTGATTATGATATATAGAAATTTCAATTTTACCGGATAGAATCGTTTTGATTGTTATCCTGTACATTGTCGTTTGAATCTACCTGATTGTATTGATTCTGAGTTGCGGTAGCTTTACTTATTTCGTATTTGAAGGCAAGATTGGCAGCAATCATTCCCAAAACAATGACGATAAAAGCTCCGATTAAAAGTTTATTGCTGGTTTTCATATATTTGAAATTAATTGATGGATACCTGTTTTAATAATTGTAACTGCGAATATAAACAACTTATTATCAGTTGTGTTAGTGTCTTCCGAATCAGTTGAATCTATATTGTAATAGTTTGCAAATGGATGAAACGGATCCTGAAAAATTACCTTCTTATTCGAATTGTAAAACAGACCGATTCCGACTAAAACTACAACTGCAGCAGCTTTTGTGAATTTTTTATTCGATTTCATACTATAAACGTTTAATTAGTTTGGTTAAATATGTCGTATTGTTTTTTTATTTCGTCGAATGTCATTCCCAGCAGTTTCATGTCTTTGAAAATGGCGGGAAGTTCCTGTTCCACAAATTGTTTTCGCCTGAGACTGATGATTTTATCTTTGGCCTGTTGAGCAACAAAATATCCGACGCCTCTCTTGTTGAAAATTATGTCGTTATTTTGAAGGAAATCATACGTTCGCATAACTGTATTGGGGTTTACCTGCAAGTCCACTCCCAATTCCCTGACAGACGGAATGCGGTCGCTTTCGTTCCAGCGACTCAGCAAGATCTGTTCGCATATATAATCGCCTATTTGCAGGTAAATGGCTTGTGTGTCTTTGAATTCCATAATTTTATACTTGTTTTTCTGTTAAACGGAAATAGCCTACAATCCATAGAAATGGTAAAAAGAGATAAACTATTACTTCAACAATTATTTTAAAAGCATTGAATATTGGTGACTGACCAATCATTATATTATTTAAGGCTATTTCATGAAATGCCGAATGAGGAATTGAGAATGAATTAAATACGATTCTTAGTACCAATAATTCAATCAGAAATAATACAAATCCGAGTGTGAATAAACTCAGGAAAGTTTTTACTACAGAGTTCCGGTTAAAATAAAGTGCACCTACGGTAAAGATGGCTTGTGTGGTGGCAAAACCTAAGATTTCTTTTAAAAATCCGGTGGGACCCCAAAAAATCTGTATATTATTTTCGTTTCTGATACTGTTACCGGCTGCATCAAACAAATTCCATGTTGGTTCTAAATGCATCCCGAAAATTAAATTGTAGAGGTAAGTCCCGACAAAATTTCCGATAATAAATGATACTATCATTGCCACAAAAAAGTATACGGTGGTAATTAGAATATTAGCTGTAAGTTTTTCAGTATGAGTAGCCGGAATCAGCAGAAAATGCATGGCTCTGGGAGAATAAGCAAAGTAATTCATCTGACGTGCTGCAAAGATAAATCCCGCAATAACCAGCATAAAATTGAATGTAATATTGCTGCGACTTATTGCAAAAATTAATATCATGATGGCCCAGAAGGTAAGTTCTCTGGTTTTGTTTTCGATAAAGAAACGTTTAAGCAGTAAACCCAAGCGTTTAAAACTAAATGTTGTATTCATATTTTCTTTGATATTATGTCGTTGTTTTTCATTTAATTGTTGTTTGTGCTGAACAGCTGTTTGATTTTATCAGTATTAGTCAATACGGTATTAAAGAGCAGTTCAATATCTAATTTACTTTCATCACCTGTTGTGTTTTCGCAAACCTGATAAAGACCGCGCAGTGTGTCTTCGCTGTAAATTACATTTTCACTCTTTTCATCTCTTTCGGCAACTTTGAAATACAATTTCTGTGTAATTGCTTCAATGGGTTCACAAAATACAATTTCGTGCTTTTCCATGATTATAATGTTGTCAATCAGACTGTCGAGATCATGCACCTGATGTGTGGAAATCAGCAGGCAGCGTGTTTCGTCAATTGCCGAAGCCACCATTCGGCGAAACTGTCCTTTTGAAGGAATGTCCAGCCCGTTAGTAGGCTCATCCATCAACAATACCTTTGTGTTGGTTGCCAGTCCGAAAGCAACAAAAACTTTCTTCTTTTGACCGTGCGACAGTTTTGTCAGCATTGCTTTTTTGTCATCAATATCAAATTCTTTCAGGTACTGGTTGAATTTTTCAGCACTATAATTCGGATAAAAAGGAGCATACACCTTTTCATAATTTTCAATGCTCAGGGTTATCTGTGGAAGTTCTTCGGGTAAAAAGAATATTTCCTGCAACATGCTTGGATGACGTTTCACCGGATTGTATCCCAAAGTTTCAATGGTCCCCAAAACAGGAAAATCAAGTCCCGAAATAAGCTTTAACAAAGTACTTTTCCCTTCGCCGTTTTTGCCAAGCAGTCCGTGAATTCTGCCTGCTTCAAGTTGCAAACTAAGATTTTCCAGAAGTTTAGTCCGCTTGCTGTAACTAAAATCCAGTTGATTAATTTTTATCATTTTCGTATCGCTTAATAAATTAATACTCTATAATTGGTTATGTGTATTAGTATAATAGAACACTGCAAATGTATGACGATATTTTAAATATGAATCAGTTTTGAGGTTAAAAAATCTTAATTCGATAAAAATAATTGCTTTAGCGTTGATTATTAATTGATTAAGATTGATTCTTGTTTGGAAATTTATTGCTCTGAAGAAGTTTAAAAATGCTTACCTTTGCAAATTAGTATAAATAAGAAATAGATAAAAGATGCATACAACAACTGAAAAACTGGAAGAATTCGAACGTTTACTCGCGATAATGACCGAATTGCGTGCAAAATGTCCCTGGGACAAAGAGCAGACTTTCGAAAGCCTGAGGGTGCAAACCATTGAAGAAACTTACGAACTGGCCGATGCCATTTTGCAGAATGATATGACGCACATTCGTAAAGAGTTGGGTGATTTACTTTTGCACGTGGTTTTTTATTCGCAAATGGGGAGCGAAACCAAAGATTTCGATATTTATGATGTATGTAAATCGTTGAACGAGAAATTAATCTACCGCCATCCGCACGTGTTTGGGGAGACCGAGGCCAATAATGCGCGTACAGTGGAACAAAACTGGGAGCAGCTTAAGTTGAAGGAAAAAGGTGGAAACAAGACAGTGCTTTCGGGAGTTCCGGTGTCATTACCGGCTTTGATAAAAGCTCACCGCATTCAGGATAAAGCCCGGAGTGTAGGTTTCGATTGGGAAGAGCGCGAACAGGTGTGGGAGAAAGTACAGGAAGAAATCAACGAATTTAAAGACGAAGTGGCTGCCATGAACCGTGATAAGATGGAAGCTGAGTTTGGCGATCTTATGTTTAGCCTGATAAATGCAGCGCGTCTGTACGATATTAATCCCGAAAATGCGCTGGAACGTACCAACCGCAAGTTTATTCAACGTTTTAACTACCTCGAATCCAAAACGATTACCATTGGAAAAGATTTAAAACAAATGAGCTTAGCTGAAATGGACGAAATTTGGGAGGAGGCAAAGAAAAAGGATTTACCCCAACGCCTAAAGGGGAGTGAAAATTAAATAATACTTTGGAAGAAAAAATCACAAAAGCGGCTTTTTATTAATTACGATTAATAAAATAATATAATTTGTTGTTTTATTACTTATAGATAATAAAATTATTATATTTGCAGTGTTTATTAATTATAAATGATAAAATATGATAATTAATCGTTTAAAATATACTGATAAAATCAAACCTTTTATAGGTAAAAATATAATAAAGGTACTTACCGGGCAACGCAGGGTGGGTAAGAGTTATATTTTATTACAACTTATCAATTATATAAAAGAGACACAACCGGCTGCTAATATAGTTTACATTAATTTAGAATACGAAGAATTCAGATATCTTCGGACAGATAGTGATTTATTTGATTTCCTGAAAGATAAATTTCCGGTCGATAAAGCAAATTTTCTTTTAATAGACGAAGTGCAGGATATCGCAGGTTTTGAAAATGTATTGAGGAGTCTGTTTGCAAAGAATACTTGCGATATTTATATAACTGGTAGTAATGCAAGAATGTTATCTTCAGAACTATCAACAAATTTAGCGGGAAGATATATCGAGTTTCATATTCAAAGTCTTACTTACGATGAGTTTCTTCTGTTTCACAAACTGGAAAATTCACAGGAAAGTTTGATGTTATATTTAACTTACGGAGGACTTCCTTACCTCTCGAATCTTACATTGACAGATGAGTACGCTTTTGAGTATCTCCGCAACGTCTATTCCACGATTATTCTGAAAGATGTTGTAGCCAGAGATAACATTAGGAATGTCGATTTTCTTGAAAGATTGCTATATTATGCTGCTGATAATGTAGGAAGTTTGTTTTCTGCAAACAATATCAGTAAATATTTAAAATCACAACGGACAGATATATCTACAAATCAGGTAATCAATTATTTGCGATCTCTTTCAAATGCTTATATTATCAATAAAGTAGGAAGAATTGACGTAAATGGTTTGAAAAAATTTGAAGTGGGAGAGAAGTATTTTTTTGAAGATATAGGGTTGAGAAATTGTCAGGTTGGCTTTAGCTTGCAACGCGATATTCATAAGCTGATTGAGAATGCCGTTTTTCTACACTTAAAAAGTTTGCAGTATGATATTTATGTCGGGAAAAAAGATGCAATCGAAATTGATTTTGTAGGTATAAAACAAGGGAAAAAAGTGTATGTCCAGTCCGCTTATTTGCTTAATGATGAGTCAACACAAAAAAGAGAATTCGGCAATTTATTGGCCATTCAGGATAATTATCCGAAATACGTTGTTAGTCTCGATGAATTTTATCGTGAAAGTGAATTTGAAGGTATAAAGCATTTGAATTTAAAAGATTTTTTATTAAAGAACACATTGGAATAGTTTCCATTGGATTTTGAACTATGTTATATCCAACTCATATAGAACAAAAAATAGCTTTTACAACTATCCGGCAATTGTTGAAAGACAAGTGTGTGAGTACGTTGGGGCAGGAAAAAACGGACGAAATTCAGTTCTCGTCGGATTATGCCCAAGTAATGAAACTGCTTAGTCAGACCGATGAGATGTTACGAATACTCACCACCGAAGCGGACGAATTGCCTATTGGTGATTTTTACGATATGCGTCCTGCGTTGTCGCGCGTAAGAGTGGAGGGTTTGTTTCTGGACGAGGTGGAAGTTTTTGATCTTCGCCGCGCATTGGACGCGGTTCGTTTGCTGGTGGCGTTTCTAACCAAAAGCGAACAGGATGTTTATCCGTATTTGCACGAACTGGTTCAGGGTATTGAAACTTTCCCGTTGATTATCAATAGAATTGACGGTATTCTGAATAAATTCGGGAAAATTAAAGACAATGCTTCTACTGAGCTGGCACGTATTCGAAAAGATATTTTTCAGGTACAAAGCAGCATATCCCGCACTTTGAATTCCATTCTCCGTCAGGCGCAGGCTGATGGATTTGTGGAAAAAGATGTTGCGCCTACCATGCGCGAAGGTCGTTTGGTAATCCCTGTTTCGCCGGCTTTTAAGCGAAAAGTTAACGGAATTGTACACGATGAGTCTGCAACAGGCAAAACTGTTTTTATTGAACCTCAGCAGGTGGTGGAAGCGAACAACCGTGTACGCGAATTGGAAGGCGAGGAGCGGAGAGAAGTGATGCGTATTCTGGTGGAGTTCACCAATTTCGTTCGTCCGTTTACCGAAGAAATATTTGCTTCGCAATTTTTTCTCGGGCAAATTGATTTTCTCCGGGCAAAAGCGCTGTTTGCGCTGGAAATTAATGCCATAAAACCCCGTGTCGACAATTATTGCCAGTTGGAATGGGCAAAAGCAATTCATCCAATTTTGTTTCTTTCGTTGAAAAAACAGGGAAAGGAAATTGTACCACTGGATATTACGTTAAATGAGAAACAGCGAATTCTGATTATTTCCGGGCCTAATGCCGGTGGAAAATCGGTTTGTCTGAAAACAGTGGTTCTGCTGCAATACATGATGCAGTGCGGGTTGCTGATACCGGTTCACGACAGTAGCAGAGCCGGCATTTTCGATCGCCTCTTTATTGATATTGGTGACGAGCAATCCATTGAAAATGATCTGTCTACCTATAGTTCGCATTTGTTGAATATGAAATATTTTATCCGGAACAGTAATGAAAAAACACTGTTGCTGATTGACGAATTCGGAACCGGAACCGAACCAATGATTGGTGGAGCGATAGCCGAAGCGACTCTTGAACGCTTTAACAACAATAAAGCATTCGGAGTGATTACAACGCACTATACCAATTTGAAGCATTATGCCGAAGATGCTGAAGGAATTGTAAATGGAGCCATGTTGTACGACCGTCAGCATTTGCAACCACTTTTCCAGTTGAGTATCGGAAATCCGGGAAGTTCGTTTGCAGTGGAAATAGCGCGAAAAATCGGCTTGCCCGAAGATTTGATTGCCGAAGCTGCAGACAAGGTAGGTGCAGAGCATTTGGATTACGATAAACATTTGCAGGATATAGTTCGTGATAAGCGCTACTGGGAAAATAAACGTCAGCAAATAAGACTGAAAGAAAAGCGACTGGAAGAAACGCTGGCTAAATATGAATCGGAAATGTCGTCCATCGATCGTCAGCGAAAGGAGATAACAAAGCAGGCAAAAACTGACGCTCAGAATCTTCTGAATGAGGCGAATGCTAAAATTGAAAACACTATCCGACAGATAAAAGAAGCTGAAGCTGAAAAGGAAAGAACGAAAACTGCGAGAAAGGAATTGGAAGAGTTTAAAAAGAACCTTANNCCTGAACAATCCTCTCCTGATCGAGACGTAAAGAAAGAAAAGCCAAAACTTCTTCTGAATAAAAAGACAGAAAAGAAAACTGCAAAACAGGGAATTCAAAATACCGGGCATGAAATATTAAAAACCGGCTCTAATGTGCGTTTGAAAGATCAAACGGCTACCGGTGTTATTCTGGAAATTCAGGATAAACAGGCTGTTGTGGCTTTTGGAAATCTGAAATCGACAGTAAAACTTTCAAAACTCGAGCCTGTTAGCAATAATCAATTGAAGAAGGAAGCACGCAAATTTGAAAACATTGGAAGTAAATCTACCGACGAAGTAAGGCAACGCAAACTGAATTTTACGTCGGATATTGATGTCAGAGGGATGCGTGTTGACGAAGCCCTGCAGGCCATAACCTATTACATCGACGATGCCATAATGGTTGGAGTTGCTTCTGTCCGCATTTTGCACGGAACCGGCACAGGCGCTCTTCGGCAAACTATCCGGCAGTATCTCGGAACGGTTTATGGCGTAAAATCCTATCGTGACGAACATGTACAACTGGGTGGCGCAGGAATAACCATTGTTGAATTTGAATAGGTGTTTTCTCTCTGACTGTATCGAACCATATCGTGTCCTGATTGTTTCATCTCAAAAACTCAAAAAAATGAACAAGACACGATCGATAGAACATATATTTGCCCCACCGGCTCCCCACATGGTGGGTGATGGATTCCGCGTACATAATTTTTTCCCGGGGAATAATCTGATGACTTTGCAGCGAATGAGTCCGTTTTTTCTAATGGATTACGGCTCCAAAATTGAATTTCCGCCTTCCGATCATGTTCGTGGAGTAGGAGTTCATCCGCATCGTGGTTTCGAAACCGTGACCATTGCCTATCACGGAAAAGTAGCGCATCACGATAGCGCAGGAAATTCAGGTGTGATAGGCGAGGGAGATGTACAATGGATGACAGCTGCATCAGGTGTTTTGCACAAGGAATATCACGAAAAAGAATGGAGTAAACAGGGTGGAGAGTTCCAAATGGTACAGCTTTGGGTCAATCTTCCGGCAAAATACAAGATGAATCCGCCTAAATATCAGGCGATAAAACGGGAACAATACGGGCAATTTTTGTTGGAAAACAATAAGGGAGTTGTTGAAGTGATAGCCGGAAATTACAACGGAACAAAAGGTCCTGCCCAAACATTTACTCCCATTGAAGTTTATAATGTCCGGGCAATGAAAGGTGCAAAAATTAATTTTTCGTTGCCGGAGAATTTTAATACCGGTTTTGTGATTATAGAAGGCAGTGTGTCTGTAAACGGAAAACAGGCAGGAACAGATCATTTTGTATTATTTGAAAATGATGGAACAGAAATCGAACTGGAAACCATTGAGGATGCTATTGTTTTGGTTTTGAGTGGAGAGCCTATTAATGAACCCATTGTGCCTTACGGACCGTTTGTGATGAATACCAAGCAGGAAATAATTCAGGCTTACAATGACTTTAATACCGGAAAATTTGGTTATCTTGAAGATTGATATTCAATTGGTTGTAAAATTATTTAAGAATTTAAAATAATAGATTTTTATATATTGTTATTTTGACACAATTTGATTAATTTTGTGTCAAAATCATAAATATGACAGAATCAGCACCCAAACGTCTTCACGTAGTCGATGCTCTACGCGGATTTGCCATTTTTTCTATCCTGATGTTGCACAACATCGAACATTTCGATTTTTATTTTACTCCCCAAAATCTACCGGCTTGGATGCCAGCAATTGATAAGGGAATCTGGGATACATTGTTTTTTCTTTTCGGAGGCAAATCTTATGCAATTTTTGCCTTGCTTTTCGGGTTGACGTTTTTTATTCAGTCGGATAATCAGGCTAAAAAAGGAAAAGATTTCAGAGCAAGATTTGCATGGCGTTTACTTTTGTTGCTCGGGTTCGGACTGATTAATTCCGCATTTTACGAAGGTGATATATTAACCATTTATGCCATATTGGGTTTTACGCTTATTCCAGTGGCAAAACTCGGCAACAAAGCGGTATTGATTATTGCGCTTGTATTGATGTTGCAACCATACGAGTGGTTTAACGTTATTTACGGAATTCAATATCCTGTGGCTAAGCTTCCTGATCCGGCTTCGTGGGCTTATTTCGGAAGAGCTTCGGAATATATTCCCGGAAATTCCATTGTTGATACATGGATTGGAAATCTCACAAACGGTAAAACCGGAGTATTGATCTGGACATGGGAAGTCGGTCGTGTGTTTCAGACTTCATCTTTATTTATGCTGGGTATGTTAGCAGGAAGAATGAAACTTTTTGTACCTTCGGTTAGCAGCAAAATTTTCTGGACCCGAACATTCCTGATTTCAGCAATTTCCTTTATTCCATTGTTTTATGTAAAAAACAGTGTGCAGGGCTGGATCCAGATTGATTCGATAAACAGACCATTGTCAACGATAATATCAACCTGGTCCAATCTGGCATTTATGCTGATACTTGTCTCCGGTTTTGTTTTACTATTCGAAAAATTTTCAGGCCGTGGGTTGAAAGTGTTTTCACCATTTGGCAAAATGAGCATGTCAAATTATATTATGCAGTCGATATTGGGCTCGTTTGTGTACTACGGATTCGGATTGGGACTTTATAAATATACAGGTTCAACCTATTGTATCATCATTGGATTGATATTGGCAACTTTACAATGGTTTTTCTGTCGCTGGTGGCTGAACGGACATAAATACGGACCGTTGGAAGGAGTCTGGCACAAACTTACCTGGATAAACAGTAAATGATAAAATGAACTGTTTTTGTTTCCGGATTTAAATTATTTTACTCTCACTAAAATTCCGTCTTTAGGATAAAGATGGAATTTTTTGTTTTTATTCAAATGCCCTTTGTGAACAATTTACAGGTCCTTTTGTTTAAAAAAACAGAAATATAACTTGAGGGTATACAACAAAGTTATTTTTTATTACATTTGCAATTGATATAATTACAATTTGATTAAAAATACAGAAATATGGTTTTTGATGAAGAAATGATTCAGCGTATTTACGCTGCCCTTCCCGGAAAAATTGGTCAGATAAAAGAAAAGTTAAAAAGGCCGCTTACTCTCACTGAAAAAAT
>MTLE01006948.1_pt1 | contig 18103 bp, 18 predicted proteins | sample 1982461 | NCBI WGS metagenome assembly MTLE01 (sample SAMN05712605, study PRJNA340218) | biofilm metagenome | isolation source: sample SPL anode biofilm adapted to -200 mV | place: USA | collected 2012-02-03
CAAAATATTCAAGTTTAGCGGCTGGTGGCTGTGATGGCAACATCACAGTAAAAACATCTCCCTGGCGAGTTGCTTTTACCACAGAAATGGTATCATTTGAACGATATCTCTTGTAAAAGAGCGTCATAGATAACGAGTCGGAAGCCTTTTTTACAGTTACCTCCATAGGAGTCATCTTACCCAGCAATGTATAATCTCCTTTTGCCTCATCGAGAGTCACTTCTGTTTCAAGACTCCTTACAAGTTTTATATCATACTCTTTAGCGTTTAATGAAAATGAGTATTTTTTCGGATTTGTAGGTCCGGTGGCTCTTTGATATACCATTGAGCCAAGTGTTATTATAACTGCAATTGACCAGTACAGGATTTTTTTCATCTCTTTATAGCTGTATGATAAGTTTTAGTTCTCTACCCTCTCTTCTTATGTCCACCACTATTTTTTCGCCGCTCTTCAATTCCGACAATCTGGACATATACTCATAAATGTTATTTATCTTTTTTGAATTGATAGCCGTGATAATATCACCTTGCTGCATACCTGCATTGTGAGCGGGCTTTCCCTCTGTAACCGGACCTACCTTAAAGCCATCTCCCTTATCATAAGTGAAATCTGGGATTAAACCCAGGGTAACTTTAAAGGATGTTCTGTTGGAGACTGGGGGAGGTATACTTATATAATCGATCTCTGTGCGGCTTGTAATTATAATCTCAACCAAGGATGCGATATAATCAGTTATTTGTTTCAAACCTTCATAGTTTATCTTATCTGGGTCATCGGCAGGTGTATGGTAATCGGCATGAACTCCGGAGGTGAAGTATAGTACAGGAGTTCCTGTGTGTACAAAAGAGGAGTGATCTGAGGGGCCAAATCCGTCTCTGGTTTTTACCAGAGACAAACCGAAATCTTTATTGGCAATTTCCAGAAGAGAGTCGGCTTTTGAGAATGTGCCCACACCGCCAATCTGCAGTTTATTCTCTTTAAGTCTTCCCACCATATCCAGATTTATCATTAAAGATGGCCTGACACCTGCCTTTTTTAGTGTATCGGCAAGAAATGCTGACCCTAAAAGTCCTTTTTCTTCAGCACCCAAGGCTGTAATAACAATGTTATATTCATTGTTTTCCTTCAGTTTAGCCAACAATCTGGCTATCTCGAGGATGGAAGAGACCCCGCTTGCATTGTCATCAGCTCCGTTATGCACCTCATGAGCCATTCTCTTCATGCTTCCCTCCTCACCATAGCCTATGTGGTCGTAATGTGCACCTATTAAAATATAGGGCTTATCCAATCTATCACTGAGCCCCATGAAGACATTGTGTGAAAATCTCTCCTGAGGAATGACATCTGTTTTAATTCTGATACTCTCACCTATATTCTCCGATAAGATTGTGTAGCTCTTTTCCGTTACCTGAATTACCGGTAATGAAGTAGTCGTTGTCTCAAGTTGTTTATTACACCCAAGAGGCCGTCCGGAATTGTATACAACTGCAACTACCCCTTTGTCCCTAAAACCGGCCATTTTGATTTTTAAGGAATCTTCTGAACTACTGAGAAGTAACACTACGCCACTGTCCGGAGTGACAGAAAGCTTGCCTTTGGTTGTTTCAGCCTTGGAGAAAGGTGGAACAAAAAAATCCTTGCCTATGCGAAATGAGATATTATCAAGTTCTAGTTTTGAATTTTTTCCCGATATCCGTCCGTCAGGTAACCTGAATTTTACCAATGGAGAGTTTCTAAAGAGTGGTTTATAACCATAGGATGTCAATTTTTCTACAATATAAGATGTAATCTCCACCTCTTTCGCGTCTCCTGCCTCCCTACCCTGCATCTTATCTGATGCCAGGAAATAGAGAGTCTCTTTCAATGCTTTTTCCTGAGAAAAATTTGTTTGTGCATTGACATTTATTGAGAATATGAAAAAAAATATTAGTGTTATAATTCTATTTATCATGTATTTAACTATTTTTATAAAAAATATTTTCATCAAAACTAAAAAAAAATTTGGTGGAATAAAAATCATAGCTACATTTGCAGTGCACTACTTCACTAATACACCGAAACAAATTAAAGAATAAATATTATGTTAAAAATTGAAAATCTTAATTTTAGCTATTCAAAGCATGAGGTTCTCAAAGACATTAACCTCAATCTTGAATGTGGTAAAATTTATGGCCTTCTTGGTCAGAATGGAGTTGGCAAGACAACGCTGCTAAAAATTATGAGCGGCCTCCTGAAACCAAAATCGGGAGTTTGTACTGTACTTGGATATAATCCTTTTAAAAGAGAGCCGGGTTTTCTACAGGAGCTCTTCTTCATTCCTGAGGATTTTGTGGGTCCGGATCTTGAAGTCAACAAGTTCGCTGCTTTACGTGGATCTTTCTACCCTAAATACGATGGTTTCAAGTTTTCAAAACTTATGACAGACTTCGAAGTCGACGGAAGGGCTAGATTCACAAAACTATCATTCGGACAGCAAAAGAAGGCAATCATAGCTTTTGCTCTCTCCACAAATACTAAATTGGTCCTGATGGATGAGCCCAGCAATGGTTTGGACATCCCTTCAAAAACACAACTCAGACGGATTATCTCACAGGCTTCCACAGATGATAGTTGTATTGTAATTTCAACACACCAGGTAAGGGATCTTGAAAACCTGATCGATCCGATAATCATTCTTGATACAAACGATGTTCTGGTAAACGCATCTATTGAGGAGATCAGCTCTAAACTCAAATTTGAATTCAGAGACACACCTGACAAAGAGGCATTATACAGTGAACCTACTCTTGGCGGGTATCTAACTGTAAACCGCAATGAAACCGGTGTTGAATCAAAGGTAAATATTGAAACTCTTTTCAATACAGTTTTGATGAATAAAAAAACTATCAAGCAGATATTTAAAAAATAGTGAAATCATGAAAGCAAATTTTTCATTTAAAAGATATCAAATGCTTTTAACAAAAGAGTTAAAAGAGAGAAGTACCATGATCCTAAAGTTGGCTGGTATCATGTCCGTAATCATCATCGGTGTATGGCTGACTTCAATATTGATAACAGGGGGAGAAGAGATATCACCTTTTTTCAGATTTGGTATGATGAGTACACTCTTGGTTGTTGCTATGATTATAGCACCATTCAATTTATACAAAAGTTACAATCACCCCAAGAAAGGTATAGACTATGCTCTGCTTCCCGCTTCAGTCTGCGAGAAGTATCTAAGCATGCTCACTATTGTGGTAATAATAACCCCTTTGGTAATGATTCTCTCTCTGGTCATTACAGACATTTTCCTCTCGCTGATAACACCATCTGTGTTCCCGGGATTTGCCATAAATGCAAACAACCTTGGCATGATAGACATCTCAAGCATATACGAGATTCTTATTCTTCAGTGGGCATTTATGTTTGGCAACTTTCTGTTTAAGAAGAGCAAGGTCACAAAAAGCATGTTTGCAGTAATAGGTATATATCTTTTTCTCGGCTTGATGCTGGCAAGCACAGTTAAAGTCGTTTTCGCAGAAGAGATAAATGAGGTGGCATCTTTCTCTGTTCAGATACACAGTCTCGATGACCTGCTAAACAGTCCGGCATTGGAAGAGGCTCCTGCAATGAAACTTATGATGTACATAATATATGCTGTTACATATGTCGTAATTCCAGTGGGAAGCTTGTCCGGAACATTTTTAAAAATGAAAAACCAACAATACTAGATTATGGAATTCAACGAACATAAACCAATATATCTCCAGATAGCCGACAACCTCTGTGATAAGATTCTCAGCGGGGAGTGGCAACCGGAGGAGAGGATCCCATCAGTCAGGGAGTTGGGAATAGTGCTGGGGGTTAATCCAAACACAATAATGAGGACCTATGAGCACCTGCAATCTGCAGATGTAATATTCAACAAGCGTGGAGTCGGCTATTATATATCAAAAGATGCAAAAGAGACAATTATAGCCGCCCAGAGAAATCTGTTCCTACAGGAGGAGCTGCCAAAGATCTTAAAAAGGATGGCCCTTCTTGGTATCAATCCTTCAGAAGTTTTAATATAATCTAAATATCAACTAAATACAGAAGAGTGCAGCTATTTGAAAAAATAGTCTTCTATCAAGGGTGTATATCAATTATTATGCAAAACAATGTACTGTAATTTTAAATTAACCATGTATCGCAAATTAACAAATCTTCTGGCAATTTTACTTATTTCAACCACCACATTTGCCGCCAGAAACAACAATACCATAACAGGCAAAGTAATAGAAAAAGAGAACGGAAAAGCATTATCATATGCAACCATAAGTGTACACGACAAGGATTCAAAAGTAGTAGGAGGCGCTATTTCCAATGAAGAGGGCAAATTCACTGTTGAGAAACTTATGAATGAATCTTATAAAGTAAAAATATCATTTATTGGATTCAGAGATACAACTATTCTTGTTAAAGCATCAGACTCCCAGAATGTCAATCTTGGAACTATTGCACTTTCATCTGATGCAACCACTCTCAAGGGTGCCGTTGTTACAGCTAAGATTCCTGTAATAGAGCAGAAACTGGATAAAATCGTGATGAATGTTTCAGAAGCTGTATCCACCCAGGGAAGCACTGCTCTTGACATTCTAAGAAAGGCTCCAGGTATAAGCATCGATCCATCCGGAAATGTATTGCTGAATGGAAACAGTGTCCAGGTTTGGATAGACAACAGACCATCCAACCTCTCCGGTCAGGATCTGGAAGCTCTGCTGTCAGGAACAGACGGATCTACAATAGACAAAATTGAGATTATAGCTCACCCGTCAGCAAAATATGACGCTGAAGGAAGCAGTGGAATCATTAACATCCGCACCAGGAAAAACTTTGCCAAAGGATTGAGCGGATCATTAAGGGGTACATATGACATATCTCCATACAATTCTGACCTTTTCAATGGTTTGAGCGGAACAGCAAATCTGAGTTACAGAAGTGAAAAAACTAATACTACAGTGTCATACAGTCCTAAATATGAGGAATCTTACGAAAAATTCACATCTAATACAGATCTCGGATCAGGATTGATTCTAAAAGGAGAAACTCTTTCAGAGTCTATAAATAAAAGATATAACTACAGATTGTCTCATGATTATTTTATTGACAAAAAGAATGTAGTAGGAATAATTGTAAGCGGGTTGGGAAGGAATGACAAGGAAAACACAAATGACGACGTGACCGGCAGCAAACTATACAATAATGGCTCTCTTATTCGGACAAACAATACCAGTATTGATAGCAAAAGCAATTTTGACAATATATATACAAACCTCAATTTTACTCATACATTCAAAGATAATCAGGAGATTACGCTTAATGCCGACTATGGTTATTATGACATCGGATCATTCAGCCATCAGGAAAATTACTATTTCAACAGTACCGGCGGTGTTGCAACTCTTCCTGAAATTTTCAGAAGCGATTCAAAGCAGTATCTGAACATATATTCTGCAAAGGCTGATTACGAACAAATTATATTTAAGAAAGTAAAAATGGAGGCAGGTGCCAAATGGGCGGAGAGCCTTACCGACAACAATTTGTTGAGAGAGAACAAGATCTCCGGCAATTGGGAAAAGGACAATGATTTGAGCAGCTTGTTCAATTATAAGGAAAACATAATTGCAGCATACTTTTCTGCAGCAACTCAGATAAGTCCCAAATTAAGTGCAAAAGCAGGACTCAGGGCAGAATACACTATATCCGATGGTGAGTGGATAAGTGCAGATACAACTACAACAAAAAAATATATTGACGTATTCCCTACTGCTTTTATAGGATACAACCCTAATAAAAACCTTATGATTGCCCTGACTTACGACATGAGGATTCAAAGGCCGAACTTCAACCAACTAAACCCTTTCAGAATCTATGTCGATGCAAACAGCTCGCTTGAGGGTAATCCGAACCTGGTACCTCAGTATACACATCAGAGCAGTCTCTCGTTTATATACAAACAACACTTCAGTATAGGTCTCCATGGTCAGTTTTCAAACAACACAATTATCCAGAATACTAACTTCAACCCTGAGACAGGAGAAAAGTTCCTGATATGGGATAACTTCGGCAAACTCAATTTTTACGGAGGATTCTTTAACATAACAGAACTCGCCCTTACTAAATGGCTTACACTTAATACCGGAATTTTTACTGCTTATGTAAGTAATAAGACAGAGGGTTATGAAAAAGAGTCATTCTTTACATCACTGAACATCAGCACAGCCATCACACTTCCTAAAGACACAAAAGTAGAACTTTCCGGATTTGCCAACACCGGAATTCCATATGGATATTTTAAGGTAAAACCAATGGGCGAAGTTGATTTAGGAATCAAAAAGGGTGTCTTAAAGAACCAGGGAACAATCTCTCTGAACTGCTCAGACATCTTCAATACAATGTGCAGTAGGGCAAGTCTCGAAAATGGATTGATTAAAGATTACAATTTCAGTTCTAAATGGAAGAGTCAGAAGGTTTCACTAAGCTTCACTTATAGGTTTGGCAATGGAAAAGCTGCCAAGGTAAGGAAAGTCGGAGAGAGTGAAGAGGCAAAACGTGCAGAAAGCGACAAAGTTAATAATTAGTCTAGTCAACTAAAGTTTTCTGTAAACGAAAGAGGCTGTCTGAAATCAGACAGCCTCTTTAAAGTTTTACAATTTCCTAATTACCCGAAGCTTTCAGAGTATTCTTCAGCAGTGATGTGATAGTCATCAGCCCTACCCCACCCGGTACAGGTGTTATATATGATGCCTTAGGGGCAACCTCTTCGAATAGGACGTCACCGGCCAGACGGAATCCTGACTTGTTATCAGCAGGAACTCTTGTGATACCCACATCTATGACAACCACGCCCTCTTTTACCATATCTCCCTTTAAAAATCCGGGACGGCCTAAAGCTGCAACAACTATATCTGCCTGCAGAGTGAACTCCTTTATATTTTTTGTGTGGCTATGGCAAATAGTTACTGTACAGTCTCCGGGAATGCTCTTGTGTGAAAGAAGGTTTGCCAGAGGTCTTCCGACAATATTGCTTCTGCCTATGATAACACAATGTTTTCCAGATGTCTCTATCTTGTACCTTTCAAGCAGTTCCATAATACCGTCAGGTGTTGCAGATATGTAAGAAGGCAGTCCAAGAACCATCTTTCCTACATTGACAGGATGAAATCCATCTACATCTTTGCACGGATCTATTGCCTCGATTACCCTCTGTTCGTCGATATGTTTCGGAAGCGGAAGCTGGACAATCAAACCGTCTACATCGCTATCCTCATTAAAATGCCTTATCTCCTCAAGCAATCTCTCTTCTGTGGTGGTCTCAGCCATTCTGACAATGGTTGACTTGAATCCCACCTGCGCACAGGTTTTCTCTTTGTTGTTGACATATGTCTGTGAGGCTCCGTCCTCACCAACGAGGATGGCAGCAAGATGCGGTCTTTTACGGCCTTGTCTGACAATCTCCTCGACTTTCTCAGTTATCTCCTTCTTAATCTGTTCAGAAGTCGTTCTACCATCCAGTAATATCATATTCTATTGAGTTTTATCTTCTCCCCATTGATCCCAGAGCCCTTAACGCACCCTTACCTCCGCCGGACATACTCTTCATCATCTTACGCATGTCCTCAAACTGCTTGACAAGCCTGTTTACCTCTGCTATTGTCGTTCCGCTGCCTTCTGCAATTCTTTTACGCCTGCTGCCATTCAGAAGGTTCGGATCTTCCCTCTCCTGTGGTGTCATAGACTGAATAATGGCTTCTATGCTTTTAAATGATGAGTTGTCTATATCAATATCTCTCAGGGCCTTTCCCATACCTGGGATCATTGATGCAAGCTCCTTGATGTTGCCCATCTTCTTTATCTGCTGAATCTGACTGTAAAAATCCCAGAGTGTGAACTGGTCCTTGGCCAACTTTTTCTGAAGCTTCCTGGCCTCTTCCTCATCGAACTGCTCCTGCGCCTTCTCAACGAGTGAAACCACATCACCCATACCGAGTATACGATCTGCTATTCTTTGAGGATGGAATACATCCAGTGCCTCCATCTTCTCTCCTGCTGATACGAACTTGATAGGCTTATCAACGACTGCCCTGATTGAAAGGGCGGCACCACCACGAGTATCCCCATCAAGTTTGGTCAGAACAACTCCGTCAAAATCGATTCTGTCATTGAAGGTTTTTGCAGTGTCCACCGCATCCTGACCGGTCATCGAGTCAACGACAAAGAGAGTCTCAGTAGGGTTGACAGCCTTTTTGATTGCGGCTATCTCGGTCATCATCTGTTCATCTACAGCCAGTCGTCCGGCTGTATCTATGATTACAAGCGAGAATCCCTCCTGTTTGGCTTTTTGTATCGCATTTTTGGCAATCTGTACTGGGTTATTGCCTCCCTCTTCCCAATACACAGGAACTCCGACCTGCTCACCCAAAACCCTAAGCTGCTCGATAGCTGCAGGACGATATACGTCACCGGCAACCAACAGACATTTCAGGCCTCTCTTATTCTTGCAATTGAGTGCCAGTTTGCCTGAAAATGTAGTCTTACCGGAACCTTGAAGACCGGCAACCAGTACAATACCGGGATTTCCCTTTACAGAAATATCGACAGCCTCTTTGCCCATGAGAATCGTAAGTTCATCATGAACGATCTTTGTCAACATCTGGCCAGGGCGTACAGCTTTAAGTACATTTTGCCCCATAGCCTTCTGTTTTACTTCATCACAGAAATTCTTTGCAATCTTGTAGCTAACGTCAGCATCGAGAAGTGCCTTACGAATATCTTTAAGAGTCTCGGCAACATTGATCTCTGTAATTTTTCCCTCTCCTTTCAGGATTTTGAAAGAATTTTCAAGTCTGTCTATTAAATTTTCAAACATCTCTCTTTATTTAGGCCGCGAAAATAGTCATTTTTTTAGATACTGGTTTAAAATAGCTCTCCCCTCTTCGTTGACAACTGCCTCCAAATGGTATCTAATCAACTCTGAATGAAATACATAAGGATTTCTTAAAAAATGATATGAGCCATCCCACGAATAAATCTTTGACATGGCAGAGGTAAAGAAAACAGTTACCAAATTGATATTCAAATCATCACGATAAAGAGATTCCGATTTTCCGCGGTTTAGATTTTCTGTGATAATTCTTGAATAGAAACTCATCCGGTCTGTATGATTGAGTAGTTTCAGGTCCGGAAGGCATGTTGCCGTATCATTTAAAAGAAGCGGTCCGATTTCCTCCAGAGACTTGTTCATTATGGCACTGGTATGATAGAGCGCCTCAATGGCGTTTTTGCCGTGAGTCAGGGCAATATTCATTTTGAATTCTATCTCACCAAGGACATGTTGCATGACAGTCCTCATCAACTCCTCCTTACTCTCGAAATTGTTATAAAGAGTCTTTTTGGTTAGTTTCAACTCCCGAGCTATCTGGTCCATACTTAATTGCAAGCCTTTCTTTCTGAAAAGCTTGTACAGTTGAGTTACATATCTCTCCTTTGAACTGACTCTGCTCATATTTTACAAATTGAATTTACTCTGAATAGTATTGAGGAGCAAGATCCTTCTGATTATAACGCATACCCATGACCTGTCCGTATGCACCGGCAGATCTGATGGCGACGAAGTCTCCTCTTTTAGTCTGAGGCATTACTATGTTTTTGCCGAATCTGTCACTCGACTCACAGATAGGTCCCACGACATCGTATTTCAATACTCTCCCAGATGATGTAATGTTCTGGAGTTTATGATTTGCCTGATATAGTGCCGGTCTTATGAGGTCATTCATACCGGCGTCAAGAATTGCAAATTTCTTTCCTTTGCCCATTTTGACATACAACACTCTCGATATCAAAGATCCACACTGAGCGATTATTGCCCTGCCCGGCTCGAAGTGTATTTTTTGTCCAGGGGATACTTTCAAGTTTTTGGCTATAATGTTGAAATAACCTTCAAAATCAGCTATCGGAGCTGCATCTGGATCGGAATAGTCTATTCCTAGACCACCGCCAAGGTTTAGGTTCTCGATTTTCACACCCCTGTCGGTAAACCACTTTTGCAATGCTTCGATTCTTTCACATAAAAGTTTGAAGACAGAGAGGTCTGTAATTTGAGACCCCACATGGAAATGGAGCCCTATCAACTTGATATTAGATGATTTATTTATGGTTTCAAGAACAGAGTCGAACATCCATTGACTTATTCCGAACTTGTCCTGAGCACGTCCTGTACTAATATATCTATGAGTGTGGGCATCTATGTCAGGATTGATTCTGAGAGATATTTTTGCAACCTTTCCCATAGATGCAGCCAGACCGTTTATCACTTCAATTTCAGGTATCGACTCGCAATTAAATGCAAAGATATCTCCATTGAGTGCAGTTATAATCTCGGCATCTGATTTTCCCACACCTGCATATACTATCTTTTCAGGGGCAAAACCAAGTTTAAGGGCCAAAGCAACTTCATTACCACTAACACAATCTGCACCCAGACCGGCATCTCTTATAATACCGAGTATCCTCTCATCAGCATTGGCTTTCAAAGCATAATGGGCGTGATAACCATATTTTTTTATCTGGTTTGTGTATATTTCAAGAGTCTTTTTCAAAAGGCTCAGGTCATAGTAATAGAATGGGGTTTGTAATGATTCAAATCTCCCTAAGGTTGCTTTATCAAACATATCGTTATTAATAATTTGTCAGTGCTGGCAAAATTAGTAAAAAACTTGTTCTTTACTTAAAATATCTATCTTTGCAGGAAAATTAAACCAACAGAAAATGAAACCAACTAAGAGAGATCTTTTGAAAGATACTATTAAGCACATTGACATCTCAAAGATTGACGCTGTTCCGTTTATTGACGCCATGCGGGAAATGTCCTTTACATCGCGCGACACTGCAAATGCAGCGGACATTCTTCAACTTATGATCAACGACAAGGATTCCACAAATTGGTTGATCATTGCCGGCAGTACATCTGCAGGCGGTTGCATGCAGGTATATGTTGACATGCTTAAGAACAATATGATTGATGCAGTTGTATCGACAGGAGCCTCGATTATCGACATGGACTTCTTTGAGGCACTCGGTTACAAGCACTACAAGGGTTCTCAATTCATAAACGACACATTCCTGAGAGACAACTATATAGACAGAATCTACGACACATTTATCGATGAAGAGGAACTTCAGTCATGTGACTCTACCGTCAAGGCAATTGCCGACTCACTTGAACCACGGCCATACTCATCAAGAGAGTTTATCTATGAAATCGGCAAATGGCTATCTAAAAATTCTGTAAAGAAGGATTCCCTGATACAGACAGCATACGAGCTCAATATTCCTATATTCGTTCCGGCATTCAGCGACTGCAGCGCTGGCTTCGGGCTTGTAATGCACCAGATCGAGAGGATGAAAGAGGGTAAACCTTACCTTACAATTGACTCAGTAGCTGACTTCAGAGAACTGACAGAGGTTAAGCTTTCGGCAAAGACCAGCGGCCTATTTATGATTGGCGGAGGTGTACCTAAGAATTTTGCACAAGACACTGTCGTATGTGCAGAATGCCTCGGATTTGACGTACCTATGCACCAATATGCAGTACAGATAACCGTGGCTGACGTACGTGACGGAGCATGCTCATCCTCTACACTAAAGGAGGCAAACTCGTGGGGCAAGGTGAATACCGCACACGAACAGATGGTTTACGCAGAGGCAACTACTGTCGTTCCTATGATTGTAGCCTATGCATATCAGAAAGGTGACTGGAAAAAGCGTGAACGCAAGAACCACTCACTCATATTCAAAGACGGCACTAAAGGGTCAGGTATCCTGCTCAGCAAAAACGACTGATTAACTTTGTCATAATAGAATCAAGAGAGCCCATCTGTTTTTCAGATGGGCTCTCTAAGTTCATATACTTCGTACTTAACTATCTCTTCAACGATTTAATCCTGTGTTCAATAATAAATGCAGAGACCAGACCTATTCCTCCAAAGAGAAGGGTTGTCGAGCCATAGATAAGCTCCGCCATACCTCTTGACTGATAATAGTCGTCACCTCTCATATATCCATAGGTGTTGAGTACGATAAAGAATCCGATAAGCAGGCCAAGGCCTATACCGATTAATAGTAGCCCTATTCTTAAAGAGAGGTATCGGCCGTCAATGTTGGTGCCTTTCCCGAAAAGTCTCGATAAATCAAATTTTTCAGTATTGACATTTTCGAGTTGGGATATTCTCTCAATAATCATAATTCTCTCCCTTTTCCTTACAAAGAGTTCAATTAACTTGTAAAAACCGAAAATACATATTCCGGTAACTAATGGAATGGTAATAAAATCTAACATGGCTTGATAATTTTGTTGTTCTGTACTTTTGACGAGAAGATGACAAAAAAGTTACAGTTAAATACAATTTCAGATAAAGGTTGTAACTTCATCCTGCTTTCTGCGTCTTATATAAGAGATGAAAAAAGAAGAAGAACTGTCACTCATAAAACGTATCAGGGATGGAGAGGAGTCACTCTTCAACAGATTTGTCATAGAGTATTCTCCTCGTGTGCTCTCTGTGGTAAGGGGTGTACTATGCAATCGCGAAGATGCTGAGGAGATAGCTCAGGATGTTTTCGTCAAGGCCTACTTTTCATTGAAAAGCTTCCGCGGTGATTGCTCTTTTTCTACATGGATATACAGAATTGCCTATAATATGGCAATATCAAAAGTAAGACAGAAGAGAGGAAGCTTTATTCAGATTGACAACCTTTCAATCCCGGACGAGCGGATATCTACTGCTGAAAAGGTAAATGAGCAAGAGAATTTGGAGAAACAGCTATGCATGGTATTAGGTGAGATTTCGCCATCCGACAGATTTATGATAACGTCATTTTACATACATCAGAGAAGCGTTGCAGAAATTGCTGAAATAACAGGGATGAGCGAATCAAATGTCAAGGTGAGGCTTCACAGGACAAAAAAGAGAATGGGAACAATTCTAAAAGGAAAAATGGAGGTGAGTTATGGATGAATGTGATATAAAAATTAAAAGCTTCCTGGATAGAATCAACAACGAGTCCGTACCGTATGGCTTTGAAGAAAAAGTGATGCGTAAGATAGCTCTGGAAGCTGTCCGGAGAAGGGAAAGAAGGGAAAACGCAATTCAGATATTGATTGCACTCTTCTTAGTCCTGCTTTTCTTTGCTATTATGATATATCTGAATCTGAATTTTTTCAAGCTGGATTTATCTGATTATAGAGTTGACATACCTCAGTTTGAGTTTAAAATGAGAGGTATATCACTGACCTCTTTCCTGAACAACGACTCTGTCAAGTGGATTCTGATTGGAATTAACATAGCGCTTCTCTTGATTATAGAGAGAGTCGTCTCCTGGAAACTGGATAAGAAAAATTAGGCAAGATGCTCTTTCCGGAGTAGGTCATTCACGGTTTTTACCGGGTTGAATGTGATTAGGGGTACCTCAACAAAAACTGTGTTCCACTGGCTCATAGAACCATTCCATAAACCCGGCAGTTCAAGGGCTTTGATTTTTTTCCCCTCAATGGTTTTAGTTGAGCTGAAGCCTGTTTCTGGATCTACGAACTTATGCAAATCGAACTTTTCTCCTTTATAATTCTTTATCGAACATACTAAGTCCACAGGATTGAAATGGGTCGATGATGAAACCATGGCTTTTACTTTACTATCTCCCATATTCAACTGTGCTGATTCAAGTATCTGGGGAGATGTAGAACCATCAGCATCAAATACGATAAAAGGTCCCCCTCCTGGCTCTCCAAGATTTCTGACCATACCGCAAACTCTTATAGGACGATTCAATTTTGCCTTAAGGAAATCCTTGACGATATCCTCAGGAAGAGGAGGTAGGATTACACAAAGCTCACGTTCCAGAAATAGGGTGATTTCATTGTTCAAATCCTCACTATACTCTCCTTCAAGCCTGTTAAGATAGTTGAATATTTTTTCCTGCATCCCTGCCAGAATGCCTATCAAAATCCTCTTCCATTTTATAGTCTCGGATAGATACTGCTCTCTGACAACGTTGTCAATATTTTTAATTATAACCATATCTGAATCAATATCATTCAGATTTTCAACAAGTGCTCCGTGTCCTCCCGGTCTGAACAACAGGCTCCCGTCCGAATTTCTGAAAGGCTCATTATTCATATCCACGGCAATAGTATCTGTATTTGGGCTCTGCAGAGTAAAACCAACATTGTAGATAACGCCGGCACGGTTCATATATTTTAGCTTAACATTTTCAAAATGTTTCCTGAATGCTTCAATATGCTCAGCAGATACAGTGACAGACATTCTTGAGATGCCATCATTTCCTCTGGCGTACATAGCAGCTTCAACAAGATGTTCTTCAAATGAAGTTCTGGAAACTTCTGTGTATTTATGGAATTTGATCAACCCTTTTGGTTTGGAACCATAATCGAGACCATGTTTTCCAAGCAATGCCCGCAGGACAGACAGAGAATCGGAAAAATCGCACAATCCGGTATTTTTCAAATCTTCATAAAATGCAAACATTTCAATATTATTCAGAAACCTTTCAACTTCAGTTCCAGGTTTGATACCCTCCCCTTTTTCCAATAAGTGTATTGCCTCATATAAATCCTTGAACATTCTTGAGGCAGCCCCGGAGGCAGGGACTAATTTGCATATATCTCCCCGGTATTGATAGTACCTTTGCTCAGCATCGGACTTATCCTTTTCGTCAAGCACCTGTATACCTCTTGCAGGTGTCGCAGCTGATACTATCTTCAAATAAGGAAATCCCGATTTAAAATAATCTATGTCTCTGATAACTTGGTCTACAGATGAGCCTCTCTGCTCAATCATTTCTATATCCTGCTTACTTAACATATCAAAGCTGTTTTATTTTATTAGCGATTATACGGTATAAAGATTCAGGAATCTCCCTTCTATACTCATAGTTGGCCCTTAAATGCTCGAATTGCCCGGGGTCACTTCTAAGCTTCATATCCATATCAAAAATCGGATAAGATTCATAGAAAAGCTTAAAAAGCCACTCCCCCACATCTTCAATCATATCATCCAGTGAAGAGAGCTCTTCAGGCACAGGGTAATCAATTATATAACCGGCAAGTTCACTGAATCCAAAAAACAGACCGAATGAATTAACCGAAAAGACTGTTGCATTTATTTTTCCTTCCAATGAATATCCCGCAATATGAGGAGTTGCAATATCTGCAGCATCGAGCAACTTCCTGTTTATTAATGGTTCTCCTGCCCATACATCCAATATTAATGCACCCAGTTTCCCTAAGGCTCCGAACAAAGCCTGCTCGTCAAGAACCTCCCCTCTCGATGCGTTAATAAATATACTGCCGGGCTTCATGATATCGAAGCACTCCTGACCGACAATACCTCTGGTAGTATTATCCAGGGGCAGATGAAGAGTCACTATGTCCGAATCCCTGATAACATCATACATGGAGTAAAAATCAGCAGGACTTAAATGGCTTCTATTGGGTTTATTTACGGATTTCTCCGGCGCACTCCCTATTTCAAGCATCTCTTTAACAGGAGGATCACATCTGAGTACTTTAAAGCCAAAAAGTCCCATTGTACCGGCCAGGCGTTCTCCCACATTCCCCGCACCTATGATACCCACAGTAGAACCCATGATTTGCCGGTTTTTCAGATGAGATACCGTAAACAATGCTGTCATTACATGCTGGACTACACCCCATGCATTACATCCCGCCGCATTAGTGAAGAATATCCCATTATCCCTGCAATACTCCAGATCTACATGATCACTGCCAATAGTTGCTGATGCTATGAATTTCACGGGAGTCCCATCGAGAAGGGCTTTGTTACATATGGTTCTTGTCCTTATAATCAAGGCATTGACATCTAAAAGATCAGACTTTTTAATCTCATTGCCCTTCATGTAGGCTACTTCGGCGTAAGGTTCAATTACTCCGGCAATAAAGGGGATATCTATATCAATCAGTACCTTCATGACATTTTATTTAAGAATGATCTCTGTTACCAGATCCTCACCCAACTCCTTGTTTATCATTTTCCTTATCTGTTCCCTGTTTATAAACAGCTGTGTCTTTGCGGCAGATGAGTTTATAGAGCAGAAGAGTTTTCCATCTCTGAAGAATTTATTTGTAGTCATCAAAGCATATTTTTGCCCTACAATCTTGTCCCAGGAGCTGAAAATCCGGGTTCTTTCGAGCCCCGGTTCAAGACCGTACTCCTTGACAAAAAGCTTCATCAGATCTCCAACGGGTATATAATTGACTCTCTTCATCTGACAACTCCGTTTTCAATTTCAAACGACAGGGAGTCGCCGTCAATTTCATCCAGTATATTCGAAATTCTTACCTTATTGCTGTCAGTTATGAAAATCTGTCCAAAGAAATCCGAGGATACAAGCCTTAAAAGTTGTTCTACCCTTAGCATATCCAGCTTATCGAACAAATCATCCAGAAGAAGTATAGGAGAGACTCCGTGTATCTTTTTCATAACTGCAAACTGGGCAAGTTTCAAGGCAATCAGAAAGCTTTTCTGCTGCCCTTGCGAGCCACCTCTTTTTATAGGATGACCCTTCATACAAAAGATAAGGTCATCTCTTTGGACTCCTGATGAAGTATAACCAAGATACTTGTCCTTTTCCAGAGTTCTGGCAAGAATATCAATCAGCGAACCCTCATGCAGATCCGAGCGGTACTCTATGTCAACCTCCTCCCTCTCCCCCGATAGAAGATTATAATACTCCTTGACCAATGGCACAAGCCTCTCTACAAACTCCTCCCTCTTTGCGAAAATATATGATGCATTGACTGAAAGTTGCTCATCAAAGATGGAGAGAAGTTCCTCCTGAATGATATCACCCTTAAGCAGCCTGTTTCTCTGTATAAGTATCTGGTTGTAATTCTGTAAACGTCTCAGGTACTCCTTGTCAATCTGTGAGAGAATGGCATTTATGAATTTTCTTCTTTCATCGCCGCTGTCATTAATCAAGGATGTATCTGAAGGTGAAACCATTACAACAGGAATGAGCCCTATATGATCAGAAAATCTTGTGTAGTTTCTAGAATTGCGCTTCAGGAATTTTTCACCTTTTGAATTGAACGACAGAGAGATGTTTTCTACACCTGAATCATCCCTGGCATACTCTCCGTTAAGAGACGTACATTCTGAATCATACATTATCGAGAGGTGATCAACGGTTGAAAAGAAACTTTTTGTCATTGAGAGATAGTAGACGGCATCCAGCAAGTTTGTCTTGCCGGAACCATTGATCCCTGTTATGCAATTTATCTTGGGAGAGAAGATTATGTGAGCTTCCGGAATATTTTTAAAATTGTTGACCGTAATCTTCTTAAGATACATATGTTTCTGTTTTGTACACAAAGTTACTCCTTTTTTCAATTTAAATTTGAGATTAGACAAAATATTGTAATTTTGCAACCTGCATAAAAAATAGAAACAGAAATGTCAAAGAACATCAATCATCACGAACAGGAAACTGTAGCTGAAGCTGTTAATCAGACTGAACATTTTATTGAGAGGTACAAAAAACCTCTAATCTACTCTGTTATAACAATAGTAGCAATAGCAGCCGTCAGCTTCGCATACCAGCAATTCTACCGTAAACCAAAAATTAACGAGGCTATGGCTCAATCATTTGTTGCCGAGAGATATTTCCGTGCGGATTCTTTTGCACTGGCTCTCAATGGTGACGGTAATGCCCTTGGTTTCAAACAGATTATTTCGGAATACGGAGATAAGTCAGGAGCAGCTGTATACCTTTATGCCGGTATATGTGAGCTTCAATTGGGCAATTATAAGGAGGCCATCGACTACCTGAAGAACTATGACGGTGATGATCCTATACTTCAAGCCAGGGCTCTCTGCAACATAGGCGATGCATACGCATTTTTACAGGACAACAAGGAGGCTCTGAACTATTACCTCAAAGCTGCCAAGCATGTTGACAACGAATATGCTGCGGGTTATCTGCTGAAAGCGGGTATCATGTATGAGGAACTTGGAGATATGGGAAATGCCCTTAAGTCGTATGAGGAGA
>MTLE01000605.1_pt1 | contig 18097 bp, 14 predicted proteins | sample 1982461 | NCBI WGS metagenome assembly MTLE01 (sample SAMN05712605, study PRJNA340218) | biofilm metagenome | isolation source: sample SPL anode biofilm adapted to -200 mV | place: USA | collected 2012-02-03
TATAAATAGCCTGGCACTTTATGGGGGGTGAGTGGGTATAACTGAATAGGCGTTATGAGTTTAAACGTCTAGAATCCTTGAAACGCATATCACATTTTGAGCGGGTCAAGTATCGGGAAGCGGGGCTGGCCATAGTTGGGGCCGGGGCTCTGCCTCGCTAGAAACTGGCGACACTTTGAATTTGCGTGATGGAAGGCTTTATATCATCCTCAATCCGGTAAAGCATGGAATTCAACCGATTATCCTGGAAAGTGCGCGTGACGGGCTGGCTTTGTGGGGGGCTGGCGGCATGGCTTTTAGGGCTGCTGCAACCCACGCTTTGGGCGGCGGAATCCGCCAAGAAAGCGGCCCCCGAATCGACGCTGCTCTTTTCGCCGCCCGCCGGGGTTTACACCAATTCGGTAAAAGTGGCGCTCAAGTGCACGGTGCCCGGCGCTGCCGTCCGCTACACCTTGGACGGCACGGACCCCAATGAAAACTCGCCCGAATACACCGAACCCATGGAGCTGACGGCCGACGTATTGCTCAAGGCTAAGGTATTCAAGGCCGGCGCCGCCAGCGCGGTGGCCGTTTCCCAGGCTTATGTGGTGATGGACTCGGCCCTGGCCAATTTCAATTCGAACCTGCCAATCATCATCATTGATACTTACGGCCACCGAGTCGGGCGCGATCCTAAAACCCCGATTTCCGTGCGGTTTATTGATCCCAAAGGCGACCGCTGCGGGCTGGCTAACACGGCTGATTTCGCCAGCCTGGGAGAGCTCAACATCCGCGGCAACACGTCTACGCGATTCCCCAAAAAATCGTACCATTTGAAAACTTTGAATGAGGCGGGCGAATCGTTGAAAGCCGCGCCGCTGGGTTTTCCCAAAGAATGCGATTGGGTGCTCTACGCGCCGTATGTGGATAAAACCTTGATGCGCGATGTGCTGGGGTACGAACTGAGCAACCAAATCGGCCGTTACGCCGCCAAAACTCGATTTGTCGAAATGTACCTCAACCAAAGCGGCGGCAAGCTCAGCCAGGGACATTACATGGGGGTTTACGTTTTTGAGGAAAAAATCAAACGCGATAAAAACCGGGTGGCGGTAACCAAACTCAGCCCGGAAGACACCACCGAGCCCAACCTTACCGGCGGCTACATCTTCAAGAAAGACCACACGGAGCGTGCCGATAATCCCGACGGCGTGGTCCCCATGCTCGCGCAATCGCTTTCCGTCCGCCAGCAGCGGTTTGTCTCCGGCCAAGGTTCCACCTTTTTCTACGTCGAACCCAAACCCACCGAGATCACTGGCCCGCAAAAATCCTATTTGCGCCGTTACGTCAACACCGTCGAGAAAGCGATCTACGGCGAGAATTTTCGCGATCCCAAAACGGGCTATGCCGCGTATATCGATGTGGATTCGTTCATTGACCATCACTGGCTGGTGGAGTTGAGCAAAAACATCGACGGCTTCCGGTTCAGCACTTTTTATTACAAGGATCGCGGGGGCAAACTCTGCATGGGCCCCATTTGGGACTGGAATTTGACCTTCGGCAACGCCAGCCCGCGCGATGGCTCCCGGCCCGAGGGCTGGTACTGGCCCCAATTGGATGACCAGCAGTACACCTGGTTCCGCCGCCTGTTCGATGACCCCGATTTTGCCCAGCGTTATATCGACCGCTGGGGCGAGTTGCGCGGCAAACAATTTTCCACTTCCAACCTGCTGGCGCGCGTGGATTATTGGGCGGGCGTGCTGGAGGAAGCCCAGGCCCGCAATTTCAAGCGCTGGCGCATTTTAGACGATCAAATCTGGCCCAACAGTTTCGCCGGCCAAAGTTACGAGAACGAAATCGAGTATTTGAAAAATTTCATCGAAAAACGGGTGCGCTGGATCGACAGCCAATTTTTGCGCGCGCCCGTCTACGCCTTGGCCGCGCACGAGGCCAGCGAGCCGGGCCAGCTGGAGTTGCGCGCCAAACGCGGCGAAGTCTGGTACACCACCGATGGCAGCGACCCGCGCGCGCCCGGCGGCGAACCCTCCAAATCCGCCAAAGTCATGGACAGCAAGATCCCCCTCACCGGCCCGATCAAAATCGTGTGCCGCGCGCGCCAGGAGGACAAATGGAGCCCGCCCGCCAAGGGCACCTTTGGACCGGACACGCCGCCCACCACCAAGTGATTTCCGTCCCTTGAGTAACGCGTTAACCTGGCTTATTCTTAAACCAATTAACGCCGCCTGGTCTAGCGAGCCGAAAAAAGGTGGTGAGGAGTGCCATGAATAAACCCGATTACTGCGAAAAACAAATACAAGCCATCCGGCGGCGGATAGCGCTTTGGACCACGGCTGCTTTTTGTCTGCTGGCTTTTTTAACCACCGCCCGGGCCTTGGAAAAGGCCGCCCCGATGATGCCGCCGAACGGTTTTTCCGGCATCGTTTTGGAGACCACCAACGCCACCCGCTACACTTATGTGCTGGTCGATACAGGCAAAGCTAAGCTATGGGCGGCGGGCCCCAAGTTCGCGGTAAAAATCGGCGATAAGGTCACCGTTGGCCCCGGCACGCCCATGCCCCAGTTCGAAAGCCAAGCGCTCAAGCGCAAGTTTGACGCGGTGTATTTCACGGATCGCATTCTCGTGGGCCAATCCGCCGCCGTCGCGGGGACCAACCTGCTTTCAGGCGGCACGTTCAAGGCGGCGGATTTTGCGAACCTCAAAAAAGCCGAGGGCGGCAAAACCATTGCCGAGATTCACACCCAAAAGGCCAAACTGGCAGGCCAAACGATTGCGGTGCGGGGCAAGGTGGTGAAGTACAACGCCAAAATCATGAAGCGCAACTGGGCGCATATCAAGGACAGCGCGGGGACCAATGATTTGACGATTACCCTGTCCACACCGCTCAACGTTGGCGACGTCGTTTTGGCCAAAGGCACCCTAGCCATCGACAAAGATTTTGGCTACGGTTACAAGTACGATGTGCTGCTGGAAAACTGCCAGGTCACCGTCGAGCCCGCCGCCAAGCCTAAAGAATAGCGGCGGCCGGTTCCGTTGGTTTCACCCGGCGCATGTTCCAGGCGGCGACCACGCTTGCCCTCGTTTCCACCCATGCAAGATTTGAAACAACCGGGCCTCATGTGGCTCAAAGCTGCCTTGTTTCTGGTGATCGGCCTGTTCGCCGCCGGCGTGCTCTGGCTGCAATCCCCCACCCTGCAAACGGCCTGCTTGCTGGCCCTGCTCATCTGGGCGTTTTGCCGCGCGTATTATTTCGCCTTTTATGTCGTGGAAAAATACATCGATCCCACCTTCCGCTTTTCCGGGCTTGGTTCGTTGGTGCGGTATGTGATCGCGCAAAAGCGGAAAAAGTAATGCGCCCGATTTGATATAGGGCCAAAACCGGTGTATCACTACGGCGATTGATCCCGTAAACCGCCGCGACGCGCATGGTATTTATGGCCCGCTGGATTGTACTGCTTTTTACGCTGGCATTGAGCCTCGCCGCCCCTTGCCTGGGAGAAATTTTCCCCTTTTTCCATACCCAACCACCACCTCCCACGCCCCAAGCCATGGCCCGCGTGGCGAGTTTGGTGGGCATTCCGGCCAATTCTAGCGCCGCTTTCCGGCGGTGCCTTGAGGATGGCCTTGCTTGGACCACGGTAGAGGTTCAAGCCACTTCCGACGGGGAATTTGTTCTCGCGTCCCCCACGGTCCAAACCACCCATGGACCTTGGCAAGTGGCGGAGCACACCCAGCAAGATTATCGCGAACTGGATATCGGTTCGGCTTATGGTTCGCGCTGGAAAAGCCAAACCGGCCTAACCTTAAGCGAAACCCTCGTTTGGGCGCGCTTGCATTGGAATTTATTTCTACGCTGCGGCCCAGTGGACCCGCAACGCTTCGTGAAATACCTTCGTGGCGCCAACATGGAACAACAGTGCATCGTCACTGGCGACGTGGATTGGCTGGCCAAAGTCTACGCTGTTGCCCCGGGGAAGATCGCCTTGGCCGCCGCATTGCCCCCGGGCGAATCGCCCATCGATTGGGCTAAAGCCCACCATCTGACTGTGCTGGAACTTCCCACCGGCCGCGCCACAGCCGCCGTCGTGGCGGAGTGTCATCACCAAGGCATACGCGTCAAACTCGCCTTCGATCCCGCCACGGATAACCGCTCCGGCTGGGCTCAAGCCGCCGCATGCGGAGCCGATTGGTTGGAAACGGCTCGCCCTGAAGAATGGCGGGCGGACCAATTCAACCGCGGCGCGGCCGCCAAGAAAGTCCGCATCTCCTGCCACCGCGGCGCCCATCGTTACGCGCCGGAAAACACGCTGCCCGCCTTTGAAAAAGCCATCCGCCTGGGCGTCGATCTGATCGAATTCGACATTCGCACTTCCTCCGACGGCCAATATTTTCTCCTGCACGATGGCCTGCTGGACCGCACCACCGACGGCCATGGCCCCATCGCCAAAACGCCCGCCAGCGCGCTGCGCCAACTCCACGCCAACGACGGCTGGGGCGCGCCATTTGCACAGGTGCCGCTGCCCACCTTGGACGAATTTCTCGCCGCCGTGCGTGGCAAAATCGATTTGTACGTCGACGCCAAAGTTATTCCGGTCGACGCCTTGGCCGAAGCGTTGGAACGGCACCAAGTCGCGGACCGCGCCATCGTTTACCAGAGCGCCGATTACTTAGCCCAGTTGGTGGCGAAGAACCCGAAAATTCGCGCCCTGCCACCGTTATCGCGCTCCGATGGTTTGCCGGCTATCTTAGCCAAATTGAAACCGTACGCGGTGGACGTCGATTGGAATATTTTGTCGCGCGATCTGATCCAGCAATGCCATCAAGCCGGAGTGCTCGTGTTTTCCGACGCCATGGACGGGCACGAAACCCTCGCCGACTACCGGCAAGCCATCGAGTGGGGCATCGACGTGATCCAGACGGACACGCCCCTGCAGGTCATGCGCGCGAAGGAATTGGCTTACCCGGGCCCGGATCGCAAGGGGAACTAGCCGCCAATTTTAACCGGCAAATTTAATTTACGAAACGGCGCCGCCAGCAGCTCCAGTTCCGACGGGGTTGGGCCTTTAATGTCCGGCAGCAAATATGCCTGTCCTAAGCGGCGAAACTTGGCCATGCCCGTTTTGTGGTACGGCAGCAGATTGACCAGCGTGATGCCGGGCAAGCGGCGCAAGAACCGCGCCGTATCCTCCAGCATGTGGGGATCATCATTCAGGCTGGGCACTAGCGGCAGGCGGATCCAGATGTTTTTGTGCACCTCGCACAAGGCGCGCAAATTCTCGAGAATCATTTCGTTGCCCGCGCCCGCACAGCGCAAGTGAACCTTGCGGTCATAAGCTTTGATGTCGAACAAAAACAGGTCCGCTAGGGGCGCCACGGCCAGCAATTCCGATTGCGGGCAGAAGCCGCTGGTATCGACCGCCGTGTGGATGCCCTCGGCGCGGCAGGCGGTGAGCATCGCCCGCAGGAACTTGGGTTGAGACATGGGTTCGCCCCCGGAGAACGTCACCCCACCCTGCGAATCGTCGAAAAACACCCGGTCCTTGCGCAATTCCTCCATCAGCGATTCGACCGTCATTTCCTGTCCCACCGCGTGCCGGGCGCCGGTGGGGCAAGCCTCGATGCAAATGCCGCAATGATCGCACAAGGGCCCGTGATCGGAGGACGAACGCGGCAGCGCCTTGGGGCACGCGGCGATGCATTCCCCACACGACACACAGCGGTTTTCATAAGTCGCCACCACGGGCGCGGCGGATATCCCCTCGGGATTATGGCACCAGAGACACTGCAACGGGCAGCCTTTGAGGAAAACCGTGGTGCGAATGCCCGGCCCGTCGTTCAGCGCGTAGCGTTGCAGGTTAAAAATCAATCCGGAGGCCATGGCTAACTTTCCTCCTCCCAAACGGAAGTTTCCAGGGGCATTAGATTCACGCTGCGGGGGTGGAATCCCAATTGGCGATAAAACCGCAAAGCTTCCTCGTTTTGCGACAGCACCGAAACCACGGGTTTCCGCGCGCCACAACCATGCAACCAGGCCATCGCCCGGCGCACGAGCAGCGTGCCGATCCCCTGTCCGCGCAAGGCGGGATCGACGTATAGCGAGTCCAGCTCGCTGCTTTGGTCCGCGGCGCAATACGAGGTGACGGCGTAGCCCGCCAAATCCCCCGAGGGCTGGCGCCGGAACAAATCCACCCGCAATTGGCCGGTCAGCGATTTTTCCCGAAATTCCGCCGCCCGGCTCGCGAAAGTTTTAGCTAACACCTCAGCCGCGAGAGTTGGCGCCACTACGGCGTGATGCGCTCGCAACGCCTCCCAGAGCGGTTGGATGGCGGGCAGCAATTCCATTCCGCCCGCTTGAAACGCGCCCGGCAGGATTTTTTCAAAGCATTCGAAGGGCAATCGCCGCCGGGGAAACCGCACTTGTCCCACGAATTGATAACCATGGCTAAGGTAAAGGCTGCGCGCGCGGGGATTGCCCGTGTAAACATCCAGGCGAATAGAGGCGAAACCCGCTTCGTAGGCGTGCCGTTCGGCAAACCGCAGCATCCGGCGGCCCAAGCCCTGGCCTTGGCAGTCGGGACTGACCATCAACCGGTGAATCACCATTAAATTTTCGGGGGCGCTGCGCCAAACCACGGTTTGATATTCGGGCGATTGCTGGCTATCCAGAGCCATCGCGGCTACGCAACGCCCTTGGTGGCGCACTACCCAAAGCGTGCCCGCCCGCGCGTCAGCGGCGGCGATCTCGGCGGTGGGGTAGACGGCATCCCACTGGTCGTTGCCACTCGCCTGCATGGCGCGCACACAATCGGCAATCAAGGGCCCGATCCGTGGCACGTCTTCCCAACTGGCCCGCTCAATCCGCATGGCCACCAAAATACGCGCCCCTTGGGCCGCCCGTAAAGCCACAAACCGCTGGTTTTTCCAGCCTAAAATCGCAATTACCGCACAGATTTTACTTGCCGTTTTCACTGGAATAGTGCAGAATCAAGGAAACCTCCAAACAACCAACTGGGAAACCTATGAAACCGGCACCTACTTTATTGCCATTCAACCCCACCCACACCACCGTCGCGCGCCTCGCCTCCTTGCTCCTTTCCGGCTGCGTGGCGGGCTTAAGCAGCGCCACCGTGTTAGGTCAAACCGATGATTTCAACGATGGCGATGATGCGGGCTGGACGCACATCGACCTCGGCGACGCCGGCCTGCCGGCGGCCTTGTACACTTTTCCGGACGATGGCAATGGCGGCAAAGCCTATCACGTTTATGTCACCCCCCCGCCGGTGGACGCCGCCGGGCCCGCCCGCGCCATGATTTATCGCTCGCCCAAATACTCGCGATTCGAAGTCGCGGTGGATTTCCTGGCCTGGGACGCCACGGTCGATCAAGCGGTAGGTTTGCTCGCCCGCTTGGACGCGTTGGGCTTGGGTGTGACCAGCGGTTACACCATGAATTACAACACCCTGGATCAGAATGTTCAGATCAACGAAATCGCCGGCGAAGCGCCCACCACCATTGCCGAGAACGCCGCCGCGCTGAAACCATCGGTGAGTCATCCCATCCGGTTCGTCTTCTCCGGTTATGAGGGCAATCTCCTAGGGCAAGTCTTCCAAATGCCGGATACCAATAACCCGCTCGTCTCGGTGGTTGCCACGGACACTAGCCACACCACTGGAAACGCCGGTTTGCTGGTCTTTAGCCGGTCCGATGCCGACCAGTACACCGCTGCCAGTTCCATTGCCGATGGCACTTTCGATAATTACAGCGCGAGCGTCCCGGGCAGCTTAAAAGCGGTGGCGGTGGAACTTTCGCCCCGGCCGCAAGCCACGGTGAGCACCATTCCGTCCCCGATCAAAATCGCCATTTTAAACCGGGAAACCGAAGTGGTGGGCTCCAGCATCACGCTGACCGTGGATGGAACCGCGGTGCCCGCGTCCCAAATCAGCGTTACCGATGGCGTCATTTCCGGCGACAATGCGGATCCGTTCCCCGGGGTCACCGCGACCTACACCCCCAGTGTTTCCGCAACCGAGGGTGCCCATACCGTGCGGGCCACCTTCAGCGACAATGCGGGCAATCAACACACCAACGAATGGACCTTCACCTACGCCACATTAGCGGCGGCCAACGCCAACCCTTCGGCCACCGGAGTTGCGCCTGGTTTTAACGTGCGCTTGGTGCAAGCCCCCTTGGACGGGCCGGCCTTGGCCAATAGCTTAGCGCGCGCCGAACTGCAACTAGCCTCCAACGCGCCCGCTTCCCTGGTGGCCTTCACCACGAATGTGATCAGTAGCGTGATTAATTATTCGCAGAAAGACACCAATAGCGATGGGTACACGGCTGAAGGCAATTTTGGGCCGGACCTCAATTTCCCGGGCATCGATCCGGTGGATCAACCCGATCCCAATGATCTCGCCTTGGAAATCCACGCCTACCTGCAATTGACGGCCGGAACCTATACTTTTGGCGTGGTCAGCGACGACGGCTTTCAACTGCGCAGCGGCGCGACCTTCGCCGACACGAACGCAACCGTGATGGGCGAATGTCTATCGGGCACTTACAATGGCACCTTCGATTTCACCGCGCCGGTCGCCGGTTTGTACCCGTTCCGCCTGGTGTGGTTTGAACGCGGCGGCGGCGCGCATGTGGAATTATTTAATGTGGACCGAAGCAGCGGCACCAAGACGTTAATTAACGCCGCTGATTGCCCAGTCAAAGCGTTTACCGCCATTACCGGACCGAGCGTTTCCCTGGAATCCTCGGCCACCGTCTCCGGATTTGCCGCCGAGAGCGGGGGCACCATTGACACCACTGCGAAGACGATCACCATCCCGATCAATGGTGACCAGCGGTTCTATCGGCTGAAAGCCGCCAACGCGTTGCACCTTACCGCGATCACCGTGCAAAACGGCACTGTGGTCCTCAAATACGAATAACGATCACTTTAACCCAAACGCCACCCGGCTAACCTGGGTGGCGTTTTTTAGGCAATACCGTAACGGAACAAAAGGGCGCTTGATGGGGGGCTTCGGTTTAATACTAAGATAAAATCTTGCCCCCCCACGAGCCGAGCTGAGGGTTTGATTCTATCCTAGTCCAATCTTAGAGCGTGCTCTAAGAGTTGCGGCAACTGCGTAATGATGGCCTCATCACTAGCAACCAGCACGGCCCCAGCCTCTTGCGCCGCAGAACGCAAATTGGCCTGTTTCGCTCCCGCATAGGCAACTACCGGGATGTGATTGGTTGCCGGGGTGCTTTTCATGAGGCGAATGACCGCACAAGTATCGACCTGGGGCGAGTACAGATCAAGCAACACCACCAACGGCGTTTCCTTTTGGGCCAGTTCCACTAGCGTTCCGGCGTCGGACAAGGTCTGCACGCGGTAACCCAAATCCTGCAAACGATTTACTAATTTGCTCCCCGGCATCAAATTCTCGTAGACCACAAAAGCAAGCGGCTTCGTCATGAACTCAAATTGAAACTTGACGCCCCAAAAAGTCGACTCTATTTTTGAACCGAATAGGAATTTTTAGGCTGGCCAGCCAGCGCGCTGAAGTCGGAGAGTATTCTGCCGACTTTTTTATTCCCCTATTGGGGAGAACCGTCTGACATAGCTATGAACGCCGAATTTTTAGCGGTATTAGATTTTTGGGAACGGGAGAAAGGCATCCGCAAGGATGTCTTGCTGACCGCAGTGGAAGAGGCGTTGCTATCGGCCGCCAAGAAAGCCGTAGGCCCGGCGCGTAATTTGCGTTGCGTCATTGATCCTAAATCTGGTGACATCAAGGCTTTTGCTCAATTAGTCGTATCTGAAAAAGTCCTCTCCAAACACGATCAAATTACCCTGGCCGACGCCAAGCGCATCAACCCCCTGGCGGTGTTGGATCAAGAAATCGAAGTCGAAGTGACTCCCGCCGGGTTTGGCCGCATTGCTTCCCAGTACGCCAAGCAGGCGTTGATGCAACAAATCCGCCGGGCGGAGAAAGACCTGATTTTCAGTGAATTCAAGGATCGCACGGGCGATATCGTTAGCGGCGTGGTGCGGCGGTTTGAACGCTCCGACGTGACGATCGACCTGGGCCGCTACGAAGCTTTGCTGCCCAACCGCGAACGCGTGCCCACCGAAGAATACCAAATCGGCGAACGCCTGCGCTGTTTTGTCAAATCGGTGGATAACACCACGCGCGGGCCGGAAATCATCCTTTCCCGGGCGGACCCCCAGTTCGTCGTCAAACTGTTCCAATTGGAAGTTTCGGAAATCAACGATGGCACCATCGAAATCAAGGGCATCGCGCGCGAACCGGGTTTCCGCTCCAAAATCGCGGTTTATTCCAAAGATGACAAGGTGGATCCCGTGGGGGCTTGCGTGGGTTTGCGCGGCCAGCGGGTGAAAAACATCGTGCGCGAGTTGAACAACGAGAAAGTGGATATCATCAAGTGGGATCCCAACGTTCGCGTGTTCATCACCAACGCCCTGGCGCCGGCCAAACTGAAATCTTTCGAGATCGACGAAGCGCGCCGGCGCGTGCTGATTCTCACGAGTGAGGATCAATTATCGCTGGCGATCGGCAAACGCGGTCAAAATGCTCGCTTGACCTCGAAGCTCACGGGCTGGCAGGTTGATATCGAACTGGAGGCCACCGCCAAGCCGGGCTTTGAGGAAAAAGTGTTCCAAGCGGTCAGTGCCGTGGCCGCCATTCCGGGCTTCACGAACGAGCAAGCCGATACCTTGGTGCACGCCGGGTTTTTAAGCCTGGAAGATCTGATGCAGGCCGAACAGAGCGATCTGGAGGCGATTCCCCAAATTGGCGCGCAAGCGGAAATCATCCTCGCGGCGGTGCAAGCGGAGGTCGCCCGTCGCAACTTGAATGGTGGCCAATAACCCTTTATACCTGGGAATGATCCCGGGCGCCAAATGAATGCTGGAAAGGCATCGCGTATGGCGGTCCATAGTGTTGAAAGAATAATAATATGCCCGTTCGGATTTACGACATTGCCCGAAAAGTTGGTATCGAAAGCAAGGAAGTCCTTGCCAAAGCCAAGGAATTGGGCATTGCCGGCGCCAAAGTTCCTTCCAGCTCCTTAGATAAAATCACCGCCGAATACCTGGAGCAGCAAATCCTGGCCGCACGCCCGCAGCCAGCCACGCCTGCCCCGGTTGAGCCACCCACTCCACCCCAGGCAGCAGTCGATGTCCCGCCGGCCGCGCCCGAACCGGTGGAAACCCCGGTCGCCCCAGCGCCCACCGTTACGCCGATCACGCCCCCGCCAGTGGTTGAGCCCAGCGCTAAAGTGGAAGCCAAGCCCGAGCCGGTCGCTCCGCTTACGCCGGCCAGTGAAGCGAAGATTTCCACCCCGGTCGCGCCGATTTCCGCGCCGGCCCCCGCCGAACCCGTGGCTTCGCCCGCAGTGCCGGTGCCCACTCCGGCCCCGCAGCCGCCTTTAGCGGAGAAAGTCGAAGAGGTCAAACCGGCAGCAACCGCTCCTGTCGAAAAGATTTCGCCCGCGCCCGTAGAACCGAGCAAACCCGAGCCCGCGCTTGAGCCAGCTCCGGCTCCGGCTCCCCCGCCGGCCCCCGCGCCGCTGCCCGCGACCTTGGTGCAACCAGCTCCGGCCGCCCCTAAACCGGCCCCGGAAACGACTCCGGCTCCGGCCCCAGCGGCCCCGGCAACTCCGCCGCCCCCGGCCGCCCCGCATCACCCGCCGGCACCCCGCGTGCCTGGCATCGGGGACAAGGTTGGCTTTATCCAGCTTCCCACCAAAGGCGCCAAAGCTCCCGAGCGGCCCGCGCCGCCAAAACCGGCCCCCAAACCCGGCCGCCCCGAACAGCCGCCGCGCCAGCAGGGGCAACGATTTGGCAATGGCCAGCAACCCGGCGGACGCCCGCCGTTTGGCCGGCAGCAGCAACCAAGCCAAGGCCGGCAGCAAAATTTCCCGCCGCGCCCGGGCCAAGCCAGGCCCAGCGCCGCGCCGGATCGCTTCACCCCGCCCACTTCGGGCGAGATGATCACGATGAAACCACCCATCATCGTGCGCAATCTGGCCGACACCCTGAAACGCAAGCCGTTCCAGTTGATCGCTGATTTGATGGAGTTGAACGTGTTTGCCACCGTCAACCAATCCATCGAGGAAACCGTGGCCCAGCGGCTGTGTGCCAAGTACGGATTCCGGTTTGAGGTGGAAAAACGCGAGCGGGGCGCCGGCTTGGTGCACGCGCCCGTCATCAAGAAAGAAGTCGACGTCGAAGAGAAGCCCGAGGATCTGCGTCCCCGGCCGCCCGTGGTTACGATCATGGGGCACGTCGACCATGGCAAAACCTCGTTGCTGGACGTCATCCGCAAGTCCAATGTGGTGGCCGGCGAAGCCGGTGGCATCACCCAGCACATTGGCGCGTACACCATTTCCTTCCCGCACCCGGAACGCCCGCAGGAAATTCAGCAAATCACCTTCCTGGACACCCCGGGCCACGCGGCCTTCAGCGCCATGCGCGCCCGCGGCGCCAACGTCACCGACATTGTCGTGCTCGTGGTGGCGGCGAACGACGGCGTGATGCCCCAGACCATGGAGGCCATCAGCCACGCCCAAGCGGCTAAAGTGCCCATCATGGTGGCGGTCAACAAATGCGACCACCCCAACGCCAACCCCATGCGGGTGCGGCAGCAACTGCAAGAACACGGCCTGGTATGCGAGGAATGGGGTGGCAGCACCATTTTCCAGGATTTGTCCGCGCTGACCAAGCAAGGCGTCGACAAACTGCTGGAGTTGATTTTGCTCCAAGCCGAAATGATGGAGCTCAAGGCCAATCCCACGCGGCGGGCCAAAGGCAACGTCATCGAATCCGGCCTGGAACCGGGCGGCCCCACCGCCACCGTGCTGGTGCGCAAAGGCACCTTGCGCCTGGGCGAAGTGCTGCTTTGCGGCACCTTCTGGGGCAAGGCGCGCGCCTTGATCAGCGAGGAAGGCAAGCGCTTGAAAGAAGCGGGCCCCTCGGTGGCCGTCAAGCTGCTGGGTTTGAACGGCGTGCCCGACGCCGGCATGGAATTCAGCGTGGTGGAAAACGAGAAACTGGCCCGGGAACTCTGCGGCCAGCGCGAGGAAGAAAACAAGACGCGCTCCGCCGAAGACCGGCCCAAGGTCACCCTGGAGAGCCTGTTCAAAAACCTTTCCACCGACAGCGCCAAAGTGCTCAAGGTGGTGGTCAAGGCGGATACGCAAGGTTCCGTCGAAGCCATTGTCGAAGCGCTCAAGAAAATTGAGTCCTCCAAAGTGTCGCTCGAAATCATCCAGAGCGCCGTGGGCATTATCACCGAGTCGGACGTGCTGCTGGCCTCCGCCTCCAAGGCTATCGTGCTCGGCTTCCATACCCGCGTCGATGGCGGCGCGGCCGATGCGGCCAAGCACGAGAACGTGCAGATCAAGCTCTACTCGATCATTTATGAATTGATCGACGAAGTCACTTTGGCGATGGCGGGCTTGCTCGAGCCGATCTCCAAGGAAGTCAGCCTGGGCATGGCCGAAGTGCGCAAAGTATTCTCCATGTCCAAGGGCGGCAATGTCGCCGGCTGCATGATCACCAACGGCCGCGTGGTCAAGGGCCGCTGCCGCATCTTGCGCCGCAAAGAAGTCTTATTCGAAGGCGCCATCGGGGCCATCCGCCGCTTCCAAGACGAAGTCACGGAAGTCCGGGCGGGCCTCGAATGCGGCATCCGCGTGGATGGTTTCGCTGATTTCCAGAACGGGGACATCATCGAGAGCTATCACATCGAAAAAATCACGCAAAAGCTGTGAGCCTCTGGCCTGGCTTAAAACCGCAAGGACGTAGTTATGCTATCCCGGCGACATGAACGCGTGCGCGAGCTCTTGACGCGCTCGCTTGGGGAAATCGTGCGGCGCGAATTCTCGGTCGAGGAGGCGGGGGTGATCACCGTCATTGACGTCGGCGTGTCCAGAGACATGCAGTCGGCCATGGTGTTCATCAGCGTCCTCGGCTCGGAGGAGCAAAAGCAGAAAGCCCTAAACCTGCTGAAGAACCACCGCGTGCAGCTGCAATCCTGGCTGGCCCAAGCGGTCACCTTGAAGTACACCCCCCGCCTCATGTTCCGCCTGGACACATCGATCGAACGAGGCGACCGTGTAATGAATATTATGAACGAACTGGAAAGCGCCAGCCCCGCGGAGAGCGAAGAATGAAGTCCCGCCCCAAGATCCTCGACCGTATCATCGCCGAGATCCGGAACAGCCAGAACTTATGCATTGTCGGCCATGTGCGGCCCGACGGGGATTGCATCGGCTCCCAACTAGGTTTGGCCCAAGCCTTGCGCAACGAAGGCAAAAAATTGGTTTGCTGGAACGAGGACACCATTCCCCAGAAACTCGCATTTTTGGACCCGCGCAAGATCATGGAACAGCCGGCATCCGGCAAAAAATTTGACCTGGTGATCTCGCTGGATTCCGCCAGCCTGGAGCGCATCGGCAAGACGGTTGAGTTTATCCAAGATCGGACGCTCTTCATCAACATTGACCATCACCAGAGCAACACCCGTTTTGGCGATATCAATTGGGTGGTGCCGAAATCGCCTTCCACGGGCGAACTGGTTTTCCGGCTCTTGCAAGCGGCCAGCTGGCCGGTGACCGAGGAAATCGCGGATTGTCTGTTCACGGCCGTCTCCACGGACACCGGCTCGTTCCAATATCCCTCCACCCGGCCCAACACGTACTATGTGGCGGGCGACCTGGTGCGGCGCGGCGCGAACCTGGCCCGCATTTGCGACGAGGTTTACCAATCCTACCCGCTGTCGCGCGTGCGCCTCTTGCAGCATGTGTTCAATCATTTCAAGCTGACTTGCAAGAATCAACTCGGTTATTTCTGGCTGCGGCCGGGGGATTTCACCCGCACGGGCAGCGACCCCAACGATAGCGAGGGGTTGATCGACCACATCCGCGCCATCGAGCCGGTAGTGGTGGCCTGCTTGTTTGAAGAGATGGAGCCGGAGCTGGTGCGCGTGAGCCTGCGCTCGAAGAGCGACCAGATCAACGTCAACGCCATCATGCGCGAATTCGGCGGCGGCGGCCACCCGGCCGCGGCGGGCGCGCGCATCGTGGGCAAACCGGCCTCGGTCCAGCGCCGCGTTTTGGCCGCCATCAAAAAAGCTTTAGCCTTAGTTAAGAACTAATCATGCACGCATTCGACGCCCTGGATGGCGCCATCCTCATCGACAAACCCCGCGGCTGCACTTCGCATGACGTGGTGGATCTCTTGCGCCGGCAATTTCGTTTGGAAAAAGTCGGCCACTGTGGAACCCTGGACCCCAACGCCACCGGCTTGCTCGTGTTGGTGCTGGGCCGCGCCACCAAATTGAGCGAGCGGCTCATGTCCTCGGACAAAGTTTACTCGGGCACCGTCAAATTTGGCGAGAGCACCGACAGCTACGATGCCGACGGCCAATTGGTCGCCTCCTTGCCGGTGCCGCTGATGACGCTGGAGGAAATCAACGAACAAGCGGCCACGTTTGTGGGCGATTTGATGCAGACCCCGCCCATGGTGTCGGCGGTGAAACAAGGCGGCGTGCCCTTGTACAAGCTGGCGCGCAAAGGCGTGGAAGTCGAGCGCAAGGCCCGCCTGGTGCACGTGTACCGCTATAAATTTTCCACCTATCAGGAGCCGGAGGGCGCGTTTGAGATTCGCTGCACCAAGGGCACCTATGTGCGCAGCCTGGCCCATGAATTGGGCGAAAAACTCGGCTGCGGCGCGCATCTCTCCTCGTTGCGGCGGCTTAAATCCGGCACTTTTGACGTGGCCAACGCCATGCCTTTGGAACAAGTCCGCAAGCTTTCGCTAGAGGAATTGGCCAAGCTGGTGATTCCGTTCCTCAAGGTGGCGGACATCGCCAAAAGCTAGCCCTAAGTTTGCCCAGTGGCGGCCCATTGGGGCTTGCCATCGGCCGCGGAACAACGCTTGATCCTGGCCCATGAAGATTGTCCATACCGCCCAAGAATTGGCGTCGCCCAACCGCCCGGCCCACGCGGCCATCGGGGTGTTCGACGGCCTGCACTTGGGCCATCAAGCCATCATCCGCCAGACGTTGGAGGACGCCCGCGCCACGGGCGGGCGCTGCATTGTCATCACGTTCGACCGCCATCCCAACGCCGTAGTAGCCCCGCAACATGCGCCGCCCTTAATTTACTCCCTCCCCAAGAAAGCGGAGGTCATCACGTCACTGGGCGTGGAAGCCATGTTGGAGCTGCGTTTTGACGAAGACTTTAGCCGCCAGACCGCCACGGATTTCATCCGCGGATTGGCCCGGGATTTGGGCCAGCTAAAAAGCCTCTCGGTCGGGGCGAATTTTACTTTCGGCTACCGGCGCGGGGGCAACGTGGGACTGCTCCAACAACTCGGCCAGGAGCTGGGTTTCACCGCCTATGGATTGCCGGCGGTGGAATTGGATGGGGTAACCATCAGCAGCACGCGCATTCGCGACGCCATTCGCGCGGGCCAGTTGGAACTTGCCAGCCGCTTGCTCGGCCGCCCTTATTCGCTGGAAGGCGCCGTGGTGGCGGGCGATCAAATCGGCCGCACCATAGGCTTTCCCACCGCCAACCTTGATGTGCCTGGCTTGCTCCTGCCGCCGCACGGAGTTTATGCCGTCGAAGCGATCACCGGCGGGCGGGCTTATCCGGCGGTGTTGAATATCGGCCACCGGCCCACGCTCAAGTCCCCTGCCCCGCAACTCCGCGTCGAAGCACATTTAATCCAAACCCAATTGGACCTGTATAGCACGCGGCTCGAGCTCGTGTTCAAGGCCCGGCTGCGCTCGGAAATGCCCTTCCATTCCTTGGACGAACTCAAAGCGCAAATCGCCCGCGATATCGCCAGCGCCCAAGCGATCTTGTGAATGCCCGGCAAGGGGCATTTTACATTTTCGCCAATTGTCCAGGGAGCCAGCGCGTGAGCAAATCCTGGCAATTCAGGACTTTTTCCGCCAAATCCTGCGGCACATAAAAGTACTGGTTCGAGGCCTCAAACCCCAGCCGCGAGTCCTGGATTTGCAGCCCGTGCAAGCGTTTCGCCAAAGCCATTTCCGCCCGCAAAATGGACTCCAATTCGCGCCCGGCGGCTTGCGCTTCTTCCCGCTTGCGCGCGGCGCGCAGGCGCTCGCGCGCCAGAACAAAACGCACTTGATAAGCCACGCTCCGAAAGTGAAGCATGGCCGCTTCATCCACGCGCAGTTCGGACGCGATCGCGTGGGCGTGTGGGGCGGATAATTTCCCTTTCTTCGCCGCCACGGCCAATTTGAGTTCCGCCAGCGCGGCCTCAAAGCCCGCCGCCACTTGCTCCAATTGCCCCGCAAAAACCTCCGGCGGGTAGACCGAGCGCCAGCTGTTCAGGTCATCATAAGGGAACCCCACCATCGTGGCGTGGTAGCCCGAGGGTTCCCCCCAGAGCAAGTTGGCGGGGCCAAGCTGCAGGGGCGCTTGGTAAACCACGCCGCCATCGAACGGGAATTCGGCAAACGCCGCGCTGTAGGCTTGCCAAGCGCGCGCCACCGCCGGGGCCAACTCCGCGCCGTGACGCCGTTCTGCCACCCGGTTAAGCGCCGCCTCCGGATCGGCCTGGCCACCCGCCGCCACCGCCGCGCCGACTTCCGCGACCACTTCCAAATTAGGCGAGGGATAGCCGCCCAAGGTCCACCCGAGCATCAAGCCATTCACGCCCGCTTCGGATAACCGGGCCGCGTGCCGCGCCGCATTGGCCACCGCCGGGATGTAGGGCACGGAAGATAATTCCCAAGTGTTAGCGCTTTGGACTTTGGCCATCGTGCGCAAGCCGCGTTTTTGGGCCGCTTGCCAATTGCGTTTGGCCCGTTCACCCGGGCCGATCGTGGAGAGCGAATACTCTCCAATGGTCACCGGCACGCCACCGCGCTGAATGGGCATGCCCCACTCACTGACCGTCATGAACAGCGCCTCTCGCGGAAGCCGGTGGATAATGTCCCCCACCCAGCCGTCCGCCCAGCCCCAGTCCCAGGCGATCAATTGCTGGCCCGCGCCGCCCTGGCGAATGCCGTCCATGAAAACCGTGTTCACTTCGGCCACCACTTCGGCGGG
>MTLE01002133.1_pt1 | contig 18077 bp, 18 predicted proteins | sample 1982461 | NCBI WGS metagenome assembly MTLE01 (sample SAMN05712605, study PRJNA340218) | biofilm metagenome | isolation source: sample SPL anode biofilm adapted to -200 mV | place: USA | collected 2012-02-03
GAGGGTTTTTCAGGGCCGACTAGTTGAGTTGCAATGATCGATTCTTTCCCGACTGCACGACGCTCCTCCTTATTCCTGTATTGAGGATCCGCGTCTCTATTGATGCCGTCCAGGAGTTCCACCTCAAGCGGAAGGCTTGATATGCGACTGTTCTCTTGCGAACCTGAGCAGCAACCGAAGCGCCTCGTTGACCGCGGCCGAATCCTTGAAAACCTCGGCCACGTCGCTATCCAGCAGGACCACATTGGTCCCCTGGGCGAGGGCGGCATGGTGTTTGCCCCGGATTGCCCCGGAGAAATTAATTTCAGGCGCAAGGTCTGGGGACGGGTCAGCTGCTTTCTGTTTCATCGTGACGCCGCCAGGAAACCAACACCATGTTTTAAAACGTTTCCTGTGGCCTTTTCCGGGTCCCATTCGAATTCCATCGGAGGAGGATAGTCCTCGGTGGTTCGGGTCCGCCAGCCAACGGCTCATACCTAAAGAAATGGATCCGCCACCGTCCGCCCCGCCGCCGCGTGGTTCAGCGCCCGCAGGCCGATGTCGCGGCGCCTCTGCATGCCGGGCCAGTTCACCTCGGCCACGGCGGCCTCGACACGGGCGCGGGCGGCTTCCAGGTCACGGTCGGTGGCCACCAGGTTGAGCACGCGGCCGCCCGCGGTCACCCAGCCCTCGGCGGTCTTTCGCGTGCCGGCGTGGATGACCTTGACGCCTTCCGGGGCGCCCAGGGCGATGGGGACGCCCTTCTCGGCGCCTTCGGGGTAGCCTCCGGCGGCAAGGACCACGGCGATGGCACAGCCGGGGCGGAGCCGGACGGAGCCGCGGCGCAGGCGGCCCTCGGCCACCTCCAGCAGGAGGGCCGCGAGGTCCTCGTCCAGGAGCTCCATGAGCACCTGGGTTTCGGGGTCGCCGAAGCGCACGTTGTACTCCAGGAGCTCGGGGCCCCGTGCCGTCCACATGACGCCCAGGAAGAGCACGCCCCGGGCGCGCAGGCCGTCCTGGCGCAGGCCGTTGACGGTGGGCTCCACCAGGTCCCGGCGCAGCCGCTCCAGGTCGGAGGGAGACAGGAAGGGGATGGGGCCGAAGGCGCCCATGCCGCCGGTGTTGGGGCCCTGGTCCCCGTCGAAGATGCGCTTGTGGTCCTGGCAGGGGGGCAGGACGGCGTAGGCGGCGTGGTCGCCGTCCACGTCCACCAGCACGTGGAGGGAGAGCTCCATGCCCGAAAGGGGCGCTTCCAGCACGACGGTGCGCGAGGCTTCGCCGAACTGGCCGGCCATGAAGGCGCGCACGGTGGCCAGGGCCTCCTCGCGGCTGCCGGCCAGCACCACGCCCTTGCCCGCGGCGAGGCCGTCGGCCTTGAGGACGATGGGCAGCCCCAGGCCCCATTCGCGGATGGCCGCCTCCGCGGGCTCCAGGGCCGTGAACGTCATGCTGGCCGCGCAGGGGATGCCGTGGCGGACCATGAAGTCCTTGGCGAAGGCCTTGCTGCCCTCCAGGCGCGCGGTGGCGGCGTCGTGGCCGAAGACGGCGATCCCCTCGCGGCGCACGGCGTCGGCCAGGCCCGCCACCAGTGGGACCTCGGGGCCCACCACCACCAGGTCGGGGCGGTTCCGGGCGCACCAGGAGGCGATGCCCGCGACATCTTCCACGCCGAAGGGGAGGCAGGTGCCCAGCGCGGCCAGCGCGTCGCTGCCCGGGGCGGCGAAGAGCTCCACGGGGCCCGGGCCGGCCTTGAGCTTCATGGCCATGGCATGTTCCCGGCCGCCGGAGCCGATGAGAAGGATCTTCATGCTTCACCCCTTTCAAGAATCCTACTTCGAGTGGGCTATCCTAGGGGCATGATCGGACGACTGCGCGGCACGCTTATCCACAAAAGCCTCAACTCCGCCATGGTTGAATGCGGCGGCGTCGGGTACCTCTGCTCCATTTCCCTGGGCACCTTCGGGCTCCTGCCGGAGGAGGGCCAGGAGGCCATCCTCCACGTGGAGACCCTGCTGCGGGAGAACGACCTGAGCCTCCTGGGTTTCGCCACCCGGGAGGAGAAGCAGCTGTACCGCCTGCTGGTGAAGGTGGACGGCGTGGGCCCCAAGCTGGCCCTGGCGGCCCTGGGGGCCCTGCCCCTGGCCGACCTGGTCCAGGCCATCCGCGCCCGGGACGTCAAGGCCCTCACCCGCGTCCCCGGCGTGGGCAAGAAGACCGCCGAGAAGCTCTGCTTCGAGCTCTCGGAAAAGCTCGGCGGCATGGGGGGCCTGGACGGCCTGGCCGGGGGCGGGGCCCCGCGGGACGCCTGGGAAGCCGACCTGGCCTCGGCCCTCACCAACCTCGGGTTCAAGGAGGACGCCGTGCTGCCCGTCGTGAAGGACCTCGCCGCGGACCGGCCTCCCCTGCCCGAGGCCCTGCGCCGCGCCCTCAAGGCCCTGCAGCGATGACCGTGCGGATCCTCTCCACCTCGGCGCTGGCGGGCCCGTCCCTCCAGGGCCTGGGCGCGAGGTTTCCGGAACTCTCCATCGCGCCGTTCCGCTCCATCGCCTGGAAGATGAGCCTGGCCAACGCGGAGGCCCTGGTGGTCCTGCCCACCGAAGCCCTGTCGGAAGCCGACCTGGACTACGCCCCCAAGCTGAAGGTCCTGGGCACCTGCTCGACGGGGGTGGACCACCTGCCCATGGAGGCCTGCGCCCGGCGGGGCATCGCGGTGGCCACCACCGCGGGGGCCGCCACGGACGCCACCGCCGACCTGGCGCTGGCCATGCTCCTGGCCCTGGCCCGCCGCCTCAAGGACGGCGAGGCCCTGGCGCGCTCGGGCGCGTGGAAGGGATGGGCCATGGACCAGATGCTCGGCACGGGGCTGGCCGGGAAGGACTGCGCCATCCTGGGCACCGGCGCCGTGGGCAAGGCCTTCGCCCGGCGGGTCTGGGCCCTGGGCATGAAGCCTCTCTTCTGGGACCGGGAGAGCAAGGGGACGCCGGTGGACTTCGGCGCGGGCATCGCCCGGCGGCTTCCCCTCTCCGACCTCCTGCCCCGGGCCGCGGTGCTCAGCGTCCACTGCCCGCTGACGCCGGAGACCCGGGGGCTCCTGACCCTGCCCATCCTGCAGCTCCTGCCCCGGGGGGCCTTCATCGTCAACACCGCCCGGGGGGGCATCCTGGACGAGGATGCGGCCATCCAGCTGCTTCACCAGGGGTTCCTGGGCGGGGTGGGCCTGGATGTGTTCGAGGACGAACCAAATATTAATTCAGCATGGATGAAGGCCCCCCGCACGGTGCTTTTACCACACCTGGGAAGCGCCACCGTGGACACCCGCGAGGCCATGTCCCGGGTTCTTTGCGATGGCATCGCCCGGACCCTGGAGGGTAAGCTTGGGTGATTCCGCTGGAGGTTCACTATGCCCCGTCAATGGCTCCGGCTGCTGGACCCTGAAATTCATGAACTGCGCCAGGAGGACGGCACGTCCCTCGCCGCGAGCCTGGCCTACGGCCGCGCCCTGAACGGGCGCAGCCTCCACGAGGAGGCCCAGGAGGTCCTCGACAAGGCGCTGGCCGCGAACCGCTGCGACGGCGACCTCTGGTTCGAGCGCATCATGGCCCAGGGCGACCACGGCACCCTCGAGGACCTGGATGAGCTGCACTCGCAACTGGAGGCCATCCGCACCGAACGTCCCGGGGACGCCGCGGTGCTGCGCAACATGGGCTTCGTGCGCATCCTGCAGCAGCGCTCCGACGAGGCCGAGAAGCTCCTCCACCAGGCGCTTCTGCTCAACGGGGCCGACCCCAAGGCCCTGGAGCTCCTGGGGCTCCTGTGCATCCAGCGGGAGAATCCCCAGGAGGCCAAGACCTGGCTCCTGAAGGCCCTCAGCCTCCAGCCCCGGGACCCGCGTTCCCTGCGGCTCCTGGGCATCACCTGCATGGACCTGGGGGATGCGAAATCCGCCGAGGTCCAGTTCATGGCCGCCCTGGAGCACGATCCCGACTATTTCTGGGGCTGGCACAGCCTGGGCGAGCTGCTCCTCAAGCGCGGCGACCTGGAGGAAGGCCTGCGGTGCATCCACCGGGCCCGCTGCATCCAGCCCCGGGAACCCGCCAGCTACTTCATCCTCGCGGAGCTCTTCTCCGAGCAGGGCCACATGGAGCTGGCCCAGGGCGAACTGCACCAGCTGACCTCCATGTCCGCCCCCACCGAGGTGCTCTCCGAGGCCTACTCCATGCTGGGCGAGATCCGGCGGGACCTGGGCGACGCCGAGGGCGCCACGAGCTACTTCTCCCTGGCCACCGAGACGGACCCCGAGTCCGCCGAACCCTGGGCGGCCCTGGGCGACATGGCCCGGGCCGAGTGCCACTGGGAGGAGGCCCTCCGCTGCTACCAGGAGGCCCTGGCCCGCCGCCCCGGCGCCGCCGACCTGCTGGTGCAGACCGGCTACGCCCACCTGCATCTGGGCATGCCCCAGGACGCCGAGGGGCTCTTCCTGTCAGCCCTGGAAGCCGATCCCGGTGAGTACAGCGCGTACCTGGGCCTCTCCGAGTGCTACCGGAACCTGCAGCGCTGCGAGGACCAGCTCGCCATGGTGCGCCTGGCCATGGAACTGGCCCCCGAGGATCCCGACGTGTGGAACGCCCGCGGCGTCGCGCTGGAGGTGGCGGGCCAGGCCAACGAGGCCACGGAGGCCTACGAGCACGCCCTGGGCCTCGACCCCATGCACCGCAAGGCCGCCAACAACCTGGGCTTCCTGCTGGAGAAGCGCATGCAGGCCGGCGAGACGGACCTGCACGCCCGCGCCATGGACGCCTGGAAGCGACGGCTCCTCATCTGCAGGGACGAGGGCCAAAGCTTGAAGATGGCAACGGAACACCTGGTGAAGCTGGGTGTCGGGGAAGACACCATCCGGCGATGGCTTGAGCGTGACCCGGCCCTCGGTTCCTGATATGCTTGGGGGTTCGGAGTAGCCATGAACGGATTGCTGTTGACTTTGCATGTGATCGTGAGCCTTCTGCTCATCGGAGTCATCCTGCTCCAGCCCGGATCCAAGGGCGGCGGGCTGGGGGCGACCTTCGGCGGCGGCGGCGCGAATTCGGCCTTCGGCGCCCGGGGCGCGGCGCCCTTCCTGGCCAAGTTCACCTACTACCTCGCGGCGGGATTCATGGTCACCTGCCTGATCATCGAGGTCCTCATCGTGAAGGACAACCGGTCCGTGCTGGACCGGACCTCCGCCGCGAAGACCGTGCCCGCCAAGCCCGCGCCCGTGGTTCCCGTGCCCGCGGTTCCCGAGGCCCCGGCCAAAAAGTGAGGATTGACGGGTGCCGCAACCCGTGGCATCCTTAGTGTTCTGCCCGCGTGGTGAAATTGGTAGACACGCCATCTTGAGGGGGTGGTGGCCACAAGCCGTAGCGGTTCGAGTCCGCTCGCGGGCACCAAAAGGGAAAGCGCTCCGATGGAGCGCTTTTTTTTGTCCCCGCGGGGCGGGCCGGGCGGCTTCGCGCCTTATGCTGGGGAATGCCCTTCGCCGACGCCGCCGTCCTCCTGGCCCCCCTCGCGCCCTGGTTCGATGCGCTGCGCAGGCCCATGCCCTGGCGGGCCCCGGATCTGGACGCCCCCCACCCCGACCCCTACGCCGTCCTGGTGTCGGAGATCATGCTGCAGCAGACGCAGGTGGCCACGGTGATCCCGTACTTCCTGCGGTGGATGGAACGCTTCCCTGACCCCGCGGCGCTGGCGGCGGCGACGGAAGAGGAAGTCCACGGCCTGTGGGCGGGCCTGGGGTACTACCGCCGGGCCCGGAACCTCCAGGCCGCGGCCGTGGCCATCGCCGCCGGCGGCTTTCCGCGCACCCTGGAGGGCCTCCTGGCCCTGCCGGGCCTGGGGCCCTACACGGCGGCGGCCGTGGCGGCCCAGGCGTTCCAGCTGCCCACGCCCGCGCTGGACGGCAACGCCTTCCGGGTGGCGGCGCGGGTCCTGGCCCTGGAGGAGGACCCCCGCCGCCACGCCGCCGCCCTCAGGGATTGGCTGGCCCTGGCCCTGGCCGCCCACGGGCCCTCGCGGCTCACCCAAGCCGTGATGGAGCTGGGCGCGACCGTGTGCACCCCGGCGCCGCGCTGCGGCTCCTGCCCCCTCCAGGGGGCCTGCGCGGCCCGTTCCCGGGGCATCCAGCACCGCATCCCCCCCGCCCAGCCCCGGGCGAAGGTGACGGAAGCGGAGATCCACCTCGCGGCCATCGCGTCGGGCGGGGCGTGGCTCCTGCGTCCCCCGGGCGCCAAGGGACTCCTGGCCGGCCTGTGGAGTTGGCCGTGGACGGCCACCGCTGCGGATCTCCCGGGCGCCGCGGAAGCGGCCTCCGCCTACGGCATCGTGGCGCGGGAGCCGGCGGGGTGGACGCAGGTGTATTCCCACCGCCGCGAGGCGGTCCGCCCCATCGTGGCGCGCGTGGAGCCCGGAGCCGCGCCGCCGGGCCTGGAGTGGGTCCCGGAGGCGCGGCTCCCAAGCCTCCCCATGGGCCGGCGCGACCAGCGCCTGAGGGGGGCGGTGGACGCGCCGGGGGGCCCGCTAACCGGCGCAGGCCTGGAGGCGCTGCGGGCGATCCTCCAAGGCCGCTGAGGCCTCAGAGCGTCATCGCCAGCAGCGCCTGCGCCAGCACGATCTTCAGGATCGTCGCCAACGGGTACACCGCGGCAAACCCCACGTTGGGCAGGTCGTTCTTCGACTGCTGCGTGGCGTAGCCCAGGACCACCGGCTGGGTGTGGGTGCCGGCCACGATGCCGAACAGGAGGCTCAGGGGGATCCGCAGCACGCGGTGGCCCAGCCAGTAGGCCAGGGTGTCGGCGAGGGTGGCCACCACCAGGGCCGCGGCCATGAAGATGGGCAGCCAGCTGATGTTCCGCGAAAGGATCTGGCGGAAGCCCTCGCCGGAGATCACGCCGATGCCGGCGGCGAACAGCACCAGGCCGAACTGGCGGATGGTGTGGTTGGCGCTGTAGGGGATGTTCCACACGAAGTGGCCCAGTTTGTGGAAGCGGCCCAGGACGAGCCCCACCACCAGGGGCCCGCCGGCGAACCCGAGCTTGAAGATGATGCCGTGGCCCAGGGGAATGGGGATCTGGCCAACGGCCAGGCCCAGGGCCATGCCCATGGCGAAGGTGAGGAAGCTGGCCTCGGAGAGCTCCCGGTAGCTGTCGCCGAAGAGTTCCTCCACGGCGGCGATGTTGTCCCGGGCGGTGGCCACGCGGATGCGGTCGCCCAGTTCCAGCACCGTGTCGGCGTCGGGCACGAACCAAACGTCGCCGCGGCGGAGGCGGCTGATGATGCAGTTGTGCTTCTCGGGGAGCTGCAGGTCCCGCAGGGGGCGGCCGATGAGGTCGTGGTTGCTCACGAAGACGCGGGTGGAGTCGTATTCGCTGATGTCGTGCTGGAGCGCGATGTCGGACTTGCGGCCCAGGAAGGCCTGCGCCCGTTCCACGTCCTCGGGCGTGCCCACGACGACGAGGAGATCGCCCGCCTCCAGGGCCAGATCCAGGGGGGCCATGATGAAGTCGTCCCCGCGCTTGAGGCGGTTGAACACCACCTTGCAGTTGGCCTGCTCCCGCAGGTCCACGTGGGTGCGCCCCGCGGCCCGGGCCTCCACCTCGATGGTCCGGGCCTTCAGGTGGCTGGAGCCCGAGCTGTAGCCGTGGAGCGAGGCGGCCTCGCGCGCCAGGTCCACCTTGAAGATCCGCCGGCTCAGCGGAATGCTGAGCATGGGGACGAGGACGCCGATGGGGTAGGCGATGGCGCTGGCCACGGTGGGCTGCGCAATGACCAGGGCGTCCGAGGTGGTGCGCTTCAGGGCCTCGATGACGCCGGCGAGGGCGGGCATGTTCGTGAACGAGCCCGCCAGGAGGCCCGCGGCATAGCGGCTGTCGAAGCGGAGGACCTTGGCGAGGACGACCACCACGCCGGTGCTGACGACCATGACCACCGCCACCACGGCGTTCCTCTTGAGGCCCTCCTTGCTGAAGGAGGCCCAGAAGCTGTGGGCGATGGCCAGGCCCATGGCGTAGACGAAGATGGCCAGGCCCAGTTCGTAGATCAGCTTCATCTCCCGGGAGAGGTCCTTCTTGACGGCGGGATCGAGCCCGGGGGTGACCACCACGGCGCCCAGCGCGATGCCCGCGAACAGGATGCTGGCGATGCCGAAGGACGCCCCGGCCACCCGGATCTTCGAGATGGGATAGCCCAGGGCCACCACCGCGAAGAGCATCAAAAGAGGGTTGTGGGCGAGCAGATGGGTCACGAAGGCCATGGCTACTCCTGCGGGGTCCGGGGGACGCCGTTAAAAGGACGGGTGGCTGGCCAGGGAAGGTGCGCCCGTGGGCCATGCCGCAATTTCTTATGAGACCATCCTATCGCCGCTCCATTGGTCGTTCGTCACACCTGCCGGGCGGGGTGTCAGTCCGCTATGCTTGAGGATTCATCCCGAGGAACCCCATGACGGTCCGGCGCGTGGCCCGCTTCCGCCCCACCAGAGAACAGGACAACCGGAATTCCGGCGCCTGGGCCTTCCTGCGCAAGGGGGTGCTCCGGTTCCTGGACCTGGTGGCCGTCTCCATGGCCATCCTGCTGGTCATGGCGCCCTTCGTGTGGCGCAAGTGGAAGGCGGACAAGGTGGTGGACGCCTGGTCGCAGCCCATGATGAGCGAGATCTCCCGGGTGGAGAAGGACTGGATGACCCTGCCCCGCCTGCCAGACTTCACCCACGGGGATGAACCCGCCGTGAAGGAATTCCTCAGCACCGAACCCCTCGTGCTGGCGTTGCGCAGCCGGTCGGCTCCCCGGACCCTATGGATCCGCCGGGGCGACGCCCTGGTGCGGGCGGAGAGCGTCCCGGAGGCCGCCCTCCTGAACACCTGGTTCTCCAAGGCCGAGGCGGACCAGGTATTCATCACCCTCCCCACGGAGATGTTGCCGGGCGAGCAGCGCAGCGGCCCCAAGGTCGTCCTGCTGGGGGACCGGTGGGCCGTGGCCAAGGCGTGGCGGGAAGGAAGTCCCGAAGTCGAGCAGTTCCTCCGCAACCACTTCGGTCCCACCCGGAACTTCCGGGTGGTGATGCTCCGGGACGGTGACGAGGCCCGCAAGAACCTTTCGCCCCAGCCCTGGGGCGCCGAGCCCCACCTGCAGGGCGATCCCTACTGGGGCATCCATTCGGCCTTTTCCATCCAGCTCATCAGCAACGAATTCCCGGGATGGACGTTCACCGTCATCCCCTTCAGGGCCGAAGGCCGGGCCATCCAGCTCAGCCTGCGCTGGCAGTTCGCCCTGGCCTCGCTGGTGGCCCTGTTCGTGGGATTGTCCCTGGTGCTGGCCCTCTACCTGCGGGCCCGGGCGCGGCGCAAGGCCACGCTGGACGCGGACCGCATGGCCTCCATGACCCACAGCCTCAAGACCCCCCTGGCCATCCTTAAATTCCGGTGCGACACCCTGCGGCTGGGGCGCCTCCCCCCCGACCAGTTGGATTCCCAGCTGATCCAGATCGGCGAGGAGGCCGACCGCCTTTCCACCATCATCGAGAACGCCCTGATGGCCATCCAGGGGCCCGCCGAGTCGGGCCCGCAGCAGGAGGTCAGCCCCCAGTGGATCCAGGGCGTGGCCGAGGACCTGGCCCCCGCCTTCGAGGCGGAGAACCGGCGCCTGGTGCTCACCTGTTCGGACCACGCCGGCAAGGCCGCCCTGCCCTCCCTCCGGGCGGCCCTCTTCACCCTGGTGGAGAATGCCCTGTACCACGGCGCGGGCACCGTGACGGTGGAGACCGCCCGCGCCCGGAAGCGGTTCCTCATCAAGGTCAGCGACCAGGGGACGGGCCTGGACTCCATGGGCATGCGGACCCTGGGGCGCCCCTTCATGCGCCTCCGGGAGAAGGGCAAGGAAGGGTTCCGCAAGGACGGCCAGGGCCTTGGCCTCAGCCTCCTCATCAAGGTCGTGGAGCGGGAGGGCTGGGGGCTGACCTTCGCCTCGGAACCGGGACGCGGGCTTTGCGCGACCTTGGAGATTCAGCTCGCATGTTAAAATTTCATGGTTCCGGAGACATGCCTTGGCACACCTCCTTGTAGTCGAGGACGAAGTCGAGCTTCAACAACTGCTCGTCACGAATCTTGAATTCGAAGGGTTCTCCGTCGAGGTGGCGGACGACGGCATCCCCGCCCTGGCCGCCCACGACCGGCGCCGGGCGGACCTCATCCTTCTGGACCTCATGCTGCCCCACCTGGACGGCTTCAAGGTCATCGAGGCGCTGCGCAAGGCCAACGACGACGTGCCCGTGCTCATGCTCACCGCCCGGGGCGCCGAGGCGGACCGCGTCAAGGGGCTCAGCGTGGGCGCCGACGACTACCTGGTCAAACCCTTCTCCGTCCTGGAGCTGGTGGCCCGCATCCGGGCCATCCTGCGCCGCACCCGCGCCGCCGAGCCGCCCAAGGTCCTCACCAGCGGCCCCTACCGCTTCGATTTCGCTGCCATGACCGCCACCCGGGACGGCCGCAACCTGGAGCTCACCAGCCGCGAAATGCGGATCCTGGAAATCCTGGTCACCTACCCCGGCCGCACCCACAGCCGCTCCGACCTCCTGCGCCTGGCCTGGGAGGCCGATGCCAGGCCCTCCCCGCGGACGGTGGACGTCCACGTGGCGAACCTGCGCAAGAAGCTGGGCGATGACGACAAGAACCGCCACATCGCCACCGTGGGCGGCGAGGGCTACCGCTGGACGGACCGGACCGGGTAGACGCCCGGGGCGTCAGAACCCCAGGTCGTCCAGTTCCTGCTTGGCGGTCCGGGCTTCGGGCGTGCCCCGGAAGCTGTCCGTGATCTCCTTGAAGGCCTTGATGGCCGCGGGCTTGAGGCCCTGCTTGAGGAGGCACTGGGCCCGCTTGAGCTTGGCGGGGAGGAACTGGTTGGAGTTGGGGTACTCCTTCAGGATCCGCTCGAAGGAGGGCTGGGCCTTGTCGTAGGCCTTCTGGTTGTACGAGGAAAGCCCCAGGTAGAAGAGCGCGTCGGGCGTGCGCGCGCTCTGGGGGTGGGCCTTGATGAACAGGGCCAGGCCGTCGGCGGCGAGGGCGTAGTTGCCCCGGTTGTAGTCCAGCACGGCCGAATTGAAGGCCTTCTCGTCGTCGGAGGAAGCGGCGGCGGGGGCCTCCTCCGCGGTCTGGGGCCGGGCGGCGGGGCGCCGCGGGGCCGCGGCGGCGTCGCCCAGGCGGTTGTTGAGCACCCGCGTGCTGTCCTGGAGCTGGCGCATGGTTTCCTGGAGATCGGCCTGGAAACGCCGGTCCTGGGTCCGGGACACCTCCGAGGCCTGGCGATCCTCGGCGGCCTTCTTGTTGGCATCTTCCATCTGGCTGCGCAGCTTGAAGATCTCCACCTTGAGGTCGGTGACCTGGTCCTCGACGCTCTTGAGGCGTTCCTCGGATGAACACCCGACGCACAGCAGCATGCCCGCGAGCGACAGGGTGGAGAGCATGGCCCGATTCGTCATCGGAATCTCCTGAAAGGCAAAGAGCGGAGGAACGCGTTCCTCCGCTCTTGGATGTCACATGGTCTGGTTCCCGCTACTGGAGCTTGAACTCGTCGCGGCGGTTCTCGAGCCAGCTCGCTTCGTCCTTGCCGACGACCAGGGGCTTCTCCTTGCCGAAGCTGATGGTCGTGAGGCGGTCGGAGGCGACGCCGAGGCCCACCAGGTAGGCCTGGGCGGCATGGGCGCGGCGCTCGCCCAGGGCGAGGTTGTATTCCACGGTGCCGCGCTCGTCGCAGTGGCCCGCGACCTGCACCTTGGCCTGGGGATAGGCCTTCATGAAGTCGGCGATGGCCTGGAGCTTGGCCTTGTCGGCCTCGCGGATTTCGGACTTGTCGAAGGCGAAGTTGATGTTCTTGAGGGCGGCGGCGGCGGCGCGCTGGTAGGCGGCGGCCTTCTCGGCCTCGGCGGCGGCGGCGGCCTTGCGGGCGGCCTCGGCCTCGGCTTCCGCCTTGCGGCGGGCAGCTTCCTCAGCGGCGCGCTTCTGGGCGTCGATCTCTTCCTGGGTCGGGCCGGCGGGCGCGGCAGGCTTGGGAGGCTCAACCGGAGCGGGCGCGGGCTTCTTGCAGGCCACGCCGATACCGAGGGTCAGCACCACGGAGAGAGGAATGAGGTTTCGAACGAAGCGCATGATAGGTTCCTCCAACACGCATTAAGTTTAACGCGACCCGGAACATCCGGGCACGAAATATTTCCTTATCTGGACCGCGTCCATTTAGGGCTTTGACAACCATCCAAGGCAGTGAGCTTTCTAAGCGTGTTGCCGGATAGATCGGTGGTGTAGAGCTGCATCCCCCCCCGGCTCCCACTGGTGAAAACGATCCGCCTTTCGTCGGGGGACCAGGAGGGGGATTCCGAACTGGCCACGCCGGTGGTGATTTGATAGGACTTCCCATCTCCGAGCTTGTAGACGAAAAGATCGAATTTTCCCTCGAAACGGGAAACGTAGGCGACCATGGAACCCGAAGGGCTCCAGGCGGGGCTGCCGTTGTAGGACCCTTCCCGGGTCAGGCGGCGGACGTTGGAACCGTCCTCCTCCATCAGGTAGACCTGGGGACCACCCTCGCGATCCGAGGTGAAGGCCATCTGGGTGCCGGCGGGATTCCAGGACGGGTCGGTGTTGATGCAGTTGCTGTCCGTGACGCGCCGGACCTTACCGGTGGCCACGTCCAGCACGATGATGTCGGTGTTGCCGCGCCGGTCGCCCTGCACCAGGGCCAGGCGCCTGCCGTCCGGGGACCACACGGGGCAGAAGCAGTGCCCCTCGACCTTGCCGGCCACGGGGTAGAGCCGCACGTGGGGCCCGCCCGCGACCTTCTGGCCCCAGATCTCGGGGGCGCCGCCCTTGTAGGTGACGTAGGCGATGCGGCCGTCCGGAGCCACGGTGGGCGAAATGGTCAGGCTCTTATAGTTGGTGATGGGGGTGATGTTCGCCCCATCCCGGTCCATCTGGTAGATCTCCTTGATGCCGGGGCTGAGCTGGCGCACGAAGACGACGGACGTGGAGGCCACCCCGGGCTGCCCCGTGAGCCTGGACATGAGGTCGTCGGAGAGCTTGTGGGCCATGCGCCGGAGCGCGGCCTCCCTGCCGGTGTAGCGCTTGCTGAAGACGGCGGTGCGGGCCTTCCGGTCCTGGGCGGCCTTGACGTCCACCACCTGGGCAACCACTTCCACGGAGCCGTCGGCGGCCCGGGTCAGGGTGGTGGTGAGGAGCCACTCGGTGCCCGCGTCGGCCCAACCCTTGTAGGTGGAGGGGTCCGTGGCGGCGGGGACGTGGCCCTTGATGACGGCGAAGGAGCCGGCTTCGTCCAGATCCCGCACCAGGACCTCATGGAAGTCCCCGGTCGCCTTGGCCTCGGCCAGGCCTGAAACCTGGGGCCGGGGGACGGCGATGCCGAGCTTGGACCCGGCGGAGGCCTCCAGCACCACTTCCTGCGCCTGCTGGGCCTGGATCCGGGCGACTGGGGAGAACATCAGCCCCAGGCCGAGAACCACCCGCGAAACCACGTTTCCAATCGAGCCAGAACAGGTCATACCCCCACTATACCCCCACACGTCGTGCTTTACGGCGCAAATTTGCACATTGCCTGCTTATTTCAATTCATTTCTAACGTTGTTCCGCCGCCGTATCCAGCAGGGGCAGGAGCCGCAGGTTGGCTCCGGGCATGGGTATTCGCGCCATTTCCCCAGCGGTGAACCACCCCCAGGCCAGCGGCACGTGAAGGACCTCCGGGGCCGCGCAGAGGAAGACGTGGAGCTGCACCCGGAAGCTTCCGTAGTCGTGCTCCACCACGGCCAGCGGCAGCACGCGCTCCGGCGTCCACGCCAGTTCCTCCCGCAGTTCCCGCCGCAGGGCGGCCTCGGCGGTTTCTCCCGGTTCCACCTTGCCCCCGGGGAATTCCCACAAGCCGGGAAACCGCCTGGAGCCTGGGTCCCGGCGCTGGAGGAAGAACCTTCCCTCCCGGGCGATGGCCGCGATGGCGACCCGCGCCGGGGTCATTCCCCGGGTCCGGCGAGGAAGGCCAGGCGCTCGGCGTACCGGGAACGAAGGGCCTCGATCCACTCCAGTTTCAACCTGCCGTAGGCGGGGCGCAGGGCGGCCTCCACCCAGGCCTGGAGCTCGGCGACGGAGCCGCAGGCCTCCATGGCCTCGGCCAGGGGCGCGCGCAGGCCCTCCTCGGGACGCTGCAGGGCGGCCACGGGCGCGTAGCTGATGCGGTGGGCGCGCGAGGGTCCCAGTTCCGCCAGGGCCTTGCGGTGGCCCGCGGTCCCGTAGCCCTTGTGACGGGCGAAGCCGTAGCCGGGAAGGGCTTCGTCCATTCCCGCCATGAGCGCGTCGCGGTGGGTCTTGGCGAGGATGGACGCGCAGGCGATGGCGCAGCTGAGGGCGTCGCCGTCCACCACGAGCCGCTCCGCGAGTCCCGTGCGGGGGGCGCGGTTGCCGTCCACCAGGAGGATGCGCGGCTTCGTCTCGCACTGGGAGACCGCCTGGCGCATGGCCATGAGGGATGCCTCCAGGATGTTCTCGCGGTCGATGGCCATGTTGTCCACCTCGGCCACCGCCCAGCAGGGCAGGACCATCTTGAGCTCGGAGGCCATGGCGGCGCGCTTTTCGGGGGGGACGAGCTTGCTGTCGCGCGCCTCGCGCAGCACGTGGCCCCAGCGGGCCGCGGCCTCCCGGTCCAGGACGGCGCAGGCGGCCACCACGGGGCCGGCCCAGGCGCCGCGCCCGGCCTCGTCCACGCCGCCCCAGGGGATGCCTCCCGGAAGGTTGCCCAGGTCCCAGTCCAGCGGGTTCATGCGCGCCGCGCCGGGAAGGGCTGGCCGGTCCAGGCCTGGAAGGCGGCCTTCTGGGCCGGGGTGGCCTTGGGGTCCGTGGTGATGTGGACGGCGCGCTGGGGGTTCTCCGCCAGGGTCATGGGGAAGGTCTCAAGGCGTCCGCGCTCCGCGGCCAGGACCTGCACCTGGTCCCCGGGGCCGGCGTCGCCCAGGCGTCCCTGCACCTCCTGGGCCGAGGCCGTGCGCCAGCCGTCCACGGCGAGGATCTCCATGCCGTAGCCCAGGCCCGCCCTGGCCGCCGGGGAGCCCGGGACGACGTTCTGCACCACCGCGGCGCCGCCCTGGAACGTCAGGCCGGCCCACACGCGGGCCCGGCGCAGGGCGTCGGGATCCTCGGCCTCGGCGCCTGGCAGCGCCTCCCAAGGGGCCCGGGCGTTGAGTCTCAGGCCGTAGGCCTTCTCGATTCCCGCCGCGTCCAGCGGCGCACGGCCCTGGATGTGGGCGGCCCAGAAGGCCTGGGGATCCCGGCCCAGGAGGTCGCGGCATGCCCCGCGCACGTCGGCGTCGGTGACGGGGCCGTCCCCGTGGCGCTCCCACAGGAGCGCGAACAGCCCATCCAGGCCCTTGGCGCCGCCGGTGGCCAGGCGCAGCTCGGCGTCCAGCATCCAGCCCACCATGGCGCCCATGTCGTAGTAGCTCACGGTGCTGTTGGCGGAGAACTCGGTGGGCTTGTAGTGGCGGATCCAGGCGTCGAAGCTGGCCTCCTCGAGGCTCTGCTCCAGGCGCCCGGCCCGGGTGGTGTTGTCGGTCCAGGAGGCGGCGAGCTTGCGGGAGACCCAGGACCAGGGCGCCACGCCCGCCTTGAGCACGAGGTCGTACTGGAGGAAGCTGGTGAAACCCTCGTGGAACCACAGGAGGCGCGAGGGGTTCTCGGCCTGGTAGTCGAAGGGGCCCAGCACCGCGTCCCGCATGCGCTTGACGTTCCACACGTGGAAGAACTCGTGGGCGATGAGGGTGAAGAGGTCGTAGTAGCCCTCGGCCCGCTCCAGCTGCTGGGGGTCGGCCAGGAGCGAGGTGCAGTCCCGGTGCTCGAGCCCGCCGCGCACCTTCGGGCTGAAGGTCAGCAGGAACAGGTAGCGCCGGAACGGGAACCCCCCGAAGATCCGCGCCGCCGCGCCCACGATGGCCTCGGCGCCGTCCATGATGCGCCCTTCGTCCCCGGGGTGCTGGCCGGTGATGGCCACCTGGAATTCGCAGCCCCGGGCGCGGAAGGTGTGCATGCGGAACGTGCCCAGCTCGAAGGGCGAATCCACCAGGGTGTCGTGGTCCTCCGCAAGGTAGCTCCCCTCGCGCCGGGGCAGGCTGGTGGCCGCGCGCCAGCCCTTGGGCCAGCCTTCGAACCGCACCTCGTAGGGCCGCGCCGGCTGTCCCTCCACGTAGAGGAAGGTCGCCGCGCCCACCAGGTGGGCGTGGTGGGCGTCCACGTGGTTGGTGCGCACCGTCAGGTCGTTGCAGAAGAGCCGGTAGGTGACCTTCACGCCGCGGGCCGAGCCCTCCACGCGCCAGCGATGCGTGTCGGCCTTGCGGAAGGGGCTGGGCTGGCCGGCGCCGTCCACCACCTCGAGGCGGTCCAGGAACCGGGCATAGTCCCGCACCAGGTACGACCCCGGCGTCCACACCGGGAGGGCCAGGACCGCGCCCCCCTCCACCGCCTCGGCGGGGAAGAACAGTTCCACTTCGATCTCGTGCATGGTGAGGCTGACGGGGCGGAGGGTGGCCAGCACCGGCTCCAGGGGGATCTGTTTCACTGCCATGGTCGCTCCAGTCAAAGGTCGCCGAGTTCCAGGAAGACGTCCTTCCAGCCCTTGGGCAGGGCCGCCGCATCCCGCTCGACGGTGGCGGCGTCGCCGCGGGCGAAGGGGCCGGTGCGCCCTGCGGCGCCGTGGGCCTCCACGTTGCGCAGGGTGGCCTCCGCCAGGGGGGCCAGGCCCCGGCCCGGCAGCGCCACGCCCCGGCGCGCCAGCAGCTCCCGGGCGCCGAGCCACAGGGTGGCGGCGTGGCCCGACGCCAGGACGGCGCAGGCGTGGTAGAGGGGCTTGAGGTCCGCGGGCAGGTCGAAGGGCGCGAAGCCCAGGTCCCGGAAGGCGGCCACCAGGCCCGCCGGCACGGCGCCGGTGAGGGCCAGGGGGGTGCCCCTCCAGTCCGCGGCCGCGCCGTCGAAGCTGGTCAGGGGGTGCGCGCTGGGAACGCCCTCCAGGTGAAGGCTTCCGGAAAGGTGCACGCAGCGCCCGGGGAAATGCCGGGCCAGGGCCTCCACGGCGTCGTCGGGGACTGCCAGGAGCACCGGACCCGCGGGTCGCGCGGAACCGGGCAGGAGCGTGGCCCGCGCCCCCAGGGCCTCCGCCAGGGCCCGTCCCGCGCGCCCCCGGCCGAGGATTGAGAAGGATGTCCAGGCTTCCATCCCCCTAGGGTATCCCAACGGCCGTCAATGGCCGAGAATGGTCCCGTGACCTGGCCCCTCCCCCCCGCCATGCCCTGGCCCCAGTTCCTCCGGCGCCTCCGGCATCCCGCCCCTCCCCCCGGGTGGCTGGAGGCCGCCGCGGATCTCGACGAGGTGCGCCGGCGCCCGCTCCTGCTGCGGTGGATCGCCCAGCACCCCCGCATCGGCGCCCATCTGCGGGCACGGCTGCTACCCACCCTCCCCTGGCGCACACTGGCGAGCATCGCCCAGGACGCCTCGGCCCACCCCCAGGCCCGCCAGCATGCCACCGAGCGCCTCAACGCCCTGTGGCCGGGCCTGACCATGGGCGAGCGCCGCAGCCTGGCCATGGCCGCGCCCCGTCCGTTGTGGCCCCTCATCTGGCGGAACCGCGACCGCCGCGTCCTGGAGGCCTTCCTCCTTCACCCCCGCCTGGGCGTGGAGAACCTGGTGGCCCTGGTGCAGCCCCCCCTCACCGCCCCCCAGGCCGAGGCGCTGCAGGCCTCCCGGTGGCTGGAGGTGGTGCCCGTGGCCCACCAGGTACTGGTGGCCCTGGACCGGGGGCTGGAGAACCCGGACGGGGGGCTGGTGCTGGGCATGGCCTCGCCCTGGATCAAGGCCCTTCCGGAGGAGGAGCGGCTGCTGGCGGCGACGCGGGTGGCCAATCCGGCGCTTCGGCGCATGGTGCGGGCCTGGGCGGCGCCGGGGGTGGAGGAAGGCGATTTGTGGGACCGTCTCGATTGAATTGGAGGGTTCGGTGGCTTTGGGTAAAAAACATCGACGCTGAGCACGCCGAGGCGCAGAGTT
>MTLE01002504.1_pt1 | contig 18017 bp, 13 predicted proteins | sample 1982461 | NCBI WGS metagenome assembly MTLE01 (sample SAMN05712605, study PRJNA340218) | biofilm metagenome | isolation source: sample SPL anode biofilm adapted to -200 mV | place: USA | collected 2012-02-03
CGGCATAGGACGGCGCAGCGCGCCGTCCCTACCTTTTAACGTGCGAAATACTGGGTGGCCCGAGCACGGCGGAAGGGTCCAACAAGTGCAACTCGGCGGCTGGGTGTCGCGGGAGGGGAAAAAAACGGGCGAAGGAAGAAGCGTCGAAAAAAGCGCATCCCCCCTTCCCTGGCCTTAAGCTTGCGCGGCGGCCGGTGGGAAGGGGGGATGTTTGATCCCCACTATTGAATGGGCACCGCCCGGTAGAAGCGCATGGCGTGCGCGGTGGTGTCCGGGTCGGAGAATTCGGTTTCGGTGCTGGTGGCGGGCGGCAAGGTGCCGATTTCTTCCCAATCCGCCAGGTTGCCGGAAGCTTGGATCGCGTAGCTGGTGCCCGGCACGGTGGCGAGCGCAAAGGTGGCGCCCACGCCCGCTTGGGGCGCTTTCCGCAGCACCAGGCGGACCGGTTGCGGCGTGGTGGCGGTTTGGTGGGCGAGCGTGGCTTTAAGCGGCGCCGTCACCGTCAAGGCCGCAAGGGAACTCTTCACCGAACCGGCCGAATTAGCGATGGAGACCATATAGTTGCCGGCGTTGGCGGACTGCACGTTGGTGATGGTCAAGGTCGCCTTGGTGGCGCCGGCCAGGGTGTAGCCGTTCAAGCTCCATTGGTAATAGAGGTTGCCCGAACCCGTGGCGGTGACCGTGAAGGTCACGTTGGAACCTTGGGGGATGGCTTGGCTCACCGGCTGGGTGGTGATGGTGGGCGGCAAGTATACGGTCAACGTCGCGTTGTAGCTGGTGACTTTGCCGCCAATGTTGGTGGCGGTAACCGTATAGACTCCCGCGTTGGTGGACTGCACGTTGGGCAAGTACAAGCTGGCATTCGTGGCGGCGGCCAAGGCCACGCCGTCCTTGTACCACTGCAGCGCGGGCGTGGGCACGCCGGTGGCGACGACGGAGAAGGTGACGTTGGTGCCTTTGAAGGCAAACACACTGGCGGGTTGCGCGGTGATGGCGGGCGGCTGGCAAACGGCAAGCGCGGCAACGCTGCTGCGCACGGTGCCGGCGGAATTGGCGATCGATACCGAGTAGTTGCCCGCGTCGGCATACTGCACACTGCTAAAGGTGAGGTTCGAGCTGGTGCCCCCCACAACGGTGGTGCCGTCTTTGATCCATTGATAGTAAAGCTTGCCGGAACCCGTGGCCACGACACTGAGGGTGACCTGGCTGCCTTGGGTAGACACGCGGCTGGCGGGCTGGGTCGTGATGACGGGTGGCGCATACACCGTCAAAGTCGCGTTATAACTGGTGGCCGTTCCCCCCACATTGGAGGCCGTAACTGTGTAGATCCCCGCGTTCGTTGTCTGCACGTTGGGCAAACTGAGGGTTTGACTGGTCGCGCCGGCCAGCGCCACACCATCTTTGTGCCATTGCAGAGTGGGGGCAGGCACGCCGGTGGCGGCCACGCTGAAGGTGACATTGGATCCCTGGTATGCAACCACACTGGCCGGTTGCGTAGTGATCACCGGGGAAGCACCCACGCTGAGCTGAGCGGTGCTGCTTCTTACGCTGCCGGCGCTGTTGACGATCGACACCGAGTAGTTGCCCGCGTCGGCATACTGCACACTGCTGAAGGTGAGGTTCGAGCTGGTGCCCCCCACGACGGTGGTGCCATCTTTGATCCATTGATAGTAAAGCGTGCCGGAACCGGAGGCGACCACGCTCAGGGTCACCTGGGTGCCTTGGGTGGTCGCGCGGCTGGCCGGCTGGACGGTGATCGTCGGCGGCAGGTACACACTGAGGATCGCGTTGTAACTGGTCACCGAGCCGGCGGCGTTGCTGACTTTGACGTTGTAGGTGCCAGAATTCGTCCCTTGCAGATTGGAAAAAGCCAGCGTGGGGCTGGTGGCTCCACTTAGCGCGACGCCGTCTTTATACCACTGATAACTCGGCGCGGGCACGCCCGAGGCCACCACCGTAAAGCTGGCGTTGGAACCTTTGAAAGTATAGACATCCTTGGGATGCGTGGAAATGGTGGGCGTGACGTAGACGGATAAACTGGCCGCGCTGCTCATCACGTAGCCTACCGAATTGCTGACTTTGACCGTGTAGGCGCCGGATTGGGTGGTCTGGACACTGGAGAGCGACAGGGTGGCGCCGGTGGCGCCGCTGATGGCCACGCCATCTTTGTACCATTGAAAACTGGGTGCCGGGGCGCCGCTGGCCGCCACGGTGAAGGAAACGCTGGAACCTTTTAGGGTCACCACGCTGGCGGGCTGAGCCATGATCACCGGCAGGGCGTTCACCGTGAGCACCGCCGCCGCGCTCGCCACCTGGCCCACAGGATTGCTGACCGTCACCATATAGGAACCGCTGTCACTCGTTAGCACGGAAGGCAACACCAGCGAGGGATTCGTGGCGCCATTGATCTGCGCGCCATCCTTGTACCATTGATAACGGAGAGTGTCGGAGCCTGTGGCACCGGCCGATAGCGTCACCGTAGCCCCTTGCAACACCACACTGCTCGCGGGCTGCGTGGCGATCGCGGGGGGAACCAGCACGGATAAACTGGCGGCGCTGCTTGCCACCGAGCCGCCCGCGTTGCTCACCAGCACATAGTAGGAGCCGGAATCGGCGAGCTGGGCGCTGGCGAAACTGTACACTTCTTTCGTCGCGCCGCTGATGGCCGCGCCGTTTTTATACCACTGATAGCTCAGCGTGTAAGGGCTGCTGGCGGCGACGGCCAGGGAGACGGGGGCACCCAGCGCGGCGACCACACTGGAAGGCTGGGCGGCGATGACGGGGGCGGTCACGCCGGAAACGACCGTGGTGGGATAGTAGAAGAGCACCTCGGACACGGCCCATTCGACACCCGAAATATCATACGCGGTAACGTATATGAAGTTGGTTTTCCAGGTGATCAGGTTATTGAGCAAAAGACTCGTGGCGGTCGCGGCATTTTGCACATTGGTCACACTGCCCGCGATACCGCTTTTAACGGCGTAGCCCACCACTTGCGGGTTGGTGCTGAGATTCCAAGCTAGAGTTGGCTGGCTGCCCCCCACGATCACCCCTTCAGCGCGCGCTTCCAAACTGAATCCTTCGAGCATGCTCCCCACCAATAGAGCGGCCAACACTCTGGTCAGGGTAACCGGAACCTTTGTCAATCTGCTCCCAAAAGTCGAAACCTTTAAAGCAGCCAAGCAAGCCAAGCAAAATACGTTCATAACCACCTGCAACGAGTCAATTAAACTGCAACTAACCTCCTGTAAGCCGCAAAGCAGGAAGGTTGCCAATCCTCGCAACAGATGGGGGCCAAAGGCCAGGACACGACTCCATAGTATTTACCTAACTAACTGTGCCGTAAAAAATTACGCACCACATCTCCATCCTTACAAACCCTTAATTTGCCAGGCATTTCCACGCCAAAATCGCACCCGCCGCGAATTTGGCTTACAGAAAAACCCCTTCGGCTCTGAGGGGATGTATCAAATGGCCACAAGCGTAAATGCTGGTTGTCCCGAGTCAGGACATACCAGTGCGGCGAACACAACACGACCGCTCGCAGTAGGGCTTGCCCAGGTTTACGCAGGTGCCGTAATATGTACTAAACAAATGAAAAAGCGAATGAAAGTGTATTCCACCAGTTTCTGCCTCGCGCTGTGGGCGCTGCTCTCCAGCCCCTGGGCGCGCGCGGAAGCGGAGGCGGACACGTTATTCGCGGATGGCCCCGTGCGGACCTTGCGCCTCGAAGTCTCGGCCCAAGGCATAAATGCGTTGCGGCAATCCGGCCGCAAAAACGCGGGCGGCGGCGCCGAATCGCGCCCCGTGGTGGCGGCCACCGTGCGGGAGGGGGATCGCGTGTACACCAACGTGGCCCTGCACCTCAAAGGCTCCTTCGGCAGTTTCCGCCCGGTAACCTCCAAGCCGGGCCTCACGTTGAAGTTCGACAAGACGGAGAAAGACCAGCGATTTCACGGCTTGGCCAAGCTTTCGCTCAATAATTCCGTGCAGGATCCCTCGTATATCACGGACAAACTGTGCCGCGAGCTTTACCTCCAAGCAGGCGTGCCGGCGCCCCGCATCACTTACGCGGTGGTGGAATTGAACGGCCGCCGGCTCGGGCTGTATTTGCTGGTGGAAGGCTGGGACCGCAAGTTTCTTAAGCAGCATTTCGCCAATGCCGATGGCAATTTGTACGATCCGCCCCAGCGCTTCGATATTGATCAGCCGCTCGACGTCGTCACCGGCAAAAAACCCGAGGACCGCGCGGAACTCGACACGCTGGTGGAAGCCTGCGCGGAAAGCGACTTGGAGCGCCGCTGGGAACGCCTCAAGGAATGCCTGGATATGGACCGCTTTATCACGTTGCTGGCCTTTGACACGATGCTTTGGAACTGGGACGGCTACGGGCTTTTTAAGAATAATTTCCGGGTGTTCCACGATCTCGCCAACCACCGGGTGGTCTTTATGCCCCACGGCATGGACCAAATGTTTTGGCAGCCGGAGGGCCCCATCGCCACGGGGCGCGACGGGTTGGCCGCCCGCGCGGTGCTGCAAACCGAGGCCGGCCGCCGCCAATATATGGAGCGATTCCGCCAATTACGGGCCAAGCTATACGATGTGGCCGCCATCACCAATCGGGTCAACGAGCTGGCAGCGCGCATCCGGCCGGAAATTATCAAAGACGGCTTTCTGGCGGGCATCCAGCATAACCGGGCAGTGGCGCGCCTGAACCGGCAGATCGCGCAACGGGCGGTTTCCATTGATGAACAGCTCGAATCCTTGTCCACCTGGCGGAAAATGGCGGTGGGCGAAACGATCCCGCTCGGCGGCTGGGAGGCCATCACAGTCAGCGGTGAACCGGTACTCCACCAAACCGCCGAAGGCGGATGGCTCCACATTCAAGGCCAGCCGGGCGCGGCGGGAGCATGGGGCACGACGCTTTGGCTGGAAGAGGGCACCTACGTGCTGCAAGGGCGCGTTAAAGCCGCGGGCATCGTCTCCACCCGCAACGATGCCTTGCGCGGGGCGGGGCTGCGGGTCTTCAGCCACCGCAAGCGCTCCGCCGGGCTGCGCTGGAGCTGGTTTCCGTTTGACGAATCGCGCGATTTCGAGCGCCGGGGAGAAATGGCCACCAGTAAAAGCGGGGGCAAACGGCTGGTGGGCACGGCGGATTGGACGGTGGTCAATTATGAGTTTCAACTGCGCCAGCCATTGGCGGATTTGCAGATCCTATGCGAACTCTACGCGAGCGCGGGGGAAGTGTGGTTTGACCCGCAATCACTGAAATTGACCCGTAAAACCGGGGTTTGCCCGTAATGCGCGGCGGACGCCCGCGCACTGTTTAATACGGATACCGCCACGTGTCTGGATGCGGCTCGTGGTCCCGATTCCAGCGGCGGCGCATGGCATCCGATTCCTCAACCACTTTCGACTGCTTCATGAACTCCACATGGCCGTCGCAGAAAGTGATGTTGGAGCCTTTGTTGTGGCGGGCACTCGGCCATAGTTTGGGGAAACTGTGCTGCGGCGAAATGGCGATGTCGTAATAGGAATCCGTCGTGGTGTCGCCTAAGGAAATCATGTCGCTGGGCATCTTGACCTCCCAATCGGGCACCGGTTTTAGGTAGTCCGGATCGGTCAGTTTTTGGCTCCACCCCAGACCGAGGCTGCGGTCGGGCATGGAAAGGCCGCCGCCGGTGGCATTCTCGGGTTTCAAAATCCCGCCGCCGCCTTCGTTATAACCGTAACTGAAAGGGGTGTAGTAAATGTTGATCGGGGAATTAGTCCAGCGGTATTTGTTGGGATTCGAAGGGCACATGAAGACTTCCCGGTTGCTGGAGACATACGTCATCAACAGGTCCGCCCAAATATATTGCACCATGCCGCTGGATGGCCCGGAGTTTTGATAGCCCGCCACGTAGATGGGGTAATAGGTGTGTTCGGTATTATAGAGCGAAACCGCGAAGGCCAGCTGGCGCAAATTGCTGACACAGCGGATGGTTTTGGCCTTTTGATTGGCCATGCTCAAGGCGGGCAAAAGCATCGCCGCCAGGATGGCGATAATGGCAATCACCACCAGCAATTCGATCAGCGTAAACCCCTGGCGGGCAAACCACTGAGCCGGTGCTAGCCGCGGCTTCTCGGCTCTGTTACTGGGCATCTTCATTCCATCGTTGCTTTCGCTATTCGGCAGGATATATCGGCTAAACTGCACCTCACTAAAGCGTTTAACCCCGGCCTCGCACGCCAAACTTTGACTATGATATTAGCCAAAGCGTTCACATCACACAAGCAAACAAAGCGCTTCCCCTAACGGCAAATCTTTGTCCATACACCATTTCCCAATGGAGGCTGGATTTGTCTGGATCCTTCGCCTAAGCTGGGAGAGCAATCATTTTTGCAAGGTACCACACATGAGCTTGGGGCTCGAATTTCCGCTTCCGAAGGCCAGCAACAGGCCACCCCCATCTGGGGCGCGTCTGCGCTGGCTGCTTTGTGGCGTTATTCTCATTTTATTAGCGGCGCAGGCCTGGGCCCAAGGCAACGCGGCCTCCCGCATCTTCAAAGTCTCGGATGGCCTGAGCGATTCCCATTGTTCCTCCGTTTCCATTGGGCTCAACGGCAATGTTTGGGTGAAACATGGCGTTAACGATGGCATCAGTTGCCTGACGGGCTACGACATCTTGAACTATACCAGCATAGGTGATGCCAACAGCCGGCTGCTGGAAAACCGCTTGGGACAAGTCTGGACCATATACCCAAATGGCTTGGCCCGAATGCGTAACGGACATTGGGAGCGGTTTCCAAACGCGGACATCGAACGCGAGTACCGCACCAATAGCATGCGCCGCCTGGTCAATCCCGTCCCCTTCCTGCCCGTATACTCCCAGATCGTGTTGGTTGCCCTGCCCGACCGGTTGCTGGGTTTTGATTCGAGCCTGCCTGGAAACGTAGTCTTGAAAAATGCGTCCGCCACGGCGTTGGGCACGTTTACCGGGCTGGCGGCGGGGGCCGAGGATTCGATTTGGATTTCGGGCACGCAAGGCATAGCCCGATTTCGCATGTCGCCGGCCAAAACCATCTCCGCTTGGGAAGACCTGCCAGCCCCACCCGGCCTAGCTAATTTTCAGCATCCCTCGGTGGATGATCAAGGCGGAGTCGTTTGTGTCGCCGAAAAATCGGAGGGCTCGGGCAAAGCCAGCGTCATCGCCTATTGGAGTAACGGCTCTTGGGTATTGCACAAACTGCTGCCCGGCCGCATGCATCACGCTTGGGTTGGGCCCGAAAACCGGCTCTGGGCTTGCACCTTTCGCAATCTGGGCTGGCTGGATGTGCAACATGGCAACACGGGCGAATTGGAGGCTCCCATTACCGGCTATATCAATGATGTCGCCACGGATTCCAAAGGGGTGTTTTGGCTGGCGACGTCCGAAGGACTCATCCGGTACGCCCCGGCTGCCTGGCGCACCCCGGTGGATGCGGGCAGCGAGACCCGGGCGATTTTTGGCTTGGCTCAAGACAGCCAAAAGCGGCTCTGGGCGGCCAGTGATTCGGGGTTGATCCGCTACTCCCGAGGCCAGTGGAATCAGTATCCATTAGCCGACGGCATGGATGCGGGATTGGAGCCGGCGAGCGGCCTGTTTCCCCTGCCCAACGGGGAAGTCGCCCTCAAACGCGGGAATAAACTTTTTCTGTTCGATCCCACCCTCGAACAATTCCGGCTCGCCAGCCATCCCCAACAGCGCACGGTTAAATTGCTCGGCCAAATGCGCGATGGCAGCCTGTGTGTCCAAACTTCCGACCGCGAACCCAGCCCGGTGGCGCGTCCGCCATTTCAATTAGAAACCTATGATGGCCAAGAATTTAAACTATTAATCGACACGAACAATACCCGCCTGATCAAAGGGGAGCTCTTCTGCTCGCTGGAGACCACGAACCACGATCTTTGGATCGGCGGTTCGCAAGGGATCAACCTTTGGCGGAATGATAAAATGGTGGTATTCAACCGGGCCGATGGCATTAATCCGGAGCCCGTTTTTTGCTTGTTGGAAATGGGCAACGGGCGCCTCTGGTGCGGGGGCTTGACGAAGATTTATGAGTACGATCAGCAACATTGGGCCTTGTTAGAATCCGGCTTTGACCGCGTCAACAGCCTCCTCCGCGCCCAAGACGGGATGATTTGGGCGGCCTCGAACGACGGAGTTTACCGGTATCTGTCCGGCTCCTGGCTCTTGAACAATACGGAGGAAGGCTTGCCCAGCAGCGCGGTTTACGACTTGATTCAGGATGATAAAGGCACCCTCTGGGCGGGCACCGCGCGCGGCTTGTCGCGCTGGCACCCGGATGCGGATATCGATCCGCCACGGGTCACCATTGTCAGCCAATCGGGCCAAACCCAATTTTCGCAAGAAACCCCTATCACGCTCCTTCTGCAGGGCAATGATAAGTGGAAATACACGCCCGCCGGCCGGCTGCTTTACTCAACCCGTTTGGATGGGGAAAAGTGGACGGCCTACCACCCGCATACCATCATTCCCCTCAAGGAATCGATCCCCGGCAAACATCGCTTCGAAGCGCGCGTCATGGATCGCAATGGCAATATCGATACCATCACCCCCGCCATTCTGGAATTCGCCGTCATCCTGCCTTGGTATTTGGAAACGCGCCTGATTTTGATCGTGTCGGCGGGGATCTTGGCCTGCCTCATCCTGGCTTCGGTGGCCATTAACCGGCACTTGCAGCTCAAACGCAGCTACGCGCAAGTCGAGTCCATCGTCAAACAACGCACCCAAGAACTCAGCCAAGCCCACGAAGCCCTGCTGCACAGCCAAAAAATGCAGGCCTTGGGGGTGCTTTCCGCGGGCATTGCCCACGATTTTAATAACATTCTTTCGATCATCAAAGGCTCAGTCCAAATCATAGAAGAACACCTCGACAACAAAGGCCGGGTGCTCAACCGGCTGGACCGCATCAAAACCGTCGTGGATCAAGGGGCCAGCGTCGTCAAAGCTCTCCTGGGTTATAGCCGGGCCAAAGTCGGTGAAATGGCCCCGTGCGATATCAATTCGGTGGTGGAAGCCACGATTCAACTCCTGGGCGACCGATTCTTGGGAAGCATCGCCCTAAACCGCCAATTGCAACCGGATTTGCCCCCCGTCCGTTGCTTGAAAGATTTGCTGCAGCAGATGCTGCTCAACTTAATCCTCAACGCTTCCGAAGCCATGGCTGGGGAAGGCAAGATAACCCTGGAAACACGCCTCGCCCGGGAATTCCCCACCGGCGGGGTGCTGGCCCCGCAACGTGCCGATGCCTACCTGGTGCTCACGGTGCAAGACGCCGGTTGTGGCATTAACGCCGAAATCCGCTCCCGCATCTTTGAACCCTTTTTCACCACCAAAGCCCTGTCCACCCGGCGAGGCACCGGTTTGGGCTTGTCCATGGTGTACGAATTCGCACGCACGCAAGGGTTTGGGCTTTTTTTCGAATCCGAAGTTGGCCGCGGCACCGCGTTTAGCATTTATATGCCCACCGAGGCTCCCCCCCCGAATGCTAATCCGGAGTAATATTCCACATATCGTTAAGGCCTAACGGTTTAAAACCATCCCCTTTTTAAGTTTACAGGGTTGCCCCCCATGTTAAGGTGGTTCCAGAAAGGCCTCGGACATGAAGAAAATTGAAGCTATTATTAAACCATTTAAGCTGGAAGATGTTAAAGAATCCCTGGCAAGTGTGGGGATTGAGGGCATGACCGTTTGCGAGGTGAAGGGGTTCGGCCGGCAAAAAGGTCACACGGAGATTTATCGAGGCAGTGAATATACCGTGGATTTTCTGCCCAAAATCAAGGTGGAGATCGTTGTGGCGGACAATCAAGTTGCCGCCGCGGTAGACGCCATCTTAAAATCCGCCAAGACGGGCAAAATCGGTGATGGCAAAGTCTTTATCTACAACGTGGAAGATGCCTTGCGCATCCGCACGGGCGAAAAAGGCGAACAAGCGGTTTGAGGAATAATTCCGGGCTTGCACCGTGGCAATCGCCCTGCGCTGGCCCCGAGGCCAAGCCCGAATTAATATTCACCATTAAAATCGCTAACTAAGTGATACGAACCCATACCCCGAGCTTAGGCCCTATTTACCGGCTATTTGAGCGCCTAAAACGCCCGGTCGCGGCCCCGTGAATAACTTGTGTAAAAGAGTTAATATGTTGTCCTAGGCAGCCGGCAACTTTTGCGATACAAACAGCCTCCGTAATTGTTACAGACCGGCAAGCAAACTAACAAAGGTTAAGTCTTAGGGATTCAGATATGGTGTGTCGTATTACAAACAGCTCAAAATCAGCCAGTTATGCTATTAACTGGCCCGCTGTGACACATCCGGGCTTTCCGTCGACTCTGCTTTGTGGCACATTGCATCCGTTCCCCACCGGTTTTCCGGCCGGGGCTGTGTGTGACGCCGCGGTGACAAGCCTAAGTGAATAATTTGGGCATTTTTTAAAAATCAGCAGCCATTCATGCAAAATTCCGTGGAACAAATTTGGAGTCCGGCTTTAGCCACTTTGCGGTCGATGCTGAATTCAGACATCTACAACCTGTGGTTCGCGCCGATCCGCCCCATCCAATTGGCCGGGGAAGAGCTCACCTTGGAGGTGGCCAACGATTTCTGCGAAGTTTGGTTGAAAGATAACTACCTGAGTTTGATCCAGGAAGTGCTGATTCACGTCTCCGGCCAAAAATTGAAGGTCAAATTCCAAGTGGGCGCAGGCATGGCAGCCAATGGCTCCCCAGTGGCCACCGCCACCGCAATTTCCGCCCCGGATGCCCCCAAAAAAGCCCGCGGCCGGATGGTGGAATCCGATACCGCCGCCTCCCCGCAAGAGGCCGCCTTCAATCCCAACTATACTTTCGACACGTTCGTGGTGGGCAGCAACAACAGCTTCGCCCATGCCGCCTCGATGGCGGTGGCGCAAACCCCGGGCAAATCTTACAACCCCTTGTTCCTTTACGGCGGCACCGGCCTGGGCAAAACCCATTTGCTCCATGCCATTGGCCACACCGTCCTGCAAAACAAGAAAAACGCCAAAGTCGCCTACCTTTCCTCCGAAAAATTCACCAACGAATACATCGACGCCATCCAAAACAACCAACTGGTCAAATTCCGCAAGAAATACCGCCTGGTGGATGTGTTATTGATCGATGATATCCAGTTCCTGGCGGGCAAAGAGCGCATCCAGGAAGAGTTCTTCCACACCTTCAATGCGCTGCATGAAAATCATAAACAAATCGTGATGACGTGCGACCGCCCGGCGGGCGAAATCCCCGGCCTGGAACACCGCCTCGTCTCCCGCTTTGAATGGGGTTTGGTGACGGATCTCCAACCGCCCGATGTCGAGACTCGCCTGGCAATTTTGCGCAAGAAAGAGCACGCGTTGGGCATTACCCTGCCCGAAGATGTGTTGCTGTTCCTGGCGGACCGCATCCGCACGAACATCCGCCGCTTGGAAGGCGCGCTCATCCGCGTCACCTCCTTCTTCTCCCTCACTGGCCGCAAGCCGGACCGTGAGCAAACCGAGGAATTGTTGCGCGAATTGCTGCACGAGGAAGGCCGCTACACGCTCAACATCGAGATGATCCAGAAACGCGTGGCGGAGCACTTCGACATCCGGCTGGCCGATATGACCAGCAAGCGCCGGCCCGAGAACATCGCCTTCCCGCGCCAGGTCGCCATGTACCTTTCACGGCAGATGACCGATAGCTCGTTGAGCGTGATTGGCGAGGCCTTTGGCGGGCGCGATCACGGCACCGTGCTGCACGCCTGCCGTTTGGTGAAAGACCGCATGGAGGTCGATCCCAGCGTGCGCCAGGTGGTGCAATACCTCGAAAAGCAGCTCATGCGCTAAGTTGCCGTGGCCGCCATTGAAGTCCAAGCGCTAGGCAAGAGCTACCGGCAATATAAAAAAGCGCCTGGCCTGATGGGCGCCTTCAAGGGCCTGTTCCACCGCGAATACACCGATTTGCCCGCCGTCAAAAACGTCAGTTTCCAAATCGAAGCGGGCGAATTCGTCGGCTTCCTCGGCCCCAACGGCGCGGGCAAAACTACCACCTTAAAGATGCTTTCGGGGTTGCTTTACCCCACTAGCGGCAATGCCCGCGTGCTGGGCCACGTGCCCTGGCGGCGCGAGGACGCCTACCGCCGCCAATTCGCCCTGCTGTTAGGCCAGAAAAACCAGCTTTGGTGGGATTTGCCCGCCCGCGAATCCCTCGAACTCAACGCCCGCATCTACGGTTTGACCCCGGAAGTTTTCCAGAAAAACCTCGATGCGCTGACCTCGCTGCTGAACGTCAAAGAAAAGCTGGCCGTGCCGGTGCGCGAGCTTTCCTTGGGCGAACGGATGAAATTCGAGTTGATGGCGGCGCTCTTGCATCAGCCCAAAGTGCTGTTGCTGGACGAACCGACCATCGGGCTGGACGTGGTGTCCCAAAAAACCATTCGCGAATTCCTCCGCTACCACAACACCACCTTTGGCACCACCATCCTGCTGACCAGCCATTACATGGACGACATCTCGGAGCTGTGCCCCCGGGTCATCATAATCGACCACGGCGAGATCTACTTCGACGGCCAATTGGCGGATATTTTGGATCGTTTTGCGGGCTTCAAATTGCTCACCATCCAGTTCTCCCCCACGGCGGGCGTCAAGGCGGAAACCCTGGCCCGACATGGCCAAATCTTGGACAGCGAACCCGGCCGCGCGCAGTTAAAAATCCAACGCGATCAAGTGATTCCCGCCTGCAAAGCGTTGCTCGACGAGCTGCCCATTACCGATATCGACATCCAGGAAGTGCCGATCGAGGACATTATCCGCCAGATATTTGCGCGTTAAAACCGCATTTTCCTGCGAATTCCCCACCCGGGGCGTTTTGGCCCTCCGGATTTACCCTGCATTCTGGCCGAATTCTGCTTTGACTCCGAAAAGCGTTTGGCTATGCTGGCCGTCTATCGATTTTGATTATGGCGAAACTAACTATCAAAGATTTAGCGGTCAGCGGCAAACGCGTGTTTGTCCGCGTGGATTATAACGTCCCCATGGAGGAAAAAGACGGCCAGATGGTCATCAACGATGCCACGCGCATCCTGGCGACCCTGCCCACGTTGGACTGGCTGACGAAGAACGGCGCCAAAGTCATTTTAACCGCCCACCTGGGCCGCCCCAAAGGCAAGAAAGAACCGTCCATGTCGCTGCGCCCGGTGGCCGCCAAATTGGCGGAACTGGCCGGCCGGCCGGTGGCGTTCGTCGATGATTGCATCGGCGAGAAAGTCGAGCAAACCGTCGGTGCCATGAAGGATGGCGATGTCGTCCTGCTCGAAAACGTGCGCTATTACAACGAAGAAGAAGCCAACGACCCCGCGTTCGCCGAAAAACTGGCCAAGGTGGCCGATCTGTACGTGAACGACGCGTTCGGCGCCGCCCATCGCGCCCATGCCTCGACCGAAGGCGTGGCCCGCTTGGTGGCCAAGCGCGGTGGCAAATGCGCCGCCGGCTTGCTCATGGAACGCGAATTGCAGTTCCTGGGCGATGAGCTCGAAAAACCCGCCCGCCCCTTCGTCGTCATCTTGGGCGGCGCTAAAGTTTCCGACAAAATCAAAGTCATCGATCGCCTGCTCGAGAAAGCGGACAGCCTCCTCATCGGCGGCGCCATGGCGTACACCTTCCGTTTGGCCCAAGGCTATAAAGTGGGCAAATCCCTCGTGGAAGCCGACAAAGTCGACACCGCCAAAGCGGCGCTCGCCAAAGCCCAGGAAAAAGGCGTCAAATTCTTGCTGCCGGTGGACGATATCGTCGCCACCCCGGTCAAGACCGACAAGCTGGACAAAAAAGGCAAGCCGGTGATCGAATGGCAGAACCCGCAAGCCAATCCCTCGATGGATTGCCCGGCGGAAGCCGCTGGCCTGGACGTCGGCCCGCAAACCGTGAAGCTTTACTCCGACGAAGTCGCCAAGGCGAAAACCATTCTGTGGAACGGCCCCATGGGCATGTTCGAAGACAAGCGTTTCGCCGACGGCACCTTCGGGGTGGCCAAAGCGGTGGCCGAGGCCACGCAGAGCAGCGGCGCCAAGAGCATTATTGGCGGTGGCGATAGCGTCAAAGCGATCAACAAAGCCAAACTGGGCGATAAAGTCACCTTCATGAGCACCGGTGGCGGCGCGAGCCTCGAATTCCTCGAAGGCATCGACCTGCCGGGGGTGGCCGCGCTGAGCGACAAATAACGCCCCGCATCCGATTTTAATATTAAGGTTATCATGCAAAAAGAACGCAAATTATTGATTGCCGGCAATTGGAAGATGAACAAGACCGTGGCCGAGGGCTTGGACCTCGTCAACGGCCTGCGCCGCGAACTCTCCGGCGTGAAAGAAGTGGATATCGTCGTGTGCCCGCCGTTCACCGCGCTGAGCGAAGTGAGCAAGGCCATCCTCGATTCCAACATCCGCCTGGGCGCCCAGAACATGAGCGAACAAGCCGGCGGCGCCTACACGGGCGAAATCGCCGCTTCCATGCTGAAGGAATTCTCCGTCCGGTACGTGATCCTCGGCCACTCGGAACGCCGCCAGTACCAGAAGGAATCCGACGCGTTGATCGCCGCCAAGGCGCTCGCCACGCACGCGGCTTCCCTCAAGCCCATCATCTGCGTGGGCGAAACACTCCAAGAGCGCGAATCCGGCATCACCGAGCAAGTCATCGGCACCCAGCTCAAAGGCAGCACCGCTGGCTTGAGCAAGGCGCAGATGGAAGAAACCGTGGTCGCCTATGAGCCCGTGTGGGCCATCGGCACCGGCAAAACCGCCACCACGCAGCAGGCCCAAGACGTGCACGCGTTCATCCGCCGCACCTTGGTCCAGTTGTTCGACGAAGCCGTCGCCAAGCGCGTGCGCATCCAGTACGGCGGCAGCGTGAAGCCCAACAACGCCCGCGAACTCATGAGCCAGCCCGACGTGGATGGCGCGTTGGTCGGCGGCGCCGCGCTCGAAGTGCGCAGCTTCACTGATATTATCAAAAACAGCATTTAATCTGTAACCAAACCCTATGGGATTTTTCATTGGCTTTTTGACTGTAGTCCTGGCGTTGGACTGTGCGTTCTTGATCCTCTTGATCTTGATCCAGCTGCCGAAAAAAGAAGCGGGCATGGGAACCGCCTTCGGCGGGCAAGCGACGGACGCCCTATTCGGGTCGGGCACAGGCAATGCGCTCACGCGTATTACCAAGTATGCCGCCGTCATCTTCTTTATGCTTGCCGTGACGCTGGCTACGCTGAATGCCAAGATGTCGCCTAACCGCAGTTCCAAGGTTAAAGAAGCCTTGAAACAAGCGGCAGCGGCAGTCCCGGCACCAGCGGCGAATCAACCGGCGGCCCCGGGGGCAAATCCGGCGCCCACCGCTCCCAGCTTGCTGGCCACCAACGCTACCACCGCTCCGGTGGCGCCGTTGACCACGCCCGTGGCCACCAATGCGGCGCCCAAAAAATAAGGGTTAAACGATCTATCACGCCCCCAGCGGTTTCCGCTGGGGGTTTTTTATTTTCAAAATCCCCGTAACAAGCCGCGCCTGCCGGTGGTATGTATTAATGAAGCGGCACAACAGTGTGGAAGAGCTCTCCGACAATGAGTTGATGCGACAAGTGCGGGACGGCCAAGTGGAACAACTCGGCCTTCTGTTTGAGCGGCACCATGCCAAGTTATTTAATTTTTTCTTGCGCTTAACAAATAACCATGCTTTGAGCGAAGATTTGGTGCAAGAAGTGTTTTTGCGCATGCTCAAGTACCGGCTGTCATACTCGGGCGACAGCGCCTTTGGGCCGTGGATGTATCAGATCGCCCGCAACGCGCACTACGATGCGCTCCGGAAAAAGCGGCCGGAACAACCGCTGGAAAACGAGGAAGGCGAAAGCCCGGAAGAAGCGGTTTGTCTGGACCCCTTGCCGGATGCCCAAGCGCACCGGCAGCAGGAATTGGAGTTTTTGAAAACGGCGCTGGCGCAGTTGCCGCCCGATAAACGCGAGGTGCTGGTGCTCAGCCGCATCCAGGAATTGAAATGCGAGGAAATTGCCCAAATTGTCCATTGTGAACCGGGCACCGTGCGCGTCCGCATCCACCGCGCGCTGCAAGATTTAAAGGCTCTGATGAGCCGTTTGATGAAAGAGCAAGTGATATGAAATGCAAACGGATCGAAGAGGTGGCCGTGGATTATCTCTCCGGCGCCATGCTGCCCGGAGCGGCGGCCGAACTGGATGCGCACTTAAGCGAGTGCGCCACCTGCCGCGAGGCCATGGCCACCGCCCGCGAAATGTGGCAGCGCTTGGGGCAAATCCCGGCGGAGGCCCCCTCCCCTGCCCTGCGCGAGCGGGTCGACGCCATTATTGAAGCCTACCGCCAGGGCTTGGCCGAGCAAGTCCCTGCCCAAGCCGCGCGCCGCCCTTGGACGGTTTGGTGGCAAGCGTGGACCCAGTGGCATCCCGCCTGGCGCTTGGCCGTACAAACCGCGGCGGTCGCCTGCGCGTTCGTGGCCGGGAGCATCTGGCAGCCCAAGAGCATTGCCCAGCTGCATCCCAACCAAGCCGTGGCCGAACTGAGCCGCGAAGTCGACAATCTGCGCCAATTGGTCACCTTGACCCTGTTGCAACAGCCATCGGCCACCGAGCGTTTGGAAGGCGTCAGCTACAGCTACAACGTGCCCGCCCAAAACGAAAAAGTCCTCGCCGCCCTGCTGCAAGCTTTGGAGTCCGATCCCAACGTCAACGTGCGCATCGCCGCCGTGGACGCCTTGCGCCAGTACTCCTCCAACTCCTTGGTGCGGCAAGGCATGCTCAAATCCCTGGCGCAGGAATCCTCGCCCCTGGTGCAAAGCGAGCTGATCGAGCTCCTGGTGCAATGGCAGGAAAAAGGCAGCATTCCGGTGCTGCAAAAAATCAAGCAGAACCAAAACTCGGACCCTACCATCGTCCGGCAAGCGGAAGAAGGGTTGCGCCGTTTGATCTAACTTAACATGCCGCGGGGATTGCTTATGAAGTGCGTTGTTTGCATTCGAACTTTGGCCTTGGTGCTTGCCTTGGGGCAGGCCAGTTTGGCCTTGGCCCAGGATTCCTTGCCCTATCGCAAGACCATCACCTTGCGCGACACCGGGCGCCCCCTGTTCATCCGCGCCAGCATCGTCAACGGCAACATCAAGGTGCGCGGCACCAGCGGGCATGAAATCTTGATCGAAGCCGTGCCCACCGAACGCCCCGCCAATGCCGCCGATGCCACCACCAGCCTGGTGGAAACCAACTCCGCCAAACCGGTCAACATCCGCGAGGAAGACAACCGGTATTACATCATTTTGCAGCCGTCCGCCACCCCGGTGGACCTCACCATCCAAGCGCCCATGGCCGCGCATCTCCGGCTGCACACGCGCGCCAACGGCAACATCACCGTGGAGAAAATGGGCGGCGAAATCGAGGCCGAAGGATTTATCGGCAACATTAACATCGACCAAGCCGCCGATACGGTCATCGCCCACACGGGGAGTGGCAAAGTGGACGTCAGTTTCAAAACCGTGAAACCCGACAAACCGATGTCCTTCAGCACCGTGAACGGCGACATCAACCTCTTGTTCCCCGCTAATTTGAAAGCCTTCGTGCGCTTGGATTCGGTGACCGGCAAAGTGACGTCCGATTTCAAAATCGTACCCCAGCTCGCCCCGCGGCCCAATCGCAATCCCAACGAAAGCAAAACCACGTCCAGCCGCAAATTAAATGGCTCTATCAACGGCGGCGCTGGGCCGGACGTGCTCGTCAAATCCCTGAACGGCTCCATCCAGTTGCGCAAAAAACCGGACAACAAGCCCGCGCCAAAGGCCGACGCCCGGCCGGAAGTTGAACGGTAGCGCCGGAGCCCGCAACCCCATTTTCCAAGACACGATCCTCCCGGGATTGGTAGGGTTCTGCCGCGTCCAGAGTAGTTCCGCCGCGTCCAGGGTATGTTTGCCGCGGCATAGGACGGCGCAG
>MTLE01005457.1_pt1 | contig 18013 bp, 17 predicted proteins | sample 1982461 | NCBI WGS metagenome assembly MTLE01 (sample SAMN05712605, study PRJNA340218) | biofilm metagenome | isolation source: sample SPL anode biofilm adapted to -200 mV | place: USA | collected 2012-02-03
ATAGGGATTTAGTTCAACACGCTGTCATAAGACATGACGGTAGTTGTGCTGTTAGTAACGGACGACCGATAATGTCATTCAAAAGAAAATTGACTTATAATTTATGTATATCGTATCATTAACTTATAAAGCTTCGTTGGAGGCTATCGATAAAGAACTAAACAACCACGTTGCATTTCTGAATGAGCAATATGCACAAGGACATTTCATGGCATCAGGCAGAAAAGTGCCGAGAACAGGAGGAATTATATTTGCTACTACAAAAGATAAAGAAGAGTTGACTGCGATTCTGGAACAAGACCCATTTAAACAAAATAATCTTGCCGATTATGAAGTGACAGAATTTATCCCAACAATGACAAGTGAAGATTTTAAATGTCTTTTGGGAAAATAAATAAAGACGTTTATTGTAATTTTGGATTTGAAAATGAAATCGGAGTTTATTGTAAATATAAATCCGGTCACACAGCAATGAACTACATGAAACACTTCTTGACTTTATTATTGATTTCTATCTCATTACAGGCTTTTGCCCAGAATATTATTTCATTAGAACCTGTAAAAGGGAATGAGACAATTATTCCAGGCGAATCCATTTTTTACGGTAATTTCATTCAAAGACTTGGATTTAGTAGCGGAGGCTTTCCTCAGGACATAAGAATTGTTAACATTGAAACGAATGAAATCTATGCTTTCAGAGTTAAACCAACCTATAAATCTGCAAAGGAGAATATTTTCTGTTCACACATTAAACCGGGCAAGTATTATATTCTGAACTATTGGTGGACACAAAGTAAATGGTATGGAGGGAAAATGTATGCAGAACCAATTTTTAAAGGGGTTGACGCAACTGATAGATTCAATGAGAAAGTTAGTTCTGGAGAATTAGTAATTGAAAAACTTGAGAGATTTGATTTTGTAATCTTGGGTAATACAATTAATTACTTGGGAACATGGCATTTTGATAAAGGATTAGTGTCATTTACTAACGACAAGGCAACCTTGGATTCCTTAATAACTCGTGAATTTGGTAAAATTGATTTTAAGAAGGCTGAAATCAATATTCCGGAATAATACATTTTGCGGTAAGTGAAGGCTTCGGATATCGCTTATTTTTTTATATCTTTATAATAACCAGATTTTATAAAGATGAAAAGCTCATTTAATCAAATACCGCAGAGTTTCATAAGCAAATGGCAAGATATTGTCGATTTACTTGCAAAAATAATTGGAATACCCGCTGCTTTGATAATGAAAGTGGAGAGCGATTTTATGGAGGTATTTGTCTCAAGCAGATCGGATAATAATCCATACCGTGCTGGACACAGAGAACATTGGAGTGGATTGTATTGCGAAACAGTAATAAAATCGCAGAACAAGTTAAAAGTCGCGAATGCATTAAAAGATGAAAAGTGGGACACAAACCCCGACATAAAATTGGGAATGGTTTCCTATTTCGGGTTACCGTTAAATTTTCCGGATGGTGAGCCTTTTGGTACCATTTGTGTTCTGGACCGGAACGAGAAGACTTATTCTGAAGAGCACGAACAATTGTTGATGCAATTCAAAAGAGTTATTGAACTAGACCTGGCCATGATTCAGTCATTGTCTATTACAAATGATGTTTCAGAAAATGAATTAGTTGACCGGTTGTTTTTTCAAAACGAGAAATTAATTGAAAGTGAAGAAAGGTTTAGAACCTTAGCCGAAATTGCTGCAGACAGCATAATCTTGTTTGAAGGTGAAAATCCGGTTTTTGCCTCGAGGCGCTTTTGTGAATATGTTGGTATTGAACCTGAAAATATTGACAAAGTTACTGTGCCAGACATCATGTCTCATATACACCCGGACGATAGAACGCATTATAGACATGAAATGCTGGAATCGTTAGCTCAACAAAAAAAGCAGTACACAATTGAATATAGGATGCTCAACCCTGAAGGCAAGTATGAATGGCTTCAAAACAATATTACCGCAACTTACGATAGTTATGGAAAACCTTTGCGGCGCATTGTACAAGCCCGGGATATAACTCAACGGGTCGAATTGGAAAACGAACTGCGAAAACTAAATGACGACAAAGACCAGTTTATACGAATTTTGGGGCACGACTTACGAACTCCATTCAATTCACTCATCGGGTTTTCCGGATTATTGCTTGAAAATCTTCACGAGTTTGATTTGCAGCAAGTAGAAGAGTTGGTAAAAATGATTAATCAAACATCACTTAAGACATACGATTTATTAGAACAAATTATGATGTGGGTTAAATCGCAATCGGGGAAACTGGAACTACATCTTGAGGAGTTTGATTTTCTGCAGGAAAGCACTAATGTGGTTCGGACTGTTGAGAATATGGCGGTAAAAAAGGGTATACAGATAGATATAATTGAAACAGAAAAAATTTGTCTGTTGGCTGATTTGAACATATTCAAAACTGTTTTGCGAAATCTCGTCTCAAATGCTATAAAATTCACGAACCAAAACGGTCATATAATTATTAGCGCTGAAAAGCAGGAACAATGTATATTGATTGCCGTTTCGGACGACGGAATAGGTATGGACGAAAATGTTGTGGATAAACTTTGGGAGATACATAATAATTACACCACAGCAGGGACAAATGGTGAAACAGGTACAGGGTTTGGCCTAAAACTTTGCAAGGAGCTTATTGAAAAACATGGGGGAAAGATTTGGGTAGAATCTGTTCCCGGCAAAGGCTCAAAATTCCTATTAAGTATACCAAATCAATAAATGTTTTTATCTTTATAAGGCAAAGTGTTGAGTCAAAGGCAATTCCTGAAAAATTGTGGTATGGAAAAAAGTATGAAATGCTTTTGGTGGCTTAAAGGTTGTAGGTTCTAAACTCAAAGGAGCTACTGATTTGTATTGGCGAAACCGATGAGATGGATTAGTGGCTAAAATATAGCCGGCACTACAAAAGATGAAAAGGGTTAACCGGGCACAACTTGTGACCGGTTATCTTCCTTAAGCCAATCTACGTTATCAATTTCTAAACCATGTGCTAAATTTGGTGAAACCAAAGACTTTAAGGCTTTTTAACGAGCAATCTAACTGGATGTTTATTACATCGTGTAGAAAAACCTATAACCGATTTTTTCATTATCTTTATCAAGTTTTATACTCCAGAGTCAGAGAAACATAAATATTTAAAATATGTTTGACTTCGAAGCATTGCGGAATCTGCGATTACTTTTCAAAAAGAAAAGAGGTGAGCCATATCTTGGTTCAGAAGCAAAATATAGGGATATCGTAGAAAATTCAATTGTCGGGGTATATATTATTCAGGATGAATATTTCAGATATGTTAATAAAAAATTCTGTGAAATATTCGGATACACCAACGAGGAGATTGTGGATAAGCTAGGACCCATATCTCTTGCCTTCGGTAGTGATAAAAACATTGTACGGGAAAATATCAGAAAACGATTATCCAACGAATTGACATCAATAGAGTACGAGCTAAGCGGAGTAAAAAAAGATGGAGGTCTTATATGGGTAAGAGTTCTGGGTAATTTGATAACCTATAACGGAAAACCTGCAATTAGCGGAACGCTTATCGATATTACCGACCGCAAAAAGGCAGAGGATATATTATATGAAAAGGAGGAACGTTTACGTGTCACGCTTGAGGCTACGAAGATTGGTATTTGGGATTGGGATGTGAGAAATGACATCTGGATAGCTTCGCCAATATACTACACAATGCTTGGCTATGAGCCTGTAAGCGGCCCATCTGACCGAACAATCTGGCTCACCAGAATACATCCTGATGACAGAGAAAATGTCAGGGCTAAAATTAACGATGTGCTAATCAACAATGAGGTAAGTTATGTTTATGAAGCCAGAATGTTACATGCTGACGGGAGCTATCGATGGCACCAGGTTATAGGCCACACTGTTGAAAAAGACGGCCAAGGCCGTATTAAACGTATAGTTGGTATAAGAAAGGATATATCAGATTTTAAGCATGCTGAGGAAGAACTTAAAATAAGTAAAAGCCGTTTACGGGCACTCATAGATACAATTCCCGATCTTGTCTGGCTGAAAGATCCGGAAGGGGTTTATTTGCAATGTAACCAAAGGTTTGAGCAGCTGTATGGAGCTGCTGAAAACGAGATTGTCGGTAAAACTGATTACAACTTTGTGAGCAAGGATCTGGCAGATTTTTTCAGGCAAAAGGATAACGAAGCCGTATTCGCCGGTAAACCGACAATGAATGAGGAAGAGTTAACTTTTGCCGATGGACACGAGGAGATCATAGAGACAATAAAAACTCCAATATACGAGAATGATGGTGTTTTTGTAGGTGTATTGGGAATAGGCCGGGATATTACCCAACGCAAGAAAACAGAACAAGAATTAATCAGGAAGGAAGCTCTAATCAGCACTGCTGTTGAAAATTTGCCAATAGTCTTCTTTATGATAGACAATAAAGGCGCTTTTACTCTTTCTATCGGGGCTGGTCTTAAAGGGCTTGGCTTAATTTCCAATCAGGTGGTCGGGATATCTGTTTTCGATATATACAAAGACTTTCCGGAAACAATAAAATCAATAAAAAAAGCACTTTCAGGAGAATCGGTTATTTTTGAATCTATTGTTAATGGGACCTCATACCTGAATATAGTCAACCCTATGTTCAGGAACGATAGTCAGGAGGGTATAGTGGGAGTGGGATTGGATATAACTGAACGAAAAAAGGCAGAATTCGAATTGATAAAAGCCAAAGAAAAGGCTGAAGAGAGCGATCGGTTAAAATCTGCATTTCTGGCTAATATGAGTCATGAAATACGAACTCCGATGAATGGTATTTTAGGTTTTGCGGGTCTGCTCAAGGATCCGGGATTATCAGGAGAGCAGCAAGAAGAGTATATCCAGGTTATTGAAAAAAGTGGCGCACGCATGCTGAAAATTATAACCGATATAATCAGTATTTCCAAGATAGAATCAGGTGTTGTTGACATTTCTCTTTCAGAAACAAATATAAATCATCAGCTGAAATTTGTTTACGATTCTCTAAAACTGGATGCGGATCATAAAAAACTAAAACTCTCCTTCAAGTGTGCATTGTTTGACAATGATGCAATTATTACCACAGATAGCGAAAAATTATACGGAATACTCTCTAATCTGGTGAAAAATGCCATTAAATATACCGACAATGGAGAGATTGAGTTCGGATATGTGGTAAAGGGTGAGGAACTGGAATTTTATGTGAAAGATTCAGGAATAGGAATTCCAAAAGAGAAGATTGGAATCGTTTTTGAACGCTTTATTCAAGCTGATATCTCCGATAGAATGGCACGACAAGGAGTAGGGTTGGGTTTGGCTATATCAAAGGCTTACGTTGAGATGCTGGGTGGTAAGATATGGGTGGAAAGCGCAGAGTCCAGGGGGTCAACTTTTTACTTTACTATTCCCCGTAGTATGAGTATCGATGCAAAGATTGATTTGCCTTCAGACATTAATCCTGATTCAGAAGTTAAAACGGAAACTTCTGAAAATTTGGGATTAAAAGTCTTGATTGCCGAAGACGATGAGGCCTCTGTAAGGTCATTATCTATAATGATGGAAAAAATCAGCAGGGAAATTATAAAGGCAAAAACGGGGACTCTTGCCATTGACACATGCCTCAGCAATCCGGATATTGATTTGGTGCTAATGGATATTCAGATGCCCGGCATGAACGGGCTTGATGCTACCCGGGAAATAAGGAAATTCAATGAAAAGGTAATTATTATAGCAGAAACTGCCTATGCCCTCGAGGGAGACAAGGAAAAGGCTCTGGATGCCGGTTGTAATAATTATATTTCAAAACCCATAACCCAAGATTCGTTGTTGTCATTAGTCCGATCATATTTTGTGCAATGACAAAAAGCCGATCGGTTATCAATTAAATAATCTGTCTGACTATACAGAAAGTTAAGAATCTGTATCTTTGTTTTGTTGCAAACGTTCGTAATCAATATTTTTTAAATGCTCTGATTGAATGCAATTTAAAAGATCCATACCTAATATCATATCCTTATTTCGAATATTACTATCATTTGGATTGTTACTGACATTGGATGACAAGTATCTCTTCTCCGGTTTGGTGTTATTTATTGGATTGACAGATATTGCAGATGGATATATCGCGCGAAAGTATAACTTGGCTTCAAAGTTGGGAGCTAAACTGGATTCTTTAGGTGATCTCTTCTTTTTTGGCATAATTTTACTGGTCATTTTTTATCGTTACAAATGGATACTGACAGATAATTATATCTGGTTCCTGATAATTGTAGTATTGAAAATTTCAACGGCTGTAATCACAAAAATCAGGACAGGAGAGTTTTTATTTATTCATACGATAGTAAATAAAGCTACCGGCTTACTGGCCTTTCTTGTGATATTGATTGTCCCCTTTTTTGTTGCCGATGCTCTGTTCTTGGTGGTATTCATGGTTGCTACCATAGCAGCAACGGAAGAACTGTTAATTGTGATACGGGATAAAACACCCGATATAAACCAGAAGAGTATATTTTCAAAATCTTATAAATAAAGTTTTTTAACATAGGCAATGAACAGGCTAGACAGACTGACAAGCATACTGATACAACTTCAATCCAAACGACTGATAACTGCTCGTGAAATGGCTGAACGGTTTGAAGTTACAAACAGAACAATATACAGAGATATTCAGACATTGAGGCTTGCGGGTGTCCCGATTGGCGAAGAAGAGGGAAGGGGCTATTTTTTAGTTGAGGGCTACAGGTTACCTCCTGTAATGTTTACAATGGAAGAGGCAAGGGCTCTTGTGACAACGAGTAAAATTTTAAACTACCTTACAGAAGACTCTCTTAAACAAAATTACGAATCTGCCCTTTTTAAAATAAAAGCGGTTTTGCCGCTTAACGACAAAGACAAGCTGGATTTTTTAAATTCAAGAATCATGGCACATAAACCATGGGCTCCGGCAAGTTTGTATCTGGACAATATCCAGTATGCAATTACCGAAAGTGTGAAACTCGACATTACCTATCAGACAAGAGGGGAAGAACAACTGAAAGAACGTGTAATTCAACCTTATGCAGTTTATTTCAGTGGGGCAGTCTGGTCAACTATTGCCTTTTGTGAGTTGCGTAAGGAAATTAGGGAATTTCGCCTCGACCGGATCAAAGAACTCAATATTTTGCCGACACATTTTACACCTGACAAGACTTTCAGAATTGAACAATATTTAGAAGAACGCACCAAAAGATTATTTCCAAACCCCTGACAAAGGGCTGTCATATGTGCCTTTTATCTTTGCTTAAAATTCCAACAACAATGAAAAAAGCAATTTTATTAATCGTTATGGTTTCACTTTCAATAAGTATAAGCGAGGCACAAACATCCAGAAGTTTGACAGACAAACAAGTCACAATCAGAGACAATCAGGTTGAGATCAACTATTTTCACCAGGGAGAAGGTGACACGACGCTGCTCTTTATACATGGCTGGTGTATTGACGCGACCTACTGGAATAATCAGATAGAGTATTTTTCCAAAAACTACAATGTATACGCAATTGATCTACCGGGCTTTGGTAAATCCAAAGCTGAAAGAGTTAACTGGACCATTGAAGAGTATGCCAATGATGTTTCAGCATTTATTGATAAAATGAACCTGAAAAATGTTGTGATCATAGGACACTCTATGGCAGGCGAAATTATGCTGCAGATAGCTATGACTGACAACCCAAAGATAATAGGCATAGTTGGTGTTGACAATTTCAAATCTATTGATGTTGTGTTAACACCGGAGCAGATGAAGCAATTGAATGACTTTCTCCCTTTTCTTGAAAAGGATTTTAAAAACGCAGCAACTATATATGCAGATATGATGCTTTTCCATCCGACAACTTCAAAGGAGGTGAAAGAGAGGGTAAAATCAGATTTTGCAAAGAGCGATCCGGTTATCGGCTATGGAACAATTATGACTCAAATGCAATACTCTTTTAACGACCCACAAAGGTTGGAACAGCTAAGCTACAAGTTGTATTTAATAAACAGTGATGCAACTCCTACAAATGAAGCTGGCCTGAAAAATCACTGCAAAAGCGGGTTTAAAGTGGAACCCATCTCTGCTACCGGACATTATCCAATGATAGAAAAACCTGCTGAATTTAATTTAATTTTGAAAAAAGTGCTGACAGGTTTGAAATAAGCTGATTTAAAATTTATTGTATTGCAACATATCTGACATTCATTCGTCTTTAAATGAAATATAATTAGAGATGAAAAAAATAATCCTACTGTTCTTTCTTTTCGGAACATTCAAGAGTGTTCTTGTTGGACAAGCTAAAACAGATACTTTTGACCAAATACAGGAAAACGTTTGGTATTTACCCACATCAGATGCAAGTGCCCTGTTGTATGTTACCAGTATTGGTACAGGCGATACTATTGTAACTCTTCATGGAGGACCGGGCAATGATTTTAATTATCTGGTTGATGCAGTAAAAGAAAATTCGAAGAACAATACATTTATACTTTTTGACCAAAGAGGAAGTTTGTTGTCGCCTGTGGCTGATTCTTTAATTGCTGATCTGACTCTAGATACAATTGTTGAAGACTTGGAAACACTCAGAAAATCACTTAATCAGGACAAAGTGCTCTTATTTGGACACTCATTTGGTTCTATGGTTGCGATGTTTTATTATATGAAATATCCTGAACATGTTAAGGGTATTATACTATCGGCCACGATGCCCGCTTTCATAAATGATGAAAAACCATTTAGCGAGATGTTGAAAGAGATTCACAAAAGGTGTAAGGATCTGAGAAACAGGTCGGAAGTTAACGCCGAATTGGTTAAAGCAGGCTTGGTTAATGATTCTACATTAACCCCAAGACAACGATCTGACAAGTTCAAGATATTAGGACTTGCCTCTTTCAATATGATTAATATAGCCAATTGGAAAAAATTCAAAGGAGGGAGAATATATTATAACCCATTAGTAGACAATGCTGTCGGAGAGTCTATCCCCGATGCATATGATATTCGCCATACTCTCAATAATCATCCTGTGCCCATAACGGTTATACAAGGTGAAAAGGACTATATTGACCCCTCTGCAAATTATTGGGCATCAGTTTTCTCTAATTATGAATCTGTTAAATTGGTGGTCGTAAAAAATGCGAGCCATTATATTTGGCTTGATGATCAATCAAAATTTGATGAGTCATTAAAATACGCAATCGAGAGGATGAAAAATTAAAAAGAATGAATAACGATGTCGGGTTGTTTATTAATGATAATCAGGGGAAACAACGAATTAGAATATATATTGATGCGGATAATAATCCGAATATCGAGATTCTGAATGAGAAGGGTGAAATTATCAGAAAATAATAAACTTTTTACAATATTCTGTTTCGCCTAAAATTTAGTAACTTTATGTTTATTAGGCGTAGATTGAAAATTTAAAGGATTTTCAAGATGAAACAGATTAACTACACGATATCCGGCATTACAAATTTGTGCGAGATATTACAATCTAAAGAGATAGCCTCCTTTCGTACCTCTCAATCTCAATTGATTCAGGTTTATTCTGCCAGAAACGATTCAAGTTGGTATCACTCCATTGGCAATGAGATAAAAAAGGTTTTCCCATCATCTGTGATTGTCGGAGCCTCTTCAGTAGGAGAGATAGGCGAGGGAAAAATGTTCACCGACTCAACGATTGTTATATTCTCTTTTTTTGAAAGTTCATCGTTAAATATCTTCTCGTATGCCTGTAGATTCGGGAAAGAGGTGGAAGTCGGGAAAGCCTTGCTTATGAAGGTCGAAGCTTTAAAAGTTAATGTCAAGGGTATGCTTTTGCTTTCTACACCAGTTACAAGCGATGCCGGAAACTTATTTAATACCATAACTTCAGAAAACTTGGGATATCCGGTTTTTGGCGGAGGTGCGGGTGATTATGAAAATAGGCGGAAAACACTTGTTTTTGATGGAGAACACTGTTATGAGCAAGGAGTAGTGTCTGTGGTCTTTTCGGGGGAGAATCTTTATATAGAGCCTTTTACATATCTTGGATGGCAGCCATTGAGCAAAGAGATGACCATTACGGAAATTGGTGATTTGTCTGTTAAATCTCTGGATGGCAAACCTGCTTTTGCTGTTTATGAAAAATATTTGGGAATAAAGGCCGATGATAATTTTTTCCAGAACAGCCTTGAATTTCCTTTTCTATTTTATCGGTATGGTCAGATGATAGCACGCACACCTTTTTTCGTAAATGAAAATGATGGTTCAATTCAGATGGTGGGCGATCTGAAAGTAGGCGAAAAGGTCAGAATAGGATACGGGAATCCTGATATGATTTTAGCGGAATCGGGACACATTCAGAGTCAGATGCGGGATTTTAATCCTGAAGCGATATTTTTATATACCTGCATATGCAGGAGATTTCTACTGCAGGAGGATGCCAATCTTGAAACAATGCCTTTTAACGACATAGCTCCAACAGCAGGCTTCTATACTTTTGGCGAGTTTTGCTCAAACGGCACTATCAATTCATTACTCAATTCTACTATGGTAGCAGTTGGTATGCGTGAAGGAGCATATGGTAAAGAATCAGAATATGATGAATCGCTTACGGCGAATAATCTCAGGTTCGAATTTGACCCCTATGCCAACAAACACTCCAGAATCCTTTCACGTTTACTATATTTTATCGATGTTACCACAAAAGAACTTGAAGAGCAGAATCAATTATTGAAGTCCCTCAATGATCAAAAAAATGAATTCTTAGGAATAGCTGCGCATGATTTGAGGAATCCTATCGGAGTCATCCTGGGTTTTTCCGAGTTACTTGAGGAAAAAATAGGCGATGAATATAAGGAGTATACAGGAGAGATAATAAAAATGAGCTCTAAGATGCTCAGCTTACTCGATGATCTTCTCGATTATTCAAAAATAGAGGCGGGTAGACTGGATATGAGAAAGGAGAAGACGGACTATAATGCTTATATTACTCAGAATGTCAGAATGAATGAATTATTGGCCAGGAAAAAGGGAATTAAACTTTTATGCAGTCTGGAAGAGCAAAGGCTTATTGTCTCTATTGATGAAGGAAAAATAGGTCAGGTGTTGAACAACCTTATAGGCAATGCCATAAAGTATTCATACCCGGATTCAATAATAACCATTAAAGTTTTCAAGGATAAAGACCAATTTGTCACTCAGATAATAGACAATGGACAGGGAATTCCTGAAAAGGAAATAGAAGGGATATTCAATCCCTTTAAACGGACAAGTGTAAGGCCTACCGGTGGTGAAGCAAGCCATGGGTTAGGTCTCGCTATTGTTAAGAAGATTATTGAAGGTCATAATGGGCATGTCGGTGTCACAAGCGAATTTGGAAAAGGCTCTGTCTTTTATTTTACCTTGCCAATTTGCTGAAAACTTTAATGTTAATTTGGATAAAGTGTAAAATATCATAACTTTACACTACATAAGAATCCGGGTCAATTCATAATTAACATAATAAATCTATGAAAAAGATTGGAAAATATCTATTCCTGATAATTCTATTATCAATTTCTGTAATGAGCTTTGCTCAATCGAAGAATGAAATTGCTATATTTTACGGCAGGTCAGCAGGTCCTGCGACATATAGCATTATAAGAAACGGATCTCTTAAGGGAACAGCTTCGAGTTCTCTCCGAGACAATAATTCTATTGGGCTTAGGTACTTTGCTAATATTAAAAACAGTCAAAAGCTAAAATTTGAAACCGGAATAGATTACCTGTTTGGAAAATTAGAGATAACGCCGGCTCCTGTGGGTGACCCTATTTACGATGTGTCACATATTGAGGATTTTAGCCTTGTAACCGTACCATTCTACTTAAATCACTATTTCGGAAAGTATTTTTTATAAATGAGGGCATAATGCTTGACTATCAAAAAACAGACTCTGACACGTTTACAGGTTTTGGTGCAGGGATTGGACTCGGTATTGGAGGTAAATATGAATACAGAAATTTCTCTTTTTACATAAATCCTAAAATTGAAAGGCACTTGTTTGTAAGCAGGAAATATGGGTTACTAGAGTTTGGGATAATGGTGGGAGTAGGATTTAAATTATGAGAAAAGTGGCTATCCCGAAATAGATACAATCCCGAACAAGGTTGCTCAGATGCAAAAAGCAGGTTGTCTTACTATTGCCGCCATGAAAAGAGGGTCTAATGAAAATTGTATCTTTATGACTCAAAACCATGATTAAATGGCTATTGGGTTTTATTAAGTCTTTTAATTTCTAAAAAATTAAGAAAGTTATGAGAGTAATATGCATCTTAATATTGAGCTTGATTTCAAGCAATATTTTTTCACAAGAGATTATAGAAAAGGAGATTAAAACCGAAGTAAATGAGGTTACGGTTTTTCTTGAAGGAGCTCAAATTGTTCGAAAAAAGGCAATTGAACTGACAAAAGGTAAGTCAATCATCAAGTTTGTTAATTTATCGCCTTTCATTGATGCAAAAAGTATACAAGTAAAAGCAGATGGAGAGGTAACTGTTTTATCTGTTAATCATCAACAGAATTATCTGGATAAAATGGAGAAATCACCAATATTGGCTGATTTGGAAAAGCAACTTGAAGCCGTCGAGGATAAAATAAAATTGGAAAACACCTATTTAGCAATAATTAATGAAGAGCTCTCCTTTTTGCATGAAAATAGAAATATCAGCGGGAAAAACGAACAAGTCAGCATAACAAACCTCCAACAAGCTTTTGAGTTTTTTAGTAATAAACTGATTTCGCTTAAAATGAAAGAAATAGAGAGCAATAAAACTCTAAAAACGCTGGAAGAACAAAAGGGTAATCTGCAGAATCAAATCAAGACCTTGACAAGTAAAAAAGAGTACGCAGCCGGAGAGATCATAGTGAAAGTCGATGCTAAACTGACAAATAAGTATTCATTCGAATTGTCATACCTGGTAGGAAATGCAGGTTGGTTCCCTTCCTATGATATTCGGGCAAAAAATGTGAATGAGCCGGTGCAATTAATATATAAAGCAAATCTTAAGCAAGACACTAAAGTTGATTGGTTAAATGTAAAACTCAGGTTTTCTTCGGCAAATCCAAATATTTCGGGGGTAGCGCCTGAACTGAGTACCTATTTTCTGAATTACAATACAGTACCACCAACATATAAATATACCGGAAACAGTGTTAAAGGAAAAGTCGTTGATGGCAATGGCGAACCATTGCCGGGTGCCATTGTGACTGTACAAGGTACAACCATTGGTGCAACAACAGATATGGATGGAAATTATTCAATAACAATTCCGTATAATTCTAGCCAGCTGACATATTCATTTATTGGTTTTGATTCAAAGACTTTACCAATTACGAATTCTGTTATGAATATTACACTTGAGGAAAACGTTTTGAAGCTGGAGGAAGCAGTAGTTGTCGCTTACGGTGCCAATAGCAAACTATCAGGAGCATTACAAGGGGCTGTTGCGGGTGTAAATGTTGAGAAATCACCCAAAAACAGGAAAACAGGTAGTGTGGCGGCTGTGCAGGTTAAGAATCAAACAACAGTTGATTTTGAGATTGATACGCCATATTCTGTTAAATCAGATAATAGAAACTATACAATAGACATGGATGTATACGATTTACCGGCAATTTACCAATATTACAGTATCCCTAAGATTGATAAAGACGCATTCTTAATAGCAAACATCATTGATTGGGAGAAATATAATCTACTCGAAGGTGAGGCAAATTTGTTTTTTGAGGGAACTTATGTAGGCAAGACTCTTTTGGATGTTCGCTATGTCTCGGATACTTTAAAGATCTCATTGGGTCGTGATAAAGAAATATCAGTAAATCGTGAAAAGATTAAAAATTTTACTGAAAAACAATTCGTGGGCAGCAAAAAGGAAGAGACAATTGTTTGGAAAACAACGGCAAAGAACAATAATGACATGTCAATTAACATGATAATTATTGACCAGGTTCCGGTTTCAACCATAGAAGAGATTGAGGTTGATGTTCAGAATATATCCGGTGCAAAACATAATTCTGAGACAGGAGAGATAAAATGGGAATTTGAGTTAACTCCAAAAGACAAAAAAGATCTGGAATTAAAATACTCGGTTAAATATCCAAAATTCAGGAATCTGATAATTGAATAAAGTGGTATTAAAAAACTTATAGGGACAAAATTGTATAAGAATATGACAATTAGAAATGTCAACACAGTTCGAATGCTTTATAAATTAATGACCACTGTTAAAGGATAATAACAACAGATAGTCTGCTTACAAGAAATCCCGCATAAGAGAGATTTCTCTCGCTTTGTGTGTTGATATTTAGCACTTTTTGTATTATAGTTAAGAATTTTTTTTTATATCTTTATATGGCAAAATTGTGATTATAAGGTCATTTGATTTTGTGTGGGAAAATTGCAGTTTCTAATGCACCCTAAAAATGGATATAAAACACTTATTTAAACTTTTTATCATTCTTTTATTGACGTCATGTGCGTCAATGAAGAGTATTGAATTGGGAGAAAAGGCGACAAAAGCAGGAGCTGAGGTATCCCAAATGGCACTGGACATCTACTCACTGTTATCCCAACAGGTATACATTGACAAATCTCAGCAAGACAAAGTAAAGGTTTTAACAGATCCTAATCCGTCTGAGATGGCATTACCGGACACAAAAGTGCAGGATTTTTCCGGGCAGTTTGCCTCAAGAATTGAGGCATACCGGAGTCTTCTGGATACCTACACCACATTTACCCTTCTGACGGACAGTAAATATGGAGACAAAACACAGGAGGCTGTAACTTCATTGCAGAAGAGCTACAATTCTATTGAAAAGCTTCCCGATTTACCATCTGCGGTTTCTTCAAAATTACCTGAGGTTTCAAAAATGATTGCACAAACAATTCAGGTAAAAAAGATCAAGGTTCATAACGAGGTTTTATTTCGTTTAACCTCTCTCTATATTTCGCTTTGGGAAGAGGACCGGAAGGCTTGGGATAAGTATATTGACGGGATTTACGACCAATACCTGACAGGGTTGAATTCGGTGGACTCGAAAAAATATAGTGTGAAGAAAATTTCATCAATTTACAAAGAGCCCTATGATGATGAGTCGACATTGATTCTATTGTATAGACTTGAGAAACGAGATGAAATCGTCAGGCAGAAAAACGATATAAAGAGGCCATTGGACAATTTTGGCAAGGCTTTGAGGGAGTTAAATCAGATACATATTGAAGTGTCTAAATCCAAGACTGATATTTCAGGAGTGATAAATAAGCTGAAAACAGTCGATCAACTTTTAAAACTCGAATAAAATGGAGGAACATCTGAGAGTGTTATTATCCCAGACTATCGGGGAGTTTAACAACAAAAGATCTGAAATCCTGCAATTGGCATACAAAGAGGGAGGCCGTGAAGCAGTAGACAGATTGGTAAATGAGTATGACGTACTGAGAGATGCATATTTTGAAATAGTCAGACGACAGCTCGACATAAATAACCATCAGTATGAGCAACTGATGAATGCTGCAAATTATGAGACGGAGAAGTTAAGAAGAAGCGTCAGTCAACTCAGGAGTGCAATTGAAATAATCAATTTGTCCGGGGTTGTGATAAATATACTTGGACGTATTTTAATAGTTTTAGGGATATGATTAAAAAGATTACCATGCCACTCGCAATACTATCACTCTTGCTTTTTGGTTCTTGTAAAACATCTGTAGACAGGATAGATGCCAAGAAGGAGATCGAAAAGTGGAAACAAGAACTGATAAATGATAAGATGATTGGGGCACCTTGCAATTATAAAGATGTCTCAAGCCAACAGGCCTTTGATTGGTCAAAGGAAAATCCGGGACAAATGGATGCTTTCCCATCGGATGACAAGAGCATCAGTACTGTTAACGCTGATTTTGATGGAGACGGGGAAAAAGATTTACTGTTGTATTTTGTCAGTGAAAATTGCACAGGACATAATGGAGATACTCCGACATTTGCAAGAATTGTTTATGCAGACGGCACATACACTTCAGATTTAATGAAGGAGATCAGGCTGGCGATTCTGGACAAGTATAATGAAAAGAGAGAGTCGGAAAAATTGAAAGAGATAACTGATTCATACTTCAACGAGTCAGTGAGGATCTCATACGATAATGACATAAAAGGAGAGTTCAGGTTGTATGCTACGGATGATGCTCATTGCTGTCCTTCGTATACGGGCACTTATGTTTATAATGTAAAGGAGAAAAAAATTCAAATATTGTTGAAGCGATTATAAATGGTGAAATAATAGACAGTTTATAAGGGGATAGTGAAAATGAATAGAAAATATGCTTGTTACTGCGGTCTTTATTGTGAAAACTGCCCGGTCAAGGTGAAAGTAGAATCTGCTGCAAAAGTTTTGTATGAGGAGATGCAGAAACTGGGATTTGAGGGAATCATGTCTTTTTTTCCTGATGGTGAAAAGTTTTGGGCGTTTTTGAAAGGAATGTCAGTTGACGGAATATGTGTCTCTTGTAAGGAGGGAAGTGGAAATCCGGCATGTAAAGTCAGGATATGTGCAAAAGAAAAGAGAGTTGAGATGTGCGCATTTTGTGAAAATTATCCTTGTGAGCTTTTCAAGGAATTTTTTGAAGGCTACCCTTTGCTGAAATGGGATAACTCTATTTTATGCGAGAAAGGTTGGGAGTCGTGGGGAAAATTACAGGATGAACGTCATGAAAAGGGTCTTGAGTTTGCTTATTCTAAAAACGACAATGGATAATTTTAATAAAAACAATAATAGTTATGAAAATATTGAACTTTTTCCGTTTGTACTGATTTTCTCTTAATTACTTGTTAGTTGTAACAAAGAGCCTGTTGCCACAGGTGATGGCGGAACATTCTATACTAAATATGGTAGAATTACCTTCTATTCGGGTGGCGCTATAGGCACAACTGTCTTTGATGATAACTTAATCCTTAGTGGTGTCTATGATTATTCATTGATTGGAAAGAAACTTATGATATCAAAGGAGAGAGGTTACGATATGAGTTATGAATACAATTTGGAAAAGTGAAACTTGTGAAATAATTATTCATAGTAAAATATTACACCTTGGGATCTGATTAATTCACATTCAGCAAATATAATTACAAATGATTCATTTTTTTGAATTATTCTTGCCATTGGTTACCTTTAGTGCTATATGAGAGGAATTTATCAATTATAAAACCCCATATATGAAAAAGATTATTTTACTAATATTTTTATTGTTTTCGCAAATGAGCTTTTCACAAAATTTAAAAACAGACATCTCCGGAACTATCATAGCTTTGGAAAAAGCAGCTCTGGAAAAGTGGAACAGCGGAGACCCAAGCGGTTATATCAATCTTTCAGCCGAGGATGTCTCATACTTTGACCCCTCTTTGTCACAGAGACTGGACGGGCTTGAAAATCTCAAGAAATATTATGAACCGATAAAAAAGGCAGTTGAAGTCCATAAATATGAGATGATTAATCCTCAGGTTGTTGCCATGCAGAATATGGCTGTTTTGACTTTTAATTTTCATTCATACAAAGCTGAAGGGGTCTCTAAATGGAATTGTACAGAAGTTTACAGACAAGAGGCAGACGGTCAATGGAAAATTGTTCACACTCATTGGTCTTTTTGCATTAAACCGTAATAGTTCAGAGTAAGAGAGACGGATTTAATCTTCTGACAAATTTTCATAAATGAACATGAAGAGCATTTTATTTATTTGCATGATATGCATTACTGATGTATTTATACTGAATGCTCGGCATATTAATGGTTTTCCTTTGCTGGACATGAAACTTTCCGGAAACGAACCGGTTATTTTTGTTCCGGGGATTGTCTCAGACGAGCTAATTAACAGAGATATTGCAATATCTCCTGACGGGAATGAGATATTTTACTCTGCATCTACTCCCGGGTTCAACTATCCGGCAATAATACAG
>MTLE01000976.1_pt3 | contig 17997 bp, 10 predicted proteins | sample 1982461 | NCBI WGS metagenome assembly MTLE01 (sample SAMN05712605, study PRJNA340218) | biofilm metagenome | isolation source: sample SPL anode biofilm adapted to -200 mV | place: USA | collected 2012-02-03
CGCGAGCCAGCGGCGCGGAGTGCCCGCCGTGAACCACAAATCCGCGCCCTCTTCGCGCACGAGCATTTCGCGCACGCGGGTCACGAACCGGGCTTCGTCCGGCACCTTGTAAAACGGCCCCGAAGGCGATCGCCAGTCGCGGTACTCCTCGGTGAAGGCGTTGACTTCGGGGTAATGGCACGAGACGAAGTCGTTGTAAATGTTGCGAATGGCGGCTGGGATTTCGTGGCGGCGCATGTAGGGCAGCACCGGATTTTGCAGGTTGGCTTGGAAAACCATGCCACCCCGGCTGAACCACAGCGCGTCATCCACCCAGCCGTGTACGTTCAGCCCGAAGCTGGTGGACATGGTCAAATTATCTTCCCAATCGTCCAAGATCCACGCGGCGGCCGGCTCGGAGCACTCGAAGATGCCGAGGTTGAGCAGAATCATTGGGCCGTAAAGCACTTCGCGCGTGGCCGAGAGCCGGTAGTTCGGCAGCACGGGGTTGGGGTAGCGGCGGTAGTAATCCACGCGCAACGGGCCGAACAGGCGCTGGCGCTGGTGCGGTTGCACGGGGATATAGGGTGCGTAAGTGTTATCGCGCAGGCGCGTGACGGGCGCGTTTTGGCTGGCGCGCTGGATGGCTTGGCGCAGATCGGCGCGATAGGCCGCGGCGTCGGTGGCGATCCGTTTGGCTTCGGGATGGTTGATGGCTTGCAGCACTTCGCCCAGGCGCGCCATGCCCGCGCTGGCATAGGCGTTGATGGCGAACCAATGCGCCCAATCGGGGTTATCCTCCAGGCTCCCGGCGGGCAGCAGGCCGTATTCGGGAATCGGCTGGCCGGCCTCTTGGCGCAGGGTGTGGCGGCGTTGCGCGGTGACCCAATCGGCCGCGCGGATCATGCCGGGCAAGGCGCGCTGCAGCCACGCGTTGTCGCGCGTCATGAAATAGTGCTCCGCCAGCGTCCACAATACCGTGCCGTGGTCGAGGTTATAACTGGAGGCCGTGTAATCGCGCTCGTCGTCGACTTTGGCCCCGTGGTACACGGCCTTCTGGTCATCGGTGTAAGTGCCCGGGAAAGGCCGCGAACCTTGCAATTGGATGAACGTTTCCAAATATTCGGTGGCCGTCTGGTGATCGCCCAGCAAATCCAGCGTCATCGTTTGGAAGCAGCTTTCGTTGGCGTACACGGGATACTCGTAACTGGCCGCCGGGACCATGAACAAGCCGCTCTTGGGATCTTTGGAGGTGCTCAGGCGCATATGCACGAGCATGGATTTGGCAAAGCTGGTGAAACGTTTTTCGGGGATTTCAAAGCGGACCATCGGATCGGTGGCGGCCCGCCAAAAAGCAATCACTTTGGTGCGTTCGCGCTCGTAGTCTAAGCTCGCCAATTGCTGGCGTTGCGCGGCGGTCAGGCGCGGGATGGCGGGCAAGGCGAACACCACGGTGTCGCTGGCCGCGGCCGCCAATTCCGTGGTCAATTGCACCCCTTGCACTTGGGACTCGCCCACTTCCATGCGGGCGCTGGCGGTTTGGGCTTTGCCCGGGGATAACACCCGCGCCCGCACCAGTTGCCCTTCGGCGGCCAGCAGTTCGTTGCCCGCCCATTGCAGTTCCTCGCCCGGCTTGATGCCCAGCCAGAGATGCGAAGTTTGCGGCTGGTTCGACGGGTTTTGCGCCGTGATTTTCACCAGCAGCACCACCGGGGAGAGTTCATCCCGACCCGCGCAGCCCAAGGGACCAGCCAGCGCCGTGGCGAAGGCTTCTTCGCGATAGACGATCCCGCCGTTGGTCCAGGTGGTGGTAACCACGGGCAGGTAATCCTCCAAAATGCTCATCGTCGAATCTGGCGTCTCGGGCCGGAACGTGGGGGTGGCGCCGGTGCCGAAGAACCATTCCAGCCGCCGGTCCGCCCATTCGCAGCGGCGCAACTCCTCGCCTTTGGCTTTCATGGAATGCTTGTCGATAAATACATTACCACCCCAGGCGACGGCGAATTTTTGCCAGCTTGCGTCGAGGGTCAACGGCAGGTACAGCCGGCCCATCTGCCGCTTGACGGGATCGAGCGCCGGGATCTCCCGCCGGGCGCGCTCGTAGGTTTGCTCCGGCTCGCGCGCCAATTGCTCACGAATCTTCCCGCCCGTCTTCACCACCGCCGGTGAGAAGTTTATAGGGTCGGACGCCAAGGTGACGTACGCGTTCAAATGCGGCACGTAGACCGGCCCTTTCTCCACATCGGGCAGCGCGAAGGAAAACGTGCGCTCGCCCGCGCGGACGGTCACGATGGTGACATCGTGGGAACCGCTCGGCGCGGGATTGGCCCCCAGGACGTCGAACACCAAGCCTTTGGCGGCGCCACCAGGAGCGCTGATTTTAAACGCCGCGCCGTTGACCGTATCCGCTGCCGCCAATTGCCAGCCTTGCGCGTTGGCGATGGCACCGTTGTAAGCCTCCAGCTTGCCTTCCCACACGCTAGGAGCCGGGCCGGCCACGCCAAGTTCCAGCCGGACGCGCATGGTTTTTAGGCTGGACGGCGTGAAAACTTGAATTGCTTGCAACGCCGGCACGGGCGATTTGCTGCTGAGGCGCAGTTTAATCGTCCGCCGGTAGGTCAAGCCGGGGAGGAAATTGGCGTTCGGGTTCTCCGCTTCGGCTAAGGGCTGAAAAGTGAACCGGCACTGGCTGCCTTCGGCTTTGACCTCAGTCTTGGCGCGCCGCCACTCGCCTTGCCAAGGATCGTCCACCGGGTCCTCGATATTCGGCAATTGAGGCGGCTCGTAAGGCCAGTTGCGGAACCAATATTCCAATTGCAGGTCCTTGCCGGAAACCGGGCTGGCAAACTTCAGTTCGACGGCCTGCACATCGCGCTCCTCGGCCCATTGCAAGGCGAGGATATAACGGTCGCCCACTTTCTCGAATTCCCGCGACGCCCCCGGCGGATACTGCGCGCTAAAAGTCGTGGTGGAAACAAATTGGTCCTCGCCGGGACATCTTCGGGCAAACGGCGCGATGTCAAACAATTGGCCATACATTGGGGCCGCCACAAAACAGGCGGCCAGCCAGGCCCAGAGCCGCCAGGAAACACTATTGGTAAAAGAGAGCATGGCCTTATATAACTCAACATTTTCCTTTCCGACAAAGAAAAATATTGAGTCGCCCCATTTTTTAACCACTCGCTTTTGGTGGGTTTGAAACGTGCGGGTCCGGGTGCCGGAAACCTGCCAGATCCAAGGCCTAGGCGCTTTGCGGGACGTTTATTTAACCGGGGATGGAGCGCTGGCTATAGGCTCCACGCCACTTAAGGGAACTTGCGCCGGATCGTATTTGCTTTGGATGCGACCCAGCCGCAGTTTTTCCCGGCGTTCCTCAAATTCGGGATCGTTGTTTGCCTTGCCAGGTTCGAGCATCGCTTCGATCCCGGAAATATCCCCGTCCACACGCCCTTCCAAGTCGTCCCTGCCATAGACGTTGTAACTGCGGTTTTCCAGGGAAAATCGGTAGCCGGGCAAAGCGCAGGTCAGCTTGACGAAAGAACCGGGAGGCACCTGCTGGAAAACGAAAGCCCCTTGCTCGTCGGTTTCCGTGGTGTTGCTGGAGTAAATCGTGCCGTCGGCGGTTAAAGAAACTTCAATCCCCGCGGCCAGTGGCTCACGGTTGGTGGAAACGAGCCGGCCAGAGACGCGGAAGCCCTCATGAACTAAGCAATCGCCCAAATCTTTCGTGGTGCCATCGCCACCCACCCGCACTTTCCGGGGGATTATGGAACCCTGGTCGCTCAGCGCCTTGGCGGCGCAGTAGAATTTCATCACATGATACGCAGGCATGTTCTGGAAATAAAACCGCCCCTCATCGTCCGTCACGGTCCGGAAATCACCCAGGTATGTGTCTATTTGGCCATCAAAAGAGCAGAGGTGGACGGCGATGTTAGGAACCGTTTTACCTTGCCGCACAATTCGCCCCGTGACCGTGGCGCCTACGCCAAGCTTTAACACTTGCTCGACGTCATTCGTCACTTCCAGGAAACGCTTCGGGGCGAACCCGGGCGCGCTTGCGGTGACGCTCATCCGGTCGAATTTTTTAACGGACGTCAGGACAAACTGCCCTTGGGCATCCGAAACTGCCAGCCAATCCACGCCTTCGCATTGGCCGCCGCAGTTGGCTTCTTCGCCGTAATACATCAAAAACTCGATCATCGCGGACGCAACGGGCTGGTTGGCGGCGTCCACCACCCGGCATTTAAGGAATTTCTTCGGCTCCAATTGCGCCTGGGCGATGGGTTTCAGGGTGGCTGTGATTGGGCCTTTTTCCGGCCTAACCCTTTCGATAAACTCCGGCGTAAAACCCGGTGCCGCCACCAGCACCGAGAACAATAGGTTGGAATCCAGGGATTCGATTTTGAACAGGCCCAGCTCATCGGTTTGGGCTTGTTTCACGCAGTCCGCATAGCAGGAAGGGCAAATCTTGCTCGGGCCTTTTCGCGGCACCGCGGAGTGAATGCGGACCATCGCCTGGGAGATGGGGTTGCCATCGGGGTCGTTCACGATGCCCCTTAGATTGAGTTGGGAAGCAGTCTCCGAAGGGGTGCTGGTAGCGGCGGCTTGAGCGGACAAAGTCCAGATTGCCACCGCCCATAAAGTCATACTTGCTATCGCTCGTTCAAACATCCATCTCACGGCTCGTTTCGCGTTCATGGGATTTAGATTGATTATTGCTATTGGTGGTTAATTTTTGCGGCTGGCGGATTGGTTCTGGATGGCGCTGATCGCTTGTGTCGCGGCGGTGCGTAATTCCTCGTCTTCCCCTGGGAGGCACTTTTGTAGAGTGGCTATCGCCGAATGAGCTTTGGTCCCGATTTTCGCTAACAAAGCCGCCGCTTGGGCGCGTCCCGTGTTGATGTCATCTTCCACCACTTTAATGAGTCCTGGCACCAAGCTTTCGCCTTGCGAGGGATCGATGCGCCAGATGGCCTCGGCATATTCGGCGTATTCGTCGGGATCGGCGGTTTTGATCCAGCTGAGCAGAATTGGAAGCGCGTCTCTGGCGGGTGGGCCAATTATGCCGAGATCCCGGGCAAGCCAGCTGCGGTATTCCTGCGTGCTTGCCTTAATATAAGCAATCAACGTCGGAAGCACGGCGGTTATTTGATTGGAATCCACCTGCCATAGGGCGCGCGCGGCATTGTATTTGAGTCTTCCAGTGGAGGACCTAAACAAATGCTCTAAATCGGGGAGCGCGGCTTTAGCGTCAGGACCAATGCAGCCCAGCGCGTATGCGGTGGTGGATTTAAAGGTTTCCTCTGGTTCGCGTAACATGGGGATCAATGCGGGCACGGCATCTTTCGCGGCCGGGCCCATTTTTCCTAGCAGGTTAATGGCATTTTGGCGGCCGAGATTAGTGGTGGTTTGAAAGTAGGTGACCAGCGTGGGAATAGCTTCATGACAGGCGGGGCTAATATAGAAGAGATCGTTCAACGCATCGAGCCGATCATTGCTGTTAACCGAATGCAGCATTCGATTACACTTCGCGCGAACTTCCTCGACGGTCAGTTTTTTGCGCTTCAGGACCTCTTGCCTCCGGTTGGCTAATTGCTGGCGCACAATAGCTCTCGCCTCGGGGGATTGCGCGCGCAGTTTTTGCAGCATGTAAACAATTGTATCACGAAAGGCCGGCTGTTCCGTTTTCGAAAGGGCGACGAGTGTGGCCTCGACTTCCGCCCGGCGGGTTTTTAAGTGCCGGAGGTTGTTGATGATCGAGTGTCGCAAGGTCCATTTTGTGAGTTTGTCATCAATTAATTCTAGGTAGGCTAGCGCCACGGCTTCGGATTCCGGCGCGATTTTAGCCAGGCTGTACACCGCGTTATGATTGCCAAAGCGCATGCTTTCGATGAGCGCGGGCACGGCCGGTTTGGCCGCTGGTCCCATCTCACCCAACGCTTCCGCGGCGGTGTCAACGACTTCATCCCATTCGTCGTCCAGAGACTGGATAAGCGCGGGGATCACTATGGTGTTCGTTGGCCCCAGTTTTCCCAGCAGCCAGGCGGCTTTGGTGCGTTTTTCCACCAGATCCTTGCGGGTGGAAATCGCGTTTTCAAAAAGCTGGTTCGTTAAAAACGGCCCCGCCGTGTTTTCTAATTGGAGGAATTGGGCCAGCTTCTGTTTTTGCGCCACATCGTTTTCTCCCATTTTGGGATCGATCTCCAGGAACAATTGCTTGAGGGAAACATTCGTGGAAGCGTCGGTGACCTGTGTTGCGTCCGGCTTGGAATCCGCCATGTTTACGCTGGCAGGCTTGGGTGGAGTCGTGGGGCTGGGTTCACTGCGCAAACCGGGTAACAACACCAGTCCCAGAAGCACCATCGTCACCACGCCGGTCGCCGGCAAGCGGTAGGCGCGAGGCAGCGTGTGGTCCATGATCCGGGCCAATCGGCGGCTCAAGGGATGCAGGCGTTCGCCAAAGCCGAGCGCGCCGGCCACGGGTTCGGGCCGCGCGAATTCCGTCGCCGCTTTGACCAAGGTTTCGCAATACGCGTCCGAAGTGGTGAGTTGCTGGCACAGCAGCAAATCATCGCAGCAATCCTCGCGGCTTTTGCGCGCCGCGTGGTTCAAAATCCACAGCACGGGATGGAACCACCAGATCGCTTGCAGCAGCATTTGCAGCCAGTTGAACCACAAATCGCCGCGCCGGAAGTGCGCCAATTCGTGGGCGATGATGGTGCGCAGTTCGCTTTCGGGCAACCGCTCCAGGGCGCTGGCCGGCAGTAAAATTACGGGACGCAGCACGCCCAAAGCCATCGGGGCCGGGGCGTCCGGGGAAAGCCGCACCTGGGGGATGCGCGCCAATTTCATGCGCCGCGCCAACTCCGGTACGTAGCGAGCCAATGCGGGATGGGTGAGCGATTGGCTGTGCCGCGCCCAGTGTTTTAAGCGCCGCCATTGCCAGCCGATAGCCGCCAGCATGAACAAAGTGCCTCCCGTGTGGATTAACATTAACCACGTTTTCCAGGGGAGCGGGTTTTGGACCACCAAAGAAGTTTTGGGAGCCGGATCAAGCGGGGTGAAATTAATGGTGGGTGGCAATTGGCTCGGCTTTGTTTCTTCGACAATGGTTTCCGTGGGGACTGGCGGAATCGAAAACGCTGGCGGAGGTTCCGGAGCAAAGTCGCGTGCCGTAGTTGAGGCTGGGGCGATGGCCGGGACTGCCGCGAATTGCGGTCCCGCGTGGCTCAACAATCCCGTGGGCAACGAAAGGGTAGGGGGAATGGCAAATTTGAGCACCGCGAGCAATAGCAGGGCATGCCGCCAGGTGGAGGGCCAGCGTCGGCCGAACCAGACAATGGCGAGCAGTATCGCGGCTACCAAGGCGTTTTGCCAGGTGGCGTGCGCCACTTGCGGCCACCACGCGGCGGCGGCTTGATTTAAGTCGGCGAGATTCATGGTTTCTTGCCTTTCTGTTGACGGAGTTCATCGAGCATGCGGTGCAATTCCTTCGCCTCGGCGGCGGTGGGCGGCTGGCTCTCGAACAGCGAAGCCACCAAGGAAAGCGGATTGCCCTGAAACACCCGCTGCACCAAATCGCGCACCATATGGCCAAGAGTGGGGTCCGTGGCCTGGCTGGCTTGGTACAAAAAGGCCTTGCCCTCCGGCCCCTTTTGCTTGGTGACGAGGCCCTTGCTTTCCAGGCGTTTGAGGAGGGTGGCGACGGAGCCATGCGTCATGGGACGCAGTTTGTGCAGGGCCTCGCGTAATTGGCGGGCGGTCGCCTGGCCCTGTTGGCGCAAGCAGGCGAGGACGTCGCGTTCGGCAGGGGGGAGTGATACTTGGGTTGGCATTTCGGTGTTTTAAATTTTTCCCCAGTATATAGACGCGCGTCTATATGTCAAAATAAAAATACAAACGTCTATATTCTGGTTTGAGCCGATTAGGGAGATGCCCACGAGGCTGGGGGATAATGATCACTGGTGGCGCGATGGTTAGTGCCACCTCATGGACCGATAATTAGGGCAGCAAAAATTCGCCGGCGGGTATGGGCAAGAATTAGCCGTTATAGAATTCTTGGTTTCGATCGCGTGAGTGATTGCGGGGACAAGGGTCCAAACGGGTGTGAAAGTTGCGCACCGGTGGGGCTTTACCCTGGTCGAATTGCTCGTGGTGATCGCGATAGTTGCCTTATTGGCGGCATTGCTACTGCCCGCGATGTCCCGCGCCCGGGCACAAACGCAGGCCACTGTTTGTGGCCAGCGGTTGCGGCAAATCGGTCTGGCCATGGCCATGTATCTTGCGGATTCGCGCCACTATCCCCCGCTCTATGATGAGGAGGACCGCCGGTTATGTTTCGAAAAATTCTACCCCTACTATCCTACTCCCTGGACCAATGCGACGTGGCATTGCCCTCGATATTTAGCGCAAGGCGGGCTGGTGTTTAACCGTGGGATACAATTCAGCCCGGGGAGCAGTTATACTTACAATTGGCGCGGCGTGGCGTTGGGATGGGATGGCCGTCCAGTGGGGCCTCTTCCGCCCAGCCTAGGCTTGGGGCATCTCAATAAGGATGCTCCATTGGAGCCTGAGGTTGTTGCTCCCAGCCAGATGTTCGCTATCGGGGATGCGCGGTTGGCGGTGAATGCCGATGGCAATTACGGAGGGATTAAGGCTCAATTATATCACTTCAGCAGTTTAAAAGAAATGCCCGCACCCCACAGCCGGGGTTACAATCTCCTGATTGCCGATTCGCATGTAGCCCTAGTCAAACGCAGTGATTATTTGAGTCCGGCGCGCACGGCGCAGAATTGGAATCGGGAAAATCTGCCCCACCCGGAGCTGTGGGCTCCCGCCAGACAATGGGCAACCGAGGATTGATATCCGTGGCTCGCCGGCGGCATTCGTTAGAACTTCGTTTGATGCGACTCTCTTGGACTTATCCACGCCAATGCTCTATAGGTGGATGCCAGCGGGACGTGGCTTCATTGAAGCTGGGCCTGCGGAAATATCATGCATTGGATTGTGGCCAGTTTGGTTTCGGCGGTGTTTTTGGGGGTGTACGAGCTTTGCACGAAGCACGCCGTGAAGGACAACGCGGTCGTGCCCGTGTTGTTTTTCAGCACTATCACTGGCGCCGCGGTGTGGGGCGGCTTGCTGTTGGTGGATGTCCTTGCCCCGGGCTCACTGCCAGCGGCTCTGGTCACGGATTCGCTGACGCTTTTCCAGCATCTGCAGCTCGCGCTCAAGTCCGCCATTGTCGCCGTTTCGTGGATTTTCACCTACTTCGCGCTCAAGAATCTGCCGCTCTCCCTCGGCTCCCCCATCCGGGCGACCAGCCCATTGTGGACGCTAGTGGGCGCCGTCCTCTTTTTAGGTGAACGCCCAACGTTTTTGGAAACCGTCGGGGTGCTGACCACGCTGGTTTCGTTTGTGGGCTTGTCGTTTGTTGGCGCCCAGGAAGGCGTGCATTTTCACCGCAACAAATGGGTGGCGTTCATCATTGGCGGGACCTTGTTCGGGGCAGCCAGTTCGCTTTACGATAAATATCTGCTGGGCCGGGCGGGGTTCACGGTGCCGACGGTTCAAGCCTGGTTCTCGATTTATCTGGCGGTGTTTTTCGCGCCCATTGCGTTAGGCTGGAAACGCCGCTGGTGGCCGCGCAATGAATTTCACTGGCGCGCCAGCATCCCGTTGATCGCGCTGGCGCTGCTCGCGGCGGATTATGTTTACTTCAGCGCCTTGCGGCAACCGGAGGCACTGGTGTCGCTAGTGATGAGCCTGCGCCGCAGCAGCACGTTGGTGGGGTTCGCGGGCGGGCTGCTCCTGTTCGGCGAGACGAATGGCTGGAAGAAATTCCCGGCGGTAGCGGGGATTTTGGTGGGCGTGGTGTTGACCGTGTTGGGGTGATGGCCCGCGCTTTCAAATGATCTCGTCCTCGATCCAGAATACGCTTCGGCGGTGCCAATAGACGCTGCAAATAGCCCGATGCGTGAGCCCGTGAAAATCCGTGTAAACCACCCGGAAACTGCAAGTCACCGCATTCGTCCGCCAAGCCAAGGGCCGCCACCGGATGCTCACCGGCTCGCAAATCCGCTCCCGCAGGTCAGTCTTCACCCACTCCCGGCACAACGCGACGGCCAACAGGTAGAGCGTCCCAAAAATGACCGCCACCATGCCGAAATAATAATAGATGACAAAGGGCACACCGCTCATAACCGTTGGCACTGTCAAACCAGCCGCAAACGTCCGCATGGTCGGAATTGTTGCTTTCTAAAGTTAATCTATCCGGCAAACCGCTGCGATTATAAAAGCTTGCACCAGGTGTAATACCTAATGTGGGCACCATTCTGATGCGATCATTAATTGATATAATTATACAGCGCGGTTTTTACTCGGCTAATTCCCAGTGACGGCGAGGCGGTAAAAACTGTGTGGTGCGCCCGTGGCGGCGGGTTTGGTGGTCATCGTGGTGGCGGTTCCAACCTGGGGGCTGCCTTGGTTTTGCCAATCCACCAGGTTGGTGGAGACTTGGAGTTGGTAGACATATCCGGAAGCTCCGGTCCAGGTGAAATCCCAAGTTCCATCACTCGCGCGCGCTCCGCTGAGCCGCGGGGGCGAGACAGGTTGCCAGGCGATTAGCGGGGTGGCGGTGACAAATTCCACCCTGAATTCGCCGGTCGAAGCGTCGCGTTCATCGTCGATATTGACCAGGTAACTGCCTTGGCTCGCGAGGGCGCCAGCGATGGTGATTTGCTCGCCGCTGGCGGGCCAGACGTTGCCGCTTTCGTAGACCGTGGCCCAATCGTTGAAGCGCATGGCGTCAATCTCGAATTCGTCAGTTGTGGTGGTGGCAGGCCATTGCAGTGTCCATATCCCGGCGTTATTTACGGCCAGCGTGGCGTTGAGCGGGGCGGGGAAGCTGGCGTCCGTGTAAGCGGCGAGAGTGGTTTGGCCGGTCAGCGAACTGCCATCGGCAAAGCGCGCCACGATTTGGTAGCCGCCTGGTTGCATGAGCGCTTGGAGCTGGCTTAAGCTGAAATATTTTTGGTCGGGCAGGTCCTCAAAAATCAAATCACCGGATTCATCAATGCGCCCGGCATGCACGGAACCGGAGGGCGTGGTTAACTGAACCTCCGTGGCCCGCTGCCGCGAGGAATCCGGAGCCACGCCGTCAACCCACAAGGAAACGCTATACTGATGCGTGTAGCCCGCCTTCACGGCGTTGACGAACGCTTCCACTTCCGGCAGGACAAAGGCCGGCATGATGGCTTTGGCCTTCTCATATTCCTCGAGGGTGAACAGTTTTTCACGGCGGATTTCGAATTCAGCGTCTAACGTAAATGCGGCGCGCGCCGATTGGATGAGTAAAAGGCCCGCCGCCATGCTTAACCCGGTGAATGTTTTCATATAATGCCCAATTGATGTGCTTTACCCTGTGCTCCTTCTTAAAAGTGGTTCCGCTTTGAACTCTTGGGGAATCGGCGTGAAAAGGCAAATAAAATCCCGCGGCCGGCACAAGCTGGCTGGTTTATGCGCCGCGCGGTTAAAGCGTGCTTAAGAATTGCAGTCATAAAGGGTGGGTGCTATCATAACCTGGTAAACCACTCTTCATTGGCGGCGCCAGCGGCGTTTGCCGGCGGGGCTGTTTTCCGGGGGGTTCAAGCCGGAATGCGGAATGGGGATTTGCCTCAAATGCCGGGTTGGCGCGCGATTGTGAGCTGGCTGTCACGGTATTGTCACTAAATAAATATTGAATGCGGACCTGCCTGGTTTGAAAGTGGCCGGGTAGTCGCGCGATCGGGCAACGGTTCCTTTGGGGGCGGTTTCCTTGGAATATTCCAACAACTGAAATGTCGAAAAATACATGAAAAAATATTCGATGAACCGATGGGGTTATTGGGGGCAGCGATTGGCTTTAATCGTTGCCATTATAACAGCAAACACTTATGTGAACAGTGCGCGCGCCGCCGAGCCGGTGGTGATTTTTGAAGAGGGTTTTGAAGCTTATTCCTCTGTGGCGACGAATTTGACGGATGTGGCGGACGCCGATCCCACCCACCCGGACATGATGATCACGGATGACAACCCGGTGGACGGGGCGGAGGGCAGCGGCATCCAGGTGGGCAACTGGCAAGCCCACTCGGGGACTAATTCCCTGGTGGTGCGGGCGGGGTCCGAGGCGCAAGTGCATTTCAAAAACGCCCGCAGTGGCAGCCGTTACCAGCTGGATTTCTGGCTCTACGTCGCCAAAGGCGAGGGTAACCGCAGTTTTAACTTTGTCTTGCGCGGGGAAGGCAGCGACAACAACGGCGACGATTTCCTGGCTTACCGTTCGGACCGCGCGGCCACTCCCGGCATCTGGTATTATGACGGAGTCGGGCCGGACGCCGCCGCGTGGGTGGACACCGGCGCCACGCACACGGATCTCGTGTGGCAGCATCATCGCTTGGTGATCGATCCCACCGCGCTGAAGTTTGACGCGTATCTGGACGACATGAACACGCCGGTGGTGGCGGGGGGCGAATTGTCCCGCCCCGACGCCGGGGTGCCCACCGTGCTACGCATCTTGAACGAAGGCGATTCGGCGGACGATGGCTATTTCCTACTCGACGATCTGAGTCTTACCGTGGAAGGCGCCGTGGATTTGGCCACCACCTTCACCGACGGCTTTGAAGCTTACCCCGCCCGCGCTAACGCCGAGGATGACGCCAATCCGGCTGGCCCGTGGGTCACCACCGAATTGCTGGGCACCGGCTCGGGCAAAGAGCGGGCGCCCTACAAAGTTCAAGTGGTGGGCACGGATGTGGTCCCGCCGCACTCCGGCGCCAAATGCCTCAAGCTGGAAGGCGGCCAGCGCGCCGGCGTGAGCCTGGCGTGGGGCGTGCCCGCGCAAGCGGACGTGCAGATCACCTGGTGGGCGCGGGTGCCCGCCTCGGTGGCCGGCAGCACCGCCAATTATTTGCGCATGTCGCTTTACGGCGCCGAAAACGGCAACGCTTTGGGCGGCGACAACGCCTTGCTCGGTTATGGCTCCCGCCAATCGGGCGTGGGCGATGAGACCTCGCTGACGTATTACGTCACCAGCTGGCTGGACTCGGGCGTGGATTATACGCCGGACACGTGGGAAGAATATCGCCTCATCACCCACACGAGCCAAGGCCGCTATACGATCCTCAAGAATCCCAGCGGCGCCAATCCGGAGGTCATCGTGGATCGCGCGCCATTCATCGGCTCCGCGACCAATTGGACGCCCGTCTTCATGGCGGCCTGGAGTTCCTCCAATGGCAGTGACCATCCGCCGGTGTACATTGACGACATCGAGTGCAAAACGCTGGTTTCCAACCCGGACCCCTTGCCCGAGCCGTATACAGCTAACATCGTGGGCAGCCGCTTCACCAACGTCACCACTCTGGCCCTGAGCGGGCCCATCGGCGGCGTGGCCGTCGATCCGCGCGACAACAGCACCATCGTATTCGCGGTGGACGCCGCCTCGGGCGGCTCGCTGCAACGCGCCACCAAGACCGCCAGTGGCGAGTGGACGGTGGACGCCACGCCGGTGGTTTCCGGCTTGAGCAACCCCTCGGGGGTGGTGATCGGCAACGACGGCACGCTGTGGTGGACGCATGATTACACCGCCGCCCTGATGCGCTTGCGCGCGCCCTGGGCGGAGAACACGCCCGAGCAATTGATCGCCGATTTCGGCCCGCTGGTGGAGACGGCGATTGACGACGATCCGATCGATCTCACGCTCGCGCCCACCAGTTTCAACGGCGCGCTGGGCAAGCCCGGCATGGTCATTGTGGCCGACCGCGGCTCCGATGGCGACGCGTACAACGCCTTGTATTACGTGGACCCCGCCACCACCGAGCTGAAGCAAACGGGTTACGACAAATTCCTGGTGGGCCCGACGCCCGGCGATCTGGGCTCGGGCAACCTCAACGCCATCGCCGCGTTGTCGGCGTACGGCGAAGTGCTCACGCTGAGCCAGGACGGTTATCTGACGGCCATCAACGGGGACGGCGCGATGCGGAGCATCTGGCCGGCCACGCTGTGGAGCGATCTTAACGGCCCCACCCCGGCGGGTTCCGCGCTGGCGGTGGATCCCCAAACCGGCCGCATTTGGGTGGCGGACGACGTGTTGAATGAGCTTTGGTCCATTTCCGCCGCTCCCGGCGACACGGCCCAAGACCAAAAAGAGATCGCCTTCCCGCTCACCAACGAATCACGGCCCGAAGGGCAGATCGATTTCAACGATCCCGGCATGGCCTTCGCCCCGAACGGCGCCTTTCTGGTGGTCAGTGACGCCAGCACCGTTAACGGCGGTGGCCGCTTGCTGATCTTCCACAACGACGCGGCGGCCCCGGTTTCCTTCCGGGTAAGCCAGATTGCCGTGGCCGGTTCCAGCGTCCACCTCGAGTGGGAGGCGGTGGCCGGCGCCAAATACCGCGTGCAACGCGCCGCCAGCCTGGGCGCGGCCTTCGAGGACGTTTCCGGCGAATTGGCCGAGGCGGCCTTTACCGACGCCAGCGCGCCCGCGGGCGGCGCGTTCTACCGGGTGATCGCCGTGCGATAAGCCCGTGTTAGGGTGATTCAACTTGGCGGGAACCGTCACGCAGGCGGTTCCCGCCCACTCTCTTGATGCATATGAAATTTCGGATATTGCGGACTTCCGCTTTTACGTTGATTGAACTGCTGGTGGTCATCGCCATCATTGCCATCCTGGCCGGCATGTTGCTGCCCGCGCTGGGGCGGGCCAAGATGAAGGCGCAAGGCATCACTTGCATGAATAACCACCGCCAGCTGTTGCTAGCCTGGCGGCTGTACGTGGACGACAGCCGCGACAATCTGCCCCATGTGAAGCACGGCCCCTACGAGTGGGTGGGTGGCTGGCTCGATTACGATTCCAGCAACCGCGAGAATTGGGATCCGGCGGACCTGCAAAAAAGCCTGCTCGCGCCGTATTGCGGGAAAAATCTCAGCATTTTCAAGTGCCCGTCCGATCGCAGCACCGTGAAGGTGCGCAACCAGGTGTTCCCGCGCGTGCGCACCATGTCGATGCTCAACTGGGTCGGCGGCCGGGGCGAAAACCGAGCCATGGGCTGGTCGGGTGACGACTGGCGCATTTACCGCAAATCCACCGACATGACCGATCCCGGCCCCACCGGCACGTTTGTCTTTCTCGACGAGCGCGAGGACAGCATTAACGACGGCATGTTCGTGGTCGACATGCTGGAATATCCCACGCGCACGGAATCGATTGTCGATTATCCCGGCAGCTATCACGGCGGTTCCGGCGGCTTTTCTTTCGCCGACGGGCATTCGGAATTGAAAAAATGGACCAGCGCCAAGATTCTGGAAAAGCCGCTCAAAGGAGTGGCCCGGCCTTATCCCACGCCTTTAAACGGCAAGCTCGACAAGGATGTGGTCTGGATGCAGGAGCGCGCCACCCGGCGCCTGCGTTGAACGGTATTGAATCGCGCGGGGGGAGGCGGGCGTCAAGTCACGCTGGCTTCTCCCCATTTTTCTTTTCGCCTCATCGGGCGCGGATGCTGGCGGCGGTTTTCACGATGATTTCGTCCAGCGGGGTTTGCGGGCGGAAGCCGGTGAAACGTTCCAATTTGTCGATCACTGGCTTGCGGCGCGCCATGTCCTCGAATCCCGGCGCGTAGGCTTTTTCGTAAGGCACGCTGACGATGGGAGAGTTGGAGCCCAACAGCTGGCGGACGCGTTCGGCCAATTGCCGGATGCTTACTTCCTCGTTGCTGCCGATGTTGAAAATCTCACCGCGCGCTTGGGGACATGTGCGCAGCCGCATGAGGGCTTCCACCGTGTCGGCGACGTACCCGAAGCAGCGCGTTTGCGTGCCAGGTCCGTAGACTTGCAGCGGCTGGCCGCGCAGGGCGGCTTCGATGAACCGGGGCACAACCATCCCGTAGCGGCCCGTCTGGCGCGGCCCCACGGTGTTGAACAGGCGCGTAATGGTGATGGGCAGTTTTTGTTCTTCCCAATAGGCAAAAGCGAGAAATTCGTCCGCCAGTTTGGAGCACGCGTAACGCCAGCGGCCGAGGTTGGACGGGCCGATCAAGAGGTCGTCCGTCTCCGCAAACCCCGGCTGGTTGCTCTTGCCGTAAACCTCCGAAGTGGAGGCGATCAATACCGGCACGCGGGCGGGGCTGGCGGCTTCGAGCAAGGCCTCCGTCTCGGCCAGATTGTTGCGCAAAGTGGCGATAGGCTGTTGGATGACGAGGTCGACGCCCACGGTGGCGGCCAAGTGGTAGATGGCGCTGGCGCTCTGGGCCAACGCTGGCAACTCGGCGCATTCGGATACGCGGGAGCGGATGAACCGCAGGCGCGGGTGGGTGCGGACGGCGCTAAAATTTTCCTCGCTGCCAGTGGAAAGGTCATCAATGGCCACCACGCTATAACCTTCCGCCAGCAAGCGCTCCGCCAGATGGGAGCCGATAAAGCCCGCTCCGCCCGTGATTAAAATGGTCTCGTTCACAAAATCTCCCGTGAGGCGCCAGCCGCTGAACTGTCCACCTACAGCAGTGCTCGCGCCCGCAATGCTTCGCCGTCACACCTACTGTGGGGTGGCCCGGCGGGCGCAGCCATTTAATAGCAGCCGGGGGTGGTTTAGAAGCTTTGTTTTTTTAACGCCTTTTTGCCCGGCGATGGATATGCTAGGCGTCAAATTACGCATGAAAATGAATCCAGCCAGCCACCGGCGCGGGGTATGGCCCGCTTTTTTCAGGGCCTTGGGAATGATTTGCCTGGCACTATTGGCCAGCGTTACCGGCATGCAGGGGGCTGCGCCTAAACCATTGGCGGAGGCCAAGGGCGGTTGGCGCGTGGCGTTCGATCCCGCCAAGTCCACGCTGGAATGCGTCCATGCGGGCACCGGTCTGCGGCTGGCCGGTCCGCTGGAGTTCGCGCGGGAGGCGGCGGGCAAAACCACCTCGTGGAAAATTGAGATGGCCCGCGACGGTGCCCCGGGGCGGCTGGCGCTGGTGGATGGGGAGAACAACGCGCAAGGGTACGTCACTTTTTCGGTGGATGCCGCGCGGGTGGAATTGCGCGTGCTGGCGCGTCCGCCCCAGTTTTTAGCCGGGTCCTTGCGCTACTCGCCGCAAGTGCGCCTCGGCGCGCAAGCATTTGCCTGCCGCACGCGCGTGCCGGACGATGGTGCCGTGTTGCAGATGGCTTCCGGTCCGGCGGACAGCAGATTAAACGATTCGGTGTTCGACCCCGAGGCGGACCGCGTGCTGCGTTTTGGCGCGAAGGAATGCCGCCTCCGCACCCAGCCCGTCGCCACGGGACAGGCCCCGGAGTTTGCGGCGCGCATGGTGGCGGCAGCGGCGCGGGCGGACGAGGCGGTGATGGTCGTGGAATTGCTGGCCGATTATTACCGCTCGCGTTATGTGCCGAATTACCGGCTCATTGACCGCCGCCGTTGCCCCACGCCACCCACGGGTTGGATGTCCTGGAACGCCTATTTTGACACGGCCGGCGAAGTGGAGAATTTGGCCGAAGCCCGCGTGGGCGCCCAATTTCTTAAGCCTTACGGGCTGGAAATCTGGTCCATCGAATCCTGGCAGGATAATTCCCCCAAACTGCCGGTCAGCGATTTTCATAACCTAACGCTGCGGCCCTCGCCGGTGAAGTTTCCTCACGGCATGGCCTGGCTGGCCGGGCAAATCCGCGAGTTGGGTTTCCGGCCCGGCATTTGGACCGTGCCCTGGGGCACGGGGGACGAAAAATTTTACCAGGCGCACCGGGAGTGGTTCCTGCACCGGCCCGATGGTAAGCCAATGGCCAATTGGAATGGGCGGTTTGTGCTGGACCCCTCGCTGCCCGAAGTGCGCCAGCACATGGAAAACTCGCACCGCACGATGGCGCTCGATTGGGGGTATGAATTCTTCAAGATCGATGGCATGTCGGGGACCGGCCCGGGTTACTCGGCCCATTTTTTCGAGCGGCCCGAGGTCCGCGCCGCTTTCCGCCAGCCGGTGCAAGATCCTTACAGCCTGTGCGTCG